>Ga0208714_1000015_pt1 | contig 58862 bp, 60 predicted proteins | sample NGESurshal072012_3_FD_184461 | JGI IMG/M metagenome (GOLD analysis project Ga0208714, IMG submission 184461) | Arctic peat soil microbial communities from Barrow, Alaska - NGEE Surface sample 415-1 shallow-072012 (SPAdes) | ecosystem: Environmental > Terrestrial > Soil > Wetlands > Peat ... | reverse complement strand
GGGATATCGGGGAACAGGTGATGCTCGATCTGGTGGCTCAGGTTGCCGCTGAGGATGTGGAAGAGGCGGCCGCCGGTGAGGTTCGCGGACCCGAGCATCTGGCGCAGATACCAGCCGCCGCGGGTCTCGTTCTCGGCCTCCTCCTCGGTGAACTCGTGCGTGCCCTCGGGAAAGTGGCCGCAGAAGATGATCATGAACGACCACAGGTTGCGGGTCAGGTTGGCCGTGGCGTTGCCGGCGAGCACGAACGGGGCGCCGGGACCGGCCAGGAGCGGGAAGGCGACGTAGTCCTTGAGCACCTGGCGGCGGCCCTTGCGCCAGATCGAGGCGAGCATCTCGCGCTTGTCGGAGAACGCGATCTCACCGGCCTCGATGCGCTCGACCTCGAGGTCGTGGGCCGCGATGCCCCACTGGAACAGTGCCGCCATCAGCGTGGCGGAGATCGGGTTGCCGAGGTCGCGCGGGCGCCACGGCTGCCCGGCGGACATTCGCAGGATGCCGTAGCCGATGTCACGGTCCTTGCCGAGGACGTTGGTGTGCGTGTGATGCATGTAGTTGTGCGAGTGGCGCCACTGGTCGCTCGGGCACGCGGTGTCCCACTCGAAGCGCTTGGAGTCGAGCGCCGGATCCTTCATCCAGTCGTACTGGCCGTGCATCACGTTGTGGCCGATCTCCATGTTGTCGAGGATCTTCGACAGCGACAGGGCCGCCACGCCGCCGATCCAGGCCGGGGGCAGAAAGCCGGCGAACAGCAAGCCGCGGCCGGCGATCTCGAGCCCGCGCTGGGTCTTGATCACGCGCCGGATATAGGCGGCGTCGCGCTCGCCGAGGTCGCTGAACACGCGGTTGCGCAGCTCGTCGAGCTCACGGCCGAGGGCGTCGATCTGCTCGTCGGTCAGTTGCGGATGGGGCGTGGGCATGAAAGTCAGTTCCTCTCGGTCAGGAGTCAGGAGTCAAGGTCAGGACGTACGGGAAGTCGGGGTCCGGTTCACAGTTCGAGCGCTACGTCGCCGGCGGGGACGGAGATGCACAGCTGGATGTCCTCGTCCTCCTCGGCGGACGTCTGGCCGGTGAGCACGTTGCGCACCGAGCCGGCGCTCTTGCGGCAGGTGCACGTGTGGCAGATACCCATGCGGCATCCGAACACGGGCGAGAGCCCGGCCGCCTCGGCCTGCTCGAGCAGCGTCCCGGCGCCGATCGCCGCCTGCTGATCGCTGCGCAGGAAGCGCAGGGTGCCGGTCGCGGTGGCGCCGGCCGGGGCCGGCACCGGGGGCGTGAAGGTCTCGGCCAGCACCCGGTCAGCGGCGCCGACGGCGTCCCAGATCGCCCGCACCGCGTCGATCAGCGCGGGAGGCCCGCAGACCGCGGCGTGCGCCTCGTCGAGGTCGCCCGCGAGCGCGGCGATCGCGCCGGCGCTGACGTGGCCGCCACCCTCGCGGGTGGCCACGAATGCGCAGCACAGGTTGGGGTGCGCGGCCGCCAGGGCCTCCACCTCGGCGCGGTACAGCGCGTCAGCCGAGGTCCGCGAGTAGTGCACGAAGGTGATCTCGCCGGCGTGGCCCTCGTCGCACAACGTGCGCACCATCGAGAGCACCGGCGTCACGCCGCTGCCGCCGCTGATCAGCACGAGCTTGCCCGGCCGTGCCGCCGGCAGCACGAACGCGCCCCGCGCCGGGCCGAGATGCAGGATCGATCCCGGGGCGATCTGCGACCGAAGGTGGTTGGACACGACGCCGTCGGCATGGCTCGTGACCGTCAGCTCGATCGCGCCGTCGCGGCCGTGCTGCGAGCCGGCCGGGGAGTAGGTGCGGGTCCGGCGGACACCGTCGATCTCGACCCCCACGGGCACGAACTGGCCAGCCGAGAAACCGCCCCAGGCCTGGTTGGGGCGCAGCGTCAGCGTCACGCTGCGGTCGGTCTGGCGACGCACGCCGACGACCTCGGCCCGCGCCTCACGCAGGGTCAGATTCGGGCGGATCAATTCCAGATAGCGGTCGATCCCGTGAGGTCCGACCAGCAGATCGACCAGCGGCGAAGCGAGAAAGCGGCGTGTGGCTGTGGCTACAGGCATCGGATCACCAATACTTAGTGGACAAGTGTTCACTAGTGATGGTAGACCGGATCTGCGATCCGTCAAGCGGTTAGACTCTTATGTGAGGATGTGCACACCATGACGGTGAACAAGCGTGCACCGAGAGGTGGCCACCGCGCCGGCGCACCACGCGTCGGCCGGGTCACGGCGGGCTCGCGGGGCTCCGGGTCGGCGGGTGACGAGGACCCGAAGGTCGGGCGCCGCACCCAGGCCGAGCGCCGCGAGCGCACGCGCCAGGCGCTGCTCGACGCGGCGCTGCTGCAGATGGAGGCCGGCGAGAGCTTCGACGCCCTCAGCCTGCGCAGGGTGGCCCGCACTGCCGGCGTCGTGCCGACGGCCTTCTATCGCCACTTCTCGAACATGGACGAGCTCGGCCTCGCGCTCGTGGACGAATCGTTCCGGACGCTGCGAGCGATGCTGCGCGAAGCGCGGGAGGGCGGCCCGGCGCCTGACCACGTGATCAGGCGCTCGGTCGAGATCCTCGTCGATCAGGTGCGCGCGCATCGCCCGCACTTCGCATTCGTCGCCCGCGCCCGCTCGACCGGCAACGGCGTCCTGCGCCACGCGATCCGGATCGAGATCCGGCTGTTCACCAGCGAGCTCGCGACCGACCTCGCCCGCTTCCCGGTGCTCCGGGAGTGGACCACCGAGGACCTGCAGATGATCGCGGGGCTGCTCGTCAACGCGATGATCGCGACCGTCGAGGCGATCCTTGACGTGCCGGTCGCCGCTCCCGAGGCCGAGGCCGAAATCTCCCGCGTGGCCGAGAAGCAGCTCCGGCTGGTGATGCTCGCCGTGCCCCACTGGCATAGCGGCGACTGAGCCCCGGCCACCGCGCCGCGGTCGCAATCACTACCGTGCCCGACAGCGATGCCGAGCGCCCGCCCGCCCGATCTCCCGCCGGAGCCCTCGTGGTCGGGCTGGGGCGATCCCGCCGAGGCGAGCGAGCTGTCCGACGGGCTCTCGCAGCTGCTCACCCAGGCGCTCGGGATCCGGAGGCCCGGCCGGCGGGTGGGCCCGCTCTCTGCACTCGCACCGCCGCCGAGCCGGATCCCGGCGACGGTCCGCGCGGCGCTCGAGTCGCTGCTCGGCGCCGCCCACGTGCTCGATGACGACGAGGCGCGCATCCGCCATCTGCGCGGGAAGTCGACGCCCGACCTGCTCCGTCTGCGCGCGGGCGACCTCGCCGACGCCCCCGACCTCGTGCTGCTCCCGGCCTCTCACGACGAGGTGCTCGATACGCTGCGGATCTGCAGCCGCGAGCTGGTCGCCGTGGTTCCGTTCGGCGGCGGCACGTCGGTCGTGGGCGGCCTCGAGCCGCGATCGGACGACTTCACCGGCCAGATCGCACTCGACCTGCGGCGACTGAACCGGCTGCAGGCGCTCGACGAGGTGTCCCGTGTCGCGGTACTCGAGCCCGGGCTGCGAGGGCCGGAGGCTGAAGCGCTGCTCGGCGAGCACGGCTTCATCACCGGCCACTACCCGCAGTCATTCGAGTACGCCACGATCGGCGGCTATGCGGCCACCCGCTCGAGTGGCCAGTCGTCGGTCGGCTACGGCCGTTTCGACGAGCACGTGGTCGGCTTGCGGGTCGCCACGCCGACCGGGGAGCTCGTCCTGGGACGCGCCCCGAAGTCAGCCGCCGGCCCTGATCTGCGGCAGCTGATCCTCGGCTCCGAGGGAGCGCTCGGGGTGATCACCGCCGTGAGCTTGGAGGTGCGACCGGCGCCGGCGGTGCGCGCCTACGAGGGCTGGCGCTTCGAGTCCTTCGCCGCCGGCGCGGCGGTGGTGCGACGTCTGGCCCAGGACGGGCCGCGGCCTACGGTGCTCCGGCTCTCCGACGAAGCCGAGACCGCGCTCAACCTGGCGCGCCCGGCGGAGATCGGCGCGCCGGGCGCTTCCTGCGGGTGCCTGGCCATCGTGGGCTTCGAGGGCACAGCCGAGGACGTCGCCGGGCGACGGCGGGAGGTGACGCGCGTGCTCGAGGCGGCGGCGTCCGGACCGGAGCCCGAGGCGGGCGAGAGCTGGGTTCGTGACCGCTATCACGGGCCCTACCTGCGCGACGCGCTGCTCGACGCCGGGGCGCTCGTCGAGACGCTCGAGACGGTGACCTTCTGGTCCTCGCTCCCGGAGCTGTACGCCGCGGTGTCGGGCGCGCTGCGCGACTCGCTGAGCGCACAGGGCACGCCACCCGTGATCCTCTGCCACATCTCCCACGTGTATCCGTCCGGGGCGTCGCTGTACTTCACCGTCGGCTGCGCTGCACTCGAGGATCCGCTCGTCCAGTGGCGTCAGGCCAAGGCCGCCGCCTCGGACGCCATCCTGGCCGCCGGCGGCTCGATCACCCACCATCACGGCGTGGGTCGCGATCATCGCGATTGGTACGAGCGCGAACTCGGTCGGACCGCTGTCCGAGCGCTGCGCGCCGTCAAGGCCGAGCTCGACCCGCAGGGCATCCTCAATCCGGGCATCCTGATCCCGTGACGCGCCGGGCTACGCGATTCGACGGCTCGGGCGCGATCACGCTCGACTGCGACAGCACCGCGCCGTGGCGTGCCTCCGACAGCTCGATCATCGCGCTCCACGTCGGCAACGCGCCGCGGATCGCCTTCTCCAACTGACGCACTGGGGGCGCTCCCGCGCGACCGCGGCGCTCACCGCGCGGCGGTCGCGGCCCGGGGTAGAGTGACGCTGTGGACACCATCAGGGCACTCGCGGAGTTGATCGTCCGCTTCGGCGCCAACGTGCAGCCGGGGCAGATCGTCGCGCTGAGCTCCGAGCCGGGCAAGGAGCCGTTGGCCCGCGCGGTGGCGGAGGTCGCCTACGAGCGGGGTGCGAAGTTCGTCGACCTGACCGTGTTCGACGTCCACCTCAAGCACGCCCGCGCCCTGCACGCGGCCGAGGACACGCTCGGGTTCGTGCCATCCTGGTTCGGCGAGCGCGTGCTCGCGCTCGGCGAGCACCGCTGTGCCCGGGTCGCCCTGTCCGGTCCCGTCGCGCCTCACCTCATGGAGGACGTCGATCCCGCCCGACTCGGCCAGGACATGCTGCCGGCGCTGCGCGAGAGCATCCCGGTGCTCAACGCGCGGAGCACCAATTGGACGATCTCGCCTTGTCCCACGCCGGCCTGGGCCGAGCTCGTGCATCCCGAGCGCAATCCCGGCGAGGCCCTGGCGCATCTGTGGGAGCAGGTCGCCCATGTCTGCCGGCTCGGCGAGCCCGACCCCATCGCCGCCTGGACCGCCCGGATCGACACGCTCGTCGCGACCACGCAGAAGCTCGACGGACTGGCGCTCGACGCGCTCCGGTTCGAGGGGCCGGGCACCGACCTGACGATCGGCCTGCTGCCGGCGAGCCGCTGGCAGTGCGGTCGCTTCGAGACCATCGACGGGATCGTCCACGCGCCCAACGTCCCCACCGAGGAGGTGTTCACGAGCCCCGACCCCGAGCGGGTCGACGGTGTCGTGCGGGCGACCAAGCCGCTGTTCACCTCGGGCGCGATGATCTCCGGCATCCGGGTGCGGTTCGAGAGCGGCCGCGCGGTCGAGATCGACGCCGACGAGGGTGCCGGCACGCTGCGAGCGCTGTGCGAGCGCGATCCCGGTGCGGCGCGGCTGGGCGAGGTGGCCCTGGTTGATCGGGAAGGCCGGATCGGCCCCCTGGACACGATCTTCTACGACACGCTGCTCGACGAGAACGCCGCCAGCCACATCGCGCTGGGCCAGGGGTTCGAGTTCGCCGTCGCCGAGGACGCCGAGCGCGTGAATCGCAGCGAGATCCATATCGACTTCATGATCGGCTCAGACGACATCGCCGTCACCGGACTGCTGCGCGACGGCGCCTCCGTCCCGCTGTTGCGTGACGGCGCCTGGCAGATCTGATTCGAGCGGGGGCCGGCGGGCGCGCCGCGGGGCTGATCGGCCCGGCCTACATCGGTACGCTTCCCGAGCCCCACCCAGGAGAGGTGCCGGAGCGGTTGAACGGGCGCGACTGGAAATCGCGTAACGGGGGTTGACCTCGTTCGGGGGTTCGAATCCCCCCCTCTCCGTCTGGTCTGGCGGCCCACCGCTCGCACCGACGTCGTCAGCGCCTGACCGGGGCGCCCGGCCTCAGGCCGATCCGGGACTGCGGGCGAGCCCGAACGGGCTCCCCTCCGAGTCGCGGCAGATCGCGAAAGACTCGCTCGGATGGATGACCGACCCACCGAGCGCCGCGACCTGCTGCAGGGCCCCCTCGAGGTCGTCCACGGCGAAGTACGGAAGCGAGAACGTGTCCCCCGGCCCACGCCCGCGCTCGTGGATCCCCAGCGCCGGTCCGGAGCCGTGCGTCTGCCAGCCACGGCCCTCGGCGGAGCTGCGGTCATCGAGCTCGACGCCGAGCAGACCCGACCAGAAACCGCGCGCCCGCTCCGGGTCATCGGCCGGGAACTCGATCAGCGACAGATGCCGTGGCATGCGGTGACGATAACGCGCCGTCGCCTCAGGCGACGGCGTGGCTGGTCCCATCGCCACCGGGCGCCATCGGCGCCTCCGACGTGGTGGCGGCGGGTCGCAGGTTTGCCGCGGCGGCGGGGATCCGCGCGTCGACGGCGGGACGCGGCGGGGCGGCGGGCACCGGGAGTGGGTGCTCCAGGGCCGAGAGCCTGAGCTCGAGCACCGCCAGTCGGTCGTGCAGGAAGCTGCGCTCAGCGGCGTGCTCGGAGCCGTCGGGTAGCTTCGCGAGCCGGTCGCGATCGCTGACCATCAATCTCTGGACGCCCTCGGTCAGCCGCTGCCGGGCGGTCTCGACGTGATCGGGATCACCGGCCTGGACGGCCTCGCCGAGCTTCACGTCGCTCAGCAGGAGCGCATGCGGGAAGCGGGGCGGCGCGCCGGCGAGCAGGACCTCGCCGTCGTTGGCGAGCCGAGGCAGGCTCGGCCCGAACGGCGACGGCCGGCGCTGGCGATCTGAGCGAGAGAGGGCCATCGCCTATCTATCGGCGCGAGGCGCCAACCCGTTGAGGACCGGTCACGGAGGTGGTCAGATCAATCGATTTCTCACCGGTCGCTGCGGTCCCTGCCGCGCCGGCGAGGTCGGTCTCGTTCACGTTTCCTGGACTTCCGTGCTCGTGTCTCTGGCCAGACGGCAGACGGGTACGAAGCAGCGGATCGTAGCGACATGATGTGCGGAACTGCACAACTTTCGCTTCGCCCAGACAGTTGAGCGTCCGATCCCTGACGCCATACTGCCCAGCGTGACGGACAGATGACCACCTCCGCCCCCGCCGCCTCCTACCGACCGCCGGCGGGCGCCTACGACGAGATGCTCGATGCCGCCGGGCAGCCTCGCGGGCACTGGGCGCACCTGAGCGGGGCGCTGACCGAACTCGGCCTCGAGGAGCTGCTGCGCCGCCGGCAGGAGGCCGCGCGGCTCGTCGATCAGGACGGTGTCGTCTACAACACCTACGAGGACTCGTCGCTGTCGCGACCGGGGCGACGGTGGCTGCTGGACCCGGTGCCGACGGTCGTCTCGAGCCGTGACTGGGAGGTGGTCGAGAGCGGGCTGATCGAGCGCGCCGAGCTGCTCAACCTGATCCTCGAGGATCTCTATGGCGAGCGCGAACTGCTCCGGCGCGGGCTGCTGCCGGCGGAGATCGTGCTCGGACACCCGGGCTTCCTGCGCCAATGCGACCAGATCCGCCTTCCGGGCTCCCAACAGCTGTTCAGCTACGCGGCCGACCTCGGGCGCGATCCGGACGGCAACCCGCTCGTCCTGTCTGACCGCACGCAGGCGCCCTCGGGCTTCGGCTACGCGCTCGAGGCGCGCACGGTGGTCAGCCGGGTGTTCCCGACGCTCTACCGCGACGCCCAGGTGCACCGCCTTGCGCCGTTCTTCCGCTCGCTGCGGGTGGCGCTGCAGCGCGTCGCTCCCGCGGGGATCGAGGATCCGCGGATCGTCGTGCTCACGCCCGGACCGTGGAACGAGACCGCGTTCGAGCACGCCTTCCTCGCCTCCACGCTCGGCTATCCCCTCGTGGAGGGGGCCGACTTGACCGTGCGCGGCGGGTCGGTGTGGATGCGCTCGCTCGGTCGGCTCGAGCCGGTCCACGTGATCCTCAGGCGCGTCGACGGAATCTTCTGCGACCCGCTCGAGCTGCGGCCGGACTCGCAGCTCGGGATCCCGGGGCTGGTCGAAGCCTCGCGCCGGGGATCGGTATCCGTGGTCAACTCGCTCGGCGCGAGCGTGCTCGAGAACCCGGCCCTGATGGCGTTCCTGCCGCGCCTGTGCGAGCATCTGCTGGGCGGGCCGTTGCGTCTGCCGAGCGTGCCGACCTGGTGGTGCGGGGAGGAGCGCGGCCGCCGCCACGTCCTCGCCAATCTCGCCGGCCTCGTGCTCCGACCGGTCGCCCGCGCCCCGTCCCCAAACTCGGTGTTCGGCGCCGAGCTGAGCCGGGCCGAGCTCGAGGACCTGGGCCGCGCGATCGAAGCGCGTCCGGAGTCGTGGGTCGGCCAGGCTCCGGTCTCCCTCGCCTCTGCCCCGACGCTGACCGAGAGCGGGCTGGTGCCGCGGCGGAGCGTGCTGCGGGCGTTCACGGTGCCCCGCAACGGCTCGTACGCCGTGATGCCGGGGGGCCTGACCCGGGTCGCCGCCGATGCGGCCACGGCTCGGATCTCGAACCAGGCCGGCGCGATCAGCAAGGACACGTGGGTGCTCGCCTCGGAGCCCGAACGGCTGACCGGCTTCTGGCTCGAGTCGGGCCCCGCCGTCGAGGGCATCGACCCGATGACGTCGATCCCGTCGCGCGCGGCGGAGAACATGTGGTGGCTCGGACGCTACGCCGAGCGGGCCGAGGCGACGACGCGGTTGCTGCGGGTGGTGTACGAGCGCCGCAGCGATTTTCAGGGGAGCGTCAACGCCCCCGGGATCGAGTCGCTGCGAGCGCTGCTGGCGACGCTGACGCACACGACCCGCACCTACCCGGGGTTCGTCGGCGACGGCGCCGAGGACCGCCTCCGATCGCCCGGGCGCGAGCTGCTCGAGCTCGTGATCGACGACGGACGCCCCGGGGCGCTCGCGCATTGCATTCGCGCGCTGCTCGACTCCGCCTACGCGGTGCGCGACCAGCTCTCGAGCGACACGTGGTTGGTCGTCGGCGCGCTCGACCGTGAGCTGCTGGAGCTGCGCGGGCCGATGCACGATCCGCAGGCCGTCATCCAAGGGGCGCTGCAGCGGGTGATGCAGAGCCTGCTCGCGCTCAGCGGCCTCGGCAGCGAGAGCATGGTCCGCGACCTCGGCTGGCGTTTCATGGATGCGGGGCGCCGGATCGAGCGGGCCCTCCAGCTGCTCGCCCTGCTGCGCGCGACGGTGACCGACGCCCGTGGCACCGCGACCGACAGCCTGATGTTGGAGTCAGTGCTGAAGGCGGCGGAGAGCATCATCACCTACCGACGCCGCTACCGCTCCCATGCCCAGCTCGAGACGCTGCTCGACCTTCTGCTCCTGGACCGAGGCAACCCGCGTTCGGTGGCGTTCGGGCTCGAACGGCTCACGGCCGATCTGGACAGCATCCCGGGGCCGGCCGGGCCGCGGCTGCGCGAGGAGCAGCAGCAGCTCCTGCGGGCCGCCACGACACTCCGACTCGCCGATACCGAGACGCTCGTCGCCGAGGGCAAGGCGGGCCGCCGCCCGGCGCTCGACGCGTTTCTGGGCGAGCTGCAGGATCTGCTGTCCGCGGCCGCCGACGCGATCGACCGCACCCACTTCGCGCATCTGCTTCCACAGTGGTCGCTCGTCGGGGCGGCGGGCGCCGAGTCCTCGCAGGGAGGCTGGGAGAGATGAGCGGCGCCGAGCGATGAGCATCACCTACGAGGTCACCCACCGCACGCGGTACCGCTACGAATCCGACGTCTCCGACAGCTACGGGCAGCTCCACCTGCTGCCGCGTGACGCCTCCGGGCAGCGCTGCGTCGCGGCCGAGGTCACGGTCGCCCCGGAGGCGGCGGACTATCGTGAGCGCCTGGACTACTTCGGCAATCGCGTCGGCTACCTGGCCATCCACGAGCCGCACCGCGAGCTGAGCGTGACCGCCACGAGCGTCGTCGAGATCGAAGACCGTGAGCCGGCGCCCCCCGGCCTGGGCCCATGGGAGGAGGCCCGGGACGCCGTGCGCGATCCGGCCCTCGCCGGCCGCCTCGACGCCGTCGGGTTCACGCTCGATTCTGCGCTGATCAGTTCCGCAGCGCACTACGCCGAGTACGCCGCGGGGTCGTTCACGCCGGGACGCGACCTGCTGGAGGCCGTGAGCGACTTCTGCTCCCAGATCCATCGGGAGTTCGCCTACGTGCCTGGCTCGACCTCGGTGACCACACCGCTGTCGGAGGTGTTCGCCGAGCGCCGCGGCGTGTGTCAGGACTTCGCGCACGTCGGGATCGCCTGCCTGCGCTCGATCGGCCTCCCATCCCGGTACGTGAGCGGCTACCTCGAGACCGATCCGCCGCCCGGACGGCCCAAGCTGATCGGGGCCGACGGATCACACGCGTGGCTGTCCGTCCTGGCCGGAGCGGCGGGGTGGATCGATCTCGACCCCACCAACGACCAGGTCCCCGGCAGCCGTCACATCGTCACCTCCTACGGTCGGGACTACAGCGACGTGCCCCCGCTCAGCGGCGTGATCTACACCGAGGGCAGGACCGAGAGCCTGCAGGTGCGGGTCGACGTCGTGGCGCTGGCGGATTAGCGCCGAGGCGACGGAGGTATCCGACCCGTCATGCGCGCTTTCACCTGCGGCCACTGCGGACAGCTGGTGTTCTTCGAGAACAGCCTCTGTCTGCGCTGCTCGACCGAGCTCGGGTTCGTGCCCTCGCGCCTCGAAGTGGTCGCGCTCACCGAGGAGCGCGCGGCCGGGCTGCGCCGCTGCGGGAACGCCGTCCTCGCCGGCTGCAACTGGATGCTCGAGGCTGACGAGCCCGGCCCGCTGTGCCGGAGCTGCCGCCTGACGCGGACGCGGCCGTCGGATCATGACGCGGAGGGCCTGGCCGCATTCGTCAAGGCCGAGGGAGCCAAACGGCGACTCCTGTTCGGGCTCCTCGAGCTGGGGCTGCCGGTGGAGGCCGGAGGGCTTCGGTTCGACCTGCTCTCGAGTCGCTCGGCCCCAGTCACGACGGGGCACGCAGATGGCCTGATCACGATCGACCTGGCCGAGTCCGACGACGCCCGGCGCGAACAGCGGCGGGCGCAGATGGACGAGCCGTACCGGACCATGCTCGGCCACTTCCGCCACGAAATCGGGCATTACTACTGGCCAATCCTGATCGAGCAGACCGGTGAGCTCAAGCCCTGGCGGCAGCTGTTCGGCGACGAGCGAGCCGACTATGAGGCCTCGCTCCGGCGACATTACGAGCAGGGGCCCCCGGTCGACTGGAGCGAACGCCACGTGAGCGCGTACGCCACCATGCACCCCTGGGAGGACTGGGCGGAGACGTTCGCGCACTACCTCCACATCCGCGACACGCTGCAGACCGCCGCCGCCTTCGGGCTGTTCGTGACCGGCCCGCGTAAGACCGGCGACCGGTCGTTGATGGCGGTCCCGGCGGAGGAGGATGCCGGCGACCGCTCGGTCACCGCCCTGATCGGCGACTGGCTGCCGCTCACCTATGCGCTCAACGCGGTCAATCGCAGCATGGGACGCGACGACCTGTACCCGTTCGCGCTGGCACCCGCGGTGATCGAGAAACTGGCTTTCGTGCACGATCGCGTACGCCTCGGTCGGCTCGTCGCGCCCTGATCGCGGCGCGGGCGGGTGCCGGACCCTGCCAACTCGCAGCACATGTCAGTGCCGCACCTGCCGCTCTGTATACAAAGGTGCCCACAGACCCTTCCGATCCACAATTCGGCTTGATCTGCATCTATCGTTCTCGTGCCCCATGGAAGCGTTCCGAGACCGATGAGCACGCACCAGCCCCGACCGGCGCTGCGCCTGGTTGAGGGTGCGCTGGACCGACCGCGGGATTGGGCCTGGTTCTGCGGACATTGCGCCGCCCCGGCGCCGGCCGGCCGGCCGCCGATGCCGACCACTCGCGTGTGCCCTGAATGCGGCTTTGGCGTTCTGCTCGAAGCGCGCTCGGACATGGTGCCCACGAGCCGCGACGCCTACTTGGTGATCGACTCCTCGCTGCTCGTGCAGGCGATGTCACGCAGCGCCGAGACGCTGCTGGCGGTGCCCGAGGAGCTGGCCGTGACCCGCTCGTTCACCGAGCTGATCGCACCTGCCGATGCGGAAGCGCGCGGCGCCGGCCAGCTGGCGGTCGCGATCAGCGAGGCGACGGTGCAGGACAACGTCGTCCGCCACGTGCTCGTGCGCCCTTGGAACGTATTCGGGGTCCGGATGCGGGCCAGGATCGCGCCGTGCGGGCCGCCGCGGGCCGCGCTGCTGGTACTCGAGGCGGCGGACAGCCTCCGCGCCGTCCCGAACGCTCCCTCAGGAGCCTGACTCGGACATCCGTCCACCTCGCTTGGGGGGGCAGTCGGCGGGTAGCCGTCTGACATCGTGAATCGATTGGCGTTCGCGCTCCCAAGGAGGTAGAGATGGTCGCAATCGTCGTCTTGCTGCTGATCCTGGCCCTGTTCGGAGGCCTTGGATTCGCCGCCCATTTCCTGTGGTTCGTGCTGATCGCAGCGCTCGTGCTGTGGGTGATCGGGTTCTTCGTCGGTGGCGTGGAACCCGGAGTCGGCGGCGGGCGTCGCCGCTGGTACGGACGCTGGTAGAGCACGCCGGCCGGCGGGGTCTGGGCGCGAGCTGCGGCCAGGCCCCAGGCCGCGCCGGGGTGCCTTCTCACGTCGCCGGCGCCAGCACCCGCGGAGCGCCCGCGCGCACGAGCGGCTCGGGGAAAACGACGCTGCCGTCCTCGCGCTGCCCGTTCTCGAGCAGCGCGATGATCGTCCGTCCGAGCGCCACGGCGGTCCCGTTCAGGGTGTTCACCAGGGCCGGCTTGCCGTCGGGGCCGCGGTAGCGGATGTCGAGTCGCCGGGCCTGGTAATCGGTCGTGTTCGAGCACGAGGTCAGCTCCCGGAAGCGCGCCTGGCCGGGCAGCCACGCCTCGAGGTCGTACTTCTTCGCCGCTGAGGCCCCGAGGTCGTTGACGGCGATCCCGACCACCCGATAGGGGATCGCCAGCTCCTGCAGGATCGACTCCTCGATCGCCAACAGCCGTTCGTGCTCGCTGCCGGCATCCTCTGGGGCGACGAAGCTGAACATCTCCACTTTGTCGAACTGGTGCACGCGAAAAATGCCCCGCGTGTCCTTGCCCGCCGCTCCCGCCTCGCGCCGGAAACAGGTCGAGAAGCCGGCGTAACGGGCCGGCAACTCGTCGGTGGCCAGGATCTCCTCCCGGTGCAGTGAGGCCAGCGCCACCTCGGAGGTCCCGACCAGGTACAGGTCGTCCTCGGGCAGCCGGTAGATCTGCTGCTCGGTGTCAGGCAGGAAGCCGGTGCCGTACAGGGCCTGCTCGCGCACCAGCACCGGCGGGATCACGGGTTCGAACCCCTCCCGGGCCAGCTTCTGAAGCGCGTAGCGCACGAGCGCGAGCTCGACCATCACGAGCTCGCCGCGCAGGAAGGCGAACCGGGATCCGGACATCCGAGCCGCACGTTCGATGTCGATCCGCTCGCCGGCCAGCTCGAGGTGGTCGCGGCCGGTCCGGCCCGACTCTCCGACCTCGCGGATGACGGTGTCCTCGTCGGGGGCATCCGGCGCCGGGAGGTTGGGGAGCCCGGCCAGTTCGCCGTCGAGCTGCGCGCGCAGCGATGTCGCCTGGTCGCTCAGCTCGCGTCCTCGCGCCGCCAGCGCAGCGAGCTGCTCGCGCTCCTCGGGGGTGGGAGCGCCCTTGCGCCCGCGACTCGCCCGATTCTGCTCGGCGCGGAGCTCCTCGAGCTCAGCGGTGAGCTCGCGCCAGCGCTCGTCCAGAGCCAGCACGCGCTCGATCGCATCCGCGGCCTCGGCCCCGCGCCGCGCCAGCGCGGCGCGAACGGCGTCCGGGTCGCGGCGGATCAGCCTGATGTCGAGAACAGGCGCCTCGCTACTTCGCGGCCTTGGCCTTGGCCTTGGCCTTGGCGTGAACCGCGGCGACGGCCACGGCCGCCGTCCGCGCTCCGGGGGTGGCCGCCGGCGTCGCCGAGGCGGTCGCCCCGGCGGCGACGTTCGCCGGCAGCGTCCCGATCGGCTGCAGGACGCACGGCGTCACGCCGGGCTGCTTCGGCGCCCCGCGGCCGGCGTACTTGGCCACGAACTGCGCCACGGCGATCGCGTCCTGGCCGACGACGATGTTCTGAGGCATGATCGCGCCCGAGAAGCCGCCGTTCTGGATCGCGTAGAGCACGCGGTCGATCGGGCGCTCGCAGCGCTGGTCGAAGTTCGGGCCGTTCGTGATCTCACGGGTGCGCACATTCGACGCCGAACCGTGGGTGCCCGCGTACGACAGCGTGTGGCAGCCCGCGCACCGCTGCGAGAACAGCACCGCGCCCGAGTGCGTCGGATCCGACTGCGGGACGCTGATCTTCTGCGTCCCACAGGCGGCGGCGAGCGCCGCGACTGCGATCGTGGCACCCGACAGGAGGAGAAGCCTGATCGGCCGGTTCATGCGGGCGGAGATCATACGGAAGAATCGATGGACGATGTCCTGGCCGCGTCCGCCGAAGCTCCTCTGTGCCGTCATCGCGTCGATGTTGGCAGGCGTGGGGGCCGGCTGCGGACACACAGCCGTGGTCGGGCCCCACCGGGCTCTGCACGTCACCCTGAGCGAGTACCGGATCAATCCGCAGAGCGTGCACGCGCCGGCCGGCCGGCTCGACATCTTCGTGCGCAACTACGGCCGGCGCACCCACAACCTCGTGCTGACGCTCGACGGCCAGGCGGAGGCCTCGACCAAGCCGTTGTGGCCCGGTGGAATCCAGCAGCTCGCCGTCTGGCTCGCTCCGGGGACCTACCAGATGTCCTCGACGATCCTCGACGACGAGGCGCTCGGCGAGTACGGGACGCTGGTCGTGCACTGACGCCGCGCCCCAGGCCGGCAGGAGCCCGGGCGCCGACGACGAACGTTCTAGCGATCCCCGGCGTCGGCCATTGGAGACGTTCGCCCGCAGCTTCAGTGACGCGATCGTCCCTCCCACGGCGGCAACCAAGGAGGCCGGCGCCGGGGGTTCTCACGACCGCACCGCGCGGGCGCCGCCGGAACCGTTCGCCGCAGCGCGGCCGGTATAACGGGGTCGTGCGCGACCACCCCGATCCGGAGCTGTTCCGCGACGTGTTCGGGCACTTCGCCACGGGCGTGGCCGTGATCACGAGCGCCGGACCGTCCGGCGCCGGCGGGATGACGGCGAACGCGATCTGCTCGTTGTCGCTCGATCCGCTGCTGGCGCTCGTGTGCTTCGAGAACAGCGCCCGGACGCTCCCCATCGTCCGTGACGCCGGTCGCTTCGGGATCAACGTGCTGAGCGCCGACCAAGAGCGCCTGGCCGGAGTGTTCGCGTCAAAGCTGCCGGAGTCCGAGAAGCTCGAGGGTGTGGGGCACCGGATGGAGCAGGGTGTCCCGATCATCGAGGGATCGATCGCCTGGGCGGCGTGCGAGCTGCGGGAGCTGATCCCGGGCGGTGACCACACGATCGGAATCGGCAAGGTCGTGTCGCTCGGGCTCGGGGGCGGTGAGCCGCTGCTCTGGTACCGCGGCTCCTACCGGGTGCTCCCGGGTTGAGCGCGGCGTGGCGCTCAGGCCGTTCCGGCCGCTCGTGCCAGCAGCACCACGATCACGAAGGCCGCGAGTGTCATCACGCCCGTCTCGCGCTGCACGATCGCGGTGACGACCGCCCGCTGCTCGTCCTCGGGCAGTTCGCCCACCTGGGCCGCGGACTCGAAGCCCCGAGAGTCGAGGACGGATTCGGCCGACGAGATTCGGAGCTGCTCGCCGATGAACGAGACGGCCAGCGGCAGCAGCCCGTAGATCACGTGCAGGCTCGGCGGCTTGTTGCCGAGCAGGATGAGAACGCCGCCGAGCGCGGCCTGCACGACGAGACTGGCCTGCGCGACCCGCAGCAGCCGCCAGAACCACAGGTTCGGCATCGCCCGCCACCAGCACCACGCACCGAACAGACAGGCGGCCGTGTTCAGGGTGATCGTCAGCACGCCGAAAGCGATGTGAACGTCTTTCACGACTGACCTCGGGGGCGATTTGCGACATAGCCGCATTCCGCACTAAGTAACATCTTGTTACAAGCTCCTTCGCGCCAGTGATATAACGGCACGGCTGTGCTTCGAACGTATCTCCCCGCGATCGTATTCCTCCTCCTCGGAGGATTGGTCGGGCTCCTGTTCGCGGTTCTGAACCTGTTCGTCGGGGTGCGGGGCCGCCCGAACCGCTCCAAGACGTCCCCGTACGAATGCGGGCTGCCGTCGGAGATCCAGCGCGGGTTCCGGTTCGGAATCAGCTTTTACCTGATCGCGATGCTGTTCATCCTGTTCGACATCGAGGTCATCTTCCTCTACCCGATCGCCGTGCAGCTGCGAGCGTTCGGCACCTTCGCGCTCACGGAGACGATCGTGTTCGTGGTCCTGCTGATGGTCGCCTTCGTGTATGTGTGGCGGCGAGGAGCTCTGGAATGGAAATAAAGCGCGAGCCCATCGCCGGCGCTCATGACTTCCGCTCCCGCCAGCTGCTCGCTCGGGACATGCTCCGCGGCGACCTCGAAGGCGCCGCGCTCGACCAGTACGTCGAGGAGCGCGTGATGACCACGACCGTCGACAAGGCCGTCGCCTGGGCGCGCGGCAACTCGTTCTTCCCGCTCACCTTCGGCCTCGCGTGCTGTGCGATCGAGATGATGTCGATCGTCGGCGCCCGGCTCGACATCGCGCGCTTTGGCTTCGAGGCGTTCCGAGCCTCGCCGCGCCAGGCCGATCTTTTGATCCTGTCGGGTCGCGTGTCGATCAAGATGGCGCCCGTCATCCGCCGCATCTACGACCAGATGCTCGAGCCGAAGTTCGCGATCTCCATGGGCGCCTGCTGCTCCTCGATGGGCGTGTTCAACAACTACGCGCTCGTCCCGTCGGACAAGTTCATGCCGATCGACGTTCACGTGCCGGGTTGCCCACCGCGCCCGGAGGCGCTCGCCCACGGAATCCTGCGGCTGCGCGAGAAGGTGCAGCACAACGAGAAGGAAGGCTGGCGCGAGCGCTACGACGCCGTCGGCACCGAGGAAGTACTCCCGGGCGGGGACACGGATGGGGTTCAGATCAACGTGTTCCAGCCGGGGGACACCGCCGGTGCCTGACGCGACCGGGCTCGAGCTGACCGCCCAGGAACTCCGCGACGCCGACTCGGAGTCGATCCTCGGCACCGTCTTTCACCGCGGCCGGGCCGTGCTGCTCGTCAACCCGGCCAGCGTGCGCAGCGTGATCGGGCGGCTGCATGCCAAGGGCTACGCGTTCCTGGCCAGCCTGCACGGGTGCGACTACCATCCGGAGGAGCCGCGCCTCGGCGTGCTCTACGAGCTGCTCGACATGACCAACGTCGACCGGATCACAGTCAAGGCTCGGGTGCACATCGACGCCGCCCGGATCGAATCCGTGGTCGACCTGTTCCCGGGCGCCAACTTCCCCGAGCGCGAGGTCTACGACATGTTCGGCGTCGTGTTCGACGGCCATCCCGACATGCGCCGGATCCTGATGCCCGAGGACTACGAGGGCCATCCCCAGCGCCGCGACTTCCCGACCGGCGGCGAGCCGGTGCTGTTCACGTACAACGAAGAGAACTCCTACGGGAAATGGCAGTGAGCGGCGACCCGACCACCCCCGTCGTCAAGGCCGAGGACTACCGCAAGCGCGAGGAGTCGATCACGATCTCGAGCGAGCCGGTGGGCGAGACGCACGAGCTTCTGACGCTCAACATCGGACCGCACCATCCGGCCACGCACGGCGTGCTGCGCCTGATCACCACGCTCGAGGGCGAGATCGTGCGCGACATCGTGCCGATCATCGGCTACGTCCACACGGGGATCGAGAAGACCGCCGAGAGCAAGTCGTACTGGAAGGTCATCCCGGTGATCGAGCGGATGGACTACCTCAGCTACTACTTCAACGCGATGGCCTATTGCGGAGCGGTCGAGACGCTGCTCGACCTCGAGATCCCGCCCCGGGCGCAGTACCTGCGGGTGATCCACCTGGAGCTCAACCGGATCATGTCCCACCTCGTGTGGCTCGGCACCAGCGCCCTGGACCTCGGCGCGATCTCGATGTTCTGGTACTGCTTCCGCGAGCGCGAGACGATCCTCGATCTGTTCGAGATGTCATCGGGCCAGCGCATGCACACGCGCTACATCCAGGTCGGCGGCGTGTTCGAGGACATCCCGCGTGGGTTCGAGGCCAAGCTGCGCCAGTTCATCAAGCTGATGCCGACTCGCGCCGATCAGTACGCCGACCTGCTCGAGAAGAACGAGATCGTCCTGCAGCGACTGCGTGGCACGTGCCCGCTCGACAAGGAGACGCTGCTGCAGCTGGGCGTCACCGGCCCGCTCCTGCGCGCGGCCGGGAACCCGTGGGACCTGCGCAAGGCCGCCCCCTACTCGAGCTATGACCACTTCGAGTTCCGCATCCCCGTGGGAACCGTGGGCGACAACTACGATCGCTACCGCGTGCGCCACGCGGAGATCTACGAGTCGGTGAAGATCATCGAGCAGGCGCTCGACGGGCTGCCCGAGGGTCCGCACATCACCACCGATCGCAAGGTCGCACTGCCGCCGCGCCACGAGCTCGCGACCTCGATGGAGGCGCTGATCCATCACTTCAAGCTCGTGACCGAGGGGTTCCGGGTGCCGCCGGGCGAGGCCTACTACCCGATCGAGGGACCGCGCGGCGAGCTCGGGTGCTTCGTGCGCTCCGACGGCTCGGCCAAGCCGGCCCGCGTGCACATGCGCGACCCGAGCTTCGTGAACCTGCAGGCCACTGCACCGATGGTCAAGGACTCCTACATCGCCGACCTGATCGCCACCCTGGCGATGGTCGACCCGGTACTCGGAGGGATCGACCGATGAGCTTCGGGAGGGCGAAGCCCGGTCAAGCCAGACCGGAGGTCGAGCAGCGTGGTCAGCACGCGGGCCTGGACGGCCGGAGCACTTCAGTTCCGCGGTTCGGCCACGGCTCGCGGGTTCCCGGCTGGGACGAGGCGGCCGACCTGACCAAGGACCCGGCCGTCATCCCCGATCCCGCGCTGACACCTGTCCCCGGAGGCCTCCGCGCGGACGTCGAGGCGGCGATGGCGAGGTATCCGGACCGCCGCTCGGCGACGATCCCGGCCCTCTATCGCGCCCAGGAGGAGTACGGATGGTGCTCACCCGAGGCGATCGAGCAGGTGGCCTGCGTGATGCGCCTGACACCCGCGTACCTGATCTCGGTCGCGACCTTCTACGACATGCTCGAGACGCATCCGAAGCCCCGCAACGACGTGTTCGTGTGCACGAACATCTCCTGTTCGCTGCGCGGTGCCGACGAGTTCTACGAGGCGATGATCGCCGCGGCGACCGAGGACCCCGACGTCAGCGTGCGCTCGTTCGAGTGCCTGGGCGCCTGCGACATCGCGCCGATGGCGTCGGTGAACGGCGAATATGTCGGTCCGCTCGAGCTCGAGGACGCCGGCCGGATCATCGAGGACCTCCGCGCCGGCCGGCCGGTGCTCGAGGCCAAGCAGCTGCGCCACCGCCGCTCGGTCGATCCCGGAGCCAACCTGCAGGCCGCGCGCAGCGCGGCCGGTCAAGCGAGGCCGGAGGCCGAGCTCCCCGATCAGAACGCGGGTCGGGACGACCCGCGGAGCACTCCATGACCCAGAACATCCTATTCCGCGACATCGACGAGCCCGGCCTCAACACGCTGGCGGTATACGAGCGCCGCGGCGGCTACGAGGCGATGCGCAGGGCGCTGACGATGTCCCGCGAGGACGTGCTTGGCGGGCTGCTCGCGTCGCACATCCGGGGCCGAGGCGGCGCCGGCTTCGAGATGGGCAAGAAGATCTCGTTCCTGCCCCGCGGCGACATGGACAAGTACCTCGTCTGCAATGCCGACGAGTCCGAGCCGGGCACGTTCAAGGACCGCGAGCTGATGCAGAAGTGCCCGCACATGCTGATCGAGGGGATCGTGATCGCCGCCTATGCGGGCGGGATCGCCACCTCCTTCATCTACATCCGCGGCGAGTACGACCACCAGGCCGACATTCTCGATGCCGCGATCGCCGAGGCCTACGCCGCGGGGTACCTCGGCGAGCGCATCCTCGGCTCCGACCACAGCCTGTCGCTCGTGCTCCACCGCGGCGCCGGCGCGTACATCTGCGGCGAGGAGACAGGCCTGCTCGACTCGCTCGAGGGCAAGCGCGGCAACCCGCGCCTGAAGCCTCCGTTCCCCGCCATCCAGGGCCTGTACCAGGGGCCGACGCTGATCAACAACGTCGAGACGCTGTCGACCGTGCCCGCGATCGTCCGCATGGGCGGCTCCGAGTACGCCGCGATCGGCACCGAGACCTCGACCGGCACCAAGCTGGTGTCGGTCTCGGGCGACGTCCAACGGCCGGGCAATTACGAGATCACTCTCGGCATCTCGAGTCGCGAGATCATCTACGGGCTGGCCGGCGGCCCCGCCGAGGGCCGCGAGGTCAAGCTGTGGTTCCCGGGCGGCTCGAGCTCGCCGGTCCTCACCGGCGACGATCTCGACGTCGCATACGACTTCGATTCGCTGGCCAAGGCGGGCACGATGCTCGGCTCCGGCGCGATCATCGTCGTCGACGACACGCACCGCGTCATCGACGTGGCGTACAAGCTGGCCAAGTTCTACGCGCACGAGTCCTGCGGCAAGTGCGTGCCCTGCCGCGAGGGAACGAACTGGACCGTGAAGATGCTGCAGCGGATCGACTCCGGCGAGGCGACGCCGATGGATCTCGACATCATGGCCTCGGTCCAGGAGGAGATCATCGGGAACTGCCTCTGCGTGCTCGGGGACGCGATGGCGATGCCGGTGGGTTCGATCATCAAGAAGTTCCGGGCCGAGCTCGAAGAGCACATCGAGGCAGCGAGGGATAGGGCGGGAATCGGGTCCTTGGAGAACGTGATTCCGGTCGGCGTAGCCGATGAGCACGCCGGACCCCTCCCGGTGCATTGATGCCTCGGCCCGAGCAGAAAGACATTCAGCTCACCATCGACGGACGCGAGGTCCGGGCCACCGAGGGCGCGATGCTGGTCGACGCCGCCAAGCAGGGCGACGTCGAGATCCCCTACTTCTGTTACGAGCCCAAGCTCGGCAACCCGGTCGGGGCCTGCCGCATGTGCCTGGTCGAGATCGAGGGGATCCCCAAGCTGCAGACCTCCTGCTCGACCCCGGTCAAGGACGGCATGGTGGTGCACACCCAGACCGATCGCGTTCGCGCCGCCCAGAATGCCGTGGTCGAGTTCCTGCTCGTCAACCACCCGCTCGATTGCCCGGTGTGCGACAAGGGCGGCGAGTGCCCGCTGCAGGACATCGCCTTCGGGTGGGGGCGCGGCCGTTCGCGCTTCATCGAGCCCAAGCGCCACTTCGTCAAGCCGCTGTCGCTCTCGCCGCTGGTCGCGATCGACCGCGAGCGGTGCATCCTCTGCTACCGCTGCGTGCGCTTCTCGCAGGAGGTCGCCGAGGACTACCAGTTGATCTTTGCCGAGCGCGGCGCTCACACCTTCGTGGCCACGTTCGACGGGCATCCGTACGTGGCGCCGTTCAGCGGCAACATCATCGAGCTGTGCCCGGTTGGGGCGCTGACCTCGAAGCCGTACCGGTTCCGCGCCCGGCCGTGGGACATCGAGGGCGCCGGCGGGATCTGCACCCTGTGCCCATCGCAGTGCAACGTCTCCTTCACGGTGCGCGACGAGAAGGTGATGCGCGTGCTGGCCCGCGACAACGCCGAGGTCGACGACGGCTGGCTGTGCGACAAGGGCCGCTTCGCCTACCAGGCGATGCACGTCGACGAGCGCATAACCGCGCCGCTCGTGCGTGACGGCGGCGAGCTGCGAACCGTCTCGTGGGAGCGGGCGCTCGAGGTTGCCGCCGGGCTCGGCCGCCACCGCGGCCGCGTCGGCGCGCTTGTCGGCGGACAGGCGAGCAACGAGGAGGGCTTCCTCCTTCAGGACCTGGTGCGCGGCGGCCTGGACTCGGTGGACATCGACTCCCGGACCGCCGGACCGGTGCCGCTGGAGCTCGCCCGGGCGCTGGCCGCTCCCGCACTCCAGGCCACGGTTCCCGACATCGAGTTCGCCCACACCGTGGTCGTGCTCGGCTGCGAGCCGCTCGACGATGCGCCGATCCTCGATCTGCGCATCCGCAAGGGCGTGCGCCGCCGGGGCGTGAAGCTCGTCGTCGCCACGGCGCGCCCGTCCGCACTCGACGCGAACGCCGAGCAGACGCTTCGCTATGCACCCGGCGGCGAGGCCGCGTTCCTGACCGAGCTCGAGTCGGCGCTGGCCGCCGGAGGCGGCGGGTCCTCCGAGCTCGACGCGCTGGCCAAGCAGCTGCTCGAGGGCGGCGAGGACGTCGTCATCCTGTGGGGCGAGCGGGTCGCCGCCGACGCCCTCCCCGCGCTGTTGCGGATCTGCGATCGCCTCGGCGTCGCCGGCCGCGCCGGTGCGGGCCTGCTCGAGATCCCGGCCGGCGCCAACGGGCGCGGTCTGCGCGAGGCGGGCGCGCTGCCCGGCGCCGGCCCCGGCTACGCCCTCCTGCCCGCCGGCCGCCCGGCCGCGGAGATCGCCGACGCCGCCGGCGGCGGCGACCTGACCGCTCTGTATCTGTTCCAGACCGACCCGGTCCGCGATCTCCCCAACCGGGCGCAATGGGAGGCCGCGCTCGGTCGTGCCGCGCTCGTGGTCGCGCATGCCTCGGTGCTCACCGAAGGCCTCCGCGAGCACGCGTCGGTCATCTTCCCGGCCGAGTCGCACGCCGAGAAGGAGGGCACCGTCGTCCATCCCGACGGGCGCATTCAGCGCCTGCGCAGCGCGATCGGGCACCCCAACCAGGTGCGCGCCGGCTGGTCGGTGATCGCCGACATCGCCCGGCGCATCGGATACGACCAGCAGGTGCTGACCAGCGCCATGGCCTGGCAGCGGCTCGCCGACGCGGTGCCGTTCTACGCCGATCTCACGCTCGAGGAGATCGGTGGCCGCGGCGTGCGCTGGCCGGCGCGTGGGCAGGCGGCGGCCCTGCCCGCCGGTGTGACTCCCGGCGGCGGCCCGGCGGCCGCGCGGTCGGATGCTTCGGCCGTCAACGGCGCGCCGGCCAACAACGGCCTGCGCCTCGGCACCTACCGCTCGATCTGGGCCTCGCCCGAGGTCGAGATCTCCCCCGCGCTCAAGTTCACCATCGCCCACCAGCAGGTCGAGCTCTCGCCGCAGGACGCACGGCGGCTCGGGATCGAGCACGGCGAGACAGTCGAGGTGGCGCAGAACGGGTATCGGCTCCGTGGGACCGCCGCGGTCCGCTCGGGCGTCCCCGAGGGCACGGCCTTCCTCGCCGATGGGATCGCGTCGGACTCGGCCAACGGGCTCACCGAGGCCGTGGTGGAGGTGCGCAAGCCGTGACTGCATTCGCGATCGTCGGCTACTACGAGCCGTGGTGGGCGGCGATCATCAAGGTGCTGGTGATCTTCGGCGTGGTGTTCGCCTTGCTGCCCGTGCTGATCGTCTACGAGCGCAAGCTGCTCGGGCGGTTCCAGGGCCGCTACGGACCCAACCGCGTGGGTCCGTTCGGCCTCATGCAGCCGCTGGCCGAGATCGTCAAGTTCGCCACCAAGGAGGCCTCGCGCCCGACGACCTCGGTGGCCTACATGTTCCGGCTCGCCCCCGTGATCGCGATCCTTACCGCCGTCGGGGCGCTGGCCCTGATCCCGTTCGGCGACGTCCAGCACGTCTTCGGCGAGCGGGTCGGGCTGTACGGGATCGACGTATCGGTGGGTCCGCTGTATGTGTTCGCGCTGGGCGGGATCTCCTTCTACGGGATCATGCTCGGCGGCTGGTCATCGGGCTCCAAGTACTCGTTCCTGGGGGCGATGCGCGGCGCCGCCCAGCTCATCTCCTACGAGGTCTCGCAGGGCCTGGCGCTGATCGGCGTGGTGATGACCGCGGGAACGCTGTCGCTGACCGGGATCGTCCACGCCCAGCGTGGCATGTGGTTCATCGTCCCTCAGTTCGCCGGCTTCATCATCTTCATGGTCGCGTCATTCGCGGAGACCAACCGCGCCCCATTCGACCTCGTCGAGGCCGACGCCGAGCTCGTGGCCGGCTACTTCACGGAGTACAGCGGAACCGCGTTCGTGGCCTACCTGTTCGCCGAGTACATGAACATGATCGTCGTTTCCGGGATCGCCACCACGATGTTCCTCGGCGGCTGGCTGCTGCCGTTCGGGATCCACCCGCCCGGCTGGGTCGACCCGATCGTCGTGTTGGCGAAGATGATCATCTTCCTCACCCTGTTCGTCTGGATCCGCGCCACGCTCCCGCGCCTGCGCTACGACCAGCTGATGTCGCTGGGCTGGAAGGTCCTCCTTCCGCTGGCGACGCTCAACCTGCTCATCACCGCGATCCTGGTGGTTTCATGACATACAACCCCGGCAACGACGTCATCGAAGTGATCCGCAGCCCCTCTCCGCGGGCGGCCGCCGGCGCGTACCGCGCATTCGGCGAGACGCTGCGCGGGCTCAAGACGACGTTCGCGCGGATCGTCGAAGGCCCGACAACGATCCAGTACCCGGAGGAGAAGACGCCGGTCTATCCCCGTTTCCGCGGCCGCCACAAGCTGCATCGATTCGAGAGCTCGGATCCCACCCACCCCGGACTCGAGAAGTGCGTCGGCTGCTCGCTCTGCGCCGCCGCCTGCCCGGCCGACTGCATCCGCGTCGTCGCCGCCGAGAACACGCCGGAGAACCGCGTCTCGGCCGGCGAGCGCTACGCGGCCGTGTACGAGATCAACCTCAGCCGCTGCATCTTCTGCGGCTACTGCGAGGTCGCGTGCCCGTTCGACGCGATCACCATGGGCCATGACTACGAGATGTCGGACTACACCCGCTCGGACCTCATCTTCACCAAGGAGATGCTGCTGGCCGAGCCGATCGAGCGCACGCCGCTGAGGCGCGAGGGCGAGTAGGACGCCGTGTCCGCCGTCTTCTTCTTCCTGGCCGCGATCGGCGCCCTCGCCGGGGCGATCGGCGTGGTCATGCTGCGCAACCCGTTCTACAGCGTGCTCTCGCTGGTGTTCCACCTGATCTCGCTGGCGGCGCTGTTCCTGCTGCTCCGGGCGGAGTTCGTCGCCGCCGCCCAGGTGGTGGTGTATGCCGGCGCGGTGATGGTTCTGTACGTGTTCGTCGTCGCCTACGTCGGCGGCGGTGAGGAGCTGCCGAGCGGCGGCGGCCTGCGGATCCTCGGGCCGCTGTTCGCGCTCGTGCTGGCGATCGAGCTGTGCATCGCCATGCTCGGCTCGGCGCTCAAGGGGATCTCCGGCAAGGGCGCTCCCTACGTCCCCGGCTTCGGCAGCCCGAGGCAGATCGGCACGCTGTTCCTGACCAAGTACCTGTTCCCGTTCGAGGTCGCCTCGCTGCTGCTGCTGGTGGCGGCGATCGGCGCCGTCGTGCTCGCCCGCCGCCGGCGTGGGCTCGAGCCCGACGAGGAGTTCGAGACCGCACTGCACAAGCCGGTCTCCCGCCGCGTCGGATCGATGGCCGAGAGCGTCGGCGCGCGGAGGGACAGCTGATGGCGATCGGCTGGTACCTCGTCGTCTCGGCGCTGATCTTCGTGATCGGCGCGGCCGGCGTGCTCACGCGGCGCAACCCGCTCGTGATCCTGCTCTGCCTCGAGCTGATGCTGAACGCCGCCAACCTGGCGCTGGTCGCCTTTGCCCGTCTGCACGGGAACGCCGACGGACAGATCTTCGCTCTCATCATCATGGTCGTCGCCGCCTGCGAGGTGACGGTGGGCCTCGGGCTGATCGTCGCGATGTACCGCCGCAAGCTCCCGATCGACGTCGACGAGCTCAACGAGCTCAACGGGTAGATGGCCACCACCACCTTCGCCTGGATCGTCTTGCTGTGCCCGCTCGTCGGGACGATCGTGATCGGCGCCAGCTTCAAGGTCCTCAAGGGCCGCACCGCCGGCGTGATCGGGACGGTCGCGATCGGGCTCGCGTTCGCGTTCGCGATCGCCACCCTGATCTCGCTGCTGCGCCACGGCCCGCAGCAGCGCGAGCTCACCTCGTCGGTGTGGGACTACGCCCGCACGCTCAACATCGACGCCCGCATGAGCATCCTCGTGGACCCGCTGTCGGTGTTCATGATGCTCGTGGTCACCGGCGTGTCGATGCTGATCCACCTCTACTCGGTCGCCTACATGGCCTCCGACCGCGGCTACACGCGCTTCTTCGCCTACCTCAACTTCTTCGTCTTCTCGATGCTGCTGCTGGTGCTGGCCGCGAACTTCATCCTGCTGATCACCGGCTGGGCGTTCGTCGGCGCCGCCTCCTACATGCTGATCTCGTTCTGGTACCGGCGCACGACCGCCACCAGGGCGGGCCTGAAGGCGTTCGTGATCAACGTCGTCGGCGACGTCGGCCTCGTCCTGGGGACGTTCTTCATCTTCGGCCACACCGGCACGGTCGACTTCATCAAGACCTTCCATGCCGTCCCCCACGTGTTCGCGCAGGACAGCCCGGACCTGGTCGCGGGCGCCCTGCTGCTGCTCGTCGGTGCATTCGCCAAGTCCGCGCAGGTCCCGCTCCACACCTGGCTCCCCGACGCGATGGAGGGTCCGACTCCGGTCTCCGCGCTGATCCACGCTGCGACGATGGTCACCGCCGGCGTCTACATCATCGCGCGCATGCACGTGATCTTCGAGCTGGCGCCGGCCGCGGCCGACGTCGGCGCGATCGTCGGCGGCGCCACGCTCCTGATCGCGGCCTCGATCGGCCTCGTGGTCACCGACCTCAAGCGCGTGATCGCGTACTCGACGATGTCCCAGATCGGCTACATGGTCATGGCCGTTTCGGTGGGCGCCTACTCGGCCGGGCTCTACCATCTCATGACGCACGCCTTCTTCAAGGCCCTCCTGTTCATGGCCGCGGGGTCGGTGATCAGCGCGATGGGCGGTGTCCAGTCGCTCGACCGGATGGGCGGCTTCCGCAAGGCGATGCCGTTCACGTTCGTCATGTTCCTGGTCGGCGGCCTCGCTCTCTCCGGTCTGCCGCCGTTCTCCGGCTGGCTGTCCAAGGACGACATCATCGGCTTCCTCGACCATCGCGGCGGCGGCTTCCTGATCCTCGGGATCGTCGGCTACATCGGCGCCCTGATGACCGCGATCTACACGTTCCGGATGATCTTCCGCACCTTCTTCGGCGAGCCCGTTCCCGAGGCCCGGGAGCTCCAGGACGGCCACCTGCATCACGTCGAGAAGCCCGTCAACCCGGCCAACGGCGACGTCGAGGATTTCGACGTCGGCTTCCCCGGGCCCGAGCACCACATCGCCGAGCGGGCGATGCCGATGAAGCTCGCGATGAGCGGGCTGGCGGTGCTGGCGATCATCGGCGGCGCGGGGCAGATTCCGGGCATCGACCACGCCCTGTCGAGCTTCCTGGACACGACCTTCGCCGACTCCACGATCATCCGCCATGAGCCCTCGACCAGCGCCGCGTGGATCGGCCTCGTCATCGGCGCGGCGGTCGCGCTGGCCGGCATCGGGATCGCCTACCGGGTGTGGATCGTCGCGCCCGGGACCTCGGCCAAGCTGATCGAGCGGTTCGGCCCGGTCCACAGGTTCCTCATCAACAAGTGGTACTTCGATGAGGCGATCGACTTCGTGATCGTGCGCCCGACGCTGTGGTTCGGCCGCTTCTGCAACACCGCGATCGAGCGGGTGTTCGTGGCCGGCGTCATCACCGGGGGCACGGTGTCGATCGTTCGCGCCTGCGGCGCGCTCGTGCGCCGCGCGCAGACCGGGTTCCTGCGCTACTACGCCGCCGCGGTGCTCGCCGGCATCACGCTCACTGTTCTCTACTTCCTGATCACCTCCTCATGAGCCTCTCGATCCTGATCTGGCTGCCACTCGTCGTCGGACTCGTCGGCACGGCACTGCCGCGCCCCTGGGTCGGGCGCTGGAACGCGCTCGGCTCCGTCGTGACGCTGGCGATCTCGATCTCGTTCCTGGCCCGCTTCAGCACCGGACGGGCCGGACTGCAGTTCGTGACCGACAAGGTCTGGATCTCAGAGCTCGGGATCCACTACAAGCTCGGGCTCGACGGCCTCAACGTGCTGCTCGTCGTCCTCACCACGCTGCTGTTCTCGGTCTCGTTCCTGTGGTCCGCGCGGCGCGAGTGGGATCGGCCCCAGCTCTTCTATTTCCACCTCGGCCTGGCCGAGAGCGCCGTGCTGGGCGCGTTCTGCGCCCAGGACCTGGCCCTGTTCGTGACCCTCTTCGACCTGATGCTCATCCCGTTCTACTTCCTCACCGGGATGTGGGGCTCGGGCGATCGCGTGAAGGCGACGACCAAGCTCGTCATCTACACCCTGGTCGGCTCGTTCCTGATGCTCGTGGCGGCGATCGCCACCGGCGTGCTCGCCTCCGACCAGCATGGAACCCCGCTGACGTTCGTCTTCTCGGCGCTGCGGGCGCTGCCGCTCAGCCACACCTCCCAGAACTGGATCTTCCTCTGCTTCGCGCTGGCGTTCCTGGTCAAGATGCCGCTCGTCCCGTTCCATGGATGGCTCCCCGACGCGTACAAGTCAATGCCGACGCCGGCGGTCGCGGTGTTCTCGGGCGTGCTCTCCAAGGTCGCGGCCTACGGGTTCCTGCGCGTCGTCCTGACGTTGTTCCCCTATGCCTCGGTCCACTACCAGACGCTGATCCTGCTGATCTCGCTCCTGTCGATCATCTACGCGACCGCGCTCGCCTTCACGACCAACGACACCAGGTTGGTCGTCGCCTACTCGTCGGTGGCGCAGCTCGGCTTCATCACGCTGGGGATCTTCTCGCTGCGACCGAGCGGGTCCCAGGGAGCCCTGCTGCAGATGGTCAACCACGGCCTGGTCACCGCGCCGCTGTTCTTCATCGTCGCCGCGCTTGCCTCCAGAGCGGGCGGCTCCGAGGATCTGCGCGAGATGGGCGGCATCGCCTTCCGCGCGCCGATGCTCGCGTCGCTGTTCCTGATCGTCGGTCTCGCCACCCTCGCGATCCCCGGCTCCTCGAACTTCGTCGGCGAGTTCCTGATCCTGCTCGGCGTGTTCCAGTCCAAGCTCGCGGTGTCGGTGATCGCCTTCCTCGGCGTGATCGGAGCCGCGTACTACGCGCTGCGCCTGTACGTCCGCTCGATGCACAATCGCGTCGGGCCGAGCGTGCAGTCGCGCGAGGTCGAGCCCCGCGAGCTGATCGGGATCGCCCCGCTGGTGGCGGTGATCCTGGCGCTGGCGCTGTTCCCGCGCTTCGGCCTCGAGCGCTCCGAGCGCACGGTCCAGGCGACGGTGGCGCCGGCCCAGCTCCTCGCGGGCAGCCACCCGGCCGCGCAGGCGCTGCGCGACGCCCGCCTGAGCGGGTACTTCCTGGCGGCGTCGAGCGGGAGCGGCACGCCATGACCGTCGTCGGACCCATGCCTCTGGCCGCCGTGGCCCACATCAAGGGGCCCCACATCGATTGGCTGGCGTTGTCGCCGATCGTCGTCCTCACGATCGGTGCGCTGGTCGTGCTGCTCGTCGGGCTGCTCGGGAGCTCGGCCGCTCGCCGGCGCGTGGTGCCGGCGCTGACACTGCTGGTTCTCGGGCTCTCGATCGGGTTCGTTCTCGCGCGCTTCCCGCACTCGGACTCGATCATCTCCGGCGCGCTCCAGGTCGACGACCTCGCGCTGGTGCTCGACCTGATCTTCTCCTCCGCCGCGATCGCCGCCGTGCTCCTGTCCTGGCGCGGGCGCGCTCCCGAGGAGGCCGGTCACGGCGAGTACCACTCGCTGCTCCTGTTCTCGGTGCTCGGCATGGCCATCCTGGTGTCCTCGACCAACATCGTGACCCTGTTCCTCGGCTTCGAGCTGCTCTCGATCCCGCTCTACGTCCTGTGCGCCAGCGAAGCGCGCCGCGAGGGCTCGCTCGAGTCGGGGCTCAAGTACCTGGTCATCGGCTCGGTCGGCTCGGCAACGCTCGCGTACGGGCTCGCGCTCGTCTACGGCGCCACCGGATCGATGGACTACACGGTGATCGCGGCCGCGATCTCGAAGGGCGGCCTGCTCGGCGGCCTGCTGTCGGACCCGATGCTCCTGACCGGCCTCGCGCTTGTCATCGTCGGCTTCGCCTTCAAGGCCTCGGTGGCCCCGTTCCACCAGTGGACGCCCGACGTGTACGAGGGCGCGCCCACGCCGATCACCGCCTTCATGGCCACCGCCACCAAGGCGGCCGCGCTCGGGATCTTCCTTCGCTTCTTCGACGTCGCCGCGATCGGCGCCCAGAACCAATGGGCCCCGTGGCTCGCCGCCCTGGCCGCGTTCACGATCATCGTCGGCAACGTCGGCGCCCTCGGGCAGTCCTCGCTGAAGCGGATGCTGGCTTACTCCGGCGTCGGCCAGGCGGGCTACATGCTCTCCGGCGTCGTCGTCGGCACCCAGCTCGGCATCCAGGCCACGGTCTTCTACCTTGCCGCCTATCTGCTGATCAACCTGACCGCGTTCGCCGTGATCGTCGCCCGCCAGCGTGAGAGCGAGGACGGAGACGACATCTCCGCCCTGGCCGGCCTCGGCGCCCGCAACCCCGGGCTGGCCTGGCCGATGACGATCGCCATGCTCGCCCTCGCCGGCATCCCCGGCACCGTGGGCTTCATCGGCAAGTTCTATTTGATCCGAGCCCTCGTGTCGGGCTCGTACACCTGGCTCGGTGTCGCGATCGTGATCGGCTCGATGATCTCGCTCGGCTACTACCTACGGGTCGTGGCGACGATGTGGATGCGCAGCGCCCCGGAGATCCCCGTCGACCGCACGCCGGCCCCGGTGCTCACGCCGTCCGGTCCGCTGCCCGCGATCGCCGGCGGCTCGCCCGAGGCGGACGGCGAATTGGGCCCGGGATTCGACGGCGAGCACGGTGGCGCCGACGCCCTCGAGGCCGGCCAGATGGCCCAGCCCGAGGTCGCGATCGTCGCCCTCGTCTGCGCCGTCGCCACGATCTTCTTCGGGATCCTCCCCCAGCCCCTGTTCCACCTCGTCTCCCACGCCGGCCACGCGATCACGGGGCTGTTCTAAGGGGGCGGGGCGGGGCGGCGGGGGTCCTGCGTGCCGGCGCTCAGCTCGCGCGCGCGGGCAACGTTAGGCCGGTATAGGCGGCCGAACGTTCCTCCCAGTCTCGAAACAGCGCCGACCCGGCCCCCCGGTTTTCCCCCGCCCATGCCCGGGTATGTACCCCCTGCCATGGAGGAGCGACGAACCGGACACCCGGCGAACGCGGGGTAGCCACCGGACGCGGGCGTCCGGGTTGTCCGGGCCGGTCGCGGGCGAGAACGCCGCCCCCGGCGCTACGATCCGCCGCCCGTGGATTACCCCGTCGAGAGCTTCACAGCGGCCGAGCGAGAGCGGCTCAGCGCCCACTTCTCGAACCTCGACCGACCGGTGTTCGCGCTGCTCAACCTGCCCGAGACGGTCAAGGGCGCACTGTTCGCCCGCTACTCGCGCTATCCGGGCACGCTGCGCCGTCTGTTCCTCGACGAGTTCGCCGAGGATCTCCCCGCCACGGCGCCGGCCGCGCGCGGGGACGCGGCCGAAGGCGAGCGCGCGGCACAGCTGTACGAGCGGATCTTCCTCGGCTACGGCGACGACTCGGTGGCCCAGCTCGGCGGCGCGCACGTGGCCTGCGAATGGGTCTCCAACGTCCTCACCAAGGTTCTGCAGCGACCCCGCCTGGGCGCCTACCTCGAGCAGTCCACGCGCTACATCGCCTACGACGCGCCGATGCCCGAGCCGCCGGGCGGGTACCGGTACTACCGTGACCCGGAGCTCGGGCCGGACTACGCGCGGGCGATGGACACGTTGTTCTCGGTCTACTCCGCCGCGCTGCCGGTGGTGAGCGCATGGGCCGAAGCTGAGTATCCCCGGCAGGACGGCGAGGCCCCAGCCGCCCACGCGCGGGCGATCAAGGCCAAGGCGCTCGACCTGCTGCGCGGCCTGCTGCCCGCGAGCTCGCTCTCGCACATGGGCATCTTCGCCACCGGCCAGACGTACGAGCAGCTGATCATGCACCTGCTCGCCCACCCGCTCCCGGAGGCCCGCAGCTACGGCGCGATGATCCTCCAAGAGGTCGAGGCGGTGATGCCGAGCTTCGTGGCTCGGGTGCGTCGCCCCGAGCGCGGCGGTGAATGGATCGGTTACTTCGAGCAGCGGGCCGCGGCGGGAGAGCACTGGGCGCGGCGCCTCGACCTCCGCGGCGATGCCGAGGCCGGTCCGTCGGTGACGCTGCTGCGCAGCGACGGCGACGAGGGTGACCTGCTGACCGCGCTCCTGTTCGAATCGGCCGCCTGCTCGGAGGAGGCGATCGGGGCCGCGGTGAACGCGCTCGACCCCGATGATCGCCGCGCGCTCCTCGCCGCGCTCGCGGGTGATCGCGCCAACCGCCGCTACCGGCCCGGACGCGGGCTCGAGGCCCTCCGCTACCGGTTCGAGATCGTCTCGGACTACGGGGCGTTCCGGGACCTGCAGCGCCACCGGATGCTGACCATCCAGTGGCAGTCGCTGACGCCCGACCTCGGCGCCGGCGTGCCCGAGCAGGTCGAGCTCGCGGGATGCGGGGACGACTATCGCCGCGCGCTGGAGGTCTCGCGGCTCGAGCACGAGCGTCTCGCCGGCGCCGGGCTCGAGCGGGCGGCGGCGTACGCGCTCTGTCTCGGCTTCCGGATCCGGTACGTGCTCGACCTCAACGCGCGTGAGGCGATGCAGCTGATCGAGCTCCGCTCAGGCCGGGAGGGGCATCCGAGCTACCGCGCGATCGCACACGAGATGCACGCGCAGATCGCTGCCGTCCATCCGGCGGTCGCCGCGGCGATGACCCACGTCGATCGGGACACCGAGCCGCGGCTGGAGCGGATCCTGTCCGAGATCCGCACCCACGCCCGCGCAACCGCGCCCTCCTAGCCGCCGCTACCCTCCAGCTCCTTCTGCGCAGCTCGATCCATCCTCAATCCCTTTCTCTCACTCGGACCCCCCGCGATCATCATCGCTCAACACGCGCGGGCGCAGGCGTATGACCCGGGCGACTGGACACGACAGCGGCGGGGAGTAACCTGACCGCGAGGTCTTCATGGACTTCGTCTACGGGGTACTCGTCGGGACCGTTCTCACGACTTGTTTCGTGTGGTTCTGGAGGTCTGCCCACTTGGCGTCGCGCACCGAGGCGCCGCAGGCGAGCGGGATGCAGTCGGCGCTGCACGCTGCCACCGCCACGCTCCCGCACCTTCGCCGAGGGCTCGAGGCCCGAAGCGCCGAGCGGGTCTTGCCGCACCTGCGGGCGCTCACGGGAGCGGTCGCGGTGGCGCTGGCGGACCGGTGGTCGGTCCTGGCGATCGACGGCGAGGGCCGCGAGCAGGTGCGCCCCGGAGACCTGCTCTCGCGATTGCTCGCCCGCACCCCGGACGATCGCGTGCACATCGAGCCGAGGCTCGTGTCATCCGATCCGGCGTGTCCGCTCCGCGCCGCCGTGCTGGCGCCGCTGCTCGTGCAGGAGAAGCGGGTGGGCACCCTGATCGTCTTCTACCGGGAGGAGGGCCGCCCCCGCCACGAGGCGGTGAGAGTTGTGCACGAGGCGGCGGCGCTGGTCTCGGCCCAGATCGCCCTGTCGGTGCTCGACGAGCAGGAGGAGCGGCTCGCGCAGGCCGAGCTACGGGCGCTCCGAGCCCAGATCTCGCCCCACTTCATCTACAACGCGCTCGCCGCGGTTGCTGGCGACATCCACGCCCGCCCCGAGGACGCGCGCGAGCTGCTGAGCGACTTCGCCGAGTTCACGCGCTACCTGTTCCGCGACGGGCGTCCCTACGTGACGCTGGCCGACGAGCTCGAGCACGTCGAGCGCTACCTCCGGCTCGAGCAGGCCCGGTTCCGGGACGGGCTGCACGTGACCGTGCAGGTCGAGCCGGAAGCTCTGTCCGCGGTGGTCCCCGCGTTGTCGGTGCAGCCGTTGGTCGAGAACGCCGTCCGACACGGCATCGAGCGCCGGGCCGGCGACGGGCGGATCGAGATCACCGGAAGGGTCGTCGCCGGCGACGTCGAGCTGCGGGTCAGCGACGACGGCTGCGGGATCCCGGCCGATCGGGTGCACGCCGTCCTCGCCGGCGAGGGCGGCGGCATCGGGCTGGCCAACGTCGACGGCCGCCTGCGCGCAAGCTTCGGCGAGGCGTACGCGCTGCGGATCGAGTCGCGGGCCGGCGAGGGAACCACGGCGGTGATGACGGTGCCGCTCCTGCAGGCCGAGGTGCAGGCCGCGTGATGCGCTCCGGCCTCACGATCCTGGCCGTGGACGACGAGCGCAGCCAGCTCGAGGACTTGGCCCGGCTGTTGCGCAGCCTATCCTCGGTGCAGGAGGTCGAATGCGCCTCGGATGGGCACGACGCCCTCGTCAAGGCCACGCACGAGCACTACGACGCGATCTTCCTCGACGTGCGGATGCCGGATCTCGACGGGGTCGAGCTCGGCCGCGTGCTGCGGCGCTTTGCCGCCGCGCCGGAGCTGGTGTTCGTGAGTGCCTATGACACCGCCGCGGTCGACGCCTTCGAGCTGCACGCGCTCGACTACCTGCGCAAGCCCGTCAGCCGGCGCCGGGTGGAGGAGGCGATCGACCGCGTGCTCGTCGCCGTGGAGGAGCGCGCCGGGCTCCGAGCGCCGGCGCGCCCGGCGTCGAGCCCGCGAGCGTCCGAGCAGACCGACGTCGTCGCCGTGGCCAACACCCGTGGCGGCGGCACCCGGCTCGTGGCCCGGGCCTCGATCCTGTTTGCCCAGTCCCACGGTGACTACGTCCGCATCGTCACCGCCGAGGGCAAGTACCTCCTGCGCACCACGCTGGCGGAGCTCGAGGAGCGGTGGGAGCGCTTCGGGTTCGTGCGCGTCCACCGCCAGTACGTGGCCAACGCACAGAGCGCGGTCGAGGTGCGCCCGCTGCTCGGCGGCACGGCGGAGCTGGTGTTCGCCGACGGCCAGGTGATTCCGATTGCGCGCCGGCACCTCGCCGAGCTGCGCCGCGCACTCGGCGTCTAGTGTCGCGTTAGCGCGGCGAGCGGGAGCTCTCCGCGAAGCGCTCCAGCCCGTCGTCGGGAATCTCCTCCCACGAGGCCGCGTACGCGACGAACTGACGTGCGGTCGGCCTGATCCCGGGGTCGGAGTCAAAGCCACCCATGCGGATGCCGACCTGATCGTGGTCGGCGGGATCGCGGCTGAACATCGCCGAGCCGCACTCGCCGCAGAAGAACTTCTCCCAGCCGTGCTCGGGCCTCCAGGCCCGGAGCGCGTCCTCTCCGGCGAGGATCCGGAACGAGCCCGGCGCCGGCCGCACGTTCGGCGCGGCCGCAGCTCCGGAGCGGCGCTGGCAGCGGGTGCAGTGGCAGTACGACGCCCCGACGAGCGGCTCGGTGACCTCGAAGCGGACCGCGCCGCAGTTGCAGCCGCCGGTGATCGGCGTGAACGCGCTCACGCCAGCAGGCCCGACGCGCCGGCGAGCTCGCGGCGCAGACGCCGCTCCCGCGCCTTGGCCGCCTCGACCTCGCGGTTGCGCGGGGGTGCGTTGCTCGAGAGCTCGCTGAGGAGTCGGCGTGAGACCTCGGTGATCTCGTCGACGGCGTGCAGGAAGGCCTGCTCGTTGGCTCGCGACGGCTTCGAGGAGCCGCTGATCTTGCGCACGTACTGCAACGCGGCCGCGTGGATCTCTTCCTCGGTCGCGGGAGGTTCGAAGTTGTGGAGGGTTCGAATGCTTCGGCACATCCCACAAGGGTAGAGGTCGGACCTTCATCGAGAAAGGTGCGCGGTTTGGCGAACCACGAGCTTCGTGATCGACGACACCGCGCTGAACGTCTCGTGAGGATCAGCGGGCGGTGGCGGACTAGCCGTCCGCCGCCGCCTGCTCCTCCTTGATCTTCCCCTCGAGCTGGGCCATCACGTCCGGGTCGCGGAGCGTCGTCACATCGCCCAGCGCCCGTCCCTCGGCGATATCGCGCAGCAGGCGGCGCATGATCTTGCCCGACCGGGTCTTCGGCAGGTCGTCGGCCCAGCTTCAGCTTGCACTCAGCGTCGGTGTGCTTGACCACAATCACGTGCTCGAGCGTGGCCAGATCGCCCATCACCTCATCGACCTGCTGCTTGACCGGGGCTGTCTTGCCCTTGCGCCGAGCGCCGTCGACCGTGATCAGCGCCTTGGGCCTCGGAGAACTCCATCCGCTCGCGGACCGACTCCGCCGAGAAGCCGCCGAAGACGACGTTGTGCGGAGCGCCGATGCGCGCGCAGGCGAGCATTGCCACGACCACCTGGTGTGTGGCTGTTGACCTCTTTCTACCCGAACTGTCTGCTTATCCCACGGTCAGCGGGTGGTGGGACGGCTGAGCGGCGCCACCGGCAGCACGACGCGGCCGAAGGTCGAGTTGACTGCGTCGACATCTGCTCCTCCTACTCGCTGGACTTGTCGCGCGGAAACGTGCATCCGGGCCGGTGCGCTGTGCAACAGCGGATCGGTGGACGGTGCCGGCGAGCGGTCCAGCGGCGCCGGTGGCACGACGAACGGTCACCGGCCACCGGACAGGCCCCGCAACCCCGACCCCTGGCGTGGACAGGGGTCGGGGCAGTCTCGGCCGGGGCGTTACCCGTCGCCGTGCACGGATCTGCTCAGAGGGCGCAAGCCCTCAGAACGTGGCGCAGCGGGCGACGGGGTAACGATCGAGAGAGTTGGCACGGGTGGTGGTTACGGCGGGAACGAGGACCCTGAAGCTGTGGGTGCCTCCCCCGCCTTCGTGCCGGGATCGGCGCCTCTGAGATCCGTCATCGGCAGCCGCGGCGCGGGCACACACCCGCACGGACGGATGTGCGAGCTACTTGCGGCGCTTGCGCTTTCGCTTGGACGTCTCGGCGCGCGGTCCGCGCGCACCGGTGGCGGGGACCGGCTGGGGCGCCGGAGCGCGGGCGGGCTTCGTCCTGGCGCCCGCCTTACCGCCCGCCGGGGCCGCCTTGGTTCGCTGCTCGCGCATCGCGGCCGAGGACGGCCACGGCTCGGCTCGGCCGCTCTTCCACGCCGGCGGCACTCCGGTGGGCCAGCGGCCGGCCAACAGGTAGGCCAGCGCCAGCAGCCAGAAGCCCTGCACCACCGGCACCGGCGAGCCAATCGGGAAGATCACCAGCACGCCCGCGAAGATCCCGAGGTAGCCCATGAACCGGGTCAACAGGCCGACTCGCAGCGCATTGAGCGACGTCAGCACGAATCCGATGGCCAACAGCAGAGCCGCGGCCTGGCCGATGAACGGCATCACGAGCACGATCGTGGCCTGCGTCAGCTGGTGGGCCTCCTGGTAGGTCTGCGTGCCGTGGCTGACGAAGTCGTTGGCCTTGGAGGCGATCACGAACGCGTAGATGACACCCGACAGGGCGGCCAGGATGCCCCCCACGATCGTCACGATCCGGATCCACGACTTGAGCTCGGGCTTGCGCGCCATCACAGCCCCGTACAGATACGCGAGCGTGCCGGCGACGGCCAGCAGAGCACACGCGTTCACGAATGCGCCGATGATGTCGAGCGGATACCGCTTGTGGGCGACGATCAGGTCAGCCGTCAGCTCGTCGACCTTGACGTGCAGACCCGAGAGCTGGATCGCCGCGGCGACGACCAGCAGAATGCCGGCCAGCGCAGCGAGCACGGCGTACCGCGTGCCCACGCGGGCCTCATACTGCAGGCGGTCGTCTGCCTTCATGCGCCTATGCTAGCCGCGCGGCGCCGATCGCCGTGCGCGCTCGGGCCCGATGCGGAGCGGCGTTCACCGCGACCCACGCTGGGCATGGAAGGAGCGTAGTCCTCGCGGCGCCGACTCGCCCTCCCGCGCCATCCGCGCCGGACCGTAGTCGACGTCGTCCGGTTCGAGCACGCGAGCCACGCGATCGCCCACGAACAGCAGCAGATCGAGCAACGGCTCGACGACCCTGATCGCAATCTCGATTCGGTCGCGACGTCGCGCCCGGTTCTCGTTCGGCGGCGGCATCGACGGGCCAGTCTACGGTGACAGCGGGAATCGGCGTTCGGCCGGCGCCGCCGAGGACCTACACCCGCCCACGTGGATCAGCTCGCTTCGGGCGCCGGGAGGTGTCCCGCCTGCGGCGGCACCGTCGCCGTACTGGCCCGGCGAGAGCCCGCGCACGCCACCGGCTACCATTCAGTCCATGGAAGGAAGCGGATTCGGTGGTTTGTTCGGTGACCCGGACGAGTTGCAGCGCAGGCTCGGCGAGTTCGCCGAGCAGATGCAGGGCGCTCAGCGCCTCGCGTGGGCCGACAACGCGATCAAGCTCGCGGTCGACCTGACCGTCGCGGCGATTCAACGCGCCAACATCCAGGGCACGACCGAGCAGCAGGCTGAGCAGCTGCGCGCCGTGATGGCGGTCATCTTCCCCGAGGCCGTGACGCTCGTGCGCGAGGCGCGCGAGGGTCTGCAGTAACCCTCGCGCGCCCGGGCGCCGGCCGGTGCTAGCTCGCGAGCGCGCCCAGCACGAGCGCGTCGTGCTCAGCCGGCTTGACCTTGCGGAACACGTCCGTGATCACGCCGTCGGGCCCGATCACGAACGTCGTGCGCTCGTTGCCCATGTACGTGCGCCCGTACATCGACTTCTCGACCCACACCCCGTAGGCCTCGGCGACGGCATGGTCCTCGTCGCCGAGCAGTGGGAAGCCGAGCCCGTGCTTCTGGTCGAACTTGGCGATCTTCTTCACCGGATCCGGTGAGACGCCGAGCACGACGGCATTCGCCTGCGCGTAGTCGGCGCTGTGGTCCCGGACGCCGCACGCCTGCGTGGTACAGCCGGGCGTATCCGCCTTGGGGTAGAAGTACAGCACGACCTTCCTGCCGCGGAGCGACGCGAGCGAAACCGGCTCGCCGTCCTGGTTGGGAAGGGTGAAGTCGGGGGCTGCGTCGCCGGGGTTGAGACTCATCGGGCTCCTATTTCAGCAGTCGCGACAGCCGACGGTCCTTGAGCAGCTTGCCGTCGGTCTGGCAGGTCGGGCAGTAGCACATCACGTAATCCTCGTAGAAGACCGCTTCCAGCTGATCGCCGCAGCGTGGGCAGGGCTCGCCGTTGCGGCGGTGGACGGTGAGCAGCATCGGGAGCTTGTCGGGGATCGGCAGCGCGATCACCTGCTCGTAGTGCTCGATCGCCCCGCCGACACGTTCGATGATCGCGGCCCGCAGGCGCTCGGCCTCGTCGCCGTCGAGGTCCGAGCCCCGCTTGAACGGGGAGATGCGGGCCGTGTGGAGGATCTCGTCGACCCACGAGCGCCCGATCCCGGCGATCACGTGCTGGTCGCGCAACAGCGCGTAGAGCGGACGCGGTACGTCGAGGAGGACGTCGAGCGCAGGGGGGTCGGGCCACCCCTCGGGTCCGAGCGCGGCGAGCGTCTCCTCCGCATCGACCTCCGAGGAGCGCAGCAGCTTGACCCACGCGCGCTGCTTGGTGCCGAACTCGCGCAGCCGCAGCTCGCGTCCGTCCTCGAGGCGCACGAGCAGACGGGAGGTGCGATCGCGCAGCGAGGCCCGCGTGTCGAACAGCTGCAACCGCCCGGCGGACATCAGGTGGATCAGCACCGTGAGCTCGTCGCCGACGTCGATCAGGAACAGCTTGCCGCGGCGGCGGATCCCGCGGATGGCGAGCCCGTCGAGCGCGGCCAGCGGCGGGTCGTACGTCTTGAGCGCGTTGATCCCGGGCGCGAGCGCCGACTCGATCCGGACGCCCGCGGCAGCCTCGCCGATCAGGCGCGCGGTGATCTCGACCTCGGGTAGCTCAGGCATGGCTGAGCCACCGAGGTTAGACGGTGTCACTCGGCCGGCACGAGAACCGTTTCCGTTTTGTTAGAGCGCGTTCAGGATCGCTTTACCGCGGCGAGGAGACTCGATGTCATGAGCGATCTACTGGCAATCGTGGGACCGGCGGAAGCCGATACAGAGCTGTTGGACGAGATCGAACGCGGTCACCCCGATCGCGTGACGGTGCTGGTCGAAGACGGTGACGAAGGGTGGGCGCTTGACGACACGGCGCCGGCGATGGCGTTGCGCGACCGGCTCGCGGCCCTGCTGGGCCGGATCGAGGCGCGAACCGGCGCGGTCGTGATGGGCGTCGTCGGCAGCCGAGACCAGCTTCGCGGCTGGCGCTTCGATCGCATCGTTGGCGAGCACACGGCCGCGCTTCCGGCCTGAAGGCGAGCCCGGGCAGTGAGCCGGAGCCCGTTTCGGCGGGCTCCGTTCGCCGTCAGGCAGCCACCGGCAGGCTGAAGCGCACGCGCGTGCCGACGGCAGACTCCGGCAGCCAGATACGGCCGCCGTGGGCCTCGACGATCGCGCGGGAGACGGCCAGGCCGAGTCCAGCGCCGCTGCCCGTCCGCGCGGCATCGGCGCCACCGCGGTAGAAGGCGGTGAATACCCGCTCGCGCTCCGCCGGCGCGATCCCGTCACCGGTGTCGGCGACCTCGATCTCGATCCGGTCGGCGACCGTCTCGGCGCGGACCACGACGCTCCCGTCGGCCGGTGTGTGCCGGATCGCGTTCTGGATCAGGTTGAACAGCACCCGCTGGAGCTTCTCGGGGTTGGCCTGCGCGGGACTCAAGGCCAAGGGCACCTCGGCCGAGACCGCCACGCCCTTGATCTCCGCCTGCACCCGCATCGCCTCCACCGTCTCGCCTACGAGCTCGCCGAGCGGGACCCGATGGAGCGACCAGGTGATGTCTCCGGCCTCGAGCCGCGAGAGCTCGAACAGGTCGTCGATCAGAGCACTCAGCGCGTCGATGTGGGTCCGCATGCGCTCCAGGTAACCGCGCCGGGTCTCGCCGTCGACGATGTCGTCGCCGACCGCCTCGGCCAACAGCCGCAGCGAGGTGATCGGCGTGCGCAGGTCGTGCGACACGGCGGCCACGAGATCCCGCCTGGCGGCATCGGATTGATCGCGCGCCGCCTCCTCGGCCGCCAACCGGGCGATCATCGCATTGGCGGCAGTCGCCAGCTCGCCCAGCTCGTCCCGGGCCCCGGTGCTGATCCGCACGTCGCGCTCCCCGCGGCCGACTGCGACCAGGCCGTCCCGGATCACTGCCACATCGCGCAGGATCCCGTCGGCCGGGAGCCGAGCCGCGATCACCGCGACCACGCCGACGAACAGCACGATCACGGCCACGAGTGCCGCATCGTGCCCGGAGACGAACATCAGCAGGCCGATCAGCACCAGCGCCAGGAGCACCGGCGCCACGACGATCGCCACCGCAAGCGCGAACTGCCGCGAGAGCGGGCCGGCCCGTCCCCGGGATCGCGCGAGCGCGACCGCCTGACCAGCGCCGATCGCCGCCGCGGCGATCACGAGCAGTACGGCGAGCGTCTCCAGCGCGCCGGACCCGCCGAGCGACGCGACCGCGATCACGCCGGCGACCACCACCGCTGCGAGAACGACCACCAGGCGGGCGGGTGTCACCGCGCTCACGGCTGGAAGCGGTACCCGACGCCCCACACCGTCTGGATGTGGCGGGGCTGCGCAGGATCGGCTTCGATCTTGGCGCGCAGGCGACGGACGTGAACGGTGACCGTCGAGGTGTCGGTGTAGAAGGAGTACTTCCACACGGCATCCATCAGCTGGTTGCGCGAGAACACCTGACCCGGATGCCGGGCCAGGAACAGCAGCACCTCGAACTCGCGTTGGGTGAGCTGCACCTCGTCCCCGCGGACGAACACGCGGCGCGCAGTCGGATCGATGTTCATGTCGCTCAGCTCGATCGCCGCTTCCTGGCTGGGCGAGGTGTCGATCCGGCGCAGTACCGCGTCGACCCGCGCCACGAGCTCAGCGGGCGAGAATGGCTTGACCACGTAGTCATCGGCGCCGAGCCGCAGTCCGATCACCCGGTCGGACTCCTCGCCCTTGGCCGTCAACAGGATGACCGCGATGCGCTCACGATCCTGATCGCGCAGCCGACGCATCACCTCGAGCCCGTCGATGCCCGGCAGCATCAGGTCGAGCACGACGAGATCGGGGCGCTGCAGCGCGGCCGCCTCCAGCGCCTGGACGCCGTCGGCGGCCACCCGCGTGCGGTATCCAGCGCGCTCGAGGTAGCGCGCGACGACCTCGGCGATCGTCGGCTCGTCGTCGACGACGAGAACCGAGCCTCGGGCGTGATCGTCCATGCGATCGATTGTCGCAGCGAAACTGCGTCGCGCCCCCCCGCCGGCGGCCTAGTTCACCGGCTGTTCAGAAGCCGATTCGGCAGGCCGGCGTGGGCGCCGGCCGCTATGACCGTCCGTCGAAGCAGCTGTGGCGAGCAGTCGCACACAGCGATGGCGCATCGCGCCCAGCGGCTCGTCGAGCCCGCCCAAGACAACCTCGAGCACCTCGAGCCAGGCCAGCGCGCCGGCGTAGTCGCCCACTGACTCGGCGGTGGCCGCCCACTCCGCGGTCTGTGCCACAGCTCGTTCGCGTCGCAGCGTTGCGTCGTCATTCGATTGAACCCTCGTCGTCCCGACCCCGGGTTTCACACGCCCCAAAGTACCGGAGCCGATGGCCGATCGATACCAGCCGTAAGGGGAACTACGTCAGCTGGGATACGCCCCTCAGTCGCTCTCCATGAGCAGAATTGCGCCCGCCATATCGCCGTCCGGAGCGGCCAGCGGAGCGATGCGCACGCGGCAGATGATGTCGCGGCCGCGCCGGTCGCGTGCCTCCAGGCGCCGCTCCTCGCCGTCCGAGGCGCCCGCGAGGCACGCGCGCAACGGGTCGCGCAACTGCTGCACGGGGAGACCGATGTCGAGGTTCAGGAAGTGCTGATCGCGTACGTCGGCGGCGCCGAGACCCCACAGCTCCCTGCAGCGGTCGTTCCACATCTGCACGAGCAGCTCCCGGTCCACGACCGCCACGCCGACGCCGAGGCTCATCATGATCGAGTCGACGAGCACGTTGACCCGGTTGAGCTCCTCGGTTCGCCGGCGAAGCTCATCGTTCATCGTCTCGAGCTCCTCGTTCGAGGACTGGAGCTCCTCGTTCATCGTCTCGAGCTCCTCGTTGGTCGACTGCAGCTCCTCATTGGTCGTCTCGAGCTCCTCGTTGGTCGACTGCAGCTCCTCATTGGTCGTCTCGAGCTCCTCGACCGTCGACTGGAGCTCCTCATACGCCGTCTCGAGCTCACGTTTGGAGGTCTCGAGCTCGGAGGTGATCCGGTTGTAGCGGGTGACGTCGAGGAAGGCGATGCTCGTCCCCCCGCCATCGCCGCGATCGCCCAGCGCCGTGACCTCGACCTCGAATGAGCGATCGACGTCGTCGCGGGATCGGAACGCGACCGGCTCGGCGGTGACCGGCTGCCCCTGGGCGTGCGCCTCGTCGATCAGCGAGCGCAGCTCGACCGGGCGGTAGGAGATCTCGAGGTCCTGCAGCGGTCGCCCCAGATCGTGGTCGCTCAAGCCGAACAGCTTGCGCAGCGGCTCGTTGCCGAGCGCGACCAGCCCGTCGGCGTCGAGGACGAGCTGCGCGATCGGACTCACCCGGAACGCCTCCAGCACGGCATCCGGGATCTGGTCCGCCGGCCGCTCCGCCCGGACCGGCGCCAGCATCGGGATCCCGTCCCGGAGCCTGGTTCCCCCGACCTTGCGGAACACGCGCAGGCTCTGATTCCCCGGCGTGAATCCCTCGCTGTAGCTGAGCAGCAGCTCCGACTTGCCCAGGACGAGCGCGCCGCCGTCCCCCAGCGCCAGATGCAGGCGGCGGATCACGCCGGCCTGCGTCTCGGCGTTGAAGTACATCAACGTGTTGCGGCAGAACAGCAGGTCGAGTCTGGAGATCGGGGCATCACGGACGAGGTCGTTGCGCCCGAAGATGACCGCTCGCCGCAGTTCCTTGCTCAAGCTGAGGTTGCCGTTGGCGCGCTGGAAGTACCGCTCGATCAGGTCGGCCGGCACCTGCTCTGCCTGCTTGGGCGAGTACACGCCCTGCCGGGCCTGGTCAAGTGCGCTCTCGTCGACGTCGGTGGCGAAGATCTTCACCCGCTCGGCGTAGGCCTCGAGCCCGAGCGCGTCGGCCAGGAGCATCGCGATCGAGTACGGCTCCTCACCCGTCGCGCAGCCGGCCGACCACACGCGGATCGGGGCCAGCGCCGGCCCTGACTCGAGCACCCGGGGAATCAGCTGAGCGGCGACGTAGTCCCACACGGCCTCGTCGCGGAAGAACGAGCTGACGTTGATCAGGATCGTCGCGAACAGATCGGCGAACTCCTCGGCCGACGCCTCGAGGTGATCCTGGTAGTTCTCGTACCCCTCGATCCCCAGGTCCTGCATCCGCTTCCCGACCCGGCGCCGCAGGCTCGAGCGCTTGTAGCCGGTGAAATCGAAGCCGCGGTTGCGCTCGATGTACCCGAGCAGACGCTCGAACGCCTCGCTCTCCCCGGGACCGAGCGCCTGGAGGTCGGCGGCGCTCACGGCCGATCAACACCGCTGCGGTCGGCCAGCGCGTTCGCCGCGCGCTCAAGCTCCGCCGCACCGTCGGGCTCCATCACGCCCTCAGCTATCTGAACGGGCTCGGCCTTCGCTGCACCGGGTCGGGACGACGCGGCGCCGTCCATCGCCTGGCGCATCTCGGACGCGCGGCGCAGCGCGTCGTCGGCCTGTTCCTGGAAGTAGCGAGCTGAGCGCTCGCGGCCCTGGGCGGAGGCTCGCCCGGCGAGCCGGCGCAGCAACGCGCCGCGCTCGCGCAACATCCGGATCGGACGCCAGATCGCGGTGTCGAGACCCTCCCCCTGCACGGCCAGCAGGCTATCGGCCGAGAAGGCATGGCCAGCCTGACAGCGGTACATCGTGAGCTGGTCATCGATCTCCTCCCACAGCACGCCACCGCATTCCGGACAGGTGATGTCGGTGCGCATCCCCGGCGGCTCGGCGTCGTCGTCCACGCCGGCCGGGGCGCCCGGCGGGACCGCGGTGCCGTCGTCGGAGGGGTTCGCCCGCCAACGAGGATGGCGCACGAGCTCATCGAGGCACGTGGCCAGCTCGGCGATCGGTAACACCTCGTCGACGTCGACGTTGCCGATCGCGCTCTGAGGCATGTTCGCGAACGCGGCCTCGCTCGGCTGCTGGACGAGCGCCCAGCCGCCCTGAGCGCGGATCTCGCCCAGGCCTGCGGTGCCGTCGTCGAGCATGCCGGAGAGCACGACGCCGATCGCGTGCGGGCCGAACTCGCGCGCGGCGCTGCGGAACATTGGGTCGATGGCGGGCCGCACACCGTGCTCGGTCGGGCCCTGGCCCAGGCGCACGCGCCCGTCCTCGACCAGCAGGTGCCTACCCCGCGGGGCGACGTAGACCACGCCGCGGACCAGCGACTCGCCGTCGGCCGGCGACACCGCGTGGAGTGACCCGACACGATCGAGGATCGACGGGAGCACGCTGGCGCCGGTCATGCCGACATGCAGCGCGACCATCACGGGCGCGCCGAAGTCCTCGGGGAGCCGGGACAGCAGCTCGGCCAACGCCTCGATCGCGCCGGCGGACCCGCCGATGAACACGCAGGCGTCCGGCCGCTGCAGGCGGACCGCCTTACTCCGTGGCCACACCGCGGGCATCTCAGTGGGACTTACGGAGCGCTGCACTAGCCGGCCGTCCCAGCGTCGGTCTCGGGGCCGCCCGATCCGTTCCCGGCCGGCGACGCGTCGCCACCCCCGACGGCCGGCTCTCGATCGACGCGCTCGGCGGCGCGGGCAGCGCGCTCGGCCGCGCGATCAGCGCGATCCCGCGCGCGGAGGTCGACCGCGCTCCTCGCAGCGCGGGCTTCCCGCGTGCGTCGCAGCTCGTCCGAGAGGGCCATCGACGCGGTGCGGACCTCGGCCGCCCGCGTCCGCATCAGCGTGAACTGCTCCTCATGCGTGGCCTGGTGGTCGGAGAGGACGCTACGCAACGTGTCGAGGCGCCTGGAGATCTCCCGCGCCGCCGTGGCGCGGGACCGGGCCGGCGCGTCGGCGAAGCCGCGGCGGCGCACTCCGAGCGCCGACGGGAGCAGCATCTCCTCGAGACCGGAGAGAGCGTGATGATCCTCCGCCCCCCCTTCGGAGAACAGGCTCCCGAGCACCAGCCAGGAGCCATCCTCGCGCTGCTCGATCAGCCCCGCGGTGCGCAGGCGTCCCACCGACGCGGTGACGGTCGGCCGCCGCGAGCCGATCAGCCGGCCGAGCCGCTCATGGCTGACCGGCGCCTCGATCACGACCCCTCTCGGGAGCACCACGCCCCAGTGGGCCGCCAGGTGCCACAAGAAGGCCAGCAGCCGCACGTCGATCGACGGGAGCGTGCGGATCGCCTGTCCCACGACGAGCCTGGAGCCGCGGCGCGTGGCGCGTTCGAGCAGCGCCGCCACGATCTCGGGCCACGCGCTCGCCTGCGTGGTGAAGGTCTCGTCGAGCATCGCCAGGCGGACCGGCGTGAGCGCGCTCCACGAATCCGCGCGCGGCAGCATCGAGGCGTCTGCGGCCGTGGCGCCGGTGCGGATCAGGTCCTCGGGACCGACCAGGTCCGCTGTCGTGCGTCCGGCGATGGTCACCTCGTTGACCATGAACCCGTCGAGTACGAGGGATCCAAGCCGCGTCTCCTCGAGCGCCACGGTCAACTCGCGGGACGCCCCAGCCTCGAAGGGCATGTACGTGCCGGTGATGGCCCCGATGGCCCGGTCCAAGCGGTCGTGGTCACCAATCGCCCGCCCGAGTTCGGGATCCACCTCCAGCAATCGGATCGTGTTCGCCACCTGTGAGCCAGTGTAGTCGTCATGGACGGACGCGCAAATGCCCTGATTGCGTGAGAAACGATGACTCGGCACAGAGCAAATGCATCATCGCCGGTCATGGCGATGACGTCAGCTTCCGGTCCAGGTGCTTGGCCTCGACGGTCACGGAGCTTACGGTGCCCGGTCGTGAGCGCCGCCCCCCAGCCAGTTCGGCGTCGCCGGCTGTGCATCCCGTCCCAAGTGAGGGTCCAGCTCACGCCGTCGCAGTCGCGGACGGGCGCGCGACCCCCGAGCCCCCTGCGCTGAGACGCGCCAAGGCGCTCGACGGCCCGTCATCCCGCGCGCGCCGGTACGCTCCGCACCGATGAGCCTGGCTCCGGCGCCCGACGACATCGTCCGCTCTCACGCCGACGTCGGCGGGGGGGCCCGCGAGCCGCTGCTGGTGATCAACCCGCTGCTCGAATTCCTCGCTCGCCACGGACTCGAGGCGCCACCCGAGATCGATGCCGTGCCGATCGGGGACGGCCATTCCAACGTGACCTACGCGCTCAGCACGGGAGTCGTGCTGCGGCGGCCCCCGCGCGGCCCGCTGCCGCCGAGCGCGCACGACGTCCTGCGCGAGGCGCGCCTGCTGCGCGCGCTCGAGCCGACGCCGGTGCGGGCTCCGAAGGTGCTCGCGGTCGGCGAGGACTCCGCGGTGATCGGTTCTCCGTTCTACGTGATGGAGATGGTCCCCGGGCATGTGGTCACCGACGCGATGCCGCCCGAGCTCGACACCGAGCAGGAGCGCGCCCGGGTCGCGGACGACCTGATCGACGCGCTGGTCGACCTGCACGCCGTCGACTGGCTCGCCGTCGGCCTGGAGGGATTCGGCCGGCCGTCGGGCTACCTGGAGCGCCAGCTGCGGCGCTTCAACGGCCTGTGGGAGCACAACCGCACCCGCGACATCCCCGAGGTGGAGACGGTCGGCGCCTGGCTGGCCACGCACGTCCCCGAATCACCTCCGGCGACGATCGTCCACGGCGACTACCGGCTCGGCAACACGATCCTCGCCCCGAATCCACCGGGGCGCGTGGCCGCGATCCTCGACTGGGAGATGGCGACGATCGGCGACCCGCTGGCCGACCTCGCCTACCTGATGATGTTCTGGGTGCAGGCCGATGACCCGGGTCTCGGCATGTTCGACCTGCAGAGCGCCACGCGGCTGCCCGGCTTCCCCACCCGGGCCGAGATGATCGCGCGCTACGAGGAGCGCTCCGGCCGCTCGATGGGCGAGCTCAGCTGGTATGTGACGCTGGCGCTGTGGAAATCGATCGTGTTCATGGAGGGCAACTACAGCCGCGCCCTCGCCGGCTCGACCGACGATCCGTTTCTGAAGTCGTTCGGCGCCGGCGTCGTGGAGCTGGCCCGGCGGGCCGTGGAGGTCTCCGAGCATGGCTTCTGAGGACGGGAGCTATCGCGGCCTGCTGGTCGACTGGGGTGGGGTGCTGACGACCAACCTGTTCGACTCCTTCCGCGCTTTCTGCACCGCCGAAGGACTCGAGCCGGAGTCGATTCGCCGCCACTTCCGCGAACATCGGGAGAGCCGCGAGATGCTGATCGACCTGGAGACGGGCAACCTGCGCGAGGAGGAGTTCGAGCCGATGTTCGCCGCGGCGCTCGGCGTCGAGCCGACGGGGCTGATCGACCGCCTGTTCGCCGGCTCCGGGCCCGAGCCGGCGATGTTCGCGGCCCTGCTGGGCGCCCGGCGGGCGGGGATCCGCACGGGGCTCGTCTCGAACTCGTGGGGGACGCGGCGCTACCCCCGCGACCAGTTCGCCGAGCTCTTCGACGGCGTTGTGATCTCGGGCGAGGTCGGCATGCGCAAGCCGGCTCCCGAGATGTACACGCTCGGAGCCGAGCGCATCGGCCTGCCGCCGCACGAGTGTGTCTTCGTCGACGACCTGCCGTTCAACCTGACACCGGCGGCCGAGCTCGGGATGGCGACCGTGCATCACGTCGCGGCCGAGCAGACGGTCGCGGAGCTCGAGGCGCTCCTCGGATTCGAGCTGCGATGAGAGCTCGCATGGCGCTGGCAGCGGCCGGCCTGATGCTGGCGGTGGCCGGGTGCGGCGGTGGCGACTCGCTGTCGGCCAATGACCTCCGCATCGGTGCCGGCTCGATCTGCGCCGCCGCTCGGGCCCAGACGAACCGGATCGCGGCGCCGTCGTCCCCGGCCGGGGGCGCCGTCTTTCTCACCCGCGGCGTCGCGGTGCTCAAGTCCGAGCGCTCCCAGCTGAAAACGCTCAAGCCGCCAGACGGCCTGGAGCCGGCGTGGCGCACCGCGATGGACGCGTTCTCACAGCGACTCGCGGCCGTCTCCGCGGCCGTCCGCGATCTCGCCCGCGGCGGTGACCCCGTGACGGCGATGAAGAGGCTGCAGCAGAAGCTGACACCGATCGAGGCTCGCGAGGACGACGCCTGGCAGCAACTCGAAGTCCCGGCCTGCGTGAACCAGTAAAGAGGCTGTCGGCCGTGGCTAGCCCGCGAGCGCCGTGGCGGCGTCCTCGAGACGGTCATCGCCCCAGAACAGGTCCTCGCCGACGGCGACGGTCGGCACGCCGGTGACCCCGCGGCTCACCGCGGCCTCGGTCTCCGCGCGGAGGGCGTCCTTGATCTCCTGGCGCTCCATCCCGGCCCGAACCGCCTCGGCGTCGAGCCCGGCGCCCGCGGCGGCCTGCAGGACGGTGTCGAGGTCGGCCAGGTGACGGCCGTCGACGAATGCCGTGCGGAACATCGCGCGCGACAGCGCCCGGCGCTCGCGCTGGTCGCTCACGAACAGGGCGGCCCGGAGCGCGATGATCGAGTACGTCTGCACCGGCCACCCCTCCGGGTAGCGCACCGGCGGCAACCCGCGGGCGGCCGCCCGCCGCGCGATCTCCTCGAAGTCGCCGTTCCGGTCCGGCTGCAGCGACCACGGGACCTTGCCCGTCTGGCGGATGATCACGCCGAAGGCGATCGGGCGCCACTCGGGTGAGACGGGCAGAAGCTCATCGACCCGCGCTGCCGCCAGGTAGGCGTACGGCGAGCTGAGGTCGTAGTAGAAGACTGGCCGGCCCAGAGCCCGGATCGTATCGGGCTCCGAGCCGGTCCAGAGCAGCTAGACCTTCGTGAACTTGAACGTGTCCGTGCAGGTGGTGTAGATCCCGTCGAGCGTCTTGCATGTGCTCGTGCCGGTCCCCTTGGCACCCTGGTACAGGCCCGTGCCGCCCTTCACGGTCAGCGTGCCGAGGTAATCGGTCTCGCTGAAGCCGGTCGGGCTGAACGCCCCCTCCTGCGGGGTCAGGTCAAGCGTCCCGTGCACCGTGCCCGTCGGCACCCACAACTTGAAGCTGGCCACGGTGTCACCGCTGTCGGGCACCGTGAAGGCATCCGACTGCACGCCGCTGCCCAGCAGCTTCCCGCACACGGCGGATCCGTACTCGTTGCCCTGCGCGACCGGCGGGAACACCGAGGTGTCACCCGGCGCGACCATGATGCCGACCTGCGTCTTGCACGTGACCGTGACCGTCTTGGCCTTGGCGGCCTTGGTGGTCTTGGCGGGTGCGACTGCAACTCCGAATGCCAGCGGGGCGGCCAACGCAGCCCCGAGTAGGCAGATACGACGTCTCACAACGACCTCCGTCTCGGGTATCCGAACAATCCGTGGCCCGGTCGCGACATCGCGACCGGGCCACGGCACCATTGCCTCGAGCTCCGCGGGCTAGAACCGGCCGAGCGCCGCGTTGTCAGCGCGCACGATGTTCGACGGCAGCGGCGCGAAGTCGAGCCGCGGTCCGAACGCCTGACCCGACCGGGAGAACGCGAACGCGACGAACGACTTCAGCGCCGCCACATTGGGCCTCGAGGCCGGGATGATGGCGTAGGTGAACGTCGAGATCACATACGCGGCCTTCGCGCTCCGCGGAGGGTTCACGATGTGGATCTCGTCGTTGCCGGGAATGCTGTGCACGACCGCCGCCGCAGCGGTGATGTTCTTCAGGTTCGGCACCTCGTAGTTCCCCGCGTTGTTCTTGATCGCCGCCGCCGGCAGGCTGTGCGCGATCAGGAACGAGACGGCGATGTACGCGATCGACCCGGGCGTGCTCTCCTCAGCGGTCACCATGCCCGCGTTCTTCGGAGCCCCGGGGCCCACCCAGCCGGTCGGCTTGGTGGCCGTGCCGACCTGACGGCGGAACGCCGAGCTCACCCGCGAGAGGTAGTCGGTGAACGCGTACGAGTCCCCGGAGCCATCGCTGCGGTGAATCGGGGTGATCGCCTCGTTGGGCAGGTGAACGCCCTTGTTGAGCGAGGTGATCCGCTTGTCGTTCCAGCGCTTGATCTGCCCCAGGTAGATCTCGGCGATCACCGGTCCGGTGAGGTGCAGACGGTGGATCCGGCCCAGGTTGAAGCTGACGCCGGTCGCCGACAGCGCCCACGGGATCTGCAGGCAGCCGTTGCACGCTGTCGATGAGGCGGACAGCGGCGCGTCGGAGCCGCCGAAGTCGACCTGGTTCGTACTGGCATCGAGTAGCCCTGACCGGAGCCGACGGGCTGATAGTTGACTTGATTTCCGGTTGCGTTACCCCAGGCTGCCGCCCACTCGGCTTCGATCGGGGCGACCAGCGTGGACCCGGCACCGTTGAGGGTGGTCGCCGAAGCCACAGCGGCGGATAGGCCCGACACGGCGCCTGCGAGCAATGCCGCACACGTCAGACCGGCCAATCTCTTGGAGAGCAAAGCAAATTCCTTCCAGTTGGAACAACAGTGAGAGAGAAAGAGCTCGCACGCCGGCCGCGCTGTCGAGCCACCGAGCAGGATCGCGATGACGATCTGGTGGCTCGTTGCCAAGCTGTAACCAAGATATGACGATTTGGTGAGTGGGTCTGCGACGACAACCCGAGGCGACGCTTTTCTCTACCCTGCCCGGCCGTGTACTGCGCGGGAATGTCACGCTGATGTCGGCGCTGCGACTGCGATTCCGGGCCGGCAGCGGGACGGAGGCGAACCGCGCCGGCCGGACCGGGGATCGCATTCTGTTCGCGCTGTGCGCGGGTGCGGGACTGCTGGCCGTGCTCGTGCTCGGCGAGGTCGTCTACCAGGTGATCAGCGGCGCACGTCCGGCGATCTCGAAGTTCGGGCTCGGCTTCCTCGTCCACTCCCGCTGGGCGCCCAACTTCAGCGCCTTCGGCGCCGCGCAGGCGCTCGTCGGCACCGCCATCACCTCGATCATCGCGCTGTCAATCGCGACACCGCTGGGCATCGCCATCGGCGTGTACCTGGCGATGATGGCGCCGCCGCCGGTGCGGACGGTGGTCGGCCCGCTGGTCGAGATGCTGGCCGCGATCCCGAGCGTCATCGTCGGCTTCTGGGGCCTGATCGTGTTCTCACCGTTCGTGGCCAATCACATCGAGCCCGCACTCCACAACGTGCTCGGGTTCATCCCCCTGTTCGGCGCGGCGCAGACCACGGGCTTCAGCCTTCTCACCGCCGGGCTCGTGCTGACGATCATGGTGCTGCCGATCATCGCCGCGCTCAGCCGGGACCTGTTCCTCACCGTTCCCGTCGAGCTCAAGGAGGGTGCCGCGGCGCTCGGCGCGACACGCTGGGAGATCATCCGTGGCGTGGTGCTGCCGACGACCGCGTCCGGCGTCGCAGCCGCCACGGTACTCGGACTCGGCCGCGCCCTCGGCGAGGCGATCGCGGTGCTTCAGGTCGTCGGCGACGGCACCGGCATCCACTCGTCGCTGTTCCAGCCCGGCGAGACGCTGGCGGCCAGGATCGCGAACGAGTTCACCTCTCCGGAATCGAAGCTCCACATCCCTTCGCTGTTCTACCTCGCCCTGATCCTGCTCGTGATCGGACTCGTGACCAGTGTGCTGGCCAGGATGATCGCGACCCGCTTCGACGTGCACCGGACGCTCGCGTGATGACGGCTCAACTCGACGTTCCCGAGCGCGACCCCGGACTGCCCGATCCCTCGGCTCCGCTCATCGCCTCGGGCGACCTGCGCCGCCGCGACGCGGTCAGCCGCGCCGTCACCGCCAGCGCCGCCGTCGCCGCCTTCCTCGCCGTCGCGGTGCTGGCGATCCTCGTGTTCACGGTCATCAGCAAGGCCTGGTCGGTGTTGAGCCTGAGCTTCATCTTCACGAACCCGTCCGGTCTCGACAGCGGCGGCATCGCCAACGCGCTGCTGGGGACGATCGAGATCGTTGCCATCGCGGCGGTGATCGCGCTTCCCGTGGGGATCCTCACCGGTCTCTACCTGACGGAGTTCGCGGGCGCCAACTCGCGCTCGGGGCGATTTCTGAAGCTGGTTCTCGACCTGCTTCAGGGTCTGCCGACGATCATCGTCGGGGTCGTCGTCTACGGCCTCATCGTCGCCGTCACGCACAGGCAGAGCGGATTCGCGGCGTCCGTCGGACTGTCGATCGTGATGCTGCCGCTGATCGCGCGCTCGAGCCAGGAGGTCCTGCTGCTCGTGCCCGGCACGCTCCGGGAAGCGGCCGATTCGCTCGGCGTCAGCCGTTGGCGGACCGTCCTCGGTGTCATCCTTCCGACGGCAGCCGGCGGAATCGCCACCGGCGCGATCCTCTCGATCGCCCGAGCCGCCGGCGAGACGGCACCGCTGCTCGTGCTCGACTCCATCTATGACCCCAACGCCACGCAGCTCAACCCGTTCGGGCATGGTGTTCCCAATGTGCCGATCCTGATTCTCACGACCTCCGATCTTCCCAGCCCCAGCGCGCTCACCCGCGCGTGGGGAGCCGCCTTTGTCCTGCTGGCGGCGATCCTCATCGCCAACGTCGCTGCCCGGATCATGCTCGCCCGTAGCCGCCGGAAGATGATGGGATGATCGAGCCGGACGACCAGACGGGCCACGGCCCGGCCGGTGAGCGCGTCCTCGGCCGCGTGCGGATCCAGACCGAATCGCTGCCGGCGGCGCCGGCGCCTCTGCCCGCGCGCAATGGCGGCGCACCGCTGATTGCGCGCGATGTCGTCTTCGACATCCGCGACATGGCCGTCTACTACGGCGACAACCAGGCCCTCGGCTGGACCACGTTCAAGATCTACCGGCACCTCGTCACCGCGGTGATCGGCCCGTCGGGGTGCGGGAAGTCGACGTTCATCCGCAGCCTCAACCGGATGAACGACGCGATCCGGGGCTTCCGGATCGAGGGCCAGATTCTGTACCACGGCCACGACGTGTACGGCGCCGAGGTCAACCGCGTCGAGGTCCGGCGCCGGATCGGCATGGTGTTCCAGAAGCCGAACCCGCTCCCGAAGTCGATCTACGACAACATCGCCTGGGCGCCGCGCAATCTGGGGATGCGGGAGGACCTGGACGCCCGGGTCGAGCGCGCCCTGACCCAGGCCGCACTGTGGGACGAGGTCAAGGACCGCCTGCGCGACAGCGCGCTCAGCCTGTCCGGCGGCCAGCAGCAGCGACTCTGCATCGCCCGCGCGATCGCGGTCGAGCCCGACGTGCTGCTGCTCGACGAGCCCGCGTCGGCACTTGATCCGGTGGCCACGGCATCGATCGAGGATCTGATGCATACGCTCAAGAACCGCTACACGATCGTGATCGTCACCCACAACATGCAGCAGGCCGCACGGGTGGCCGACCAGGTGGCCTTCTTCACCCTCGACCCCGGCGCCGATCGGGTCGGCACGCTGGTCGAGTACGCCGACACACAGACGATCTTCCGCAACCCCAGGGACACCCGCACCCGGGACTACGTCACCGGGCGGTTCGGGTAAGCGCGGACCCGGGTCGGCGCGGCCGCGTCAGCGCGGCCGCTCGCCGGCGACGGCGATCGCGTCGCTCGGGACCTGCAGCATCAGCGGCTGGCCGCATTGCCAGCAATAGGCGGCGCCGACCGAGTGGGGAGCGCCGCAGGAACCGCACTCGCCGGCGGTCGAGTTCTGCTCCAGTCGCAGGATCCGCTCGACCTCGGCGAGCTCCGCGTCAACGCCCTGGAGTGCCGCCGCGCGGCGGACGAGGACGTCGACGCGGATGCTGTCGCGGATCGCCATCTCGTACACGAGGCCGCCGAGGTCCCACTGCAACTCGGCCACCCTGGCGCTGAGTTGGTCACGGCGGCGACGCAGGTCGACGACCGCGCCGTCATCGCGCGGGGTGGATCCGAACGCGCCCTGGCTGCCGGCGGCGCTCCTGCCCTTGGGCTTCCTGCTCGGGACCACCTTGCGCACGGCTCCACCGGCCCGCTGCGAGAACGATGACTTCGTCACGGTCCGAAGAAGTTGCCGGTGAACTTGCCGCCCTGGCAGCCGGCGCCGTGACTGCACGCCTGCCCGGGCTGCACCGTCGTCGGGGCGAGGTTCGACGCGCCGCCGCCCAGCGCGTTGCCCGCGGCGGCGTTGGCGGCGGCGGCGACCTTCTTCGTGACCACCACGCGGGCGGCCTTGACGTGCGTCTTGGACGACGAGGATGAGGAGGAGGACCTCGGCGCGCTGGAACCCCCGGTCGCGCCGGAACCGCTTGCGGTCCCGCCGCCGCCCGCGACCGTGATCACCTGTGGCGCGGCCGCCGCGGCACGCGTGTTGCCGTTGTTGTTGGCGTTCCCGATCAGGAAGCCGATGCCCATGGCCAGGAGCAGCGTCGCCACGCCGGCGATCAGCGTTGCCCCCGATGACGGCCGCGGCGCGCGCTCGCGCTTCGGACTGGGGGCCGGCGCCGGGGCCGGAGCCGCGGGCGCCGCGAAGTTGAACCGCGCTTTCCCCCGCCGCTCCCCGCAGGCCACGCAATAGCGCTGGTCGCTGGCGAACGGAGCCTGACAGTTGGTGCAGCGATCGCCGACGGCGGAGCTGACCAGCTCCTGTGTCTGGGCGTCGTCGTGTGCGGCGCGGGTGACGTCCGTGGCCTCCATGCCAGAAGCATGACGACTCACCGCGCACAACGGTGAACCAATCGTTACTCCCGGTCGGTGCTTTTTCACATGTCATTCACACCTGCCCCGCTCATCACCGCCTGGTTACAAGTTGGTCACATTTGGGTGCGGGTCAATCACATTTGGGTGCGGGTCAGGTAGTGAACTGCGGATAACCTGAGTTGCCATGTCTGAGGCGAGCCACGAGAGCAGCGTGCACAGTTGCACCGAATGCCACGCCGCGCTCGCCTACGATCAGCGCTATTGCGTGAACTGCGGCGCGCGCCGCGGCGCGCTGCCATTCGGGGTGGCGGGGACGATCGCCGGCATCCTCGAGCAGGGACGGCCGGTACCGGCACCGCGCGGGCCGGCGGCGGGACCCGACCCGGCGCCAACGCCGGCCGCGAGGACGGGCTGGACGCCGACGCCGCGCGCGACAGCGGTCGCCGTGCTCAGCATGCTCGGCTTCGGCGTGATCGTCGGCTCGACGGTCGGCGCCGGCGCGGCCAATGTGCTCAGCAACCCGCTGATCCTGGTCGAGGGTGGCGCCTTCGGACAATCCTCCGGCGCCGGCGCCGGCGCCAGCGGGAGCGGGAGCGGAGGCGCTGGGGGAGGCGGCGGCGTCATCACCGAGACGATCACCGAATCGACGCCCGCTCCGGCGGCGGCACCGCAGCAGGCTCAGTCGGGACTGGGATCAGGCTCGGTCACCACGACCCCCGGCACCAACACCTCGACCGGGAGCAGCAACCTGCTCGGCCTGCCGCCGGTCAAGCACTTCTTCCTGATCGTGCTCTCGGATCGTGGCTACAAGCAGAGCTTCGGCTCCAAGGACCCGTATTTCTCCAAGACCCTGCCCAAGCAGGGCAACCTGCTGCAGTACTACTACGCGATCGCCGGCGGCGAGCTGGCCAACGGGATCGGGCTGATCAGCGGCCAGGGCCCGACCGTTCAGACCGCCGGCAACTGCCCGGTGTTCTCTTCCTTCACCGCCACCGACAAGGGCACGCTCGGCCAGGATCTCGGCAGCGGATGCGTGTACCCGACGACGACCCCGACCCTGGCCGGGCAGTTGAGCGCCCCGAAGCAGGGGGGCTGGAAGGCCTACATCGAAGGCGTCGACCAGGGGCCGAAGGGAACGGTGAAGGCCTGCCGGCACCCGGCTCTCGGAGCCAAGGACGCCAACCAGGCTCCTGGGCCCAAGGACCCCTACGTGACCTGGCGCAACCCGTTCGTCTACCTGCATGCCGTGAGCGGCGCCAAGTCATGCCAACAGGATGACGTCGGCCTGCCCCGGCTGGCCACGGACCTGAAAACCGTCAAGACGACCCCGGCACTGTCCTACATCGCGCCGAGCGCCTGTGACGACGGCAGCGATCAGCCCTGCCGGCCCGGCGCGCCGTCAGGTCTCGGGCCGGCCGACACCTTCTTGAAGACGGTGCTGGCGGAGATCGAGAAGTCGCCGGCCTACAAGGCGGACGGGGCGATCGCGATCACCTTCGACCAGGCTCCCCAGACCGGTCCGCTCACGGACCCGAGCGCGTGTTGCGACCCGCAGACCTTCCCGAACCTCCCCGCCACCACGACCGGCACGACCACCACGCCCGCGGGCACGACCACCACGCCGGCCGCGACCACCCCCCCCGCCGCGACCAGCACCACTCCCGCCACGACGACCTCGACTCCGGCCGCCACGGGCACGACCACCACCCCGGCCGGCACGACCACGACCACGACGTCCACGTCCACGTCCACGACTCCCGCCTCGACCGGCGGCCAGACGAACCCCACCGGCGGGGGCGGCCAGGTCGGGCTGCTACTGATCTCGCAGTACGTGAAGCCGAACACCGTCGACCTCGTCGACTACTACAACCACTTCTCGTTGCTGGCCAGCATCGAGAACCTGTTCGGACTGAAGCGGCTCGGCTACGCCGGCGACCTCACGCTGCCGGTGTTCGACCAGTCGACGTTCAACGCCGGCGCCCCGTAGCGACCGGCCGGGGGCTCTCAGCCCGCGGCGATCAGGGCGACACCGGTGAGCGCGGCCACGATCCCGGCCTCCTGGACGCGGCGCACCCGCTCGCCGAGCACGACCCGCGCCAGCAGGACCGTGGCCAGCGGATAGAGCGACGCGACGACCGCGACGATGCTGAGCGCCCCGTGTCGGGAGGCGACCGCGTACAGGGCGTTGGCGGTGAGGTCGAGGCAGCCCATGATCGCGAGCGGCCGGAGGCCGGCGCGCAGCGACACCGGGGCGAGGCCACGCGCCCAGGCCAGCGCGCCGACCGCGACCACGGCGCTGAGGCGCGCGGCGAGCAGCGCCCAGGAGACGTCGGCGCGCGCCCCGGCCCGCAGGCCGACCATGAACGTCCCGAAGCCCACCGCGGCACAGAGGGCGAGCAGGATGCTGCGCCGCACCGCGGCGGCGGCCGCGGGTCGCCCCGAGCCCTCGCGGCTGGCCAGCACGACACCGACGACCGCCGTGGCGATGCCCACCACCTGCAGCGGGGCCGGGCGGTCGCCGCTCGCCAGCCCCACGATCACGGGGACCACCACCCCCGTGGCCGAGATCGGCGCCACGATCGACATCGTCCCGATCGCCAGTGCCCGGTAGAAGCACGCCAGGGCCACGACACCGCCCAGGCCGGCGCCTGCGGCCGGCAGCAGGCGGACCAGGTCGGGCGGGGGCTGACCGCGCGCCGCGACCCAGACCAGCAGCCCGACGAGGCCGACCGTCTGACTGACCAGGACGACGCCGAGCAGGGGCGACTTCCGGCTCTGGACGCCGCCGATGAAGTCGGCGACCCCCCAGCACAGCGAGGAGCCGAGCGCGAGCGCGAGCGCGTACATGCCGGCCTAGTATCCGCCGCGGGCGCCGGCGGTGCCCGAGCGCACCGGCGGCCC
>Ga0208714_1000013_pt1 | contig 60573 bp, 46 predicted proteins | sample NGESurshal072012_3_FD_184461 | JGI IMG/M metagenome (GOLD analysis project Ga0208714, IMG submission 184461) | Arctic peat soil microbial communities from Barrow, Alaska - NGEE Surface sample 415-1 shallow-072012 (SPAdes) | ecosystem: Environmental > Terrestrial > Soil > Wetlands > Peat ... | reverse complement strand
AATTAACGACATACGACTGGATAGCCTGCAGCTTCCCAAAGAATTGCCGTTGAGTCTGCCGTCCTCGCTGGTGCGCCAGCGTCCTGATATTCGCGCATCTGAGGCGTTGCTGCACCAGGCCAGCGCAAATATCGGCGTTGCAACCGCGAATCTCTATCCCCAGATAGTTTTGTCGGGCAGCGGTGGCGGAATCGCAACAAGTTTCACCAACGGCGCAGGAGTATGGAACGTCGGAGCGTCGTTAGCCCAGGTCATCTTTAATGGCGGAGCGCTGCGAGCGGAAAAGCGCAAATCCCTGGCGGCCTACGAGGAGGCGGGCGGCGCGTACCAGCAGACTCTGCTTCAGGCATTTCGCGAAGTGGCGGACGCCCTAGGCGCCATAGAGAACGACGCCCAGACATTGCAGGCGCGAACTGAAGCTGCCAGGCAGGCCGAGGTCGCCTACCAGATCGCATCGCAACGCTTCGATGCCGGAGGCATCTGCCAACTGGCGCTGCTCGATGCTCAACGGCAGCACCTCCAAACCATGTTGGACAGGACCACGTCCGCCGCCAATCGCTATAGCGATTCAGCGTCCTTGTTCCAGGCGCTGGGCGGGGGGTGGTGGAATGTATCCGAGACGAGTTCGGCCGCAAAGGCGAAGTCACCTTAGAGCGTCCGACACTACACCATGGCATTGACCGCACGCCAACTTAGACGTATCGCAGCTATGCGTCGCGTCCAGAAACACTCACCGTTCCGATGTGGCCGGCAACCACCTTTGGCTTTACCGCGGTTGATGTGAGGGTTTGTCGCCGTTCGCGGAATTGGCGGCAGGGTTAGCTGCCACTGGCGCCGATCCGTTCGGTGAGCTTGGCAACAGCGAAGGGTCGAAAAGCTGCTCGACCTTGCCGTCCTGCAGTATCTCAGACCACGCGATTACCTCCGGATCACTCTGGCAGCTGGGATCCTTTGGTAGGCCGGTTCGAAGGAATTCGGCTAAGGAACGATTGATTGCCGCGTCCTTAACCGCATCGTCGTCAAATGCCTTTTCCAACACCCAAAGGATGCGGTTAAACGCCGCAACGTAGCTGCTGTAATAGCCCTCCGACAGCACCACGACAAGTGAGTTCGGCGACCGCAGAACGGACGTGCCCTTGGCAACGCTATACAAGTAGATGGGAGTACGGTTGTCTTTGTCGCGGGGCACCGCAAGCCGTAGCGCAGCAACTTCGGCTCCGGCGGCATTGGCCAAGCAACGGTTCATCAGACCAACGGCGATATTGATACTCGTCTGCTGTTCCTGGGTGAGGGGTTGCGCATCGTTGGGTTGCTCTGCACCTGAGCCCGAAAAACGAGCGATCAGGCCGCTGCTGGCAGTTTTCTCTGGACGAACTGGATCCAAAGCCGGAGGACCACCATCCTTAAGCGGATACATCGAGCTGGTCCAAGAGTTTTCGCCGGTCTTGTACCACAGCAATTGGCGAGCGTCGTGACGGTAGCAAGTTTCATTGATGTTCTTATTCAATTGCCGCCATAGGTCCGGCCACATTTCGAGGTCAGGCAGGTCAACGGTCAGCGGATCGACTGGCGCTTCCTTGCCGGCAACAAAACGTTTCGCATTCAGGGGATCGTACCTTGGATCGCGTGCCGTCCTGACGACGCTGCCCCGCCGCAACACAAAGCGTTCTGCCTCAATCACGATCTCGCCCTTCTGAAACTTGACCGTTGCGCGGTACGTATCCTCCCCGTTGAGTTGGTCGCTCTGGTACGACATGTAAGGACCGTCGAAGCGAGTCCATAGTCCCTCGAATTTGCGTGCCATCAGCGTTGAATCTTTATAGTCGTCCTCCGGGCTTATCCACGAAGGATTCCACTCTTTCTGATCGGCGGTTAGATAGATTGGGAACTGCTCCAGGTGAAACGTGGCGCCTGACCTCTTGATGAGAACGACGTCGGCGCGTTCCTCGTATTCGTCCTTGGTAAGTGGCTGAGCAATATCCCAGCCAGGCCGATAGAGAAGCATCCCTCTTGTCGCACCCGGCGGAATGGTCAAGGGTAGCTGGTGCTGCAGTCGATTGCTGAAGTCGGTTATGTTTGGTGGTGGCGGCAGTGAATAGCCGAGCTTCCTGGCGTTTTGTTCCCACTGCGGCCACTTCGCTTCTTTTGGCAGTAGGGCAACCGTCATGGCGTACAGTCGCACCGTTTCCGTAAACGACAGCGCCTTTTTCGGAGCCCTATACTTCACCCCTTTTGCCGTCGTCTGCACTTGCGTTATTTGTTGGACGGATTGTCCGAGACGATCCGCCGTCCAGGTGGAGTAGTCCTCTACTCGCGTGGCCTCGAGTAATTCCTCGCGGAGGGACTTCAAACGGCCGGATACCTCACTCGCGTCCAGAGAGCAAATCATCGCCACCAGCGGCATAGGACTGTGTCCGGGATCTTCGGTAGCAAATGCGGCCTGGAAGCGCCGGTCTTCCGGGTTTCCAGGATTGATGCTCGCGCTGGGCTTCTCCGAAACCTCTCCCAGTTCCGGATAGTACTTTCTGATGGCTTCCCACGCTTTCAAGGTCATTGCGTTCAGCGCCTGCAAGGCTTCAGCGGCGGGCTCCGCTTTACTGTTGTAGATGCCTACCTCCACAGGACTCAGGGCGGTAAAGCCAAATGGAATTTGAGGCCGATTGAGCCTGTTTGGTTTTTGCGATGCCGCCCACAGAGCGGGACCACTGAGCAATATACTCAGGAGTAGGGTAGCAACGAAAGAGATCGGTCCTTCAACCCATGGCTTGCTGGTGTAGTCAGCCATCGAGCGGCGCTCCGTCGGCCACAGAGCCGACTCAAACTGTAAGGAAGAATATCAAGTACCGCCGCGCGTGCACAGCACAGTATGACGGACGCTTAGCCGGGCCTACACGCTAGCCTCGCGGGAATCCCCCGTGCGACAATTGAACAAAGCCTCATCGGCCCTGTAGCTCAGATGGATAGAGCAGCGGTTTCCTAAACCGAAGGTCGGCAGTTCGACTCTGCCCAGGGCCCCCATTTTCAATAAGTTACAGACCCTTAGATTTAGCTGTCCGTTGTTTGTCCGTTGTAATCAACTTGCGCGACAACTTCTGCATTGCCTTCTTCACCGCGGGCCTGCGAGTCTTGCGATAAAAACGCTGCGTCGTCGCCAGGTCACCGTGACGCAATATCTGCTGTATGACGTTATCCGGAACTCCCAACGCAGACAGGTTCGAGGCCAGGCCGCGACGGAAAGCATGCCAACCATGCCAGGTCAGCTTTGCAGTCTGCATGACGTCCAGGATGTGCCGACGATAGAGATTATTGAGGTCCATCGGAAGCTTGGCGCGCGACGTCGGCCACACCCAACCCTTAGCTGGTTTGACGCACGATCCCTTCCCCTCCTATGCATCCCTTACCCGACCTGAGATGCAGTGGAGTTCCGGGACCGTGCGCCGGCTTTTCCGCTTTGGGTTACGAGGCACGGGCCGATCGCAGGAATCCTGACAACTTCGCCGTCGCCTTGTACTGGGGAATTGGCTCCAGTTCCTTGAACGCGCTGGTGAAGGCATTGGACAGGCTCCACATCGTTCTCGGCTGGAACTCTTCATGCACGGGCTGAAAGTACAGCTCATGCACCCACCGCGCCAAGTGCTTCGGAAACCCGCATTCGTCCTCGATGAACGCCTGTTAGATCAACAGCTTCGCCGAAGCCGTTGAAAACTGCAGCGCCTGTCATTCTTCGACCTGCTGCTTCAGAGGCCCGAAGTTCCGCTGCATCCGATCGACGCCGATGGCTAGGCTGTCTTCGAGGGAGAAGTTCTTCGAATGCTTTGCGAGCACGGGAGTGTACGCACCTGGTACATGACTTTCGGAAAAGAGTTTAGATTCGGGGAATTCATGCAGCTCTATATTCGCGCTAATGTCTTCAACATCTTCAACACTCTGAACCTGACACCGCTGATCCCTGCCAGGGCGTCGACCGACATTGTCAACACCGGCAGCTTTGGCCCGACGTCGGACGGACTCGCGGGCCCGGTTCTCCAGTTCCAGGCTCGATTGACTTTTTGATTCGCGGTAGCGTTGCGATGCCGGGCGGTGGGTTTGAACCATCGCCCTGCGCTTCTTTCTGTGTATCACCAAACTCAGGTGTGATTTCTGCAGCATCAAGGTGTGAAACTCTGTACGCCTTGTTGCCAATGTTATCCCCTAAGGCGAACCGCAAAGTTCGAGCGGTCAGTATCGCCGAAACAATTGTTCACTGGCGCGCTGGACATCGGACGATTGATGGAACCAACGCCAGACGCGGCCGGAGCGTAAGTTCTCTGCACTCAACAGCGTGATGCCGACGTCAATGCCGACGACGTCCGGGTCGACCCAAAGAGTCTGTGGATTGAAAGCGTCTGCAAATCCGTAGCGGCCATAGATATACTTGGCAAATTTCTCGTGCATGTAGCGAAGCGCCGGCAGGCAAATTTCGGGAGCGAACATGAGCGAACCACCGGGTGCGCACGGAACGACAGTGCCATCCACGTCGCGTCTCGACAGAGGATCGCCCCAAATCACATAGCCGATGTCGCTATCGGAAGCGGTAATACCCCAGAGATGCTCTGAATAGTTTGGATAGTATCCGCGAAGGCTAAGACAGTAAGCCCGATGAGCGTAAGTGGCTGCCACGGAATTTTGAAAGTAATCAATCTCGAATGGTGGTCCATCACGAAGACCAGCCAGATACAGCCAAGCTTGAGAGTATTGATGCGTAAAAAGAGGTCCGTGACCCACAAACTTGTATCCATAGGCTTCAATCACTGGACGGTCAAAACGATACCAACACTTGGAAGAAATCGGATATGTAGGTGAACCGATGGCTAGTAGAAACAGAATAGCTTGCTCGTCATAGGCTGCCCACTCAGAACGCAAGAGACCCGCTTCCGGGTCCCAACCCAGGTGCAGCAACCCCGTACGCTTGTCCAGCATCCATGTGAAGTCGACCCTCTTGTAAACAATGTAAGCGAGATTGAAGATCTCAGCGTCGTCCCGGTAATATTGCTGGGCTGTCAAGACACCGGCAAGCAGTAGTGCTGTGTCAATGGTTGATAGTTCCGAGGTCCACGCCCGTTCGCCGCTCTTGCGGTTCACGAAATGGTAATACCAACCACGCACGTGATCCTGGACGTAGGCAAAGTGGCGAAGCGTAGCGCGAACCCTCTCCCGGAGCCGATTGGGATCCATCCACCGCCTGTCGGAGGCGATGCACATCGCAGTGAGAGCAAAACCTGAGAGCGCGATGCTGGCGACTTCCAGATTTCGCCCTGGAATGGCCGCTCCGTTCGCCCGGACCCGATCGAGCACTAGTCCCGTGTTGGGATCGGCGTGCTCCCAGAAAAAAAGAAATGCGCGGCAGGATAGGTCTTCAAGGAAGGCATCGTCCGAATCGGAAATACCACTCCGCAGACTGGACAAAGCTGGGAGTGCTGCTGCAAACGAAAGGAAACGGCGGCGCGACAGGGTGCTCATTTCATCTCACCGGGGCCCGCTCCATTCTGCTTCCAGCCCCGTTCTGGCTTATATTACCCATATGTGGGCCGCTGACTCTAACCCAAGACCGAATCTCCACGACCCAAAGGACCGGAACGGTGTAATACCGGTACCACCGCCGCATGCTGAAAGAAGCTGCTGCGCCGGAAGTTTGGCATTCAGCGTCTGGTTAGGTACGGTCCGACGGAACCCGCTTCTGCGATTCGCCTCCATCTTTCTAGCCGGTGTGGCGATGTTGCAGGCACAGATGCCAGAAACTAGCCGGCCTTCATCACTCCGCGTTCACGGTCAAGCGGTCCTCTCGGTAGAGCCGGACCAGGCCCAATTTGATATTGGCGTTTTGACCCAGGCGACTACTGCCAAAGTGGCCGCTGATCAAAATGACAGTCGGTCTAACACATTGATTCAAGAACTCAGGGCTGCATTTCCGTCGGCAGGCATAAATGGCATCAATTTTTCCGTCAATCCCAACTATCAATATCCCCCCGAAGGTGCACCGACGATTGCCGGTTATACGGCCAGCAACACGGTACGTCTTCTCTTGAATGATATTTCCAAGTTGCAGACCGTTATTGAAATCGCCATTAAATCAGGCGCGAATAGCATCAACCGGCTCACCTTCACAGTGCGCAATGAAGACTCAGTAAGGGCTCAGGCTTTAGCGGGGGCTGCCCGCCAAGCGCAAGCCGGCGCTGCGGCCCTCGCCAATTCGCTGCAGTTAAGACTAGGGAGGCTGTTGACCGTCGAGGAGGGTCAACCCGTCATTATTTCTCCTCCACGGCAGATCAACTTCGAGAAGCTCCAATCAACGAATCTCGCACCTATCTCCGCCGGCACGATCGATGTGCATGCCGACGTGGATTTAACTTATGAGGTGGCGCCCGCGGCTGAGCGGCCCGGCGTAAAGGTCCCTTCCGCTCCCGGATCTCCAGCCAAGAAGTAAACGGAATTGGAGCGCTATGCTGCGCCGCGCAGGTTTATGTGTCTGCTTCTTCTTCTGCTTGCACTGAAATCTAATAAGTCGTGGATGGCCGGCTAACCAAAAATTGGGAGAACTACTTGCCTTGCTTATTTGATGGAAAACAGTCGCATTCCTCCTCGGCCATCTGGTTCCGCGCGTGCTTCCCGATTGCCGACGATGCAGGAATTGGCGCTGCCAGCCTCGGGCTGGCATAATGCGTAGGTGCGGTATTACGCTGCCGTGAGTCGCACGCCACTGAGAAAAGGGGAATGATCTTAAAATAGGAGCGGGGCCCTCCCACCTACGGCACTTGGTGCATACAAAGGAAGCGGAATCGCTGCTAGTTAGGTATTGCCCTCATGCGTCTCCGTTTGGCTATCCCGATCTGTGTGCTCGTGGTGACGCTATCGTTACTTGCTTGGCTTCCTACTAAGCGCGGGCACAGCGTCACATCTTCGGTCTCAACCGTTCCCGCCATCTCGGGTTCGTCAAGAGCAGTTGAGGAAACTTCTACTTCTGCCGACCGCGGTCCGACAAAAGTGTATGCGCACAATCTGATGCTGCGAAAGGGGCCTGACTTCCGGGTCTACGTTCGCTGGCTTCGTGGGCAGATGGTGCGGACTCGTCGCGACGATGCCCCTTCCTTCGACGATCCCGAATCGTTCAACCTGGTTATCACGAACGGCGTTCTGCGTGCGAATATCGGAGACATCACCCACTTCCTCAACTCGAGCGGAGTTCCGAATTCTCCGCTAAGAAACGTTACTCTCTCCGGCGACGGAGATCGGATCAATCTCCATGGGACGCTGCACAAGATCATTCCTTTGCCGATCGAATTGGTGGGCACAATTTCGGTTGCGTCGAACAACCAGATTCAGGTGCACGTTACCAATCTCAATGTGCTGAAGATTCCGATGAAAGGCCTGCTGGGCGGCTTTCACGTCGAACTCTCCGACCTCTTCCATCCTCATCTCCCTGCTCAAACGGTGGCTGATCGGAACCCACCAGGGAGCGGTCAGCCACAAGCACCTCGATTACTATCTGGATGAGTTCACGTTTCGGTTTAATCGTCGGCGCTCAAAAAGTCGAGGCAAGCTCTTCTTTCGTCTCGCGCCGCAAGCAGTGGCTGTCGATCCCGTCACCTATGACCGGATCGTCCACCCGACCCTCGGGAAAGCTAAAGGCAAACCACAATCTGTAGGGGCTACCTGAGTCAAGGGGATACCCATCTCAACTTGTTAAAGGTGATCTAGAATTGCATTCGATGCGCTGTTGCAAACTACAACCTAGGGGTTTGCAACTAATGAGGATGAGTCTGCCCTGATGACACTTGGCTGGAGACGCAATTCCCATTATGGAACCGACGAGTCATGAATTAGGTCATGAGAGGTCGTGCAAGGTGATCCTCGTAAGCTTCCTTCAATTCGCTTCCCAGCTAACAGCGCTTGAACTCAGATGGTAGGAATAGCCAACACTGTAAGCCCCCGCTTGCGGGCTTCGGCGCCAAACTGGTCCGTGTAATCATCTTTCCCTCGGCAGACACCATCCCACACCAGCACAGCGCTGACCGATTCACCGCGCAATTGTCCCCAGGCAATCCCTTCATCAAGGATTGCCCTATTAGTAGCAGAGTAGGGATCGTCATCTCCTGTTGCGTCCAAGACGACCAGATCTCCCTTGGTTTCGACCTCGTCGAGGATCGTATCGTACAATTTTCCCCACTCACCGGGGCGATCGACGACCGAGGTTTCGCGAAACTTAATGCGATCGAACGGCAGCACGATCCTGCGGCGGAGGGCAAGGTTCCCTGCTTCTGTCAGGCCGACAAGATCTGCGCCGCATGCGGCTGAGCTCACCAGCGCGGTCGCGCCTTGTTGCACCAGCAAGGCATGCACGGCAGCACTGACGTACTCGACGTTTTGCAGGGGAAATCTTGATCGGCTGGCATCCGTCGCATCGATTCTTCGTCCTGCGAGAGCTATGATCATGTCCCGGTTTCCACCTTCGTCTAGTCTCGCACAAGAAGACGACCAGTAGTTCGATGAGCGGTCGTCTAAGAGGCCCTGGACAGCGAACAACATACAGCCCTGCGGCCTTGCGAAGATCGAAACGGCGCGCAGCCAGAGGCTGCATGCAGACTGGAACACTCCCAGGCCGAACAGTATCGACGTCACTGCGCGGCGACAGGTCGAGCCTGCAAGTTTCTATGCTGTCCGATGGAACTCGCCTAGCGCTTCTTGCTGCCTGTTGAGCTATGCGAAAGACTCGCCAACGTCCTGCGCGAAATAGACTCAATAGAAAAATCCGACATAGAAGTTAGGGACGCACACCGCCGCTGGAGGATAATGTTGTCGCTATGAAGCACCCGGAAATATCGCGGCGCGACTTTCTGCGACGGGCGGCAGTGTTGAGCGCCGGTCTGGCGCTTCCGGGCGGCGGCCTTTGGGCAGCGGACGAAGTGCAGGCGAGTGGTGCCCACCTGAAGACGTATGCCTATGCCGACGTCACCCTCAACAGCAGTTTGCATCAGACGCAGTTTGACAATACTCAAGCGGTACTGATGGCGCTGAACGAAGACAGCTTGATGAAGCCCTTCCGCGAGATGTCGGGGATGCCTGCCCCTGGCGAGGAATTGGGCGGCTGGTACATGTACAAGCCCGACTACGACTACCGCAAAGACAGCGCGGGGCTGTGTCCAGGAGGGACGTTTGGACAGTGGTTGTCGGCGCTGGCAAGGGGCTACGCGATTTCAGGGGACCCCGCGACTCGCGAAAAGGTTTTGCATCTGAATCGCGCATTTGCGAAGTCATTCGCGAGCGGGTTCTTCGAGAAGAACCGCTTCCCTGCTTACTGCTACGACAAGTTGGTCTGCGGGTTGATCGACTCGCACCAATTCGCCGGAGACCGCAAGGCTTTCGAGATCCTGCAACAGACGACTGACGTCGCGCTGTCGTACTTGCCAGAGAAGGCCGTGGATCGCGAGCAAAGCTGGCGAACCGGCAAGGACATCTCCTACAACTGGGACGAGTCGTACACGCTGCCGGAGAATCTGTTTCTTGCTTACCAGCGGGGTGCGGGCCAGCGGTACCGCAATCTGGCCGTCCGCTACCTGGACGATGCGACGTACTTCAATCCGCTGGCCGCGGGCGAAAATGTGCTCCCGGGCAAACACGCCTATAGCTACGTGAATGCCCTCAACTCGGCAATGCAGGCCTACCTGACGCTGGGCAGCGAGAAGCATCTGCGGGCGGCTCACAATGCCTTTGAGATGCTGGTGACGACGCAGAGTTTCGCCACCGGCGGCTGGGGTCCGGATGAGATGCTGCGCAAGCCGGGCAGCGGGGTGCTGGGCGACTGCCTGAGCGACAGCCATAAGAGCTTCGAGACGCCGTGCGGCGCCTACGCGCATTTCAAGCTGACGCGATCGCTGTTGTGCGTTACGCGCGATACTCAATACGGCGACAGCATGGAGCGGGTGATGTATAACACGGTGCTCGGCGCCAAGCCGCTGCAGGCCGATGGAACGTCCTTTTATTACTCTGATTATAACTTCGCAGGTCAAAAGGGATATTCGAACCATCGCTGGCCGTGCTGCTCGGGCACCCTTCCGCAGGTGGCCGCGGACTATGGCATTAGCACATACTTTCACGACGCACAGGACCTGTACATAAACCTGTACATTCCGTCCAGCGTGCGGTGGATGCGCGCCGGGTCGCCGATCGAGATCTCCCAGACTGGCAACTATCCCTTTGACAGCGCGGTGCAATTCGAAGTGAAGAAGGCCCGGAACGAGCAGTTCGCGCTGCATCTGAGAATTCCGATGTGGACAAGTGGAGCGACGGTAGCGGTGAACGGCAAGCGGCAAGCCATCGAACTGAGGCCGGGGAACTTTGCGGCGCTACGCCGGCCGTGGAAAACCGGCGACCACGTCGAAATTGATCTGCCGATGACGACTCGGTTGGAACCTATCGATGCGCAACATCCGGAGACGGTCGCGCTCATGAATGGTCCACTGGTGCTATTCGCTATTACGAGTGCGGCGCCTGCAGTGACGCGAAAACAGTTGTTAGCTGCCAAACGCGCTGGAGCGCAGCGCTGGCAGGTCGAAACGGCGGGAGCTTCCATGACTATGCTGCCATTCACAGAGATTGGCGATGAGCGATATTCAACCTACCTGCAAGTCAGCTAAAGATGCGGCAGTGTGTGCAGTCATTCGTGGCACTCAGGTCTGACTTGACGCGAATGTCCTGCCGCGGCGACCTGAAGGCCGCAGCCGCCTGCGTTGCTGGAGCGTCGGGACGGGAAGTCTTGCTTTCACAGGAAGGCGCTGACCCCGGAGCTGGAGAAGGAGGTGGACAACGCACTGAAAACTGCGCTGGCCGCATCCACAAAGCGAGGATGGCTGCCAGTGGCCGACATCCTTTCTTGACGGCCTTGCGGTACGAATACAGCAGCGGCCCCTCAAAACCAGATACGTCAACCGTGAAACGACGGCTAGTGTCCGGCCAAGTTAGCGGCAATGTCTCCGGCGATAGGGACCATGAATCGCTGACCCTGATACGCCTTGATCATGCACACGATCCATAGCACAAACGACACAAGTCCGATGAGACTCAGCAACATCAGTCCAATGCCAAATCCGGCGAAATGACCAACGCCGTAGCCGCCGAACGGGGCGAATGCCCAGCCCAAACCGAAGATCATGGCCAGCACGATGCGGATGATATGCAGTCCGCCGAAAGTCACGATGGACTGGGCGGCATGAAAGCGCACGTAGGGACGGCTATCAATGAGGTAGAAGATGATGCCGGTCAGCCATCCGAGCACATAGCTCAGGGTGGCGGCAGCGTTCTCCGAGAGCCCGGACGCCGCCGGCTGATAGGGTGGCGTGGCGGGCCGAAACCCACTGCCGGGCTGAGGCGCGTTTTGCGACTGCCCACAGCTTTGGCAGAACTGCGCAGTGTCTGGTAACTCGGCGCCGCACTTGGTGCAATGAGCCATACTTGCCTCCTTGTTCGTCAGAGGCATGATAAGTCAGTTTGGCTGCCTGCGGTGGACCAATCTGCGATCCGATACGGCGTATGTCCAAAAAAGGAAGGGCACGGAATTGCTCCGTGCCCTTCGGATTGGTGGGGGGAGAGGATACTAGGCGCCGCTGCCTGAGTGAAGCACGCGGAAGGTACTGCCGCCGTTGCCCCATACCAACACCATCGCGTCCTGTCCTTGCGGGACACTGGCGAGGGCCTTTTGGACATCGGAAGCGCTCTGCGTCGGGCGACGATTCACGCTAACGATGACTTCCCCGGGCTGTAGACCCGCCTCTTCCGCGGGACTGCCGGGCTGAACGCGCTGGATGACCGCTCCGTGCAGGTCTTCCGGTGCCCGGAGTTGCTCTCGGACCTCAGGGGTGAGGTCGCTGATGCCGACTCCCCAACGCGGCTTGCCGCTGGCGCCGTTGGAAGCCAACTTGTCCTTGCCGTCGCGGCTGCCCATCTCTTCGAGGGTCACGGGCACGTTGACGTTCTTGCCATCGCGCATGACTTCGAGCTCGACCTTGGTTCCCGGACGCTTCTGGCCAACTTCCATCTGGAGTTGTCCGGCATCGGTGACCTTCTTGCCGTCGAGGTCGGTGACCACATCTCCGACTTTCAGGCCAGCTTTGGCTCCCGGCGAGTCGGGCTGCACTTCAGTGATAACCGCGCCGTTGGCGTCCTTGATATCGAAGAACTTGGAGTTTTCGGGGGTCACGTCGGTAATGCCGATTCCCATATAAGAGTGGCTTACCTTGCCGTAGCGAATTAGCGAGTCGACAGTGGGTTGCACGATTTGGGTAGGAATGGCGAAGCCCATGCCGGAGAACGATCCTGAGGGCGAAATCAGGAAGGTGTTGATACCAATCACTTCACCACGCGCATTGACCAGTGGACCACCCGAGTTACCGGGGTTGATCGCGGCGTCGGTCTGGATAAACTCGCCGGGTTTGCGGGCGTCGCTGTTATCGGGGTTGGGACGGTTCAGCGCGCTGACGATCCCACGGGTGACGGTGAATCGGAATCCAAAAGGATTGCCGAAGGCCAGTACGGTCTGTCCGGGATGAAGCTGCGAAGAATCGCCTAGCGGGATGTTGGGGAAATTGCTGCCTTCGACCTTGATGACGGCAAGGTCGGTGAGTGGATCCGTGCCAATCAGTTTCGCTGGGAGAATGCGACGGTCGCTCATCGTCACCTTGATGTCAGTTGCTCCGTCGACGACATGGTTGTTAGTGATGATGTATCCGTCGGGCGAGATGATCACGCCGCTACCAATGCCATGCGCGAACTGCTGCTGCGGCATCTGGCCACGCTGGCCGAACTGTTGTCCGAACTCTTGCATGCCTTCGGGCATGCCTTCGGCGGCAGCCTGTTGCTTAACCTTGGCGGTCACGGCCACGTTGACGATAGCGGGAGTGACGCGAGCAGCGACCGTCTCCATCGCCTCGTCAAGCGAAAGTAACGGGGCGATCTTGCTGTCCTCGAGTGGGGTTGCGTTGGAGGTGGCAGCGGCGTGGGCCCGGTCTGGCTGGAGGCAATGATAACCGGCGACGCCGGCCACCAGTGCGATAGCCAGAACGGCGGCTCCGATGCTGCGCTTGGCGGTTCGGGTGGAAAGTGGATTCATGCTTTGCTTGCTCCTATATTGAATGTTTCCGGGTTGCTCAACTGTTTTGTTTGTTGTTGTTTCTACTTGCAATTACAACTAACTAATTAGTTGTTCATAATGCGGTTGTGGCGAAAACGCCAGAAAGACTTGGCCTAGGTTCGCTTGCGATCGCCTCCGGTGAGCCTGCGCTGTTGGTACTGGGTCAAGTGGACGATGGAGAGACGCCAAAGAACAGGACCGTTCACGCCGAACTGCTTGCCTCGCATGACGACCAGTACGGCAGTCGGAACTTCGGAGTTTTGTGGCAGCGTGCCGCTCGACAGAACCATCCTGAGCGGCGCAACAAAATTGCCTTCGAACAATTGGTGCTGAGCGCCACTCTGCGCAAGCGCTGCGTGTGGCTTCGGTGCAATCCCGGGCGTCATGCGGGGACCGGTTGTCGAAGTCTTGTCGGAGGTGATTCCGGTTTCGCGTGCAGCAGCATTTTCGAAGCTCAAATTCAAGGGGTGGAGCCGAGCGTCGATGGGAACCACCTCTGAGTTTGCGCTGGCGACGGAGGGAGCTATCTGCAATTGATCGCTGGAAAACGCGAACAAATGCGGCCCGTAGGAGACGCTGTATCCGCTGACGATGGCTGCAATTGCCATCAGAGCGATGGCGGGCTTCCAGACGCGGCCACTGGCTTCGCGGTCCTTGCGCAGAATCGCGACGATGCGGGTTTTCAGTTGCTGCACGTGGCTCACTGCGGCTTGCGCCAAATGGACTCCGCGGCGGAGAAAACTCTTCTCGGCCAGGCCCAGCAGGGATTCTGCGTAGTCGCGCGGGCTGAAGTCGGCCGCCAGTACGACGTCGTCGCAAGCCATTTCGCGCTCGAGCGAGAGGCGGTCCTCGATGAACCAGACAGCGGGATGAAAGAAGAAGCCCGCCTCGACGATTTTCTGGGCAAGGTTCGTCCAGTCGTCCCAGCGACGAATATGAGCAAGTTCGTGCAGCAGGATGGCTTCGAGTTCTGCGGCAGGAATCTCTTGCAGTGCCCAAGCCGGAAAAACGACGATGGGGCGAAAGTATCCCATGGCTGAGGGGACGCGAACCGCGGCAGAGGAGCACAACACTACCCTGCGATGAGTTTGAATTTCGGCGAGCCTGCTGTTCAGTCTTAAGCCCAGTTGGCTGAGATCGACTGGAACGCAGGTTGCGCGCAACTGCTGCAACCGGTAAAGGCTGCGGCCGACCCTCATCAATCCCAACGAAGCGCCGACTGTCCAAACTGCGAACAGGTAGGATGCGAACGATATGGGCAACGTCACAACACTTCGTGGAATGCTGGAGGTGGCGTTAACGCCGCGGTATGCGAAATGGCATACCCAGGGCAGGATTGCAATCGCGACCAGAGCGGAGAACCACACGGCGAAACGGGTGCCTGAACCGTGGCGACCAAAGCGCTGGGTGACCGCCCACGCCAGGAGGGCGATCGCGATTCCGGCTGGCACACTATTGAGGATGCCGGTGATGGCGATTTGGGCTATCGCGTACAGGTCGTGAGATGAAATCAGCATGATTACCGGCTACTTACGATCCTTCAAGTACTGCTTTAGGCGTTGCAGTTCATCTGCATTCAGGCCAGAGTCTTCGAGGATGTTCAAAACCAGCAATTCGTGGGAATCACGAAATAACCTCTGCACCAGGTGACGGACTTCAGAACGGGTAGCATCGGAGCGCTCGACCACAGGCATGAAGACATGCGCGCGACCATCCTTGGCATGGGCCACGTATCCCTTTTTCTCGAGAATGCGGATGATCGTCAGGACCGAGTTATAGGCCAACAACTTATCACCGGGGAGGGCGTCGAGAACCTGTTGAACAGTCGAAGGGCCACGCTGCCACAACACTTCCATCAGGGGCAGTTCGGCTTCAGTCAGGGTCACAGATCGTTTCGGAGGCACTGGGCTGTTGCTCCCGTAATAAAGGCGTTACGGAGGCTTAGACGGGGGCAACGAAAAAAGGTAACTAATGCTTTAGTTGTTGAGTGACGGGAGGGTAGAAAGTCGGTAACGTTGCTTACCTGGCACCGCGCGAAATTGCAATTTCCGGCACCAAGGGCCAGATAAGAACTAGAATCGCGCTGCCGGGTTCGTGGGTAGCACGCAGAGCCTTCGTCGAGTGGGGAAAAGATTGAAAACCAGCATTTTCGAGATCTTCAAGATCGGAATTGGGCCATCGAGTTCACACACCGTCGGCCCGATGCGGGCAGCCCGCCGGTTTGGATTGGACTTGCAGGAACGAAGATTGTTTGGCCGAGTTACACGGGTGCGGACCGAACTGTTTGGCTCACTAGCCCTGACCGGTCATGGTCACCAGACGGACCGGGCGATACTTCTGGGGTTGTCCGGTGAGGAGCCGGACAAGGTCGATCCGGCGAGCATTGAGGAGAAAATCCGGACTATTCGGGAGCGATGTGCGCTTCGCCTGCTGGACTCGGTAGAGCTTCAATTCCACGAAGACGAGGACCTGCTGTTCCTAAGAACCCAGATGTTGCCCGGGCACTCCAACGGCATGCGCTACACTGCATTCGATCGGGATGGAAGCGAGCTTTATTCGGAAATCTTTTATTCAGTTGGAGGAGGCTTCATCGCACGTGATGGCGAAGATGCCGGTCATTCGGAACTGGAGGCGCCTCCCTTCCCGTTCTCCAGCGCCGACGCGTTACTGGAAATTGGCGATCAGCAAAAGTTGGCGATGTGGCAGATCGTGCTGGAGAACGAGAAGACGTGGCGCGACGTTTCGAAAATTCGCAGCGACCTTGAGCGAATATGGGAGGTCATGAAAGCTTGTGTGCGACGCGGACTTGAGACCGAAGGAACCCTGCCGGGCGGCTTGAATGTGAGGCGGCGCGCTCCGCGGCTGGCGCGAAAACTAAAAGAACAAGGAAGTGCCGATCCTCTGGCGCCGATGGATTGGGTCAACGTTTACGCCATGGCGGTAAACGAAGAGAACGCAGCGGGCGGAAGAGTTGTTACGGCTCCCACGAATGGCGCGGCGGGAATTATTCCAGCCGTAGCGCATTACTACCAGCGGTTCGTCGAGGGCGCGTCGGACGAAGGACTGTTTCGCTACTTTCTAACTGCAGGGGCGATCGGCATCCTTTATAAGGAAAACGCTTCAATCTCTGGCGCGGAGGTGGGATGCCAGGGGGAAGTAGGTGTTGCGTGCTCAATGGCGGCGGGCGGATTGGTTGCAGCGCAAGGCGGATCGAACCGGCAGGTAGAATATGCCGCCGAGATCGGCATGGAACATAACCTGGGGATGACGTGCGATCCGATTGGAGGGCTGGTGCAGATTCCGTGCATCGAGAGGAATGCAATGGGATCCGTGAAGGCGATCAATGCCAGCAGGATCGCGATGCGCGAAACCGACGAACACAAAGTGTCGCTCGACCAGGTGATCGCTACGATGTATCAGACAGGACTCGACATGCAGTCGCGATACAAAGAGACGTCGCTGGCGGGACTAGCGTTGAACGTGATCGAATGCTAGAAATCAAGTCGTGATCACATAAATAGCGCTTTTTGTTTTCCCGAATCAAACACTTGCGTCTGATGCGACTGCCTCTAACGAACGCTTAACCGTTCGTAACAAAACGACACAGCGCGTACTTCATTCCAATAGGAAAATTAAATAGTAGCGTCGGGTTCCTTCCCTGGCGGGACTTGCTGCGATAAGGGTCGTTCCGAGCGAGGCGCTGTGCGCAAAGCTTGGTGATGGAGTGCTTTCAGTTCTGTGTCCAGGGAACTTAGTGAAGCAATTTAGGGAATATGGGAGTGGATAGTTTGTTCGACAATTCGGGAAAGTCAATGGGTCGATCGGTCTTCGAGCATGCTATTGCGAGTGTAGCTCTGATCTTCATCCTCAGCGTCGTTGCGCAGCCTTTTCCTCAGCAAGCGCCTGTTGCGAGTGCGCAGGCAAAAGCGGTGGGCGAGATCAAGTCAATCAGCGGCAGCACGCTTACCCTAATAACTGACGATGGAAAGAGCGTAAGCATTTCCCTTCCCGACGCCACGCGCATCGTTCGGATCGCGCCGGGCCAAACTGACTTGAAGAATGCGATAGCGATCGCGCTCCAGGACTTGCAGGTGGGCGACCGTATTCTGGCACGAGGGAAGGCCTCGGACGATGCCAAGTCATTGACCGCATCGACTGTCATCGTGATGAAGCAATCGGACGTAGCCGCCAAACAACAACAGGAGCGGGAAGATTGGCAGAAGCGCGGCATAGGCGGCCTGGTGAACGCGGTCGATCCGGCTGCCCGGACGGTGACAATTTCGGTGGCGACGCTCGCCGGCAGCAAGACAGTGTTGATCCAAACGTCAAAGAAGACGGTTGTGAGGCATTATGCGCAAAACTCGGTGAAGTTTGACGATGCTAGACCGAGTACTCTGGCGGACATTCATCCGGGCGACCAGTTGCGGGCGCGCGGCACAAAAAATGCAGACGGTGCCGAGTTCGCGGCCGAGGAGATTGTGAGTGGCTCGTTCCGCAACATCGCGGGGACGGTTACTGCGATGAGCGCCGCAGACAATTCGATCACGGTCATGGACTTACTCACCAAGAAACCTGTGGTGGTGAAGGTGACGTCGGATTCGCAATTGCGCAAGCTGCCGCAGATGATGGCCCAGCGCATTGCGATGCGACTGAAAGGCCAGACGGGCGAAGGACAGCCGGCGACTGCTCCGACACCTGGTGCGGCAGGCAGACCGGAAGGTGGTCCTCCGGCGGGTGCGGCGGCTGGGAATGGGAATGGTGGTGGCAACGGGCGCGGCGGCGATTTGCAACAGATGCTGAGCCGCTTGCCAGCGGCCACGGTCAACGATTTTCAAAAGGGCGATGCGGTGATCCTGGTCTCAACCCAAGGCATGGATTCCGAGGTCACGGCGATCACGCTGGTTGGCGGCGTGGAGCCGATCCTCACGGCGGCGCCAGCCGGCAGCCCGGCAATGGTGCTCTCTCCGTGGAGTTTGAGTGGCGGCTCTGCTGAAGGTCCTACTCAATAAATATGCTCACAGGAAGAGCCAGTTTTCATAAGGCAGGGATATTCATGAGATGTTTTACGTTCCGGAGCTTTGCACGGACCGCATACGTTGCGCCACTGCTGATCTTGCTGCTGGGTAGTCAGCTTCGGGGACAAAGTGTTGAAGGATCGCTTCACGGACAGGTCACCGATCCCTCGGGAGCGGCGGTCACCAAGGCGGACGTGCAGATTATCGCACCGGATGGAAAGATCGTCAGCACAACAACCAACCAAATTGGGACGTATGAAATGAAGGGGCTGGCTCCCGGCAAGTATGGGATCAAGGTCTCGGCGAAGGGTTTCGCGTTGTACGAAGTCGATGGGATCGACTTTGTGTCCGGTCAATCGCAGAAGATGGATGTATCGCTTTCGATTGAAGTGCAACAGCAAAACGTCAACGTATCGGATCAAGGAATTGGGGTCGATACGTCGGCCTCAAACAACGCTACGCAAATGGTGCTGAGCGGAAAGGACCTGGACGCGCTATCGGATGATCCCGATGAGTTGCAGTCGGACCTGGAGGCGCTGGCGGGGCCGTCGGCCGGACCGAATGGCGGCCAAATCTATATTGACGGATTCACCGGAGGGCAACTGCCTCCGAAGTCTTCGATTCGGGAGATCCGTATCAACCAGAACCCATTTTCGTCTGAGTACGACAAGCTAGGCTATGGGCGGATCGAAGTATTCACCAAGCCGGGGACGGACCAGTATCACGGACAAGTTTCGACGATGGGCAACTCTTCGTATTTCAATTCCATGAGCCCGTTTGCGACAACTGCCCCGGCGTACGATGCGTTGCAGTATAACGCCAATTTTGGCGGACCACTTGGCAAGAAGACCTCGTTCTTCATCAATGCCGAGAGACGCAACATCGGCGACAACTCGGTGGTGAACGCTTACGTTTTGGACCCAAACTTCAATCAGGTACCATACAACACGTCGGTTTCCACGCCGCATACTCGCACCAGCGTCAGCCCTCGCATGGATTTCCAGCTCACGCCGAAAAATACGCTGAGTGTGCGATACCAATGGTGGCAAGACAACCAAAACAACAATGGAGTTGGACAGTTCTCGCTTCCCACCCAGGCGTACAACCAGACCAGTACGGAGCAGACGCTGCAGCTCAGCGACACCCAGTTGTATGGAACTAAGGTCGTGAACGAGACGCGCTTCCAATACCTGCGCGATCGCAACAACCAGAATCCAGTCGCGACGAACGCGACACTTTATGTGCAGGGCGCTTTCGTCGGAGGGGGAAACAGCTCGGGATATAACGTCGATAACCAGGACCATTACGAAGTGCAGAATTACACGTCGTGGCTGGCCGGGAAACATATGTTGAAGTTCGGCGGACGGCTGCGGGCTACGCGCGATGCCAGCTACTCAAATTCAAACTTCAACGGGACCTTCACATTTACCTCGCTCGACGCATATCAGATAACCGAACAAGGCCTGGCCAACGGCTTGACGCCGACGCAAATCCGCGCGGCGGGCGGTGGCGCGGGACAGCTCTCGGTCACCTACGGAACCCCTTCCACGACCGTTACCATGTACGACGTCGGACTGTACTTTGGCGACGATTGGCGGCTTCGCTCAAACTTCACAGTTAGTTACGGATTACGCTACGAGACCCAGACTGACATCAACGATCACGGTGACGTGGCGCCGCGACTTGCATTCGCGTGGGGTATTGGGAGAGGCAATGCTTCCTCACCGAAAACTGTACTGCGCGCCGGTTGGGGAATGTTTTACGACCGCTTCAATGAGCAGTATGTGCTGCAGGCCGACAGATTAAATGGCACGACTCAGCAGCAGTACATCGTGAACCAGCCGAACTTCTATCCGCTGGTTCCGCCGCAGGGCAGTCCGCTGTTGAATACGGCGAAAGTGTCTCCAACCGTGTACCAGATTTCGCCCAACTTGCGAGCGGGCTATGTGATGCAGACTGCAGTGAGCGTGGAACGGCAAATTACCAAGAACGCGAACGTCGCCGTCTCGTATCTCAACTCGCGCGGCGTACACCAGTTCCTCACGCGCAACATCAACGCACCGTTTCCGAATACGTACAACCCCAGCGATCCGACTAGCGGCATACGACCGTTCGGCGACATTGGAAACATCTACCAGTACGAATCAGGCGGAGCTTTTGAGCAGAACCAGTTGATTGTGAACGCTAATGTGCGGGTTGGTTCCAGGGTCTCGCTGTTTGGCTGGTACACGCTGAACAACGTAAACGCTAATACCAATGGGGCCAACAGCTTTCCCAACAATCAATTCGACCTGGCAGAGAATTATGGACCAACCGCCTATGATGTGCGTAATCGCGTATTTGTCGGGGGGACGATTGCTTTGCCGCGCGGCATCCGACTGAGCCCGTTCCTGGTGGCGAGCTCGGGCATACCGTTCAACATCACGCTGGGGCAGGACTACAACGGAGACTCAATCTTCAACGACCGTCCGACATTCGCCACAGACCTGACGCGACCGAGCGTAGTTGTGACACAGTGGGGAACATTTGATACGGCCCCAATGGCGGGACAGAAAGTGATTCCTCCGTATTATGGAACCGGCCCGGGTCGGTTTGCGCTCAACCTGCGCGTCAGCAAAACAATTGGATTTGGACCAGAAACCAAGAGCAGCGGCGGGGGCATGAGCGGCGGACCTGGAGGGGGACCGGGAGGCGGGCGTGGTCCCGGAGGAGGACGTGGGCCGGGTGGCGGATTCGGCGGAGCGATGGGCGGTCCAATTGGGCTGGGCAGCGCGACCAGTCGGCGCTACAACCTCACAATCAGTGTGAACGCACGCAATATCTTCAACAACATCAATTATGCTCCGCTGGTGGGGAACCTGAGTTCTCCGATCTTTGGACAACCGAACTCGATCGCTGGCGGGCCCTACGGGTCGTCGTCTGCACCACGCAAGATTGAATTGCAGGCAATGTTTAACTTCTAGGAGCGGTCGCCCACAGTCCGACTCCGCGAAGAGAATCGTGCAATCCACCGAAAAGCGCCCCAGCGCTCAATCCCTCGCAGTTGAGCCAATACGTTCCCTGCAAACAGCTGCAACCTCTGTTTTCGTCGGAGTGCAGGCGACGTCATCAATTCTCCGTTGCAACCAAACTGAGGGTTGCCGAAACCGAGTCCCGCTTATAAACTCGGCGTGCTGAGAATCAAAGCCTAGCACTGTTGCATCTGCGTTTGAACGCGAATTCAAGCTCTGTTCCCGGTGTGCCCAGTCGCAATGCACGAGTAGCGTAATTAGGCTTGGGCACAGTCACTGCACGTTATTTGATGCAAGTTCGTGCATATCGGTAACACGATTCGCAGGAGCCAGGGACGAACGATCATGCAGGGGTTGCTGACGAAGCTAGTGCTTGCTGCAGTCTTAATCGGCAGTCCACTGGCGGCGCAAGAACAGCCTGAGGTGTTAACCGTCGATCAGGCGGTGCAGATCGCGCTTGCCGACAACCGCACGCTGAAGATCGTTTCCCTGAACCTGGACGTACACAATGAGAAGCTGGCTGCCGACAAGACCAAGCGCCTTCCCTCGTTCAACACCTATGTATTTGGTTCGGAGTTACTCACACCTATCTCGTACACGGTGCCCGCCTTCGTCAACCAAGTGCAGCCTGTTCTAACGGCTTCCCTGCCCGGCGTGCGCGCTGACTTCCGGCAATTACAGACCAATCCGGTGAATTACCCGGTGGAAATCCGCATCGCAAGCCAAGCTGACGTCAGCATCGCCGCGAGCGCGGAAGACATCCGCAAGCTACGCAGCCTCGCCCGCCAGGTCGAGGACATCCTAAACTCCTCGGATGCGGCCAGGCGGGTACGCAACGAGTGGCAGAACGAGAGTTCGCAAGTGACGCTGAAAATCGATCCCGATCGCGCGAACCTGGCAGGAATCACGAACTACGACGTCGCGAATTCGGCGACGGGCGCACTGAGCGGCGTCCCGGTGACCGCGCTGCAGGAGGGCGACAAGAACATTCCGGTGGTAGCGCGCTTGCGCGGCGACGAGCGCGCGCAACTGTCGGACATCCAGAACCTTTACGTGTATTCTTCGCAGACGTCGACCAAGATTCCGCTGGTCCAGATCTCGTTGATACAGAACAGCCTGGAAAATGAGCGCATTGTGCGTATCGACCACTTCCGATCGATTTCGGTATTTGCCTTCCCTGCACCGGGACGGCTGGCGTCGGAGATATTGGCCACTGCGCTTCCGAAGCTTCGCGAGATGCAATCCAAGCTGCCACCGGGATAACCGTTACGGATCGGCGGTGAATACGATAAGCAGACTGAGGGCTTTAGGAATCTCGCGGTCGTGCTTGCCATCTCGGTGTCTGCCATTTATCTGGCGCTGCTCTTTCAATTTAACAATGCGATCAAGCCGTTCCTGGTATTTGCGGCGGCGCCCTACGGCGTTGCCGGAGCATTCATCGCTCTGTGGATCATGAACACTTCTTTCGGCTTCATGGCATTTCTTGGGATCGCCAGTTTGATTGGCGTCATTGTGAGCCACGTGATCGTGCTCTTCGACTTCATTGAGGAGATGCACGCCAAGGGCGAGCCGTTCGAACAGGCGGTGATCGATGCCGGTATCATTCGACTGCGTCCCGTACTGATCACTGTGGGTGCAACGGTTCTCGCCCTATTCCCTCTCGCCATGCATGGCGGCCCGCTGTGGCAGCCACTGTGCTATGCACAGATCGGTGGGTTGACGGTGGCAACATTCATCACGTTGCTGATGGTGCCCGTTTTCTATTCGATTACCGTGCTCGATCTGAAGTGGTTGACGTGGGATCAAAAAGCTGAAGTACTGCATGAACAACAAGGCGCAAACCCAAGTCCTGTTGAGGCTACTCGGCCATTGATTTCCGGTGCGTAAAGGTGGCACGAGGTCGCATACGAAGGATTACACCGGTTCAGGAGATGGAAGTGTGAAATCGAATATCGAGGTTGTTGCGCGGTTAAGAAGCACGAGAACAGCTCCCAGAAGACCATGCTGGACGTAGCGGCCAAGCAAATCGTGGTTGCGACAACCAACACCAACTATCATCCGCTGGGCGGGATGCAGGCGGCTTAATTGGTTGTTGATGGCGTCCGGGTTAAGGCGGTTTCGCGGACGCAGGATTGACAACCATCGCGTATCTGCCGCAACTCACTTCTTCCTCGAGTTGGAGTCGATAGGCCGCCGTAACAGTATCGCAGGCCCGTGCTCAACTACAATGGTGGTGGTGCGTACTCCCAAACGGTGGCAATGCCATGGCGCGGATACTGGACACAATTAATTCGCCGGCTGATGTAAAGCGACTTCCCCTCCCTGAACTGGAACGACTGGCGTCTGAAATCCGCGAAGAACTCATCACTGTTTTGTCCCGCACCGGCGGGCATCTCGGACCGAACCTTGGCGTGGTGGAACTGACCATTGCCATGCACTATGTGTTCAATACTCCGGAAGACCATTTCCTGTTCGACGTGAGCCACCAAGCCTACGTACATAAGCTCCTCACCGGCAGGCGGCAACAGTTTGAGTCGATTCGCACCGCGGGGGGCCTGAACGGCTTCATGCTGCGCACTGAGAGTCTGCATGACTGTTATGGCGCAGGACATGCGGGTACCGCGCTGTCGGCGGCGCTTGGAATGGCCGTCGCACGGGACAAACTGGGCGGCAAAGAACATGTTGTGGCGTTGGCAGGCGATGCGGCCTTCACCTGCGGGATCACCTACGAGGCGCTGAATAATATCGCGCAGCAAACCAAGCGGATGCTTGTCATCCTGAATGACAACGAGTGGTCGATCGACAAAAACGTTGGCGCAATCGCGAGTTATCTCAACCGAATCGTCACCAATCCAAAATACGACTTCCTGCATGAACGGGCCGGCAAGTTCGTTGAGCGCCTGGGCGGAAAGACAGCGTTGCGCCTAGCTCGCAAGGCCGAGGAAGCGGCCAAAAGCATGCTCTGGCCAAGCGTCATCTTCGAGGAGTTGGGACTGAAATACTACGGCCCGATTGACGGCCACGACATCGCTACGCTGATCAAGACCTTTGAGTTTCTCAAGACCCAAGAGCGCCCGATCCTGCTGCATGTGCTGACGCAGAAAGGAAAGGGCTTCGAACCCGCGCTACAAAGACAGAAGAAGTTTCACGGCCTGGGGCCTTACGATCCCGAAACCGGAGAGACGAAAGTCGTGGGTCAGCGAACCTACTCTGAGGTCTTCGCCGACACCCTGGTTAAGCTGGCGAACAGCAACAACAAGGTCGTCGCGATAACAGCGGCGATGCCGAACGGCACTGGACTTGATCGCTTCCGAACGTACCACCCCGACAAGTATTTCGACGTCGGAATCGCGGAAGAGCACGCCGTGTTATTCGCGGCCGGTCTGGCTACCCAGGGGTTCAAACCATTCTGCGCGATTTACTCGACGTTTTTGCAGCGCGCATTTGATCCTATTGTGCACGACGTCTGCCTGCAAAAGCTGCCAGTGGTCTTTTGCATGGACCGTGGAGGGTTGTCAGGCGACGATGGGCCGACACACCATGGACTGTTTGACATCTCGTACCTGCGCGGCATCCCCAACATCGTCCACATGTCTCCCAAGGACGAAGACGAATTGGCCGACGTGCTCTATACCGCGCTGCAGTACGATGGTCCCATCGCCGTGCGCTATCCGCGAGGCGTCGGTCCGGGAACGCCGGTGAAGGACGTTCCCAAGGCAATTCCAATAGGAAAAGCGGAACTTCTGCAGCACGGCGAGAACGACCGGGTGGCAATCTTCGCGCTGGGCGCCATGGTGCCCATGGCCCAGGAAATTGCGAGCAAGCTGGAAGGCGAAGGGGTTTCTTCGGCGGTGATCAACGCGCGGTTTGCCAAACCGATTGACACCGAGATGGTCGAATTCTACGCACCCAATGTGGATGTCATCCTGACGCTGGAAGATCATGTGCTGGCCGGGGGCTTTGGCAGCGCCGTTCTTGAGGCGCTAAGCAACGCAAGCATCAGGACACCGGTCGTCCGCATTGGCTGGCCGGATCAATTCATTGAGCACGGCAAACCGGAGGATCTGCGCGTCAAGTACGGCATTAGCGTGAAAGCAGCCTTGGAAAAGTTGAGGCCCTACCTCCAGCCTAGTATTGCACCAAGAATGTCAGTGCACGATTCCTAGTCGCTCTCCGGCGGAATGGAAGTTCTCTGCGGGTGTGAGTAGAATCGCACGGGAGCCGACATGCCGACCAAGACGATCATCGAACCATTCCGCATTAAGAGTGTTGAACCGATCCGATGGACGACCCGCGAGCAGCGCGAAGAACTGTTGCGTGCCGCGCACTACAACTTGTTTCTCCTGCCGGCTGACGACGTGTTGATCGATCTGTTGACCGACTCCGGCACTGGCGCGATGTCAACCCACCAATGGGCGGCGATCATGGAAGGTGATGAGAGCTACGCCGGCAGCAGAAGCTTTGACCGTTTCCGGATTTCCATCCAGGACATTTTCGGGTATCAGAACGTGATTCCGACCCACCAGGGACGGGCGGCGGAACGCATTCTGTTCAGCGTCGCCTGCAAGAAGGGCGACGTCGTGCCCAACAACACCCACTTTGACACGACCCGCGCGAATGTTGAGTTTGTGGGTGCTGAAGCCGTCGATCTTCCTGTCCCCGAAGCGCGTCAGCCTTCGACCCGACTGCCATTCAAGGGCAACATGGATGTTGCGGGTCTGGAGGATCTCATCACACGAGTAGGACGCGAGCGCATCCCGTTGGTGATGCTGACAGTGACCAACAACTCCGGTGGTGGACAGCCGGTCTCCATGGAAAATGCTCGAACTGTGAGTGCCGTTTGCCGCAAACATGGCATCCCGTTGTATTTCGATGCGTGCCGCTTCGCCGAAAATGCGTATTTCATCAAGCTCCGCGAAGAGGGATACGAATCGAAGAAACCCAAGCAAATAGCGCAGGAGATGTTTGCCCTAGGTGATGGGTGTACCATGTCTGCAAAAAAAGACGGCATGGCTAACATCGGTGGCTTTCTTTGCACCAATGATGACGTGCTGGCGCGCCAGGAAAAGGACTTGCTGATCCTGACGGAGGGATATCCCACCTACGGCGGACTCGCGGGGCGCGACCTTGAGGCCATCGCTGTCGGAGTGCAGGAAGCCCTGGAGGAAGACTACCTGCGCTACCGTATCGCATCCACCGCCTATCTTGGCAACCATCTTTCAGAACAGGGCGTCCCGATCGTGGAGCCGCCGGGCGGACACGCCATCTATCTGGACGCGCGAGCGTTTCTGCCGCACATCCCACTGGATCAATTCCCCGGCGTAGCCCTCGCAGCCGAACTCTATCTCGAAGGCGGAATTCGCTCGGTCGAGATCGGAACGCTGATGTTCTCTGACGCTGCCCGCATGGATCTGGTACGGCTTGCAATTCCCCGTCGCGTGTACACCCAGAGCCACATTGATTACGTAGTAGAGATGATCCTGCGGGTATGGAACCGCCGTCAGGAGATCAAGGGTATGCGGCTGACCTACGAAGCTCCGTTCCTCCGCCACTTCACGGCGCACCTGGAACCGATCGCCCAGAAACAACGCTGAGACGATGCGGCTTGTATCTTACAATATGAAACATTTGTTTCTATTATTTGGGAACCTCCAGATGAGAGATGCGGGCTGCGTCCGCACGACCCCCCGGAGGGAACTACGAGAGAATATACTACCTTTCAGCAGCCTATGCCCATTGACTCAAAGCTCCCAACATAAATCAATAGTTTAAAAATACTAGTTCCCTTCCATGTTCTCTCGTCACACTCGTAATGTACATACGTCACCGACCGTCGTGCGACGCGAAGACTACGGTACATACACGAAATGAAACGGTTGCTGACAACGTGAACTCTCGCTGGAACGGACAATTCTCCTGTTATGACCTGGTCGCCAAGACGGTGTCGCGACCCAGGACTATCGTGCACGTCGGGGACATCGCGATCGGCGGCGATGAGTTTGTGGTAATGGCGGGCCCCTGTGCGGTCGAATCCGAACGCCAGGTACTTGACACCGCTGAATCGGTGGCCAGAGCCGGAGCGCGCATTTTGCGCGGCGGTGCCTACAAGCCGCGCTCGTCACCCTATTCGTTTCAAGGTTTGGGCGTAGAAGGACTGAAGATCCTGAGCAAGGCGCGGGACGTCACCGGGCTTGCAATCATCACGGAAGTGATGTCGGAGACGGACGTCGACGTCGTGGCCGAATACGCCGACATCATGCAGGTGGGCGCACGAAGCATGGAGAATTTCTCGCTGCTGGAACGGCTGGGTACCTGCGGACGGCCCGTGCTCTTGAAACGCGGTATGACCGCGACTCTGGAGGACCTGCTGCGATCGGCCCAATTCATCGCTGCCAGCGGAAATCCCGATGTCATTTTGTGCGAACGGGGAATCCGAACTTTCGAGACAGCAACGCGAAATACTTTTGACGTGGCGGCAGTACCGGTGCTCAAGACCGTCTGCCATCTGCCCGTGATCGTCGATCCCAGCCACGCCGCGGGTGTCCGCGCGCTGGTTCCTGTTCTGGCGCGAGCCGGCGTGGTGGTTGGAGCCGATGGCTTGCTGGTCGAAGTTCACCCGCAACCTGAGATGGCCGCCAGCGATGGGGAGCAGTCGCTGACCTTCGCGCAGTTCGATTCCATGATGCTTGACCTTGAGCCCTATTTAAGCCTGCGCCCCACTGCCGATAGACTCTACGCCGCCGCGGGAGGACTTGACTAGTGCGGGTCGGCGCCATCGCATTTCTTACACTGGCGCTGGCCGCCTGCGTGATTTGGATGAGGGTGTCGGCACAATCACCTGATCAACCACTTTCAGTCTCGGTGGCGTACACCTCAACGCCGAGTTATGAGGCCGGGGCGTGGCTGCATGGAGGAGAACGCTTCCCTGCTGGCGCATCGGTTGTGATTCGCTCCAATGGAATCTCGCGCCCACTGGTTACTGGCTTTGGGGCTACCGCGGATCCATCCATTTCATTCGACGGAGGTCACGTACTCTTCTCCGGTAAACGCGACGCCACATCTCAGTGGCAAGTTTGGGAAGCAGCAGTAACCGGAGGCGACCCACGGCAGATCACGACTTGCACTGCCGGCTGCATTCGTCCTTTCTATCTGCCCGGTGACCGCGTGGTTTACGCGCGCAAGGTCAACAAGAATTTCGTAATTGAAACCGCTCCACTACTTGGCGGAACTCCCTTGCGACTCACCTATGTTCCGGGAAATGCGCTGCCAACAGACGTGCTACGCGATGGACGAATTCTGTTCGAGGCCGCGCACCCCCTCGGTAGCGGGTCGTCAGCCGAGATTTACACGGTTTATTCCGACGGCAGCGGCGTCGAATCCTACCGTTGCGATCACGACAGTAATCGGCAAGCCGGCAAGCAAGTAGCATCCGGTGATATCGTCTTCGCGAAAGTCCAGGGTCTCGGTCGATTTACTTCAGCGCTGGCACACCAGATGGACATGGCTGCACCCGCCGGCGAGTTTGCCGGCGACGTCGTGCAAACTCCCGCAGGTCAATACCTGGTTTCGTGGCGTCCAGATGCCAAAGCGCAGTTTTCCCTGCAGCTCTGGAATCAACGGACGGGTACATTCGAATCGTTAGTTGCAGACGCAGGCGCCAGCCTTGTTCAGCCGGTTCTGATTGCAGTCCGACCCACCCCCAATCTTCATCCCTCAGGATTACACGACTGGAAATATGCGAACCTGCTCTGCCTGAACGCCTATACCTCGAAGTATGAGCTCGCCGAAGGTTCGATCAAGTCGATGCGTCTCTACTCCCAGGCCGAGTCCGGCAAACCGAAGCTTCTGGGCAGTTCGAACGTCGAGCCCGACGGTTCGTTTTTTCTGAAGGTTCCGGCCGATCAACCATTGCAGATCGAACTGCTGGACGGCTCCGGTAAGTCTCTGAAGCGGCAGCAAGGATGGTTCTGGCTGCGAAAAGGCGAGCAGCGGATTTGTGTTGGCTGCCATACAGGCCCTGAGCGTGCGCCGGAAAATGCTGTCCCTGCGGTGTTGGTAAAGTCCACGACGCCTGTCGATCTCACTGGGTCGGGCGAGCAATCACACAAAGGAGGCCGATAGTGCTGGCGAGATTCATCAGTGTCATCGCTTTGTCGTGCGCCGTGCTGGCGCAGGCACCGCCAATCAGCACGATTCGGTTTGAAGATGCCACGGCCGCTTCCGGCATTAACTTCACTCACAGCTTCGGAGCGCAGAAGTTGGGTTCACTGCTCGAAGGCACGGGCGGAGGATGCGTCTGGTTCGACTTCAATAACGATGGCCTACCCGACCTCTATGTTACCAGTGGCAAGCCCTTGGAAGCGGGTGTGCATCCTTTTCCACTGAAGCAAGAGCCGGAGAACCCACCACACAATCATCTCTATCGCAACGACGGCCACGGCACGTTCACGGACGTAACCGACCAGGCCGGCGTGGCAGCCAATATTTATGGGATGGCGGCCATCGCAGCCGACTACGACAACGATGGGCGCGAAGACCTGTTCGTTACGGGTTACGGGCGCGCGATCCTGTATCGCAACAAGGGAGATGGGACGTTCGAGGATGTTACGGCCAAAGCGGGGATCAATGTGGACGGCTGGTCAATCAGCTCGACATGGCTCGACTACGATCGCGACGGGTGTGTCGACCTGTTCGTGGGACGCTATGTGAAGTTCGATCCCAAGTATCGCAACTTCTATGCCGGCGATAACTATCCCGGGCCGCTGGACTACGAGGGCCAAACCAATGTGCTCTACCACAACAATTGCAACGGCACGTTCACCGATGTGAGCGAGAAGTCGGGCATCGCAGCCTACACCGGCCGCACGATGGGCGTAACGGCGGCGGACTTCGATGGCGACGGATATCCCGATATCTACGTCGCAAACGACAAAACGGAAAACTTCCTCTTCCACAACATGCACGATGGGACGTTTGAGGAAATTGCCGTGGATGCCGGCGTTGCGTACGGACAAAATGGCGAATCAACCTCGGCCATGGGGCCGGTGTTTGCCGACATCGACAACGACGGCAAACTCGATCTGTGGGTGACCGACTCGAAGTACAACCGCCTGATGCGCAATACCGGGAAGATGCAGTTCGACGACATCGGCGCTGCGTCAGGCATATCGCCGGTGACCGGGCAGTATGTGAGTTGGGGCACCGGCATCTACGACTTCGACAATGACGGCATCCTCGACATCATGACCTTCCATGGCGGCTTGATTCACCTGATACCAGAAGAACATTCGATATTTCGCGGATTGGGGAAGGCGAAATTCGCCGACGTGTCAAGTCAGGCGGGCCCCGTGTTTGACGCGAAAACAGTGGCGCGCGGCGCTTGCTTTGGCGATTACGATAACGACGGTAAAGTCGACGCCTTCCTGGTAAACCTGGGGGCCCCTGCGACGCTGTTCCACAACGTGTCAAGCAATACGGGCCATTGGATCACGATCCATCTGAAAGGCACTAAGAACAATCGCGATGGCATTGGGGCCCGGCTCGAGGTAACCGCGGGCGGGAAGAAACAAATCGCAGAACGGGTTTCAAGCTCTGGTTATCTTTCCCAAGACGACGGCCGTGTGCATTTTGGATTGGGCGCGGCAACCAATGTCGAGAAGTTGGCGGTGCGCTGGCCCAGCGGACGCGAGCAAGTGCTGGAGAACCTGGCGGTCGATCGCATCCTCACGGTGGAGGAACCGAAGTGAAGCTGCACTCCATCCGGGCTGATCACAGATCCGCGGCAGTCGCAGCGGCCCTAGCTGTCGCGGTTGCATTTGGATTTCTGGCGTTCACCCTGTCTGCAAAAGCAAAGCTCGACTCCGAAGAAGCCCGTTACCTCAATCCCAGGGAAATGGTGCTGTCACTCGACGGAAGACGGCTGTACGTGATGTGCGAGGCCAGCGACGAGGTGCGAGTCGTCGATACGACATCAGAGAAAGTGGTTCAGTCTGTTGCGGTAGGACACATGCCTCGGGGTATTTCGCTGTCCCCTGATGGCCAGCAGATATTTGTAGCGAACTCGTGGGATGACACAGTATCGGTGATCGACGCCTCAGCTCTCAAAGTCGTGCAAACGCTGACAACGGGTTTTGAGCCGAACAGCGTGGTGTCGGATCGCGAAGGTAAGACGCTATACGTGGCCAACCGGCTCAGCAGCGATATCTCGGTAATCGATCTACCAAGTGGGCAGGAAACCAAGCGGCTCCTGGCGGGGCGCGGAGCGAGTTACCTGGCATTGTCGCCTGACGGCAAGCGCCTATATTGCACGCACGTGTATCCCCACGTAGGCGCCCACAGAACCACACCAGAGTCCGAAGTTACGGTCATCGATACCGCACGACAGAGAGTCGTTGAGCGTAAACCGCTTCACAACGTGGCCGGAGTATTTCATATTGCCTTTTCGGCTGACGGTAAGCTCGGCGTAGCGCCGCAACTTCGTCCCAAGAACCTGGTCCCACTAGCGCATGTTGAGCATGGATGGGCCTTTGGCGATTCGCTGGCGCTGTTCGGCGACGATATCGGGGGAGTCGTGCAGGTGCCAATCGATGAACTCGATCGCTACTTCGCCATGCCCTTTGCGGCGGTGATTACGCCTGACAAAACCAAGCTGTACGTGAGCAGTTCGGGCGCCGAATCGATCACCGTGATCGACATCCCGAAGATGCTCACTTATGTGCACGCGGCAAGCGGGCCAATTGCAAATGATCTTTCTGCGTCGGCTAATTATGTGGTCGCGAGAATTCCGGTGGGCCGCAATCCCAAAGGACTTCTGCTGTCCGGCGACGGCAAGCGTCTCTACGTAGCGAACCGACTGGACGACAGCATCACCATGATCGACACCAGCAACAACGTTGTCGTGTCCTTGATCAACTTGGGTGGGAAGCAGGACATGACGTCCCTGCGGCGGGGCGAGCGCATCTTCTACACCGCCCGCTTCGCCTTTCAGGGGCAATTCAGTTGCGCCAATTGCCACATCGATGCCACCTTTGATGGCCTGCAATGGGACCTCGAGCCGGATGGCTTTGGCGTGGACATTGTCGATAACCGCTCGATCGAGGACCTCTCCGGGACGGAGCCGTTCAAGTGGAACGGCGGCAATCCCAACATGGCAACCGAGTGCGGACCGCGCACGGAGAAGTTCTTCTATCGGTCGCAAAGCTATAACAGTGCGGAACTCGCTGACTTGGTGACTTACATCATGGCGCTTCCCTTGCGCCCGAACCGTTATCGATTGCCAGCCGGCGAGCTAACACCCGCGCAGGAGCGCGGCAAGGCGATCTTTGAGCGCAAGCTGAATAAGTTCGGCAAGGCCATCCCCGAGAGTAATCAGTGCGCGTACTGCCACAGCGGGCCGAAGTATACCAATCAGAAGCTGGCCGATGTTGGCAGCGGCAAGAAGACCGATCGCTCGCCGTTCATCGATGTGCCACAACTCACCAACGTTGCCTATTCCGGCCCCTACCTCCACGACGGGTCGGCGCGTTCGATGGAAGAGATCTGGACAATCTTCAACCCCAACGACACCCACGGCTTTACCAATGACTTAACTAAAGATGAACTGAACGACCTGATCGAGTACTTGAGGACACTATGAAGAGGGTCTCTGCACTCACGGCTTTTGTTCTGGTTGCGATTGCGACATTCGGTGCCACTCCCGATATGCCGCGCTTTCGGTTCGAGAACTTCACGACAGCCAATGGACTCCCCGACAATCACGTGTTCACGGTCTTAGTGGATGGCGACCGCGTCTGGGCGGGCACGGAGAACGGCCTAGCCTTGTATGAAGAAGGCAAGTGGAAGGTGTTTAGCCCAGCCGACGGGCTGGCGCATCGCGCAGTACTCTCCCTTGCACTGGACAAGAGTACGGGCGACTTGTGGGTAGGCACGATGGGCGGCTTGAGCCATATTTCGGCGGGACGAATCGATACCTACACGCAGCTTAACTCTGGACTGTCCAATGACGTGGTGTACGGCGTGGGAGTACAGGGCGAGTATATATGGACGGCAACGGCCGCTGGCGCAAGCCGGCTGAATAAGCGCACGGGCGAGTGGTCCCTGTTCAACGAACGCAATGCGCCGATGGGCGAGATCTGGGCGTACGCGGTGAGCCCGGGTGCAGACAAAGTCTATTTCGCGGTTTGGGGCGGCGGCGTACTGGAGTACACCCTCGCGACCGGGCGTTGGAAGGACTACACCGATCCCGACGGCGAGAACGAACTCGTACTGTTCAAGGACCAGGGGCTTATTCATAAAATCACGACCTCAGTCAGCTATGTGGACAATGTCCTGTGGGTGGCGACCTATTTTGGAGACAGCCACTACGACGGACGAAACTGGCACAATTTCATGGTCAAGGACAGCGGGCTGCCATCCAATTTCACCAATCAGGTAAAGGGACTCGATGCTACGCGCGCCTGGTTCTGCACCGACAAGGGGCTGGCCTACTACGACGGCGTGAACTGGGCTGTGTACCGACCAGCGCTCGACACTGGCAGGCCCGAGATGTACGTGCGCGATGCAACGGGGACTATTTCGCCCATCGCAGTGGACACAGCTCCGGCACACAATTACATCCTCGCGGTTGATTTCCAGGGTGACGACATCTGGGTGGCGACGGCCAAAGGCTTAAGTCGCGGTATTCGACAGAAGTAGAGAGAACAATTTTCAAGGAGAGAATGCAATGAATGTTCAAGAGCTTTTATCCGAAGTGGCAACAGCGGCGGTGGAGAAACGCGCCATTACCAACCTCGCAGTGCTCAACGAGGCATACGACTACACCAAGCCCAGTTCCTTTGTGCGCGGCATGCGTCTCGACCTGAACGGACTAGTGATCCTGCTGATCTCCGGAACGGCCAGCATCGACGAGAAAGGCGAGACTGTGCATGTAGGCGATTTTCGCGCGCAGTGCCGCCGCACATTCAAGAACATCACTGGGCTGCTCGCAGCCGAGGGTGCAACCTGGCATGACATCGTTCGCACAACCTGCTATATGCGCGACATTGACCGCGACTATGCTGCGTTCAACGAAGAGCGGACGGCGTTTTATCGGGAGCAAAAACTGGATCCGGTGCCGGCATCGACGGGCATCCAGGCCAAGCTGTGCCGCGCTGAACTGCTGATCGAGATTGAAGCCATCGCCATGTTCAAAAAGGTGGAAAACTAGCACTTCACGTAGAACCGCGACGGCCACTGGGCCACGAGGATGAGCATATGAAGACGGAGTTACGGGCTATCCGCGTTCTGGTGCAGGCGGGGTTGGCGGCAGGTGCGCTTGCGACTTTCGTGCCCACATCTGTCGTGGCGCAGAGCAATGCGCCTGCGGCGACCACCAATCCATGCACTTGCGGAAGCCATCCACCCAAGCCACGGCCTCAACGCACGATAGAGCCGTACGCCAGCGAACCGAAAGACCTGCAACCGTATTCGAAGTTTGCCGAGCCTTACGACCATCACTACATACAGACCAACGTTTACTCTGGCGCCGCGCGGGATATTCCCGACCCCGACCTGAAAGACTTGACGGAAGTTCGTATTGGTTTCCTCGGACCAATCGACAAGAACCCTGACCAGGTGTTTGGTCAGCGTATGCTCAATGGGGCGCAGTTTGCCGTGGATCAGGCAAACGCTCATGGCGGATACTGCGGCAAACCCTTCAAGCTGCTGCCGCGTAACGACTACGACAACTGGCAGGCGAAGGCGGTCTACGGAGACAACCGGCCCACGACCCAGGACATCTGGGGTGCGGCGTCCAACCAAACCGTGAAGATGGTGTACGACGACAAGGACTGGGCAATTTTCGGCTCAATCAGCTCAGAGTCAACCCACATTTTGCTGCGGGTGGCGCTGCGCGCGGAGATACCCATCGTCAATTCAGCCTCGACCGATCCAACGATTCCAGAGACGTATATCCCGTGGTACTTCACCGACTTGCAAGACGACCGCGTGCAGGCGAACACTCTGGCCCGTTACGTCTATGACGAGTTGAAGCTAAAGCGAGTGGCATTGCTGCGCGTCAATAATCGCTACGGTCGGTTTGGAGCGCCAAAGTTCAAAGATGCGTCGCAGCGACTGGCACATCCGGTGGTCATCGAGCAGCGCTACCCCGCCGGGACCACGGATTTCAGCCGCGAATTGAAAGCGATCCAGGCGTCGCGTGCAGATGGCATTGTGCTGTGGAACGACCAGGAACAGACGGCGATGATCCTGAAGCAGATGCATGAGTCGGGCATGAAGCAGCGGGTTTTCGGAAGTTATCGCACGATCGGCAATGACCTGATCGCGCAGGCCGGAGACCTGGCCGAGGGATTTGAAGCAGTGTTTCCCTATGACGCGGCACGCACGGATCCGCACTGGCAGAAATTCAACACCGACTATGCGGCGACTTACCACGAGAAGCCGGAGCAGTTTGCCTCTCTGGCCTACGACGCAATGAACGTGCTGCTGGGCTCCGTCTGCGAGGCCGGCCTGAACAAGGGCCGCATCATGGACTCACTGGCCCAGGTATATGAGTACGACGGCGTAACCGGGCACATGGTCTTCGACACCAACAGCAAGAACATTGCGCCAATGTACATTGCCCGGGTGCATAACGGGGCGATCGAGTATCGCCCGGCGTCGATGGATCCTAAGACACGGCAGTCGGAACCGAAACCGGTCGCCCCAATCAGTACGCCGGTTTCGGAGAATACGCCAGCAAAGAGTGCGCCGGTACCGTATGCGCGAGTCGGCGAGGATGGCGTTACGTTCTCAGGTCCATCTGCAGTCGATTCTGTTACAGACGAGTTGCGTGTCGCGGTCTTCGGGCCGCATGCTGACCAATTAGTGCGCTCGCCGGAGATCGTGAAGGCGCTTGCTGGGCTGAATTCCGACGGCAAGCGCTGGTCGCTGATCGGCGTTTCCTCTGACGTGCAGTGGGGGAAGGCATCCAGCGAGTTGGTGCGGGCGGTCTTCGACCAGAATGTACTCGGGATGATCGCACTCGATCGCGCTTGCAGCCATCTGGCCGAGCAGATCGGGGTGAAGGCGTTCGTCCCGGTAATCGCCATTTCGTCGGATCATGCGCTAACCTCCACCAACATCCCATGGATCTTCCGCATGCCCGAGGGGACGTCGCTTGACCAGGCTCTGCAGACGCTGGCCGCCGCAGAACGACAAGCGGGGCCTAACCGCACTAAGCTCCGCGAGGTACTAGCGTCGGGAGAGGTGATCGCGGGCGTGCGCTTTCAGCCAACCGGTGAACCTCGGTAACAACTGCAGGGAGTTGGACCTCGCCACCCTCGCATGGTCCCATGAAAGAAATCTCGCAGCGTTTTCCGACCGCCCTCATCTACTATGTGGAAATCTGGGGCGGAGAGGAACACCCATGGACGCAGAGACGAAGCCAACTGCATCGCCCGACCTGCCTGAACTGCCGCTCAAGGACTGGCAAACCACCTACGATACGCTGCACATGTGGACGCAGATCGTGGGCAAAGTCCGCAAGGCCCTCAGCCCCGCGATTAACCAATGGTGGGGCGTTACGTTCTATGTCACTGCACGCGGTTTGACTACGTCCCCCATCCCACTGGGCTATGGATCCTTCGAGATGCGGTTCGACTTCATCGATCACAAGTTGTCCATCGAGACCAGCCGCGGAGCTGTCCGCGAGTTGAAGCTGGAACCACAGTCCGTGGCAGAGTTCTATGCAAAGTTCATGCAGGCGCTTGGGGAACTAGGAATCGAAGTACGCATCCACGCAGTACCGGACGAATTTCCCAACCCCATTCCGTTCGAGAAGGACGTTGTCCACGCATCCTACGATGCCGACGCCGTGAATCGTTTCTGGCGGATCCTGGTGTGGAGCGATGCCGTGTTCAAGGATTTTCGTGCAGGTTTCACTGGCAAGGTCAGCCCCATACATTTCTTCTGGGGAAGCTTCGACCTTGCGGTGACCCGCTTCAGCGGACGTCTTGGTCCGCCTCGTCCCGGCGCCGATCCGATCACGGCTGAAGCCTACTCGCACGAGGTAAGCAGCGCGGGCTTCTGGCCAGGAGGCGGTGGCGTCGGGGGAGCCGCGTTCTACGCTTACGCTGCGCCTGAGCCGCACGGCTTCGCAGCGTACAAAGTGCAACCCGAGGCGGCGTTCTATCATCCTGAATTGCATGAGTTCTTGCTGATGTACGATGATGTGCGCTGCGCTCAGTCGCCCAGGGATACCCTGTTGGAGTTTCTCCAGAGCACCTACGAAGCGGCGGCCATTCTGGGAAAATGGGACCGCAACAGCCTAGAGTGTTAGCCACGCGACGGGACAAACGATATGCCTCAAACTTGCACTCATCTCGATCAGGTCAAGGTAACCAAGCCCACGAAGCATGTCTGTGAAGACTGCGTGAAAATCGGTGACACGTGGGTCCACTTGCGGATGTGCCTGACGTGCGGACACGTTGCCTGTTGCGATTCATCGAAGAATAAGCACGCCACCAAGCATTTTCACCAAGTTCATCACCCGCTTATGCGCTCAATTGAGCCAGGAGAGGCATGGATATGGTGCTATGTCGATCAGATGGAGCCAGGTGAGATCGAGGCGTGACGGCATAGCAGTTCACGACGTCTGCGAAGCATCGACCGAGTCAGTCCAATTTCTGCCTCGGAACGCATACCAGACCACCCATCCGATGGCGAGCAGAGTGACCACGGCGATGATTGCCTGGGAGATAACGCAGTAGAGACACCACACGCCGAGAACGCGCGCCTCAATGTTCGTGAGGTACAGGGCAAAAGCCATTCCGACGAGAGTAGCGGCCAGCAAGAAGCCGCGGCGGCGAAGTACGGCGAGGATGCCAATCAGCAGGTATCCAGCGATACCAAGGGCCGCGACCGGAATGCCGCGAATCTCAGCGTACGGGCTGTGGTTCACAATTCCGCAATCCCACTTCTCATTAATGCTGCAGGGAGCGGTCTCGGTGCTGTTGTGCACGCGAAGAGCCAAGCCTGAGACAACGATGCCGGCAATGGCGAGAATGGCAATCAGGTAACGCAGGTATTCGCTCCGACAGTCTGTAGAAACTCTACGCGTGCAGCGCTACGCTTGTCGACCCGGCGAGCAAGGGCAAGATAGCGCGTCCTGAAGGGCAGCCGCTCATGCCTTTATGAAGGTGCTCCGTAACGAAGTGCCCCGTCGTAACTCGGGCACCGGATTCTTGCCGGCTCGACGCTCCTCATGCTCGATTTCGAAATAGGCTTGCTACTTGCGGAACCGCAAGAATCATGCTGTGCGATGTAGTACAATTTTCGAACGAATGCGACGATTTCTCGCCATTTCGATACTTCTCCTTCTGGGTGTCGGGGCAGGTCTGCCATTCGCGCAGGCCCAGAAAACAGTTCCAGTATGTTGTCGAAGGGATGGACAACACCACTGTGCGATGTCCGCGCAGGGAGATGGCTTCCGGGGAATTGCATCGACCTGCCCCTTCCGACGCCTCACGCCCCTAACCTCGCACTCTACTTCGGCGCTGAGCGTTCTGCCTCAGGGTTTGATACTTGGTTCGTCATGGCATGACTCCCCGCTACCTAGCTCACCTCGCGTTGCTCGGCGGATCGCCGGCAACAATCAGAAACGTGGTCCCCCGCCTTCTTAGCTTCCTGATTCAACAACAAGAACTTTACTGAACTGAGGGCGCACTCGATTCGCGAATGCGCAACTGCTTTTCGTGCCTACGGAAACTCGTCTGGCACGAGAATGTATTTTCTCCTCAAATCACGGAAGCGTCGCTGGGTGGGTGGCACCTGGCGAACGACCACGGGAGGGCCAAGTGCGGCACAATTCAAGAATCGCCAAGACAGTCAAGATCAGTGTGTTCATCGCTGGACTTCTTGTTTTCCTGGTTGGACGCGCCGATGCCACGGTATTCGGCAACATACGCGGGGTTGTGCATGACCCACAGCATCACCCGGTCAGCGGCGCGCACGCCACGCTCCAGGCCAACGATTCGGCGTACAAAATTACTGCCGAGACCAGCGATGATGGCGAGTTTCACTTCGACGCTGTGCCGCTGGGCAAGTACACCGTTAACGTAGATGCCCCTGGATTCGCGCCGCAATCGCAGCTACTGGTTGTGGTCTCCGGCTCTGCGCCGGTACTCCACTACCAACTTGCTGTCGCCACGGCGAAGGAGGAGGTGTCGGTGACCGCTTCTCCTGAGGATCTGGACCCGGATTCGCCGCGGCGTTCTATTCTCATCAGCCAGCAACAGATAGCGCGCTATGCAGGTGTTGACGCCAGCAACAGCTTCAAGGTCATCACCGGGTTCGTTCCCGGTTCGTACATGGTGCATGATCAGTTGCACGTTCGCGGCGGCCACCAGGTTACCTGGGCGATCGACGGCGTACCGATCCCGAATACCAACATCGCCTCCAACGTAGGGCCCCAGTTCAATCCTAAAGACGTCTCTTATATTCAGGCTGAAACTGGCAGCTATGCTGCCGAATACGGTGACCGCACTTACGGCGTCTTTAACGTTGCTCCAAATACCGGTTTTGAGCGTGATCGGCAGGCCGAACTCATCGTCAGCTATGGTAACTACAACCAGACTGACAACTGGCTGAGTTTTGGCGACCACACTGCGAAGCTTGCGTACTACGTCAGCGTCGGCGGCAACAATACAGATTGGGGCCTTGAGCCGCCCACCAGTGTCAACCTTCACAATCAAGCTTTCGGCGGTGGCGGATTTACCTCGCTTATCTACAATCGCAGTCCGAAGGACCAGTTTCGGTTCGACGCCGGATTCAGACTCGACTATTACCAGGTACCGAACGATCCCGACATGCAAGCTGCCGGGATTAACGATCGCCAGCGCGAACAGGACATCTTCGCAACCGGAACTTGGGTCCACACCTATTCGCCAGGTCTCATGCTCATTGTCTCGCCGTTCTATCACTTCAACCGGGCTGCCTACGAGGGAGGACCGAGCGACGTCCCGATCACAACCGACAATCGCGCCTCCAACTATGGAGGCGGCCAGGTCACGCTGTCGGCGCTTAACAAACGGAACAACGCTCGCGCCGGGATTTATACGTTTGCCCAGGCGGACAACACGTTCTTTTCGGTGATCGCCAACGACGGCTCGGGGCAGCAATTCAGCCAGCGGGTCTATCCCGGCGGTAACCTCCTGGCTGTATTTCTCGAAGACCAATTCAAAGCAACCCGCTGGCTGACCTTCACCGGTGGAATTCGAATGACGCACTTCGCCGGTCAGATTACGGAGAACGCGTTTGACCCCCGTCTTGGCGTTGCCATTCAACTTCCAAAGCTGAATTGGGTGCTGCGGGCAGCTTATTCCTACTTCTACCAACCGCCACCGCTCGACACGGTTTCCGGCTCACTGGCTGATTTCGCCGCGGGCCAGGGACTGGGATTTCTACCCCTATACGGTGAGCGCGACATTCAACAGGAGTACGGCATCACGATTCCGGTGCGTAACTGGGTTTCCACCATCACCTATTTTCACACCAGTGTGCGGAACTTTTTTGACCACGACGTGATTGGTAATTCCAACATCTTCCTGCCCCTTACGATCCAGGGAGCCCGCATTCAAGGGGTGGAAGCCACGGTCCGCTCGCCGTTGATTCTCAGTCACTATCACGCTCATCTGGTTTACTCGCACCAAATGGCGCAGGGTGTGGGCGCCGTCACAGGTGGGCTCACCGATTTTTCCCCACCGCCCGATGGGGCATTCTATCTCGACCACGACCAGCGCAATACGCTCTCGACGGGCTTCGACGGCGACCTGCCGTGGCGCAGCTTCGCCGCGGTCACCCTCAACTATGGCTCAGGTTTCCTCAACGGCAATGGTCCGGATCATCTGCCGGGCTACTACACCCTGGATTTGTCGGTGGGAAAGTCGTTCGGCGAGAACTGGATGGTGCGTTTCATCGGCACCAACATCACCAACCAGCGTTACATGCTCGATACCAGCAATACTTTTGGGGGCACCCATTGGGCCGATCCCTTTATGTGCTCGGTGCAGCTGAAATTCCGGTTTCATTACTGACCTGCGATTGGCTGGAGATTCGCCGGCCTACAGGTGTCAATAACGTGAGACGTCGATATAGGCTAAAGTTGGATTGAGGCTGACGGCATGTTGAGGCGACTGATCGCGAATTCGTTGATTGCGGTTGCGTGCCTCACTGTGTTCGTGCCCCTGGCACTCGCAGTACAGTCCGACCCGATGCCTGCGTGCTGCCGCCGCGGCGCTCGTCACTATAGCACGTGTTGCACGGGCAAGAAGTCAGAGGAGCGTGGCCCTGGGTTTCGTGATGCTTCCCGAAGTTGTCCCTGTGGATCCCAGAGAAAGACGTGCACGGTTCGTGACAATTTGCCACTACGAGTGGCCTCTACTGAGCGGTCGCCTGCCTTGGAGGTTGCTTCTCCCGCCAGTTCGTGGTTTGGCCGGTCGCTGAACCGAATTCACCATTCCGAACGTGGTCCTCCACGCCTGTGGCGCTAGCAAGCACTGACCTGCGATTTGATGCAGCTAAGGCGAACGAACGCCTGACCGAGAGGAATAAGTGTTCTTCGGCCCATCGGCGGTTCGTGGAGTGGAAGTGCGAAGTTAATTCCCTAAGCTACAGCTCTGCATTGGCCGGTCTTGACCGAAGCCAGAAACGTGCACTTCGCGCGACAGCACGACGTCCACGCGGCTATAAAGGAGCCAGACAAATGGAAGACCAAAGCGCCAACCAGTATAGTGAGCGGTCGCCACAGAGGATTGAGGAATCCGGGCCGCCCGAACGGGATGCGAGGAAATTCGAAATCGCTTCTGCAGATGCGCTCGCAGAACTCTACGACCTGTTGAGAGATTACGCTCCGCCTTGGTACACGGAGCGCCACCACCAGAAAGCTGAGAATGTCTTGAGAATGCTCGGAAGGCTGTGAATCACGATTCCGTGGTGCGTTCTGGCGAACGAACCACCAATTCGGGTGGGGCCAGCGACCAAGAGGAACCAGGACTCGACGCCTCACCTTTGTTCCGCGCTTTCTAATGCTTGTGCTCGTCATGAGAATGCAGGTGCGGATGTGAATGCGTCATGGCTCCGTGGGTATGGCGATGGGCATGGACGAGGTTAGCGCGCAGCAGCAGATCGGCGTCGGATAGAATTTCGCGAGCCGAGCCGCTGGCGGCAACGCTTCCCTGCTCGAGCACGAAGACGCGGTCAGCGATGTCCTCGACGATTTCGAGTTGATGCGTGGCAGTAACAACGGTCTTGGAAGACCCCTTCCATTGCTGGATGAGATCGATGAGTTGGCTCTGGCTGCGGGGGTCGAGCATGGACGTTGGCTCGTCGAGAAGTAGCACCTCCGGATCGAGCACAATGACAGAGGCCAGGGCAACACGCTTCTTTTCGCCTCCTGAGAGCCGATAAGGTGCACGATCGCGAAGATGCGTGATGCCCATCAACTGGAGCGTTTCATCAACCCGGGTTACAACATCTGCGGTTGACCAGCCCATCTGCAGCGGGCCGAAGGCCACTTCGTCGAACACAGTGGGATTGAAGAGTTGGACATCAGGGTTCTGGAAGACAAGCGCCACGCGACGGCGAAACGAGATCTCGCAACTGACGGTGCGGAATTTTTCGGCGGTGAGCGGATCACCGCAGAAACTGACTGTTCCACCGGACGGGAAACAGAGAGCATTCAAAAGGCGCAGCAAGGTTGATTTTCCGGAGCCGTTTGCGCCTACCAGGGCTATCGACTGCCCGCGATCAATGGTGAGCGAAAGCCCGCGCAGCGCAGGAATCCCTTCGTACTCGAAACTGGCGCTCTGCACCTCGAAGATAGAACTCACGGCGGTCATCGTCCCATCCACACGGCGAGGATAGCAATCACGAGAAACGCCGTCAGTCCGACATAGTCCCAGACGCGCATGCGAAATTCAGACAGGATCTTCACATCTCCACGGAAGCCTCTCGACTGCATCGCGAGGAAGACGTCGTTGCTCAGTTCGACGCTCTTGCTAAGCAGGACGCCTGCAGTCCGCGCCGTCATGCGTCGCTGTTCTGGTCCAGTCAATACGCCGACGGTTCGGCTCCGACGAGATTCAAACATCTGGCTGGCGGTCTCGGCCAACAGGAAGATGTAGCGATGCGTCATGGCCAGCATCATCACGACTTCCTGAGGAATCCGAAAGGCGCGGAGGGCCTTCAATACATGCATCCACGGGGTGCAGAGGACAAGCAGCGTCGTAAGTGTGACGGCAGCCTCAACCCGGGCAATGAGCAGTAGGGCTGTGGTCGCGCCCTGAGCCGTGATTCGGAGACCTCCGTCGGCGGTCGTGAATATCGCGTCCCCGGGTGTCAGGAAAAGCGCCGGCAAGGCGATCACACCTGTGAACAGAAGCACCACCAGCCAAACGCGAGTTGTGAGGGTCATGAGGCTGACCTTCGATAACAACGCGATCAGCACCGCTGCACAAAGCAACGCGAGAACAACGCTAATCCGGTGCGAAAGTGTAACGGCGAGCACCAGTCCCAGCAGTCCAGCGACGCGTACTCGCGGGTCGAAGGCCTGCAGCAGGCCGGGCTGTCGCGCCACCTGCTCAGACACCAGTGCGTGCCCCAGTGCCCGTGCTAGACCTACCAGGGTCGCCCCGATGGTGCGGTCGCTGCTCACGCCGCTTGTCCTGGGCCACCACGCCGCCGCAGCAGAAGACTCTGCATGGCGAAGCAAAGGGACATCACGAGTCCGACGCCAAACATGCCGGAAAGCAGGTAGCCGAGCGCGGGACTTTTCACAATTTGCGGAGCGTAATCAGCAATAGGCGCAGTCCATAGGCTAGAAAGGCGCTGCAAACCCGTGGGAGTCTCCGAGGGAGCAGGCTGGTTCTGCGAGGATGCGGCGATACGGGCGCGCCCTGCCGCAGCGGAATACTCTGAGGCGTTCCATTCCCCCCACGCCTTTCCCGCGGTGAGTACTCCCAATGGCGTTAGCAACAGAAGCAACGCCACTGAGATCCACAGCTTGCGCAAGGACCTGAGCGATGTTGATGAATACGCCGCAGAACTGTCGGGTGCGAGGCCTGAGGTGCTGTGCAAAAGCGCGGGATCCGCGCCCTGCAAAAAGGCCACCAGACCTGTGGCGATTGCCCCCTCAGCAACTCCGGCAATTGCGAGGTGGCCGATCATCATGGCCGGGATGGCGACGCCCAGCGAGTAGGGCGCGTACAGGGGGACACCCCCTGCGTTGCGAAAGAGCAGCGGTTGAATTCCGAACTCGACCGCGGCAATGAAAGCCGCAGCATTGGTGGCGAGGTAGCCTGCCGCGGCTGCCGCAATCAGTCGCCGTCGCGACGTGATTGCCGCTCCGGAAGAGATCATGCGGTACGCAACGTAGGCCACTAGGGAGCCAACAATGGCCATGTTGACGCAGTTCGCACCTAACGTTGTAATGCCACCGTCTCCGAAAAAGAGCGCCTGAATGGCGATCGCTATCGAGATTGCCATGATCGATCCGGCCGGGCCGATCACGATAACTGCGATCGTCACTCCAAGCGCATGCCCGGTGGTACCGCCTGGAAGCGGCAAGTTGAACATCATCAGAACGAACGAAAATGCGGCGAAGACAGAGATGAGGGGCACCATGCGAGTGGTCAGGGTGCGCCTGATACGCCGCAGGGCTCCATACCAACCTAGGCCCGCACCCACATACAGGACTGCGCACGTTGAAGGACTCAGATATCCGTCTGGGATATGCATGCTCTGGCTCGGAAACTTCTCTAGGGATTGTAAACGAGGGTATAGGGGCCCCCGGCAAGAGGAAGGGCGCGTTCACGCGCGCCCAATTGCCGGCAACACTCCAGTGTGAAGGCCTGAAGCTTACTTCCTGCTGGCTGGCGGAACAATACCATTCATTCGGAGATATTCGACCATCTGCCCATAATGATCGTACGGGTGACCGGTTATGCTCATGGCCAAGGCAAGACGAGTGGTCATGTTGGGACCGAAGGGGCTCTTCACCGGCTCAAGAATATTTGTCTCGTTGATGCTATTGAGCGCCTTGTGGGCGTAAACAAACGAGTCGTTCAGGAATTTCAAGATGTCGGCCTTGGAAGTCAGCGCGGCGGGCCCATCCGGACCATTGCCGGTATCCACGGGAACTTTCTCGCCGAGAATTGCAGCTCCCAGATGAAAATTGGCAACCGCCATGTGCTTGACTTCGGCGGCGAAGGTACGCACACCTTTGAACTCACCCTGGGTGGGCGCAAAGTTGTATTTATCTTCGGGCATGGCCTCGGCGGCGGGAACAACCGTTTTCTCGGTGCTGCTGAGTTGGTGATCTAGCACCGAGGCAAATGTCGGTTTGGGTTCTGGTTTCGCTTGCGGGTTGGCGGCGACTGCCGTTGCTGTGATGGCAAGACTTGCCAGAAGACAACCAATTGCGATGCGCATCTTCATTGTAAGCTCCTGCACGTGTTACCTGACGAACATCCTTGGGACTGCGTGCCTCAGCATTCTAGTCCATCCCGATCATCTGGGACCAAAGGGATGCGATCATCCGGAACTTTTCGGGCGTGCCAACGAAGGCGTAAACGGCCACTCTTTCCCTTTCCAGGAGCGCAAGAAAAAGACCAGCAAGCCCGCGATCAAAATCACCAACGCATATTTGATTTCGTGCTGAAAGTTCTTGCGGGCCAGCAAGATGTAGCTGAACCCAGCAATCGCCATCAGGGCCGGCAACGGGTAAAGCCACATGCGAAAGGGTCGAGGCATGTCAGGCCGCCGACGGCGGAGCACAATCACACCTATCGCTTGCACGATGAACTGCAACAGGATGCGGATGACCACCAGCGCGGCAATAACGTCGGAGAGGCGAAGCAGGCAGAAAACAATTGCGACGCCGCCCAATGCCAGCAGTGACACCGTTGGGAAGCGCTTCTCGGGATGCACGCGGGCAAAGGCGCGGAAGTAGTTACCGTCGAGGGCCGCCGCATACGGGACGCGAGAGTATCCCAGCAGCAAGGAAAACACCGAGGCAAACGCCGTCCAAATGATCAGGGCGGCGATAGCGCGGCCCGCCCAGTTGCCGTAGATGCGCTCCATGAAAACCGAGACGATGTAGTTGCTCTGTTCTCCGGTATGACCGGTCATCTCGCGCCACGGCACCACACCGAGCACGCTGATGTTCATCACGATATAGATCGCGGCGACGGCAACGATAGACAGAATGAGGGCTCGAGGGATCGTGCGACCCGGGTCTTTTACCTCGCCACCCAGGAAACACACGTTGTAGTAGCCCCAATAATCATAGGTTGCAATGAGCATCGCGGCGCCCATCCCGGTGAAGAATTCGGGAGACAGGGTGAACGCACCCCGCGGGAAATCGAAGGCCCGGGCGGCATTGAAGTGCGTCAAGCCAGCAAAGATGATCCATGCAATCGCGATCGCCACACCTACCCATAGCAACTCGGCCAGCTTTGCGATCACCGTGATGCGGCGGTAAAGCAGGAAAACGATGAAGGCACAGCTTGCCATGGCGACGAGGGTCCCCGACATCAACACGATGCTGACGTCGAGCGAACCAAGCAGCGGAACTCCGAGGTGAAAGGTGTGCGACAGCCAGGTGTGGCCCAAGCCGGGCGAGATATATCCGGCATAGTGCGCCAGACCGATGCAACCTGAGGCGATCGAGAGCGGCGCACTGAAGGACAACTGCCAGATAAAGAGGAAGGACAGCAGGCGACCCATCGAGTTGGGACCGTAAGCCTGCTTGAGATATTGATACGATCCACCGGCGTTAGGCATGGCTGCGCCCAGTTCGGCCCAGACCAAGCCATCGCAGAGGGCAAAGACGGCGCCAGCAATCCAGCCCAGCATCGCCTGTGGCCCCCCAGTTGCACCGACGATGAGAGGAATGGTGATAAACGGGCCGACGCCAATCATGTCAATCATGTTTAGCGTGGTCGCGCCGGCCAGACCGACACCCCGGATCAGTTCGGGTTGTTCGGCAGCCTCACTTGGGCTCATGTCCCACACTTAGCAGATTGACGTAGAGGCGGATCGCCCCTGGGACTCCGAAGGGCAACTGGCGGAAAAAGGCATACGCGTTGTAGATGTAATAACCCTTGCCATACGGAGCAACGAGCAGGCCGCCCTTTTGCGGCTCCTCGCCAGGATCATTGCAGGCCAGCAGCGGCGTGTAGTGGTCATCCCACTTGTCCATGAAATAGAGACCACGCTCCTGTACCCAGCCATCAAAATCGTGTGCTGAAATAAGGTTGGGATAATGAAAAACTGCGCTCTTCGGGTCGAGAACCGTAATGGGGGCTTCTTCCACAGCAACGCGCGCCCGGCTCAGTTGGGCTGGATAGGGCGTGAAATTTCCGGCGTTGAAGTTGGATGGATCGGTATTGTATTGAACTATTAGGGTCCCACCATTGTGCACATAGTCGAGCAGACGCTGGTTGTCCTTCTTCAAATCCTCACGCGTGTCGTATGCCCGGATGCCGAGGACAATTGTGCCGTATTGCCCGAGGTTCCCGTGCTCGATATCGTCATTTGCAAGAATAGTCACGTCGAGTCCGACCTGGCTTAAGACAGCCGGGATGTCGTCGCCCGCGCCCATGATGTATCCCACCTTGAGATCAGGCGGGGTCTTCACGTTTACGATTGCGGTGCGCTGAACCGCGGGCTGGTAGTAAAAGAATCCGCCGATATCCGGACGCGTGACCAGGCTGTAGCCTTCACCGAACTCACGGCCGTTGGCGGACAGTACGGCATGAACGCGATAGCGCCCTTCTCCGGCGCCGTCGGGGAGCACCTTGAATTCGGAGGCATGTTCTCCTCTCTTGGTGAATTCGATGACGGCCGACTGTGGCTCAACTCGCCAGTCCTTGGGTACCTCTGAGCGCACCGTGCCTGCGGCATGATCCGACGTTGCCCGCACCACCGCGCTTAACTCGGCCGACGGATTCGATCCGGCGGGAATGATCTGGGTAGATGGCGACGTGCTCACCGAAAACGGCGGCACAACCGCAAGCGGCATCGACCAGGCTTCGCCCTTGATGTTGTGAACCGGGGTACGAGCTTCGGTCGTCAGAACCCCTTCCTGCCCCTCAATGCTGTACACCACACGCGCTGCAACCGGAGGAGGAGGTAGCGCGAGAGTCTCAAATTCCGGCCGATCTATCTGATAAACCGAGTCGGTCTCCGGATCATTGCGGTGGAAGTAGGCTTTTGTGATTTGCGCATCAACCGGCGGCGAGACGCGAAACATTAGCGCGCAGCCATCGCCCGGAGCAATTCGTGCAGGCATCTTGTCCATGAATAACTCGTACTGCCACCCTCGCGGAACATCGAGGACGAACTGCTTCAGGTCCATGGGCAGCGTGCTGCCATTATGCAACTTGGCCAGCAGCAGGAAGGACTTCCCTGCCGTGATGACCGCAGCCAGAACTCTCCCGCTTCCCGTGTCAAACTCTTCAGCCATGGGACGTCCGTCAGGCGTTCCCGGTCCGATCCCAATGTCTAAGGCGTAAGCCAGATTCGCTGCCTGAGAAAACTGTCGCTCCTTGGTGCGCAGATTGGCCAGCAGGTCGGCTTTTTCAGCGGCAGGAAGGCTTGACGCTTCGATCTTGGTAATCGCTGCTCGCGTCAGGTTTAGTCCACGCAGCAGAGCTTTCCCCGAGGACTGGGGCTTCTCCGCGACGGCAGCGCTGGCCTCGTCCACCAACTTGGTTATCTCTTCGAGCTGCGGGCGCAACCACGAGACCTTGATTGCGTCCGTACCCAAACGTAAGGCCAATGCCGGCAGCGAGGTATCAATAGCGTCAAAGAAATCTTTCTCGTGCGTCGCGCCGACGGGAGTGTCGGGCAAAGCGGAGTCGATGAGCTTGTAGTAGCTGGTGCGACGGCCTTCAGTAAGAGTCCAGCCTCCGGCACCCTGCGAAAGCTGATGTTGCAGTCCTTTCCACGCAAACTTCACGTAGGACTCGCCGAGAAGCGGGTCGTCTTGCGAGGTGTCCAACTCCACGTTCCATTCGTCGGGCGGGCGAACGTTGTCCATGTAAAGCTTCTTCGCCTGCCAGGGGGCCAGACCTTCGCGAATCTGCTCAGGGAACCTCGCTGGGTCGGCAGCAGCACGAAACGCTTCGCGCGTCAGAATGCCGGAAGCCTGGTGGTTCCCATGACCGTCGCGAGCCGCACCCTGAAAGCGAGTGCAGATCACGTCTGGCCGGAACGTACGAATAATCCGAACCATGTCGGCAAGGGCAACGTCGTGACCGTTCCACTTGTCGAAGGTCTCCTGGGGAGTCTTAGAGAAGCCAAAGTCAGCCACGCGGGTAAATCGCTGCTCGACCCCGTAGAAGCGGTCAGCGCCGAGCAACTCGAGGGTGCGGAGAACACCGAGTTCGTCGAGCAAGTTGCTGCCTAGCTTGTTCTGTCCGCCCTCGCCGCGGTTCAGGGTCAGTTGCAGGGCGGTGACACCGTGCCCGCGCGATTCCAGTGTGAGCATGCCGCCGTCTTCATCATCCGGATGGGCGGTGGTATGCATCAGGCGAGCCGTGGTGTGCAGGCGGCGCAAGATCAGCTTAAGGCCCGTGACACCCGCATCCACGGCCAGCGGCTTGGTATCGACCCAGGGTGACGGAACCTGCGCATTCGCCGGCGCACCCAGCAGCAACAGCGCCAGCATGATCGGCACGAAGAGGTGTCGAGGACGGAATGAAGCTGTGATCATTTTGGGAGACGGCATTAATTGTCGACGCTATCTAAGGGGACCCACTTGTGCTTATTGTGACAGTATACAAACCCGCCAACCACACCAGGGTCGCAGCGGAATCTTGCAGAACATCCATTGGATGAGGATCTTGTGAACCAGGATTCGCGTAGACCGTTGACTGGCGGACCCCGCTGTGGAAACAGCGGCGGCAGGACAGCTTGTCTATAATGAAGGATTCGCGGATCTTTGAGCGTCCGCGTGTGGAGACCCCACCGCGCCGCATCTATCTGACGGCTCGCGACGGACCCATCGATGATTCAAACCCTGTTCGGCAGCACTGAAGAAAAACCGAGTCTCCTGGAGCGAATGAAAGAGGCGGTCACGCGCACGCGCGAAAGCCTCAGCGAGCGCATCGAAGATATCGCTTCAATCGGCAAGGAAATCGACCGCAACACGCTCGATGAGTTGGAAGCCTCCCTGATCAGCGCTGACCTGGGGACCGCGACGACTACGGCAGTGCTGGAAACGCTACGCGCGAAGGTGGACCGCAAACAGATTGGGGATGTCGGCGAGCTCAAGCGAGTGCTGAAAGAGGAGTTGCTTAAGATTCTGAATGTCGCCGAGCAGCGGCCGGTGCTGAAGGTCGATGGCGAACCCGAAGTGATCCTCGTCGTCGGGGTGAACGGCACCGGAAAAACCACTTCGACAGGCAAGCTGGCGTATGCGCTGCGCTCGCAGGGAAGGACGGTGCTGCTGGCGGCGGCCGACACCTTTCGCGCAGCCGCTATCGAACAACTCGAAGTCTGGGGCGATCGGTCAGGGGTCGAAGTCATCAAGAATAAGCCCGGCGGCGATCCTTCGGCTGTGCTGTTCGACGCACTGCAAGCCGCCAGAGCACGCAACACCGATTACGTAATTGTCGATACAGCTGGTCGGCTGCATACCAAGAGCAATCTGATGACCGAATTGGAGAAGATGCGACGTACGGCACAGCGCTTCATTCCCTCGGCTCCTCATGAAACCCTGCTGGTGATGGATGCTACGACCGGGCAAAACGGGCTGCAGCAGGCCCGGCTGTTCACGCAGTCGGCTGGTGTTACTGGGATCGTTCTGACCAAACTGGACGGAACCGCCAAAGGCGGGGTTGTGGTGGCTATTTCGAAGGAACTGGGTTTGCCCGTGCGGTATGTCGGTGTCGGCGAAAAGATTGGCGACCTGTTGCCGTTCAACGCCAAAGATTTTGTGGAATCGCTGTTTAACTGAAGATGCCCGTAAAACCAAATGACGCGCGATACATGCAGCAGGCACTGGAGCTTGCTAGCCGCGGTATCGCCCTGGCTTCGCCGAATCCGCGGGTTGGCGCGGTGCTGGTATCGCCTGAAGGCAAGGTCGTTGGCCGCGGCATCCACACTTACGACGGCGTTAAGCACGCGGAGGTTCTTGCGATCGAGGCAGCCGGTGAGCGTGCACACGGGGCCGCCCTCTATTTGAACTTAGAGCCCTGCTCACACGTGGGCCGTACCGGACCTTGCGCCGACGCCATCATCGCCGCTGGCATTAAGCGGGTGGTGGTGGCCATGCGCGACCCTAACCCACTGGTAGCGGGACGTGGGCTCACCAGGCTCCAGGCTGGCGGAATTGGAGTTCACGAAGGCCTCTATGAGCCCGAGGCCCGCAAACTGAATGAGGCCTTTGCCAAGTATATCCGGTGCAAGACACCCTTCGTTACCTTGAAGACGGCGATGACGCTGGATGGCAAGATCGCTCCACCGCCCGGAGATAGTGTCACGCCCGGCACTATGGGCTCGCTGGCGTCGAGCGGAGGCTGGATCACCAGCGAGGTCGCGCGGGCGCATGTACATGAAATGCGTCACGCTAACGACGCCATCATGGTTGGCGTAGGAACGATCATCTCTGACGATCCATTGCTCACCGACCGAACCGGGCTTCCCCGACGCCGGCCGCTGCTGCGCGTGATCCTCGACTCGCGCTTGCGGCTGCCGCTGGATTCGCGTGTCGTCAGGACGGCTAACTACGACGTCATCGTGTTTTGTTGTTTCGCCGAAGAGCACAAGCGACAGGAATTGGAGTCCCACGGCATCATGGTGGAGCAGGTTCCCATGCGACAACCGCTCGAAGATGGGACAATTCCATTTCCCAGCTCGGCCACGGCATCCAATGGCCGACCTGATCTGGAAGGCGTACTGGCGAGACTGGGCGAGCGCGAAATCACCAGCCTCATTATCGAAGGCGGCGCCATGGTGAACTGGGCCGCGTTATCGGCGGAAATTGTGGACAAAATATTCTTCTATTACGCTCCCAAGATCATTGCCGGAACGGCGTCGATCCCCCTGGCGCTGGGTACGGGATACCGCCGGATGAGCGAAGCCGCCTACGTGCGCTCCCTCACGTTGCATCGTTTTGGTGAGGACTTTGCTGTCGAGGGATATTTGCGCGATCCTTATGCGGACGTAATTCATGCAGTTCCACAGGATTCATAATCGGCTCGCTTTAGCGAGTTGTTTTCGAGGTTGTCATCATGTTTACTGGGCTGGTGGAAGAGGTCGCGAAGGTCGTCAGCATCGTTGAGAACGGCGGCAATCATCGCATTACCATTAAGGCTCCCAATTCCGCGAAGGAACTCAAGGAGGGCAATAGCATCGCAGTCAGCGGCGTGTGCCTGACCGCGCTCGATGTCAAGCCTGACTCCTTTTGCGCGGATTTGGCGAAAGAGACTTGGACTCGGACCTCGTTCTCGCGCATGACGGAGGGCTCGGAGGTCAACCTTGAGCTGCCCCTCAAGGTTGACGCGCGCATGGGCGGCCACATCGTACAGGGTCACGTGGATGGCACCGGCCGGTTGATTGGGCTCGAACCGATTGCCAACGCCGATGACTTCTGGCTGCTGATCGACATCCCCGAAGACCTGGAAAAATATGTAGTGTTCAAAGGATCGATTGCCGTTGAAGGAATCAGCCTGACCGTGGCCAAGCTGGACGGCCTGCGGCTCATCATTGCCATCATTCCACACACCATCAAGATGACCAATCTGAAGTCGCTGAAGCCCGGCGACCCAGTGAACATCGAGACAGACATCGTGGCTAAGTATCTGGAGAAGTGGACGCAGCGCGATGAGCAAGCAGCAGCTTTGACGGTCGATCGCCTGGTGGCACAAGGATTCTAGAATCTGCTTAGAGTCCTGCGGTGTGCGGCGGGCGCTGAGCACCAAAATAACGCTCGAAGTCCAATGAATCGAGTTCGAGAAACTCTTGCACGATCGGCTCGGTGCACTTCTGCATTTCCGCGTACGTTCCGAAAAAAATGGAGCGCGCTTCGTGCAGGAAGAGGATGCGGTCCGCCAGTTTTTTTGCCAGAGCCATGTCGTGGGTCACGACGATACTGGTCAATTTGAGTTGCCGCTTGAGCTTTTTGATCAGGTCGCCCAGCAGGTGCGCCATCAGGGGATCGACCATGGTGGTCGGCTCGTCGTAGAGCACGGCTTCGGGTTGCGCGGCCAACGCCCGCGCTATGGCCACGGATCTCTTCATTCCCGTGGACAGGTCCGACGGCAACTGGTCGCGGAATTCACGCACTCCCACCATGTCAAGCAGTCCGTCGATGATCTGGTAGATTTGTTCTTCCTCGAGACCTCCGCGCTCACGCAGCGGGAATGCAACATTTTCCCCGACCGTGAGCGAGTCGAAGAGTGCGCCGTTCTGGAAGACCATCGTGACTTTCTTGCGGATCGTCTCCATTTCGGCTTCGCCGAGCTTGGTGACGTCCTCATAGGCCACCCACACATTACCGCTGTCGGCCTTCAGAAAACCCATAATCATGTGCAGCGAAACGGATTTTCCCACGCCGCTACGACCGAGGATGCAAACCGTCTCGCCCGGCAAAACGTCAAAGCTCAAATCGCTGATGACCACCTTGCTGCCGAAGGCTTTGTGTACGTGCTCGAATTGGATGTAAGGCTTAAGTTCGTTCATTGACGTTGTCCTTCGGACAGCCGAAGCGGATCTTGATTCTTCCTGTTCCTTACTGCTTCATACTCGGCAGGCGTGTTGACGTTACAGAAGATATCCGGCGAAAAGCCTGCGGCAAGCAATTCGTATTCCTGCACGAAGCGAGTCGGAAGTAACCGGAAAATGTGGTCCACCTTGAAGTCGCCCATCTTCAACGTTTGCTCGATAACGCATCGTGCGGCCCGCCGATAGACCCCACAGAGCGGTTGAAGCCTGCCCTGGGCTTCCGGCACAAACGCCAATTCCGTTCCCGACGCTGCCAACCGTATGAGCCAGTGCAGAAAACCTGCCGTCATGAGCGGCAAGTCCACCGACAGCACAAGATTCAATTCCGTCCGCGTAGAACACAGAGCGGCATGAATTCCGCCTAATGGCCCGCAGCCCGGAAAGCAATCTTCGACGACCTCACCGTAGGAAGAATATCGCTCCGCGCGGCCCACGATAATTGGCACCGTCGACACTTGCAGCGCCTCGCTTAGAACACGCTGCAGGAGATTCTCCCCGTCAAAGGGCAGCAGGGCTTTGTCAGATCCCATACGGGAACTGTGGCCCCCAGCGAGAACGAAAGCGGAGACACCTTCCACGCCGTCATCATACCCGACGGGGCAGCGCATGCGCCGCCGGAACTTATGCCCGAGCGGGCTTGAAGGTTGTGGTGTGTGGAATACAGCCGTTGATCTCGATCGCAACAATGCGCCCGCCGTTGTCGAGTTCCACGGTGCCGGGGGCGTTGAGAACAGCATCGCCGCTGAGGCCAGGCAGCGCAACAAACACCCGATTCTCCACGCACATTGCCGTCGGATCCTTCTTAATGTAGGTGAGTGAATAGTCGTTGCGGCAGGCCTTGGGCAGCACAAAGCTGAGATCGGCGATGTCACCCGTCTCCGACACTGATACCGCCACTTCAATGGAAATGCGCGAGGTCACCTCGTCGCCATCGACTTGGCTCGGCGGCTTAAAGCAGATGTAGTACTCAAAACCCGAATCGGGGTCGAACGCGCTCCGATCCACTTGAAACGCCATGCTCTGGCCTCCTGCACTACAGCCACTTTTCATCAGTGAACCGATACTAAATCACGCGGAAGAGGTGTGCAATTGATAGCAACTGCCGATCGAGAACCAGACTGGTTAACTTCGCCGTTCCTGATGACTCGGTCACGTCCAAGTTGCTCAAATGTCATTGAAGCTGTCTGACTTCGGAAGAGATGAGGCCAAGTCACACCGACTTCCAATCAGGAGGGTCCGTCCCGCTCTGTTATATTTTCGTTGGGGCGAGTTATTGGACTGGATCATGCCGATCAACTACCTGACGGACATCGCAAAGGAAAACGTCGCAGCCGTGCAGGATTACTCCATCCTGGCTGGCCGTTCCTTAAGCAACGTGTTTGCCAAGCCCCGTTACATTGCGGACACGCTTCTGCAGGCGGATTCCATCGGCGTAGGATCCCTTCCCATTGTTATTCTCACGGGCTTCTTCACCGGCGCAGTGCTGGCGCTGCAGACTTCCAACACGTTGCAGCAATTTGGCTCTCTTTCCCTCACCGGGCAGTTAGTGTCGCTGTCGATGGTGCGCGAACTCGGCCCGGTTTTGACCGGACTGATGGTGGCGGGCCGCAACTCCAGCGGCATGGCCAGTGAACTGGGCTCGATGAAGGTGACTGAGCAGATCGATGCCATGCGCGCCATGGGCGTGGATCCCACCAAGAAACTCGTAACACCACGGGTAATTGCCTCCGCCATCATGCTGTTTTTTCTCAGCATCATCTCCGACTTGGTTGGCCTCACCGGTGGATTCGTGATTGCGTATCTGCGTCTCGGACTGAATTCCAACGAATACTGGAGCACCGCTTACCAATCCCTGCGTTTCGAAGATGTGTTCATGGGCCTGTGCAAGCCAGTGGTATTTGGCCTCATTATCGCCACCATAGGATGCTATTACGGCATGTCGGCCAAGGGGGGCACCCAGGGCGTGGGCCGGGCCACAACCCAAGCCGTCGTCGCCGCCTCAGTACTTATTTTGGTGAGCGACTATTTCATTACCCAGCTGTTGATGGGGATTTTCGGAAAATAGTGCATGCCGAGCCTTGCGCCCCCAGTCGAGCAACCGCAAGCCGCCCCTACCAAGGCCAGCGGGCCGGCGGTTCGGTTCGACCATGTTTCCCTAGCGTTCGAACAACCTGTGCTCAATGGCATCTCATTTCAACTCAATCACGGCGAGACAAAAGTGCTGCTGGGCGAATCGGGCACCGGCAAAACGCTCATCTTGAAACTGGCTCTCGGGCTCCTCCAGCCGGATTCCGGATCGATCAACGTACTCGGTGAGGAAATCTCTGCCATGCGTGAGCAGGACATGTACGCGCTACGCCGGCGAATTGGAATGGTGTTCCAGGAGAGCGCGCTGTTCGACTCCCTTACCGTGGAAGAAAATGTTGCCTACCGGTTGATGGAAGAAACCGGAAAGCTCACGGACGAGATTCACGCCCGCGTGCTGGAGGCCCTGGAGTTCGTAGAATTGGGTCAGACTTACAGTCTGTTTCCCGGAGAACTGTCAGGCGGAATGCGTCGCCGGGTAGCCATCGCCCGTGCAATTATCACCCAGCCCGAGGTGCTGCTCTATGACTCGCCAACGGGCGGCCTCGATCCCGTCACCTCGAATACGATCATCGAGTTGGTGGTAAAGCAACGCGATGTGTATAAGACCAGTTCCCTGCTGGTGACCCACCGTTTGCAGGACGCCTTCACCATGGCGAGTCATTACTTCGATCGTGACCTCAATAAAATGGTACCGGTGGAGGACGGGTCGGCTCGCAATGTCCACACCACGTTCGTGATCCTCCGCGACCACAAGATCATCTTCGAGGGGACCGCGCCTGAGTTGCTGCGCTGTCACGATCCCTACATCCGCGAATATCTCAGCTAGCCGAAATTATTTGGTGGCGGCGTCTCGTCTTTTCATCCAGTCTTTGAATTGGCCCTGCATGCGCTCGACACGCGCACGGCCATCGGCTGACGATTCGACCACTTTTTCAACGTTTTTCAGATAGTCGGGGGAGCCCATCCGTTCGCGAAAACTCGCCAGAATCGGCTTCATTTTGGCGTAAATCAGGTACATTTCGCCGCAGTTCTCATACACCAGAGCCTCATTCAGGACTCCATGATTGACCAGCGAAGCCACCATATCCCAGTAGCCGGAAACCTGGCGCAAATATGCACTTTCCTTCGAGCTAAAGTTTTGCATAACTGCCAACACTTCCTCAGCGGATTCCGGCATGAATTGAATGAAAAAGCTCCTGGCTTCACGCATCACGGGTTCGCGGCGAAGATCGTAGAGCTTCAGCAGAAGATCGGCATCTTGGTAAGTCGTTTGTGAGTTACTCATCGAGAGTTCCTTTCCGAATGAAAAGCCCGGCTGTCGCGCCGGGCCGTGATTATTTCAACAAAGCAGCGCAGAGTCTGCTCAATCGATGATCAGGCTACCGCTGCCGGAGGCGCGATCAGTTTCGAATAATCGCACTTGACCGCGATCTCGGTTGCTTCTTTCTTCTTCTTGCCGCGACGCTTGGGCTCTTCTGACGTTGCCCGTTTGTTGTTGGGACAAACCAGGAAAGTGCCATCCTTTAAGGTCTTTTCCAGCAAATACGGGCTCTTGCACTCGGGGCACGACTCTGCCACCGGCTTGAATGCCGAAGTAAACTCGCACTTGGGATAATTCGAGCAGCCGTAGAAGAAATTACCGCGGCGCGCCTTCTTTTCGGCGATCTCTCCATCTTTGCATTCCGGACACTTCACGCCAATGAAGTTCTGCTTGACGTACTTGCAATCCGGATAGCCGCTGCACGAAACGAACTCGCCGAAGCGGCCATGCCGGATCAGCAGGTTGCGTCCGCACTGCGGACACTTCTCGTCCAGCGGAATGTCGGGCACCTTCTTACCCTGATCGAGACGCCGCGTGGTCTTGCAGTCCGGATATCCCGTGCAGGCCATGAACTGACCGAAGCGCCCGCGCTTGAGCACCATAGGACGACCGCAGTTCTCGCAGTATTCTTCTTGCGTCGTCTCCTGCAGGTCCGCCGAATCAAGGTCCGGCAGATCGATGGGGTTTTCTTTGGTAAACGTGCAACTGTTCGGATCGGTCTTATCGTAGGAGCTGCAGGCATAGAACGAGCCGTGCTTGCCCCACTTGATCACCAGCGGGGAGCCGCACCGTTCGCACTTTTCGTCGGTGGGCTTCTCCATCCGCTTCACGTTTTCCATGTGCTTTTCAGCGTAATGGAGGTCCTTCTCGAACTTCTTGTAGAACTCGGCTAGCGCGTCCTTCCACAGCTCCTTGCCGTCCTCGATCTCGTCGAGTTCTTCTTCCAGCCTCGCCGTGTATTGCAGATCGAAAATGTCCTTGAAGTTTTCCACCAGTAGATCGGTAACCACCAGGCCGATTTCCGTGGGACTGAATTTGCCGCCAATCTTTTGGACGTACTGGCGCTCCTGAATGGTGCTGAGGATGGCCGAATAGGTGGAGGGGCGTCCAATACCGCGCTCTTCCAGTTCCTTGACCAGCGACGCCTCGTTGAAGCGCGGAGGCGGCTCGGTGAAGTGCTGTTCGGTATCCAGCCCCTTGAGCGTCAGCTTCTGGCCTCCGGTGAGCACCGGAAGCTTGTGCTTGAGCGCTTCGTCTTCTTCGTCCTTGCTGTCTTTCGCCTCTTCGTAAACCTTCAGGAAGCCTTCGAACTTGAGCACGGAACCGGTGACGCGGAAGTGATAATCAACGCCGCCACTCTTCGCATCGATTTCCACCGTGGTCTGATCAAAGACCGCAGGATTCATTTGCGACGCCACAAAGCGCTGCCAAATGAGCTTGTAAACCTTGTATTCGTCTTCCTGCAGGTACGGCTTGATGTCCTCAGGATTGCGTGAGGCCGATGTGGGACGGATGGCTTCGTGGGCGTCCTGCGTGTCTTTCTTGGATTTGAATGCGTTGGGGTTCTCGGGCAGGAATTCCTTACCGTACTCCTTCGCAATATGTTCCCGGACTTCAGCAATCGCGTCATTGGACACGCGCGTAGAATCGGTACGCATGTAGGTGATTAGTCCCACAGTGCCTTCGTCACCGAGATCGATACCTTCGTAAAGCCTCTGCGCGATCATCATGGTTCGTTTCACGCTGAAACGCAGTTTGCGCGAGGAGTCCTGCTGCAATTTGCTGGTGGTGAACGGAGCTGCAGCATTGCGGCGGCGTTCGCGCTTATCGACCGAGCGAACCGACCAGTCGGCGGTCTCCAGTGCAGCCCGAAGTTTCTCGGCTTCTTCCCCGTTGGGGATCGGCGTCTTTTCGTCGCCAATGCCGATAAAATTCGTGGTGAATTGCGGGGGCTTCGCTCCCAGCAGGTGAGCGCCGATCGTCCAGTATTCTTCCTTGACGAAGGCCTTGATCTCGCGCTCGCGCTCCACGATGAGGCGCAGCGCCACGGTTTGAACGCGACCGGCGGAGAGACCACGGCGTACCTTGTCCCACAACAAGGGCGACACCTGGTATCCCACCAGACGATCGAGGACGCGACGGGTCTGTTGCGCGTCCACTAGATTCCGGTCAATATCACGCGGGTGCAGGAATGCTTCCTGGACGGCTCGCTTCGTAATCTCGTTGAAGGTAACTCGGCGGATGTCCACTACGGCTGAGCCCTTCTTGAGCTTCTTGCCGTCAACCCGCTCCCCGCCCAGTTCCTCCGCGAGGTGAGCTGCTATCGCCTCGCCTTCACGGTCTGGGTCAGGCGCCAGGTAGATTGTTTCCGCCGACTTCGCCAGCTTCTTCAGCCGGGCAATGACCTTCTCTTTGCCCGGGATAACCTCGTATTCGGTCGCGAACTCGTTATCGAGATCGACCCCTAGAGACTTCTTGGGGAGATCCTTGATATGCCCGAGCGACGCTTCGACCTCGTATCCGGCACCTAGATATTTCTGGATCGTCTTCGCCTTCGCAGGCGATTCGACGATGACTAAGCCTTTTGACAATGGAACCTCGTCTTTATGATTGCGTTATCCGTTATGAAACTAGCACGGAAGTCCAGCGGCGGCAAAAGCAACCCTCGGACACCAACCCTAAGCCCACAGCGCAGGATCCGTGATTAAAGCGGTTTCCGACCGTCCGAACGACCCAAATCGGTTGGGCCCAGCCGAAGCAGGCAGATTCAGATCACCCTGACGTAATACTTGCCGGGAAGAGTCCGGATTTTGCCGCTCAACTCCAGCTCGAACAATGCGGAGAATATCTGAGACGAAGCCATGTGGGCGACCAGCCGCTCCACCAGTTCATCGATATGGGTTGGCTCATCAACTCGCAGAACTGCAAAGATCCGTTTCTCGTCCGGAGGCAATTCCTGCCCCCAAACAATGATGCTGTCGCACCCGTCTGGGATGCAGGCGGTTCCGCGGGAGTGAGCGCCAAACGAATGTCGGCAGGCAGTGCTTCCCAGACGTCTTCCCAAGTCGCAATCAGCGCAGCTCCCTGTTTTATCAACGTGTTCGGGCCCCACGACAGTTTGTTCGTATCGTTGCCCGGAACGGCGTAGACGTCCCTCCCCTGCTCCGAGGCGCAACGCGCTGTTACTCGGGTCCCGCTGTACTCGCCCGCTTCAAT
>Ga0208714_1000012_pt1 | contig 65516 bp, 66 predicted proteins | sample NGESurshal072012_3_FD_184461 | JGI IMG/M metagenome (GOLD analysis project Ga0208714, IMG submission 184461) | Arctic peat soil microbial communities from Barrow, Alaska - NGEE Surface sample 415-1 shallow-072012 (SPAdes) | ecosystem: Environmental > Terrestrial > Soil > Wetlands > Peat ... | reverse complement strand
TTCTCAAAGTGCACCCCTTCTTCGATCCCGTGCGTAATGACCCGCGTTTTGCGGATCTGCTCCACCGCGTCGGACTTAATTAGGCGTACAGCAGGTTCAAGCGAAGCTTGAGTGGGTGCCTTGCAGAGGCCCGAAGTACCCTAGCCTTGTCGCGCAGCGACTGGGTGGGCTATGCAGACCGGGAAGATCCATTGATCCCGAACGCACGACAATCCAGTCCCGACTCGCGGGACGACGTAGCTTATCCGAGTGTTTCGACGCTGGGTAGCCTCGACGTAAAGATCGTGAGTCCCGGCAGGGACGGCATTCTTCAGCGAGGGCTTCAACCCGAGCGATGCAGACGCGGAACATGTGCCGTCCCTGCGGGACCCGGGGTTCATTCGGAGACCCATACCCAGCCTTGAAAGGCTGGGCTAAGCTCTTCTGTCCCTTGCGGGACAGATTCTCTCGCTTACCTGGCGGGTGGCTGATGAAGCCCTCCCATCCCGACTTCCACGGCGAAGTGTAGACAGTTCCCAAAAACTGGAAATTCGACTAAAACTAATTCATGCCGGAGTCCTGCAGTTTCGAAGCCAACAAGCTCCTCATCCGCCTTGACGTCACCTTCAAGGCCGACGTCGATTCCATCTCCCCCGTAGTGGATTCCGTGCTGGACACCGCGCGCCGAATGGGATGCGCGCGGGGCCACGAAATGGACATCGAGATCGCCCTACGCGAGGCCCTGGCCAACGCCATCAAGCATGGCTGCGGTGGTGACGCCTCCAAGCAAGTGCGCTGTTGCGTCGCGTGTGACGAATCGCGCGGCATGCTGATCATCGTCTCCGATCCGGGCAAAGGATTCGATCCCGCAACTGTACCCAGTCCGTTGGTCGGCGAGCAGCTCTACTCCGAACACGGTCGCGGCCTCTACCTGATTAACCAACTGATGGACCAGGTCTGGTTTAGCGAAGGCGGCACCCAAATCCACATGCTCAAGTCGCCCAGCGATACACCGCCTAACCCCACGTAAGCGAACAGGACTGTTCAGGCGGGTGGCCACGCAGACCGGGAAGATCGATTGAGCCTGAACCCACGACAATCCAGTCCCATATTGTGGTACGACCGAGCTTAGCCGGCCGTTTCGACGGTGAGCAGGCTCGACGAAGAAGCTTCGAGTCCCCCCGGGGACGGCGCTCTTCCGCGAGTGCGTAAGCCCTAGCGACCCAACTCCAGATAGTATTCGTCCCGACGGGGCTCGGGTTCACTGAGAGATGCATACCCAGCCTTGAAAGGCGGGGCTAGGCTCTGCTGTCCCTGCGGGACGGGATTCTGTCGTTACACCATGTATTGCCGGTTGCCCACCCTTGTTGCGCAGCGACAGGGTGGCTTGGCGAATTGGGGAAGCGGAGCCCTTGGGTTGGCTGTGTGGCAGCCTAGGTCGCCGCTACGCGGCTACAGAGTTCTAGTCCGCATCGTATCCTGGGGTTTGCAGCCCGGCGTAAATTCATCGCCGTCGCTTCGCGGCTGATTCGAGGCGAAAGCTGACTCGGTGCTCCATCGTCACACTAAACTTCCAACTGTGACACAGACACTGCAGGCCCTACAACTTGTTCAGGTAGTCCACAATCTCCGGATTCGTCCAGTCAGTCGCGCCAATGAATTTGCGGCGGATCACGCCGTCCTTGTCGATCACATATGTTTCAGGAAATTTAAACGTGCCATAGAGCGCGTTTGCCGACTGCTTGGTATCGCGAACCACCGTTAGATCAACATTGTGGTCGCGTACGAACTGCTTCACCGCATTCTCATCGGCGTCTTCGGCGACCGCGACGACGGTCACTTTGTCGCCCAGCTTCTTCTGCAGCTCGACCAGCGAAGGCATCTCCTCGACGCAAGGCGGACACCAAGTTGCCCAGAAGTTGAGCAGCACCGGCTTTCCCCGCAATTGACTGAGCGTGACCGTGCGCTGCGAATCAGTAAGGGTGAAATTGGGAGCGGTTTCCCCAATGCGCGGCGGACGTCCGCCATTGCAGGCGGACAGCACAGCAAGACAGACGAGGGCTAGAACCCATGGCAGGCGCTTCACACTCCTATAATAACGGAGAAGCCTTCTGGCTCGAATGGCCCAACCTATGAGCGTTTCGACGGAACAGCCCGAAGTCTCCGTGATCGTGCCGGCGCGCAACGAAGAAGCCAACCTGGCGGAGTGCCTGGGCTCGCTCGTCGGCCAGGCAGGCCCGAGTTACGAGATCATCGTGGTGGACGACCATTCCACCGATCGCACCCGCGAGATCGCTGAAAGGTTTCCCGTCAATGTCATCACGGCCGATCCGTTGCCAGACGGCTGGAGCGGCAAGTGCAATGCCTGCTGCAGCGGCGCGCGAGTGGCGAAAGGGAAGTGGCTGCTGTTCACCGACGCGGATACGAAGCACTCGGGGAATTCGATCGAGCAGGGATTGCGCGAGGCCGAGGAGAATGGTGCGGCGATGCTCTCCTACTCTCCAAAGCAGGAGGTGCACAGCTTCGCCGAGCGGGCACTGATGCCAGTGATCTTCGCAGAGTTGGCGGCAACCTATGGGCCCAGGGAAGTGAGCGATCCGTATTCACCGATGGCGGCCGCCAACGGACAGTACCTGCTCATCCGGCGTGATGCGTATGACACAGTCGGTGGGCATGCCGCGGTGGCGGAAGCGATCCTCGAAGATGTGGAACTGGCGAAGCGGGTGAAGCAGGCGGGATTCAGGCTGCAGTTCCGCTCGTCGGATGCGGTGAGCACGCGCATGTATCGCAGCTTTGCGCAGATGTGGGAGGGCTGGACCAAAAACCTCGCGCTACTGTTCCCCTACCCCCTCCGGCTTGCCCTGCTTCGTGCGCTTGAGTTTCTTGTGGTTGCCACGGGGGCGTTCTTGCTGCTGCGCGCAAGGTCGATGAGCGACGCTGCGGAGGCATTGTTCCCGCTGGCAGTCATCTTGCTGTTCTATCGGCGCCTTCTCCGCGCGCATTTTGACTGGTTGTCAAATATGCTCGCGATCTTTGGACTGCCTTTTTTTACGCTACTTTTGCTCAACTCATACATCTGTCATAGAAGGGGAAGCGTTCGCTGGAAAGGCCGTCTGTACGGCACGAAGGCTGCCCCACTGCCTTCGGGCACTGACCCTCCAAATCCGGCTGGTGGTTCGCTAGCTGTTGCGGTACCTGCGATCACTGACCGGAAATCCGAATAGTCGCTATAGTTCAGGAGAACATGATCTACCTAACGCGCAAGTGTGAGTTTTCCGCATCGCACTATTACCACAACCCGGAATGGACGGACGAGCAGAACCGTCGCGTGTTCGGGAAATGCGCCAACCTCAATGGGCACGGGCACAACTACACGCTGGAAGTCACAGTGAAGGGCGCAGTCGATCCTGTAACCGGCTTCGTGGTCGATCTCAAAGAGTTAAAAGACATCTTGAATCGCGAGGTGGCGGACGCCATGGACCATCGCCATCTCAACAAAGAGGTGCCGGAGTTTGCCAGCAAGATTCCCACCACCGAAAACATCGCGATCGCGATCTGGCAGCGGCTGGTGGAGAATTTGCACGTCGCGAAGTTGCATCGCGTGCGGCTCTACGAGATGCCCGACCTGTTTGTGGATTTCTATGGGGAAGCATGAAGGCTTATTTGACGCGACGATACATTTTTTCGGCGTCGCATCGCTTGCACGCCGACGCCCTCTCGGATGAGCAGAACTGGTCAACTTATGGCAAGTGCAACAATCCTCATGGACATGGCCATAACTACTCGCTCGAGGTGACGGTCAGCGGGCAGGTCGGTACGGAGACTGGAATGGTTTGCAACTTGGTGGATCTCGATAAGGCCGTTCGCCATTCGGTTCTCGATCGATTCGACCACCAGAACCTTAACACGCTAAATGAATTCGCGGCGCTGGTGCCGACCACCGAGAATCTCACGGAAGTGATTTACAACATTTTGAAGCAATGTTTTCACTCGGCTCATCTTGAAAAGGTACGCATCGAGGAAACTCTGAAGAACAGCTTCGAGTATGCTGGTGGCGCGGAACCGCGCCCCTGAATGCCCCCCGCGAAGCGGCATGGGAGATTGATGAAAGACCTCATGGAGACGCAAACCACTCTTACCAGCGCGAGCTTGGAAGAACTCACCCGCGAGCTGTTGGTTCGGCTGGGTGAAGATCCGCAGCGAGAAGGCCTGGTCAAGACTCCAGAGCGGTTTGCCAAGGCATTTCAATACCTCACCAAGGGATATAACGAAGACCCCGCGGAAGTGCTGAATGGCGCTTTGTTCACGGTCGATTACGACGAGATGGTGATCGTGAAGGACATTGAAATGTTCAGCCTGTGCGAGCATCACATGCTGCCGTTCTTCGGCAAGGTGCACATTGCCTATATTCCGAAGGGAAAAGTACTTGGCCTGAGCAAGCTGCCACGGCTCGTGGAAGTGTTTGCCCGCCGCCTGCAGGTGCAGGAGCGGCTGACGGTAGAGATTGCCGAGGCAATCCAGCAGGCGATCCAGCCCATGGGCGTGGGAGTTGTCATCGAGGCGCGCCATCTCTGCATGATGATGCGCGGGGTCGAGAAGCAGCACTCGGCAACGGTCACATCCTCGATGATCGGCGCCTTCCGTGCGCAACAGACCCGACAGGAATTTCTCGCTCTCATCCGCGAGAAGAACAATAGCGGGTTCTAATCCATGGCTGCCAAGAAGCGGCCGTCCGCTCCCCGAGTAAGAACGGAACGAAACCCCGCGGTGGCGAAGGCCTCGCCTTCTGGCGGACGCCTCTCGGGCAAGGTCGCCGTCATCACCGGCGGAAATCGCGGCATCGGCCTGGCCATTGCGCGCGCTCTGGTCGCCCAAGGCTGCAGCGTGCTGATTACCGGCCGCGACCAGGCCGCGTTGCAGACTGCGAAGGTGGAGCTGTCCACCATCGCATCCGCGTTCAGGCCCCATCCTGAAGTGTTTGCGGAGAGATGTGAAGTCCGTAATCCGGCTTCGGTCGCCGCTGTTTTCGCGAAGGTGAAGAAGCGCTGGGGCCGCCTCGATATTCTGGTCAACAACGCGGGCATCTCGCAGGCCAGGTTCTCGGTCGAGGAAACTCCCATCGAGGTGTGGCGCTCGGTGATCGACATCAACCTTACTGGTACTTTTCTGTGTTCACGCGCGGGCGTGCCACTCATGCCGAGGGGATCCACGATTGTGAATACGTTGTCGATCGCGGCGAAAATGAACTTTACCCAATTCTCGGCCTACAATGCGTCGAAGCATGGAGCCCTGGGCTTCACGTTGACGCTGCGCGAGGAACTCATTCCGAAGGGTATCCGGGTGGTGGCGTTGATGCCGGGAGCCACCGATACGGACATCTGGGAGCAGTTCTGGCCCGACGCTCCGCGCCAGAAGATGGTCGAGCCTGAAAGCGTCGCGCAGGCCGTCTTGTACGCCGTCCTTCTGCCGCCCGCGGCGAACCTGTCGGAGTTGGTATTGGTGCCGCTGGAAGGTGTGCTCTAGTCTGCCAGGGTGCTAGAAGCCGCCACCGTAGTAATAACGCCGGGTGCGGGCAGGGAAGAGCTTGACCATCAGCATGCCGGCCAGAAAGCCCCCGACGTGCGCCCATACGGCGACCCCGCCGGCATTGCCTCCCTTTACGGCAATCGAACTGGCAGCGCCGAGCAGGAACTGGCCGACGAAGAAGTATCCCAGCACGATCCAGGCCGGCAACCACATGAACCACACAAAAAAGAAGGGCACGATCGTAAGGACCCGCGAGCGCGGATAGAGCAGGAAATACGCTCCCATTACTCCCGCAATCGCGCCGCTGGCGCCAACCGTCGGTACCGTCGAATACAGATTGAACAGCGTGTGAACGACCGTTGCCGCCACGCCGCTCACCAGGTAAAGCACGATGTACCGAAAGTGGCCGAGGTAGTCTTCCACGTTATCGCCAAAGATCCAGAGCGACAGCATATTGAAGATCAGGTGAGCCCAGGAACCATGCAGAAACATTGAGGTGAACACAGGCACGAAGGCCGCGGCCGCCGGAACATAGCGTGTGCCCAACTGGTAGACAAGATCCCAGGGCACGTATCCCTGGTTCAACAGAACCACGGGAAAGCGAGCCGGCACGACGCCGAATTGCTGAACGAACAGGTTGAACTGGCGCGAATTCCCCATCCCAATCCACAACTCCATCAGGAACATGACGGCATTCACAATGATCAGGAAATAGGTGATATACGGGGTGCCAACTCGTGGTGCGTCGTCTTTCAGCGGGATCATAGGAGCGAGTTACGTTGGCCGTTCAGCAGGGAAGCGAATTCCCTTTCAAAATCGTTGTGCGCGCGTCAATTTGACCAATCAACGCCGCAACGTACACGATACCAGAAGCATGTCTCTTAACGGTGTGATCGTAGTTGACAAGCCATCCGGATGGACTTCGCATGACGTGGTGGCCAAAATGCGCAATCTTCTGGGCGAACGCTCCATTGGACATCTCGGGACCCTCGATCCCATGGCGACCGGTGTCTTACCGTTGGTGATCGGCAAGATGACGCGTTTGTGCCGGTTTTATGAACACTCCGAGAAGGCTTACGAGGGGACAATCCGCCTTGGATTTGCGACTGACACGTACGATGCAGAGGGAGATGCGGCAGGCCCGCCGCAGAAAGTTAAAGTGACACTTGAAGAAATTCTCGTGTCAGCGTTGGACTTCGTCGGTAAGTTGCAGCAAGTTCCGCCTCCGTTTTCCGCCAAGAAGATCAAGGGGGTTCCGGCCTACAAGCTGGCACGCAAGAAGCAGGACGTCGAGCTGAAAGCAGTTGAAGTCGAAGTGAAGGAATTCACCATTCTGGGGTTGCAGGGTGACTTGGCGGCCTTTCGCTCCAGAGTGTCATCCGGCACCTACGTAAGGAGCCTCGCGCACGAGCTAGGCCAGAAACTGGGCTGTGGCGCACACCTGTCCAGTCTGCGGCGTACGTCCGTCGCTGAATTCCTGATCGAGGACGCGCACACGCTGGAACAGGTAGCCGAGGCAGTCAGCCACACCAGGCTGGAGGAATTGATGGTTCATCCGCGGCGGGTGCTGCCCGAGATTCCATCGGTTACGGCCGACGAGGAAACCGTGGGCAGGATTCGGCACGGCCGTGCGATCAACCTGGCGGAGTTTTCAAAGTCGAAATGGGTGAAGGTCTTTGCAGGGCAGTCGGACCTGATTTGCCTGGCCAGCCGCGTAGCCGGGAGCTTATTTCACCCCAAGGTAGTGCTGATGGGGTGATGGTGCATCATAAAGTAAAAATGATGCGTATTAGTATTCTTGGCATCTATATTCGATAATGATACACTTCCTGTATGAGAACCACACTTTCTCTAGATGATGAGGCGGCGGAAATCGCCGCGCAATACGCCCGGAGCCGAAATCTGACACTCAGTAAGGCGGTGTCGGAGTTGATCGTGCGCAACGCGCGCAGCAAGCCTCGCATCAAGTACGTGGATGGCCTGCCGGTATTCGACCTGCGCGGGGAGAAGAAGATAACCAACGAACATGTCAGGGCGCTGGAGTCTGAGGAGTGGTGAAGGCCTTTCTTCTCGACGTCAACGTACTGATCGCCTTGGCGCACGAAGACCATACGTCCCACCAGAAGGTCAAGCGGTGGTTTCGCGCCGCCGCGGATTTGCACTGGGCGACCTGCCCGTTTACCGAAGCAGGGTTCGTGCGGGTGGTTGCCAATCCCGCTTTCCACGTTCCAGCGGTGAGCCTAGTCGAAGCACTGGCGATGCTCTCGGCCTTGCGGGCGATTCCGGGGCACGAATTCTGGCCAATAGAGTTCGGATTCGAAGAGGCGGTCGCCCCGTTTGCCGAACGCTTCTTTGGGCAACAGCAGGTGTCTGACGTCTACCTATTGGCACTTTCAGTTCGGAAGCGAGGCAAACTGGTGACGTTGGATCGAGGCGTGGCATTTCTAGCGGGTGAAGAATTTTCGGATCGCGTAGTTCTGCTGTGAGCATGGGAGTGCTCGATTTTAACTCAATGTCCGATAACAGATATTATGTTAAGTCTACTGAAGTCCCGTAGAATCCGGGGGCACCGGATGCGGACGCCAGTTCTTGAGGGACTCTGCCAGTGCTGGAACGCTTCCCTTAGGGTTGATAGACGCTAGGTTCGCCATCCAACTTCAATGGCCCAGGCTAGGGATCCAGCCCGATACCGGCGCAATTTCTCGGGGTCAAGGGGTGTCTGGTGCTCTCGAGGCGGCAGACGGTCACCAAGTGGCTCCAGTCCAACGGACTTCCGCAGTTGGTCAACCTGCTCCGGGTCCTCCACCGTGTAAACCACCATGTAGCCCTGCTGGTCATAGTCGAACTGGGTGCCGTAGCGCTGCGGACGGCCTTCGAAAAACGCAATGCGGTCGATCAGGTAGGCCAGTTGCCACTGCGGAGCCTCCGATTGGGCCACAGCCTGCTCCAGGAGCGGAACGCCACTGCGCTGGAGGTCCGGGTCGCCAATGGCATGCTGGAGAACCATCCATGCAGCGTCTTCGCCGTCAACCCCTACCAATGTACGGGTTGGCCATCCATACTGGGCAATGATCTCGCGCAGTCGAGCGGCGTTGCGGCTGTGGACGGCGGCCATGTCCGGGTTGTACCCGTTCGATAATGTCCCAGCCTTGAACAGCTCGTCGCGAACGCGGCGGTCTTCGACCTGCATGCCGAGAAGCTCGGTGCGGAGGATGAGACGGGTAGGCATTACGTGGTTGGGACGAGGAGCGCTTTGAGGTCCGCCTGGAAGCTTTGGAGAGCCTCCAGCCTCTCCTGTGTCGCTTCGACAGTTTCCGATTTAGCCTGGAATACCCTTTGGCCGTGGCGTTCGACCAGCACGCCCATGACTTCCCCCATGCGCCAGCCGGGGGTGCCAACCGTCTCCAGGCCAGTTGGCGTGGCGCGCAGGAGCGCGATGCAGCCATCGCGCACGACCCCTATGCTATTCGGGTAGCGCTCGAAGGTTTGTAGCTCAAAGCCTTCCAGATAAAGGCGTTGTAGTTGCTCTGCTGGGTCTGGCATAGCTACATTTTGTAGCGCCCGAGATCGTCCTCGCCCAGGCCTTCCAGGTACTTGCGCAGTTCGTCGGCAGACACTTGGTCTGTGGCAGCACTGGCCAGTTTGCTGTTCTTCAAGACGTCCTCTTCCACAAAGATCGGGCAATCCATGCGCAGAGCCAGCGCGAGGGCGTCGGACGGCCGTGAATCGATGCTGACGATCTCGCCGCCACGGTCCAGCCAGATAACGGCATAAAAGGTGTCATCCCGCAGCTCGGTTACCACGACCTTGCGGACGGTGGCTTCCAGGCCCATCAGCAGGTTCTTCAGCAAATCGTGGGTCATGGGACGGGGAGTGCTAACCTTCTCGATTTCCAGAGCGATGGCATTGGCCTCGTAGATCCCAACCCAGATGGGCAGGACGGTATCGGAGTCCGACTCCTTCAGGAGCACGATGGGCATGTTGGTGACAGGATCCATCATCAGCCCGCGAATTCTCATCTCGACTTCCATCGTGGTCCCTCCTGGTTATAGCCCTGTAATACGCTCTGGCGGCGCGCCGCGCAAGGGCTTTCTGACTTGTCGGCGATTGCCGTTAGTCCACCAATTCGCCTAGCAGGCTGTTCGGGAAGGCCTGGGTCACCAGCACCGTGACGTAGCTGCCAATCTCTGGTTCCGGCCGGTGATTCAGTACAAAGTTCAGCGTCTTATTCTGTGAGGTGCGGCCGGTCATCTGTCCCCGGGCCGAGTTCTTCCCTTCCACCATCACTTCCAGAACCTGACCCACGTGCCGGCGGTAGGTAACGCGCTGAATCTCGCGTTGATGTTCCTGCAAGATTTGCAGGCGACGCGATTTCTCGGCATCGGGAATCGAGTCCGGGTATTGCAGCGACGGCGTATTGGGACGCGGCGAATACTTGAAGGCGAAAACTGCGTCATAGCCGACTTCCGTCAACAGCGCTAGCGTCTCGTGAAATTCCTCTTCGGTTTCGCCCGGGAAGCCGGCGATGGTGTCGGTGGTGATGCTGATCTCGCGGTTGCGTGCCGCTTTCATCCAGGCGATGCGCTCCAGGTACTCCTCGCGGGTGTAGTCGCGGAACATGGAATCCAAAACCCGCGTCGAGCCGCTCTGCACCGGGAGGTGCACGTGATCGCAGAGCGTCGGGACCGCTTCGATGGCGTCGATGATGTCCTTGGTAAAGTCGCGGGGATGTGAGGTGGTAAACCGCACGCGATGCATTCCGGGGACCTCGCCAACGGCCGCCAGCAGCTCGGCAAAGGTCCTTTTGTGCGACGGATCGGCGTAGGAATTTACATTTTGGCCCAGGAGTTGGACTTCAGTGAATCCGGCATCGGCCATGCGGCGGGCTTCGGCGAGCACCGAGTCCGACGTGCGACTGCGTTCCTTTCCGCGCGTATAAGGCACCACGCAGTAGGCGCAAAACTTGTCGCAGCCCTCGATGATCGTGATGTATCCGCGATGCGGATTGCTGCGGGCGGTGAACTCGGTATCGAAAGTCAGGTCGGTCTGCCGGTCGTCGAGGCCGGTTATACGGTTCGCGCCCGACTCTAGCTGCACTAGCATGTCAGGCAGATTGCGATAGGAGGCCGATCCCGCAACCAGCGAAACGTAGGGAGCGCGCTCGAATATCTTCTCGCCTTCCTGTTGCGCGACGCATCCCAGCACGGCAAAGCGTTTGCCTTGCTTGTGCAGCTTCTTGAAGTCGTCGAGGCGATGGAAGACCCTCTGTTCCGCCTTGTCGCGGATAGAACAGGTGTTGTAGACGATCAAATCCGCGTCAACTTCGCGTTCGACCTGCTGGTAGCCCTCGGAGATGAGCGTGCCCACGACTTTTTCGGAGTCGTGGAAATTCATCTGGCAGCCGAAGGTCTCGATGTAAAAGGTTTTCTGGTCGGTGCTCACTACCATCCTCGATGCTTAAGTATAGCGCGGGGAAAAGCGATTTAGCCGCGGATTTACACGGATGGACACGGATCGGAATTAGGGAGTCATTGATTAGGCGGAGCCAGCACCGTACCGGTCGCGGGCACTCGCGGCAACGCTGTCATGGGCTTAGTTGCGGCCCTTCAAATTGATCCGTAAATCGGTACCGCCAGGGGCTGAACTTGCCCCTATTTCGCCAGTTCGCGTTCGATGTCGCCAGCTATCTTTTCGGGCGTCGTGGTCGGGGCAAATCGTTCGACTACGCTTCCCTGCTTGTCGACCAGGAACTTGGTGAAATTCCACTTGATGGCGTCGCTGAGGATACCGCCCTTCTCGCCCTTAAGAAACCTATATAGCGGATGTGCGTCGTCACCGTTGACCTCGACCTTCGAGAACAGCGGGAATTCAACTCCGTAGTTGGTTTCGCAAAATGACTTGATCTCGTCGTTGTTGCCGGGCTCCTGATGGCCAAACTGGTCGCACGGGAACCCCAGAACTTCGAGTCCGCGGTCGTGGTACTTGGCGTAAAGGTCTTGCAGGCCCTTGTACTGCGGGGTGAATCCGCATTTGCTGGCGGTGTTGACGATGAGGAGGACCTTGCCTTTGTATTCCGCGAGTTTCTGGTCCTGGCCGTTGTTCAGTTTGGCTGAGAAATCGTAAACCGACATGAATGACTCTCCTGTAATACCGCCCCTGAAGGGGCACAGTTCAATCGTAGGGCTGTGCGACGCTTAGCTGGAGGTCGGCACTACCCTTGTGATGCACACAGCGACTGCTATTTGATGCTCGTCGGCTTGGTTCCGTTCTTAACCAGCTTGAGAAACTCCGCGTGCACGCGAGTGTCTTCTGACAGCTCGGGATGGAAAGTTGCGGCCATCACGCTTCCCTTCCGCACCAGCACAGGATAGCCGCCGCGCTCGGCCAGAATTTCTACGCCATCGCCGACCCGTTCAATACGCGGCGCGCGGATGAAAACCATCTCCATAGGATCGACGCCGAGCTTGGTGACGGCTTCAAGAATCGTCGAATCGATTTGACGACCGTAACCGTTGCGCTGGACGGTAATGTCAATCGCGTCGAGCCCTTTCTGTTCGGGGTTCGTGACCTGTTTCGCGAGCAGGATCGCGCCGGCGCACGTGCCGAAGGTCGGTTTAGTGTGGACGAACTGGTTGAGTTTGGCGAAAAAGTCTTGACCCAACAATTTCAGAAATGCGCTCGACTCGCCGCCGGGGATAATAAGGCCATCAATCTCGTCGAACTGCTCGGGCTTGCGCACGAGTACGACGGTGGCGCCGAGCTCTTCGAGCCGTCGCCTATGCGCATCGAAATCCCCCTGCAAAGATAAAACACCAATGTTCATTGTCGGCCTTCGGTCGTCCGTCGATGAGTCCGTGTGAGAACATCTTCCGTCCCTGCCGGGACTGGGAATCTATTGAGACGCCTACCCGCGCTGAAGCGCTGGGCTAAGATTTTTCACCCCTGCGGGGCTGGTCTTTCGCGGTCTACACAACCCACACCCCAAGTCTATTTCTCACATGGACTACAACACAGATTAATACTTAGATTAACTCGGACGGGGTCTCGACTCGCGGAGCAAACGAAAGGGCGCGACCGGAATCGCACCCTTTGATCCTGCGTCTAAGGCGTGTTTGCTCCGACGACGGCTACCAGCCCCGCGTCTGCAGAAGATCCTTCTCCTCGATGGCGGATACGGCCAGGCCTTTCATCGCGCTCGGCACCTGCTCGCTGACTTCGGCGAGGACCTTCGCATCCTGATAGTGGGTGGTGGCGATGACGATCGCCTTGGCACGGGCTTCGGCGTCGGCGCGCTCGGTTTTGTCGTTGAGGTCGAGCGGCGTGACTCCGCCCTTCATAAAGATGCCCGAGCCGACGAACACGGCTTCGGCGCCAAGTTGCATCATCAGCGCGGCGTCGGCTGGAGTGGCGATGCCTCCAGCAGAGAAATTCGGGACCGGCAGCTTCCCTGCCTTGGCGACCATTTTGATCAGTTCGTACGGCGCCTGATGGTTCTTGGCCGCGGCAAACAGTTCCTGCTCACTCATCACGGTGAGCTGCCGCATTTCCTTGACGATCTGGCGCATGTGCTTGACGGCGTGGATGACGTCTCCGGTGCCGGCTTCGCCCTTGGTGCGGATCATGGCCGCGCCTTCGGCGATGCGGCGCAGCGCCTCGCCCAGGTTGCGGGCGCCGCACACAAACGGCGTCTTGAAGGCTTGCTTATCGACGTGGTGCTCTTCGTCGGCCGGCGTCAGCACTTCGGACTCATCGATGTAGTCCACACCGATTTCCTGCAAGATTTGTGCCTCGGCGAAGTGGCCGATGCGGCACTTGGCCATCACCGGGATCGACACGGTGCTCATGATCTGCTTGATCAGCTTAGGATTGGCCATGCGCGACACGCCACCTTCGGCGCGAATGATGGCGGGCACGCGCTCCAGGGCCATGACCGCGACGGCACCGGCCTTCTCGGCGACCTCAGCCTGCGCGACGCTCATCACGTCCATGATTACGCCGCCCTTGAGCATCTCAGCCAGGCCAATCTTCAGACGCAAACTCGTATTGCTGCCGTTGTTTTCTGACATAATTCCTTCTTCCCTGATCGCAGTGCGCTAGTCAACGCACGCCACCCCGGCGCATGTCTCGCAGGTTCCGATCGGATCGGGAAACCGCGCCTCAAGCGATCAACACGTCTTGCCCAACAGTTCATTTTACCTTGTGCAGAAGCGGCGCGTAACCCCGACGGGTACTTGTTTTCATCCCGGGACAGAACCCCGAAGCCTGCTGGACGCGGCAACTACGTGGCGTCGCTGTGCTTCTTCTTGAGGAACTTGGCGAACATGCGGTTGGGATCGATCTCGATAAACGTGCCCGTAGCGGTCGCCAATACTTCGCCCTCTTGATTCTTGATCTCGGCGGCGCGGAAGTGCTCACGCCCGTTGATGCCAACTTCCCATCCTTCGGTGATTAGCAGCTTGGCGAGGGGCACCGGCCGGATGTAGTTCACCTGCATGGTCGCGGTCACGGCAATGATGTTGCGCAACTTGCTGACCTTACCCATGGCTTCGTCGAGGATAGTGGCGATAATCCCACCATGCGAGTGCGCTGGCGGCCCTTCGAAGTGGTCTGACAGCGTGAATCGGCAGACAAACCGCTTACGTTCCTCGTTAAAGTGAAACTCTAACTTCAGTCCGCTGTCGTTGTCGGGGCCGCAACCGAAGCACATGTTGCCATAAACCCGTTGCTTGACCTCATGTCCCGGAACTGATTTGTGTTGGGTCATGCTACCAAGATGAACCACAATGTAACGGAGGTGCAAGTGCAGGAGGTTCTATCGACCTTCGGCCTTTCGCGCCACCAGATCCGCGACGGCTTTCTCGGTGACGGTTTCGCTGTAGAACAAAGCTTCGAGTTCCCCAAACGCGCTCTTCAGCTCTCCGCTCAGCAGCAGGTGCATGGGATGCGTCGGTCCGCCGCTGAGTTTTTGCTGCTCAGTGGTGTACGTCTTGTAGATCAGCATCCCGCCAGGACGGAGCGCAGCGGCGATTTGAGGAAACAGGCTGCGCTCTAGATAGAAGAAGACCACGATGAGGTCGAACGCATCCTCGGGAAGCCGAGCTACAGTCAGGTCGGCCTGCTCGGCGAAGATGTGCAGATCCTGTTGCTCAGCCTGCCGTCGCGCTTGCTGGAGAGCGGCATCGGAAATATCCATCAGAGTGACGAGCCAACCGCGCTCGGCCAGGTAGAGTGCATGGCGGCCTACGCCTCCAGCTAAGTCCAGGGCGCGTCCCACATATTTGAATCTGGGCTCAACGAACTCGCGATATGCCCGCACCAAGAACGGATCGGGGTCGAGGGACGCATGCGATCCCTGCTCGTAGCGCTGGTTCCATTCAGTGCGAGCGTTCTCTTCCATTGGTAGTGGCCTCAGGTTGTTAGAACAGACTTGGGTTATGAGGATCGCCGGAATCGATAGTGATCTGCAGGTCCTTCTTGCGGCTGGCGTACCAGCAAGGCTTCTCAAGATATTGCGGAAACATGCTGTGCGGACATTCGAAGGTCTGCTGGCCTCCATAGCTGAATTCAAATTTGCCACTCTTAAGCCTGACCGTGTAGTAAACGTCGTAGGTGACGCTGCCGAATGGGTTTCGGTTGGTGGCCATGCGGTAACGCAGCCACAAAAAGTCGCCGCCGTAAACCGCGAGAGCGATCAGCACGAGAAGGATGAGGCCACGCTTCACTGCTTTGCAGGTTATCTCTGCCTATCCTGCAGCGCAACTCCGACCAGTCGTGGAAACGAATGGCCTCCAGACGGGTTGAAAACTCTCCTGTCCACGCGCATCATAGGGCACACGCTTTGTGACGTGGGGATATGGCGTTCCTGCATTCCAGAACCAGTATTCGAACCCCTAAGCCTTCGGGCGGAGGTGGCGGACGCGGTCCGACCAACTCCTGGCCGGGTGGAGGCGATGGCGGAGGGCGTGGTGGCGACGAGCACCTGCCCAGCTACCGGGAACGCCTGCAACGCTACCGCATGCTTGTCGCTCTTGCCCTGAGTTCCGTGGTGATGATTTTCGTATCGTTCACCACAGCTTACGTGGTTCGCAGGGCGGGTGCGTCGGTTTGGGACCCCGCCCGCAATGAATACGTCAGCGACTGGGTGCCTACCAGTCTTCCCGTTGCCATCCTGCTGGCGAACACTTTCGTTCTACTCATCAGCAGCATGACGCTCGAGGTTGCTCGGCGTCGTGCGGCCGAGGACGTCGCCCTTGCGCCCATCGCTAATATTCCCGGCATCCGGGTCAGTGACAATCGTTCCCTTCCCTGGGTATGGACAACCATCGTTCTCGGTTTGACGTTTCTGGGAGGCCAGTATCTGGCGTGGCGTCAGCTTCGGCTCAACCACATCAATATCGATACCAACGCGAGCAGCCCGTTCTTCTTCATCCTCACCGGAGTCCATGCAGTCCACCTCATGGGTGGGATTCTTGCGTTGCTGTATGCCGGAATGACCGCATGGCGGCTCCGGCCACCGGAGACGCGGCGCATCGTCATCGACGTCACCGCATGGTATTGGCATTTCATGGGAGTGCTATGGATTTACGTTTTCGGCCTGCTGTATTTCGTGCGATAGCGCCTCCTCTCAGTCCTGCAACATCCGCCGCGCCACGCTATAATCAGAAGTTTCAGCAGTCGATTTTGGGGCCGTCTGTGGGGACGGGGGTGCTTTTCCGAAGCGCCTGCTGGATGCCGGGGCTCATGTCAAACGACGAAATCGTGGTTCGGGGCGCGCGCGTCCACAATCTGAAGAACATCGACCTGGAGATCCCGCATAACGCCCTCACGGTGGTTACGGGGGTCTCCGGGTCGGGCAAGTCGTCGCTGGCGTTCGACACCATCTACGCCGAGGGCCAGCGCCGCTATGTGGAGTCGCTTTCGGCCTATGCCCGGCAGTTTCTGGAGCGCATCGAGAAGCCCGACGCTGACGTGATCGACGGCATTGCGCCGGCCGTCGCTATCAAGCAGAAAAATACCACGCGCAATCCGCGATCGACGGTCGCGACCGCTACGGAAATCTACGACTACCTTCGCCTGCTTTACGCCCGCATTGGCCGCACCTATTGCGGCGTCTGCGGCCAGGAGGTGAAGAAGGACAGCGTCGATGAAGTTGCCGACCGGATGCTCGCACTTCCCGAAGGCACTCGTCTGCAGGTGCTCTTCCCCTTACAGCCGCCGCCCGAGCCCTCCCAGCCGGAGAAAGTTAAAGGGCGTCGCGCAAGCAAGAAAAAAGCCAAGGCCAGCGATAACTCGCTCCTGAAAGAGCGGCTGTTTGAGTTGAGAAAGCGCGGATTCCTGCGCCTGTACCAGGGCGGGCGAATTGTCGACTTCTCCACCCCCGAATCGTTGCTGGATGTGAATTTCGCCGAAGCAGTTTATGTTGTCATCGACAGAATCATAATCGCGCCCGACGTTCGGGCACGGCTGGTGGATGCGGTTGAGCAGGGCTATCGGGAGGCCGGTGAAGTAGTATTCGAAACCGCTCCCCGCGAAGACGGACCAGTTGAGCGCTTCCGCTTCTCGATGCGTTTTGAGTGCAAGAACGACGGGACCCGGTACGATGAGCCCGAGCCGCGCCTGTTCTCATTCAACAATCCCTATGGTGCCTGCCCCAAGTGCCAGGGCTTCGGCAACACCATCGACTTCGATCTGAACCTAGTGATCCCCAACAAGTTGCTGTCGCTGACCGACGGTGCCATCGAACCGTGGACCAAGCCAAAATACAAGCCTTTGGCCACGGAGATGAAGCGTCACGCTCGTGCGGCCGGTATTCCGCTGGACGTGTCGTGGCAAGACCTAACGCCGGAGCAGCAGGAATACATCCTCAAGGGCGATGAGAAATGGTGGGGGGTGCGCGGCTTCTTCGAGTACCTGGAGCGCAAGAAGTACAAGCTGCATGTGCGCGTATTCCTGAGCCGCTATCGCGGCTACTCGGTGTGTCCGGATTGCGGCGGTTTACGGTTGCGTCGCGAAGCCCGACAGGTCAAGGTTGGAGGCAAGGACATCTGCGCCATATCGGCCATGACTGTGGAAGAAGCTACGCGGTTCTTCGCCGACCTGGAACTATCGCGCGAAGAGGCCGACATCGCTGAGCGTTTGCTGGTGGAACTGCGCGATCGCCTGCGTTTTCTGAACGAAGTTGGCTTGGAGTACCTCACGCTCGATCGCCTGGCCTCGACACTCTCCGGTGGAGAAGCTCAGCGCATTCAACTTGCGACCTCACTGGGTTCGCGACTGGTCGGCACACTTTATGTGTTGGACGAGCCCTCAATCGGGCTACACAGCCGCGACACGGCCCGCCTGATCAAGATCCTGCACAATCTGCGCGACTTGGGAAACACGGTGCTCGTAGTGGAACACGACGCCGAGATCATGCGTCACTCCGATCGCATCATCGATCTTGGGCCCGGCGCGGGCGAGAATGGCGGCCGCGTCATCGCAACCGGCACCTACGACGAAATTGTGCACAATCCAGTTTCACTGACCGGCCGTTATCTTAATGAGGAGTTGCGCATCCAGATGCCCGCTACGCGCCGAACCGGCACCGGAAAATCGATCAAGCTGATTGGCGCGCGCGCCCACAACTTGAAGAAGGTGGACGTCACGATTCCGCTTGGTATGCTGGTCGCCATCAGCGGGGTGTCAGGCTCGGGAAAGTCAACGCTTGTTCATGACGTGCTCTACAACGCGTTGGTAGCAGAAAAGGGCCAGGTGACAGGCGGCGCTCGGGCCGAAGTCGATGAGGTCGAAGGCGCCGATTGGATCGACGAAGTCGTGCTGGTCGATCAGTCGCCGATCGGGCGCACTCCGCGTTCGAACCCCATCACCTACATCAAAGCGTTCGACGCCATTCGCGAACTCTTCGCGGCGTTGCCAGAGAGCAAGAAACGTGGCTACGCGGCGGGACATTTCTCGTTCAACATCCCCGGTGGACGTTGCGATGCGTGCCAGGGTGACGGGACCGTGACGGTCGAAATGCAATTTCTCGCCGATGTCGAGCTGATCTGCGAGGAATGCAAGGGCATGCGCTATAAGCCCGAAGTCCTCGAAGTGCGCTATCACGGAAAGAATATTCACGAGGTCCTGGATCTCACGGTGAAAGGTGGCCTTCACTTTTTCTCCGGAGTCCCCAAGATTGTCGAAAAACTTCGCGTCCTCGACGAGGTTGGCCTGGGCTACCTGCGGCTGGGCCAGTCGGCCACCACGCTCTCTGGGGGAGAGGCGCAGCGCATGAAACTGGCGGCGCATCTTCAGCCCAAGCAACGCGATTTCGGGCGAACCCAGCTCGAGCGCAACCGCCGCCATCCGCGAATGCTCTACATCTTCGACGAGCCGACGACCGGACTGCACTTTGACGATGTCAGCAAATTGTTGGCCGCATTTCGCCGCCTGATCGACGCAGGCGGTAGCATCGTGGTCATTGAGCACAATCTGGACGTGATCAAGACGGCTGACTGGGTGATTGACCTGGGCCCTGAAGGCGGCTGGCGGGGCGGGCGAGTTGTCGCCGTGGGTACGCCTGAGGAGATCGTCAAGGCTGCTGATTCTTACACCGGACAATGGCTCTCGCGCATCTTATCCAGCAACGGGAATTCAGCAACGCATGGACATTGATCCTCGAGCCGGCAAAACGATGTTGGTCGTGGCGCTCGCAGCAGCGGCGTGGCCGTCGTATGCTGACCAGCAAAGCACTCCTACGGTGCGGCATCACCGGGTCGAAGAGCTGGCTGACGATTCCACTTCGCCGGAGATCGACCAGGCCGAAACGGCCATGCAAAAACAGGATTACATCGCCGCCGAGACTCTGCTGCTGAAGGTGCTGTCTTCCGACCCGAATGCCTATCGCGCGTGGTTTGACCTCGGCTATATCTACACCGCGACCCAGCACGTGCCGGAAGCACTGGTCGCATACCGTAAGGCGGTAGAAGCCAAGTCCGACGTCTTCGAATCGAACTTAAACCTGGGCCTCTTGCTGGCCCGCCAGGGAGAGGCGGACGAAGCCGCGAAATACCTGAAAGCAGCCACGCAACTGAAGCCCACGGCGAATCCGGACGAAGGGCTGGCTCGCGCCTGGCTGTCGCTTGGACTGGTAGAAGAGGCGCACGAGCCGCAGCAGTCGCTTGCGGCGTATGCCCAGGCGGCGAAGCTAACGCCCAACGATCCTGAACCTCATCTTTCCGCCGGGGCGCTGCTGGAAAGGCAGGGCAAGCTGGAGGAGGCCGCCCGCGAGTATCAGGCCGCGGCCAAGCTCGATCCTAAGTCCGCGGAACCAATCATGGGACTGGCTAACGTCTATTCCAAGCAGAAGAAGTACGCCGAGGCAGAAACCCAATTGCGCAAGCTGGTCGCAATCGACCCCGGCAACAGAGATGCCCGCGTTCAATTAGGCCGCGTACTGGCTGCCGAAGGTAAAAGTGGAGAAGCTGCAGGACTGCTGACATCGGAATCGTCGGCACCCTCCAGCGGTCCGCGTGCCGCGTTAGAACTCGGAACCGTCTACGTGAAGGCCGGCAAATATGTCGAAGCGGAACAGCAGTTTCGCATTGCGGTCCAGGGACTGCCGGACGATGGCGAGGCGCATTACGCACTGGGTTCGGTGCTGATGCACGAAAAGCAATACCCCGAGTCGCAGGACGAGCTGCTGGTCGCGGCCAAGCTCAAGCCGGATATGGCGGAAATCTACGGCAATCTCGCCGTCGTCGCTGCCGAAAACAAAAATTACGAACTGGCCATCCATGCGCTGGAGTCACGCGGCAAGTATCTTCCCGAAATTCCTGCGACCTACTTCTTGCGGGCCACTTCCTATGACAATTTGAAAGCAACCGCGAAAGCAGCGGCAAATTATCAACACTTCCTGGCCGCGGATGGTGGCAAGATGCCCAACCAGGAGTGGCAGGCGCGTCATCGACTGATGGCAATCGATCCGAGTAATGCCAGCAAGTACGCTGAGAAGAAATAACATGCGCATCGTCAGGCCAGTCGTGGTGCTTCTGTTCCTGCTCAATGCGCTTGGGCAGGCCAGTGACCAGCCTGCGGCTGGTTTGAAGGCCCGCGCGGATGCCGCGCAAGGCGGGGAACGCGCCACCCTCTCGCTGGAATACGCTCACCGGCAGCTCGAAGACGCGAACACTCTGTATACCCAGGGCGACGTGGACAAAGCTGAAGCCGAGATCCGAGAAGTCTTGGAGTACTCGCATAAGGCTGCAGACGCTGCCAGTGCTTCGGGCAAGCGATTGAAGCAGACCGAAATCGAGCTGCGCAAACTGGAACATCGCATGCGCGACATCGGCCACTCTCTCAACATCGACGACCGGCCTCCGGTGGAAAAAGCGGTGGAGGAATTGGAGCAGGTTCGCGCCGACCTGCTGGCAAAAATGTGGGGCGAGAAAGCTGAGCCGAAGGACAAATCATGATGAAACGATTTCTGGGGCCCATCTGCGTTCTGTTGTTGGGTGTTGTTGCCTCGCCCGTCCTGGCACAGAGTCGCGATCGCGATCCCCTGACGGACGCGGAAGTCGACCAGATGCGCGAAGCCGCCGATTACCCCGACAAGCGGCTGACGCTAATGATTCATTTCGCCAAGGAGCGCATCGCAATGATCGGACTGCTCCGTTCCGATCCCCCCAGTGCCACCCGGCCGAAGCAAATCCGCGATTACTTGCAGGACTTCATCACGCTGCTCGACGAGACCGATGACAATATCGACATGTATGCTTCCCACCACTCTGACATGCGCAAGGGACTCAAACTCTTGATCGAAGCCAACAGTGAGTGGCAGCTCAATCTTCGGCAGTTGAAAGAGCAGTCCCCTGGCGACGAACTGCAGCAGTACTCCTTCGTGCTGGCCAACGCGATCGATACGGTCGCGGACAGCGCCAAGACTGCGCGTGAAACCCTGCAAGAGCAGAACAAACTGGCGGCGGAGAAGAAGCTCAACAAGGTCTACGCAGAGCGCAAGGATTAATGCCTGGCGCACGCTGGCCGTGATAGCTTAAGGAAATCTTGAGGGCAGAAATTCAGGAAATCTTCCAGCGATGTCATCAGGAACTCCGGCCAGGGGTGCCCTTGCCGGAATTCCGCATCGAGTTCTATCCCTTCACCAGTGTGAGCAGCAACATCAAGATTCGCCAGGGCGGGCTGCAGGTGCGGCTCTCCGACCTGTTGGAAGGATCTCCCGAGAGCGTAATCGAAGCCATCGCGCATATCCTGCTCGCGAAGATTTATCGCAAACCGATCGAACCGATCCATGCGACTCGCTTCCGGCGCTACGTTTCCGGTCATGACATGCGTGCCAAGGCGCACCTGGTGCGGCAAGTGCGCGGCCGCAAGCGCATCGGCCCGGCCAAGGGCCTGGTTTACCACCTAGAAGATATCTTCGACGAACTGAACCATCACTACTTCCATGATTTGCTGGCCCGGCCGCGGATGACATGGAGCCAGGTGCGTTCGCGGCGCAGTCTGGCTCACTATGACCCGGCCCACAACACCATCGTAGTAAGCCGCATCTTTGACCAACCCCTGGTGCCCCGCTATGCCATCGAATACATCCTGTACCACGAGATGCTGCACCTCAAACACCCGGTGAAACTGCGTGGCAGCCGACGTTGCGTGCATGGCAAGGAGTTCCAGGAGGAAGAGAAGCTCTTCCCTCACCTCCATCAGGCGAAGGCATTCCTCAAGACGCTGTGAGATTCAAGCTGGAGTGCGGCAAGCGTGACAGGGCTTGCGAACCTCGGCGCTGACGCTCGCTGCCGGTAGATCACAGCCCCTGCGCTGTCTGTTCCACTAGAATTGAAGTATCGTCCACCGAGGTTGCTCGTTTTCGCAATGGAACAGTGGTTACCCAAGTCCGTCTTGTGCCTGAGGAACTACACTCTGCAGGATTTCCTCGCGGACCTCGGCGCGGGTGTCACTGTCGGATTCGTCGCCCTACCGCTGGCGATGGCGTTTGCGATAGCCTCCGGACTCTCCCCGCAAGCCGGCATCTATTGCGCAGTCGTTACCGGGTTCCTGATCTCCGCGTTAGGCGGATCCCGCGTGCAGATTGGCGGTCCCACGGGCGCATTTGTCGTGGTGATCGCGGGCATCGTCGCCAAGCACGGTGTTGACGGCCTGTTCATGTGCACCATGATGGCCGGCGTGCTGCTCTTCGTCATGGGCGCAACCGGACTTGGCGCTGCGGTGAAGTTCATACCCCGCCCGGTGGTACTCGGCTTCACCAACGGTATAGCGGTGCTCATTGCCAGCACCCAAATCAAGGACTTCTTCGGCCTGACCATCGACCATGTTCCGGGGGACTTCATCGGGCGGATGCGGGCGATTGCCGATAACTTCTATACCATCTCGTGGGAAGCCACTCTACTCGGTGTGATGTCAATCGCCGTCATTCTGCTCACCACGAAACTGGTCAAGCGACTGCCGGGATATATCGTTGCTCTCGTGCTGGGCACCATCGCCGTGGTGCTGTTCAAGCTTCCTGTCGAGACCATTGGCACGCGCTTTGGCGGAATTCCTTCCGGTCCGCCCCATCTGCACGTCCCGCAATTTCACTGGAACATGGTGCATGGATTGATTTCGCCGGCCATCACTGTTGCCATGCTGGGCGCGATTGAATCCTTGATGTCGGCGGTGGTGGCCGACCGCATGTGCGGCGACAAGCACAATCCCAATGTCGAGTTGATCGCCCAAGGGATCGCTAACATCGCGTCACCGATGTTTGGCGGACTTCCGGCGACGGGCGCGATTGCCCGTACCGCTACCAACATTCGCTCGGGCGCGCGCACCCCGGTTGCGGGGATGATCCACTCTCTCACGCTGCTGGCGATTCTGCTGTTCGCCGCACCGCTGGCTTCGCACGTCCCGCTGGTCGTGCTGGCCGGAATTCTGATGGTGGTTTCCTACAACATGGGCGAGTGGGCCGAGACGAGCAAGATTCTAAGGCTTTCTAAGTCGGACATCTCGGTCTGGCTGGCGACGTTCGCGCTCACGGTTTTCGCCGACCTCACGGTTGCAGTCGAGTTTGGCATGATCCTGGCCGCGCTGCTGTTCATCCGCAAGGTGACGGCGACTACTACCGTCTCTGAGGTCACTGACGATTACGTCGAAGCCGGCCGCGCCCACATTCTGCAGGACAAAGACATTCCCGATTACGTAACGGTCTTCCGCATCCACGGGCCGTTTTTGTTTGGGGCGACTGACAAGCTCGACATGGTGAGCGAGCAACTCGACGATCTGCCACCGGTGGTGATCGTGCGCCTGCGGAACATGACCGCCATCGACGCCACAGGTTTGCGCGTGTTGGAGGAGTTGGCCACCAAGCTGCACGACTCGGGACGCTCGTTGCTGTTTTGTGGAGCTTTGCCGCAACCGCTCCAACTCATGCAGCAGGCGGGATTCGATAAGCATGTGGGCGTAGAGAACATTTGCCCCAACATTGAGGCCGCACTGCGGCGCGCCGAGCAATGCATTCGGGAAATGCAGGTGGGAGCAAGCTAGGTCTGGAGTGGGCGTTCCATCAACAACGCGTGGTCATCTTCGGCGCTTCGGTATTCTTCGAGAGATGATTACCGATCCAGTCAACAGAACTACGGCAAGCATCAGAGCGGCGGCGTCTAATCGCTGGTACTCATCGAAGCCGCCAATCTCCTCGCGGCATGCATCCGACTTCGGCGCGCCGCGCGTTGGTACTCCGTCTTCGTCGAACCCGCCGCCGGTGTAGCAATCGGCCTTTCCCCAAGCGTTATAGGCGAAATTACTGACAGCCAAGGCCGCAATAACAAGACCCAGAAATAGCACGAGCCGTGCTGCGATCCTAAGCCGATGACGGGACCTGTGGCGCGAACGGTGCGGTTTCCGGATCGCCGCCGCTTCTGAGTCGTCGAAGCTTTCCGATGAGGTCGTCATTGCCAAATCACGGGCGCGCCCACTCTCTGATCCGGATTCTTGCACGCCGAAACATGTCTTTGGCCACTTTACTCCGGGTGCCATTAAAAGCGGTGACCATTATCACCCGGGGGCGTGAGAGGGATTGGCGAATAAAAGGAGAGGCACACGGCCTCTCCTCTAGTTGGTTACGAGATAATTTAACTTCCTATAAATCAGTTTAATACAGGCGAAAGTTAACCTCTACGTTGATCTGTACGGCGACTGGGCGGCCATCCTTCATGGCGGGCTCGAAGCGCCAGTGGTTTACGGCTTCGATAGCTTTTTGATCTAGGCCCATGCCCAGCGGACGGCTGACCCGGATGTCGCGGGGTTTGCCATCCGGCCCCACCACGAGCCACAACACCACCGTGCCCTGGTACTTCGCCTTGCGGGCCTCTTCCGAGTATTCGGGGTCCGGCGTCTCCAGCGCCCGTGGCGCCGATACTCCGTTACCTACGCGGAAGGCGCCTCCACCCATACCACCGCCGTGGCCTGGGCCAACACCGGGTCCAGAGCCGGAACCAACTCCTCCGCCGCTACCCGAACCGATGCCCCCGCCGCTTCCAGTTCCGTTAGATAACGGGCCTTCAGGAATACGTGACATTGGGTCGCCCAAGTTCGGCAGGTTGCTGGCGATCTTGATGTCAGGCGGCACGACCACGGTAGGCTCAACCGCCAGTTTGGGATTGTCGTTGCGTATGACAACCGCAGGAGGCGCAAGTTGTTGCATGGAAAATTTGGGCAGCTTACCTTTGGTCGCGGCCAGTTTGTCGCGATCGCCGCCACCTCCGCCACCGCCCATCTGGGCGCCTTTCTTGGCGGTCATGGGAAGATCCATGGGCACGTCGGCATCGGTGAGAGAGATCACGTTCTGGGGCTGATTATTCAGCTTCACGGCGCGGCTGCTCATGATGGACAATCCGATCAGCGCGGCGATCATGAGTACGTGCACCGCAAGCGAGACTCCCGCACCTTCCTGCTTATAGTCGTAAGAGCCCCAGATGCTGCGCACCTTGATGGGCTTGGAACTCAGTTGCAGCGGAGGAAGCTTCTCGGGGAAGAACGCAGCCTTGATGTTGGCGCTCAGCGAACTCCAGAGCGACTGCTCCACATCCGTATGCCGATCAAAGCCATTGTCCGCAAGCGGCTTTGAAGTTAGCTGGAGCGGGGGCAATTTTTCCGGCGAGAGAACATCTCGAACGTTTTGCGTCAGCGAGCGCCAAAGTGATCCATCGAGGCCGGTGCGCGGAAGTATCAGGCCGTCATCGTCAATCGGCTTGGAAGTCAACTGCAACGGGGGCAGCTTCTCGGGGTTGAGTGCCGACCGGATATTGCCCAGCAATGAGCTCCAGACGGATTCATTCAGTTCGACCGGGGGCAAAAAGTTCAAACTTGCCCTTATGTCATCGTTCCCTGCCTGGTGCGGCGGGACCGTGGTTTGTTCAGCCATAAGTCGATTTATGTCCTCTAGGTCTAATCGGCAACACGCAGGTGAACGTCCAGCTTGCCGGCAGACGCACATCTGCCGACACGTCCCATCTACAAACCCGAGTGGGATAACAAGGTTTCGGCGGCGCCATTTTCGCTGGTGCCGACGCCCGTACTTCGAGCGCCTGTAATTGGATGCGTGACCACGCTCGCCGTCGTCAATCTTTTCGAGATTACTCGAGGAGCATCTGGGAAGTAAAGGCGGGCGCAACCGCAAACTGCTGTTGGACGGAGGTTTGTGCCCTCCCTATAATGAAGCGATAGCCTGTGCAAACCCGTTCATCCTGTTACAGGCCCAAGGGGAGAAACCCGGAGTGTCGCTCGACCTGAAGTCCACGCTGAATCTGCCGAAAACCGACTTCCCCATGAAGGCGAACCTGCCCCAGCGCGAGCCCAAACGGCTCGAACAGTGGGAGGCGATGCACATCTACGAGCGCATCCGCGAAACCCATAAGGGCGAGCCGATTTACGTCTTGCACGACGGGCCTCCTTACGCCAACGGGCCGATCCACTTGGGCACCGCCATGAACAAGACGCTCAAGGACTTCATCGTGAAGACGCGAACCATGAGCGGCTTCGACGCTCCTTACGTTCCCGGCTGGGACTGCCACGGCCTGCCCATCGAAATCAAGGTGGACGACGATCTGGGCCGCAAAAAACTCGAAATGGACCCCATGGAAGTCCGTGACGCTTGCCGCAACTATGCCGACACGTACCTCGACCTGCAGCGCGAGCAGTTCAAGCGCCTGGGCGTATTTGGCCGCTGGGACGATCCGTACTCCACTATGACGCCGCAATACGAGAGCGTCGTCATGGAAACGTTTTACTCGTTTTACGAGCAGGGCCTGGTCTATAAGGGACTGAAGTCGGTGTATTGGTGCGTGCACGACAAGACCGCTCTGGCCGAGGCGGAAGTCGAATATCAAATGCATTCCAGCCCCAGCGTGTGGGTGCGGTATCCGCTGACTAGCGACGCCGGCAAGGTCGATGCTGCGCTAGAAGGCAAGAAGAACGTCGCCACCATCATCTGGACTACCACTCCATGGACCCTGCCAGCGTCCATGGCGGTGACCTTTGCCCCGAACGCGGAGTATGTGGCGCTCGACACTGGCGAATGGATCTACATCGTTGCCAAGGAATTGGCACAGCAGACGATCGAGAAATGCAACCTCGTCGATCCGAAGGAAGTCGCGAGTTTCCCCGGTTCGAAGCTGGAGTACGCGACGTTCGCGCATCCCTTCCTGGATCGCAGCGTGCTGGGCGTGCTCGGCGATTACGTCACCATGGACACCGGCACGGGCGCGGTGCATACCGCTCCGGCTCATGGCGCGGACGACTTCCAGACCGGCGTGAAGTATGGCATCGATTTGACGTGTGACGTGGACGAAGGCGGCCTGCTGCTGCACGGGCTGCCGGAATATCAGGGCCGGCAGGTATTCAAGGCGAACCCGCTGATCGTCGAACTGCTGAAAGCGCGCGGCGTGTTGCTGGGCTACGAGAAGATCGAGCACTCCTATCCGCACTGCTGGCGCTGCCATAACCCGATCATCTTTCGCGCTACCGAGCAGTGGTTCATCTCCATGGAAGGCGAGTTGCCCGGCGGGACGCTGCGCAGCCGCGCGCTGGAAGAAATCCGCAAGGTGAAGTGGGACCCGGCGTGGGGCGAAGATCGCATCTCCAACATGATTGCCACGCGCCCCGACTGGTGCATCTCGCGGCAGCGGCTATGGGGAGTGCCCATCGCGGTCTTTCAGTGCGAAGGATGCAACACGTTTCTCAATGAGAAGTCGGTCAACCGCGCGGTCGTCGAGTTATTCGCTCGGGAAGGCGCTGACGCGTGGTACAAGCGAGCCGCCGAAGACATCCTGCCGACAGGGACCAAGTGCGCCAAGTGCGGCGCGGCGAAGTTTCGCAAGGAGATGGACATCATCGATGTCTGGTTCGAGTCGGGATCGAGCCAGGCAGCAGTGTTGGGCTACGAGCCGGGCCTGCCGTGGCCTGCCGATCTTTATCTGGAGGGCGGCGATCAGCATCGGGGATGGTTCCACTCTTCCCTGCTGTGTGCGGTCGGCGCGAAGGGCGGAGCGCCGTATCGCGCCGTTGCCACCAGCGGCTGGACTCTCGATCCGCAAGGCCGCGCCATGCACAAGTCGCTGGGGAACGCGGTTGATCCGGTTGAAATCACCGATAAGCTTGGGGCAGAAATCGTGCGGTTGTGGGTTGCGTCGGTGGATTTCCGGGAAGACGTGATCGCCTCGGATGAATTGATGAAGCGAGTAGCCGACAGCTACCGCAAGGTCCGCAACACGTTCCGCTACATCCTGTCGAACCTTGACGGCTTCGATCCGCGGCACGACAGCGTTGGCTTCGCCGGCATGGAGCCGCTCGACCAGTACATCCTGCTGCGCGTGGCGGAACTGACCAGCGACGTGCGCGGCCACTATGACACATTTACTTTTCACAAGGCGTATCAGCGGCTGAAGGACTTTTGCATCGTGGACCTCAGCTCCATTTACTTCGACGTGCTGAAGGACCGGCTCTACACCTCGGCGCCGAAGTCCGTGGCCCGGCGCGCAGCGCAGACCGCTCTCTTTCGACTGGGAGACGCGCTGGTCCGCCTGATGGCTCCGACTATGTGCTTCACGGCTGATGAGGTCTGGGAATTTCTGCCGAAGGCTGAAGGCAGCCCGGAAAGCGTGCATCTTGCCCGCTTTCCCGAGCCGCAAGAGTTGACGGGTCCGCTGCCGGCAGGATTTGACGCTGCTGGACTGCAATCGGAGTGGTCGTCTTTGCTGATTGTTCGAGACGAAGCTCTGAAGGTGCTTGAGGTAGCCCGCACCGACAAGCAAATCGGCACAGGCCTCGAAGCGCAATTGCATGTGTCAGCGCCGGAGCCGCTGTACTCGCTCTTACACCGGCACCGCGATCAACTGCGGTATTTGTTCATCGTCTCCGCAGTAGCGTTGGAGAAGTCGGCGGCGGCCAACGGCGATACCGGATTGCTGATCGCGGTGAGCAAAGCCCAGGGAGCGAAGTGCGAGCGCTGTTGGAACTACTCCACCCACGTGGGCGAAGACAAGTCGTATCCGACGGTCTGCGAGCGTTGCAGCGCGGTCTTGGCCGAGATTGAGTCAACCACTGCCACGCATTAGACAGTGTTTGCGGCGGGAGCGATGATTCCTTCCGGCGCAAGCCAGCGTCTAACCGATGCATGACCCAGGAGCGGCGCTTTAAGATCTTCGAGTTCAGAACGAAAGATCTGCCACGAGCTAACGATTCCATGCGTAAATACTTTTTCCTTATCGCCGTGTGTGTCATCTTCTTTGACCGGCTCGCCAAGTGGGCGGTGGCGACGTATATTCCGTTGCGCGAGAGCCTCACCGTCGTCCCCGGTTTTTTCCACATCACGCATGTCGAGAACCCGGGTGCGGCGTTTGGCCTGTTTGCCGAGTCGTCTGCCCCGTGGAAGATCGCAGCCCTGGTTGGTTTTTCGCTAGTCGCCCTGGTCATCGTTTCCGTGCTGCTCTGGAAGAACAGTCACATCATGAACACCACGACTATCGGGCTGTCGCTGATTCTTGGCGGTGCGACGGGCAATCTGTGGGACCGCATCGTTGATGGCCGCGTGGTGGATTTTCTGCACTTTTATGTCGGCAGCTATAGTTGGCCCGACTTCAACGTGGCGGACAGCGCGATCGTTATTGGTGCGATTCTGCTGGTTTCAGAAATCCTCTTTGCCAAACCGAGTGGCCAAACGGTCAAGAGCAGTTCGTAGCGGCTGCAAATCGCCTTCGTTCCCTTTCCGGTTACCTGCCCACAACATCGCCCACACTCGTACACTGTTTCTGAATTCTCATAATTACACCGAGGCATATGAAAGCTCATCGTGCTGTCGCGCTTTGTTTCTATTTCCTGATCGGCGTCCAATGCATGACCGGGCAGACTCCCGTGAAATCTGATTCCATCGTTTCGTACTCGCGCATTGCCGATGGAATCGAGTTTCAACTCCATCACGGCATTCTGAAGGTGCGGTTCTGCACCGACTCGATGGTGCATGTGACTTTTCATACAGGCCCTCGGGTGGAGCACCCCCAGCCGTGGATAGCCAAGAACGAGTGGCCTTCCGTCGCATTTCACGCGGAGGAAGACGCCAGCCGCAACATTATGCTCACTACCAGCGGCATTCGCATTGTTGCCGAGCGCGATTCGGGCGCGCTGGTCTTCCAGGATGCGCAGGGGACCGCGCTGGTTCGCGAATCTGCGTCACCCGCGCCGCGCGATCTCACAGCGGCGGTAGTCAATGGTGAAAATACGTTTCATGCCAGCGCCTACTTCGATCTCACGCACGACGAAGCCCTCTACGGATTGGGACAGCACCAGTCCGGCTTGCTCAATCAGCGCGGCACCGACGTGTTGCTGATGCAGGACAACACCAACATATCGGTTCCCTTCCTGCTTTCCAGCCGCGGCTACGGATTGCTGTGGAACAGCGCTTCCCTCGGCCGCTACGAGAACCACTTCCAGCCCAAACTCGCGCTGCGCGCCGAAGTGGCCGACGCTGTCGACTACTATTTGTTCTATGGGCCTGAATTCGACCGCATTATCGCCGCCTGCCGCACGTTGACGGGTCGAGCGCCAATGCTCCCGCTCTGGGCGTATGGATTTTGGCAGTCGCGGCTGCAATACAACACCCAGCAGGAGATGCTGGACGTCGCGACAAAATATCGTGACCTCAAGATTCCGCTCGATAATCTGGTGCTTGATTTTGGCTGGATGGAGCGTATGGGCGGGCACCAGTTTACCGCCGATTTTCCCGATCCCGCCGCCATGTTTCGCAAGCTGCACGAGATGCACGTGCACACCATGATTTCGGTGTGGCCGCTCTACACCTCGCCCAGCGCTAACTTCGACGAGATGTCGGGTAACAACTATTTCGTTACTGGAGGACGCACGCAACTTCCCAGCTACTATCCCGGCAGCCGCCTCTTCGATTCGTTCAATGCCGATGCGCGCAAGACGTTCTGGCGGCAAATGAAGACGGATCTCTACGACAAGGGAGTTGAGGCGTGGTGGCTCGACTCGTCGGAGCCGCTGGATTTCTATGGCGAGGAACAAGGCCCCATGCTGGAAGGAGCGCACACCGGGTTGGGCATCGGCACGCGCTATGCCAACATCTATTCGTTGATGGAAACAGAAGCGGTGTACGAAGGACAGCGTGCCACCAGGGACAAACAGCGCGTGTTTATCCTCACGCGGTCGGCGTTTCTCGGGCAACAGCGCAACGCCGCCGCAGCGTGGTCGGGAGACATCGCTCCCGACTTCGCCACGCTGCGCCGCCAGATTCCTGCGGGCCTGAACTACTCGATGTCCGGCCTGCCTTACTGGACCACCGACATCGGGGGCTTTCAGGGCGGAGACCCCAACGACCCTGCGTATCAGGAGGTCTTCGTGCGCTGGTTCCAGTACGGAACATTTTGTCCGATCTTCCGCACACACGGAGCCCGCAAAACAAATGAGCTATGGTCTTACGGTCCGCGGGCGCAGGAAATCCTGACGTACTATGACAAACTTCGCTACCGCCTGCTGCCCTACATATATTCGCTCGCCTGGGAAGTGACGTCGGGAGGTTACACGCCGATGCGTGCGCTGGTGATGGACTTCCCTACCGATCCAAAAGCGCTCGAAGTCGATGACGAGTTCATGTTCGGGCCCGCGATCCTGGTAAATCCCGTTACGCATGCGGGAGCGACTTCGCGCAGTGTCTATCTCCCTGCCGGGGCAAGTTGGTATGACTTCTGGACGGGAGCATCGCTTAAAGGCGGACAAGCTGTAGTCGCGGCCGCCCCGCTCGAAACGATGCCTCTCTACGTGCGGGCGGGATCGATTGTACCGATGGGACCGGAGCTGCAGTACACCGGCGAAAAGCCAGCCGATCCCATCGAATTGCGAATCTATCGCGGAGCGGATGGCAAGTTCACGCTCTACGAGGATGACGGGGAGAGTTACGCCTACGAGAAGGGCGAGCACGCAACGATTGTGATTACGTGGTCGGAGGCAACCCGGACATTGTCAATCGGAGCTCGCACAGGAACTTTCCCGGGCATGCTGCGGGAGCGGACATTACACGTCTTGCTGGTGGAAAGAGGATACGGTCTCAGGGAAGGCATTTCCGCAATCCCTGACAAAGTCTTGCACTACGACGGTACCGCCCAGACCATAAAGCTCACGCCCCGCTAGGGAGACGGGGGTGCGGCAACACCTGTGAGTTTACAGAACTGAATCAGGACGAATTCAGCGGGATAGATCGGCGCTACTCCGACGAGACAGATCAGCCGTCCGTTGTCGATGTCATCCTGGGTCATGGTAGAAGCGTCGCAGCGCACGAAGAAGGCCTGTGTTGGCGAGCCTCCCTGCAAGGCTCCGGAACGATACTCATTGAACAGAAAGTTCTCGACCGACTGCCTCACCTGCGCCCAAAGCACTTCGCCATTGGGTTCAAACACCACCCACTGCAGGCCCTGATCGATCGACTTTTCCAGGTAGATGAGGTATCGGCGGAGGTTGATGTACTTCCACTCGGAATCCCGCGAAGTGGTGCGTGCACCCCAGATGAGGTTGCCTCGTCCCGGAAAATTCCGCAGCACGTTAACGCCACATGCATTCAACGGCCCCTGTTGCTCATTGTTGATCTGCCGCTCCAACCCCACGATGCCGAGGATGGGCAGGTTTGCTGGAGCCTTCCACACCCCTCGCTCCAAATCGGATTGCACCATTGCGCCGGCGATGTGTCCACCAGGATGGACTGCCAATGCCGCGCCGCCGGCCACATCTTCGACCAACACCCAAGGCATGTAATAGGCCGCGAACGAAGACTGTGCCTCCGGAGGTGGGCCCGACTGCATGTCGGAGTTGAGTGGCGCAGCCAGGATTGCGACCCGGTCCTTGCGTTGCTGGCAATGGTCGACGAGTGCGGCTGTCATTCCTGTGACCGAATGCTCGTCGGGACAACAAACGATGGAGACATCTGCAAGCGCATTGAGCGGGGCCAGCGGAATCTCTCTAGGCTCAATACTGCCACTCTGTATCTCGGAAGGCAGGCGCAGGATGTAGCACTGCACGCCCCCGTTGAGGAAGAAGCCCTGTAGGGCGTATGCGAGATTTTCATCTGGAGCCAACCCGCCGAAGCTCGCACTAAACTCCAAGAAGTTAGCGATCAGCGTCGCCGTAAACGGCCCGTCTTGCGCAAAACCAACGAACACAACGATGGTAGTCGAAACGCCGTTGATTGGGTGCATGCCCGGGTCCATCTCCTGTACGTAGACGCCCGGGTATAGGTTATCCGGCATCGGTATCTCCTGGACGCAACGCTACGGTGTCTTGTACACCTGTTTGTACACTTCGGCGTTGCGCACGATGGCCTGTACGTACTCGCGGGTTTCGGTGAATGGAATCGACTCCACGAATTCTTCGATGTCGTGGTAGTTCCCTGAAGACCGCCACTCCTCGACTCGCGACGAGCCCGCATTGTAGGCGGCGAGTGCGTACTCCACTTGTCCGCCGAAATGGTCCACCATCTCGCGGAAATACTTCGTGCCCAGCTCGATGTTGATCGAGGGATCGAGCAGCGAGTCTGTCTTGTAGTTGTGCAGTCCCACTTGTTTGGCGGTTCCCTTGCCGGTTGTCGGGAGAAGCTGCATCAGGCCGTAGGCATTGGCGTGCGACACCACGCCGGGATTGAATTCCGACTCCTGCCGGATCAGCGAGGCCACCAGGTAGGGATCGAGACCATTGGCTTCTGAGTTGCGCCGCAGCGCTTCCCAGTAGGGCCGCGGAAACAGACCTTCCCAGTAGGGTTGCGGCAGGGCGCTCACGTCCATCGCGAAGTATCCGCTGATGGCATGCTTCAGCGCCTGCAGTGCCCGGTAATACTCGCCGGCGCCGGTGTACATGCGGGCGATCTCCACCATCTCCCACGATGGCCCGGAGCTAGTGCCAGCCTGCAGCTCTCTCACTGCCAGATCGAGCGCCCCGGCGTTCTCCAGCAAACGCGAGCGATTGTAATGCAGGTCGTCGTCGGGCGGCGTGGTGCGCAATGATTCCGGCTCAATCTTTGTGATGCCCGGAATGTGCTGCAAGCTGGCAACCGCGACGGACTGGGCGTCTGGCAACGTAGCCAGGCGCTTGCGCGCGGCCACACCGTAGTAGTAGTTGCGGTAGCGGTCGGTAAGCTTCAGGTAGTAAGCGCGAGCCAGTCCGTAATTCTGGTCGGCCTCTGCCAGGCGGCCGCGCCAATAGATGGCGTTGGGAACTTCATTCGATCCTGGATAAAACTCAATCTGCTGGTCGAAATACTTTCTCGCCTGCTCCGGCCGGTTTTGGCGATAGGTCAGCCAGGCGCACTTCCATTGGGCATAAGACGCCTTGCTGCTGTTGGGAAAGCGCTCGTGGATCTCGCGGTAATAATCGATGGCGCGATCATAGTCCTGACGCAGCAGGTACATGTTGCCAGCGGTAAACAACGCCGACTCCAGCCACGGCGAAGCAGGAGTCGTCGCCCGCATGTGTTGCAGGATGGTGCTCAGTTCCGCGTCGTCGCTGGTGTTGCGGGCAATCTCCGCGCTCTGATACCACTTCTCGGCGCTAGCCTCGCTGCCGTCATCGGGTATGCGGGCTAGCACTTCTTTTGCCTGGCGGTTATCACCCAGCTTCATCAACGCGTTGGCCAGTTGAATATTCACTTGCGACTGTTGACCCGCAGGCGCGAGGGAAACCATCAGTTTGTACTCATCCGCAGCAGGAGCCCAACGGCGTCCCTTGTAAAGGCCGTCCGCCCGGCGCTGATGTTCCGCGAACGTCACCGCAGGCAGCGATTCCGCTTCTGGAATCCTCTTCAAGTCGCTCTCAGCCAAGTCGGCTTGGGAGCTCGTCGGATAGTCGTAGTACACGCGCCTCAGTACTTCCGCACCCGAGCGGCTCTGCCCATTCTGAACATAAGCTTTGCCCAAGAGAAATTCGACCTCGGCACCGCCACCGCCGCGATGCGTAAGCAACTGAACTGCCTCCGCCGGATGGTTGGTGGCAAGCAATGCTTTCACGTAAGCCAGTTCGGCGTCGTTGGCGTACACCGAGTCCGGGTAGCGGGTGCCGAAATCTTTCAGATAGCTAAGCGACGCCTGGGGATTGTTGCTCGCCACATAGGAATTGCCAATGAAGAACGACGTGTAATCGTTTAGTTCGCCGATGTAGGCCTGCGACTTTTCCAGGGCGGCGATGGATGCCGGATACTGCCCATCCAGGTAATGCGCGTAGCCAATGGCAAACCAGGCCAGTGCTCCCGGCTCTGTACCAGCGTGCTTGCTGGCATAACTCTCTACGCCAGTGTAGGCGGCAGGCGTGCGGTATTCGATCAACTGACGGGCCATGGGGCGCAGATCGCTGGACGCCACAAACGTCTTGTGCAAGCGAATGGTCCGTGCCGCAGTGGCCTTCTTGCGCGGCGTATGTCCCTTCCTGGACGACGGCTTCTTTTGGCCGGCGGTATCGGACGTTGCACTCTTCTTCTTGCTGGACGGGGACGCGCTGTTCGGCTTCTTCTTAGGCGGAGTTGCGGAGTCCTGGGCGGGCAATCCACTACCCTGCAGCAACAGCAACGCGGCCAGACTGGTGGCGGTAAATCGACTTAGAATACTCACTGGATTTAGTGTAACCTGACTCCGCCTTGATGCCGTGGCGCGATCCCGTTGTAAGTTACGGTTCCCTCTCACGCCATCCGATGGTGTGGGGTCCGCTTATTCTAAAGTATGCGTGCGTCGATGATTTCAGCTCCGGACCCCGTCGGTTCGGCACAAAGATGTCGCAATATGAGACGATAGTGCGAGCTTTAACGAGGCTTCTGAATTCCGTCTGTATAATGTTCGGGAACTGAAAATTGCCACTACGTTAAATTCCTGAATCTGCAAACACATGGGAACCATCCAACCAAAAGTAGAAGAACCAGCGAGCGACGAGCTAAAGCTGGTTCATGCGGCCAAGGCCGGCGACATCAGCGCTTTTGAAGAGCTGGTGAAGCGCTACGACCGCAATGTGTTTCGCATCGCGCAGCACATCACGCAAAACCGCGAAGACGCGGAAGACGTGGTGCAGGACGCATTTTTAAAGGCGTACCAGAACCTGAGCAGGTTCCAGGAGCAGTCCAAGTTTTACACCTGGCTGGTGCGCATCGCGGTGAACGAGGCGTTGATGCGCCTGCGCCGCCGCCGTCCTGAGCGCATGGTGTCGCTCGACGAAGACATTAAGACGGAAGACGATTCCATGCCGCGCGAAGTCGCGGACTGGGCTCCGAATCCGGAGCAACTGTACAGTCAGGGCGAGTTGAAGGAAATACTGGGAAAGACAATCCAGGGGTTGCCGCCGAGTTTTCGCACCGTGTTTGTGTTGCGCGATGTCGAGGGCCTCTCGACGGAAGAGACTGCTGACGCCCTGGATTTGAGTGTTCCGGCCGTGAAGTCGCGTTTGCTTCGTGCCCGGTTGCAACTGCGCGAACGTTTGAGCAAGTACTTCAAAAATCGTGTTGGTGGAGATGGCAAACAGTGACGTGCTCTGAATTCCTTAAGGAGCTAACCGACTACCTCGATGAGTCGATGGACGCCCAGACCAAGGCCGAATTGGAAGACCATCTTCAGTGGTGCCACAACTGCTACGTCGTCTGCAACACCACCAAGATGACCATCGAGATCTACCGGGAGTCCCATCTCTACGAATTACCTGACGACCTTCGCGGGCGTTTACGTACTGCGATTGTCAGCAAATGCAAGGGGTCGGGCGGGGTGGCTTCCGGCAAACCAGCCTCTCCAGAGTCCAAGTGACTGTCTGACAGGCGTGTCGAATCGGGACACAACCGGTCTCTTTCCAAAGCGAAACTAACTGTTTGACCTGCCCGAAGCTTTCCGCGCCACATCGAATCCAATGCAGTAACACTGGGGTTGCATGAACATGAAGAGCTGGCCGCTCCGGCGCCATGTTCCTGCATTACATTCCGTCAACCCAGGACGGAGCGGAACGGAGGCGAGTTATGGGGTTCTTCGACCTGATGTTCGGTTGCCCTCACAAACGATTCAGTTTCCCGATCACAGTCCGGGGCACCCGGCGCCGCAGCGATACGGCATTTCTGCGCAGGACGTATGTGGTGTGCCTCGAGTGCGGACGAGAATTTCCGTATGACTGGATCGAGATGAAGGTGGTGCGTGAGTCTCGAGAAAATGCAACTGGCGTCGCCACGCCTTCGCATCGGATTGCGTAATCGGTCTACGGTTACCGCGCTTGCGATGTCTTGGGTGGGAGTACGCCCGGAAAACAGTCTCGTCCCATCGGCAGCAATACCCACTTCAATCGGCCATGGCAAAAGAGAACCGGCAGCCATGCCCCGCCGGTGTTGGATGCTATTAGCTTTGGAATCTAGTCGTCGCGACGCGACAGAGTTGGCCGGTCGTCCTGCGGCTGTTGCGTGCCGGTTGGGCTGTTGTCGGCAGTGGTCTTGCGCAGCGTAGGTTTGTTGATGTCGGTGGCCGGAATGGCCTTCTTCCGATTTTCGATCGAAGCCAGCCGCGCCTTCACCGAATCGAATTCAGAGGTGCTGAGAACGTACTCGGGCTGACTGGGCAGGATCTTGCGGATTTCTTCCTGCGTCTTCGTAATGCGATCCGGCGTCGGTGGATGTGAAGCAAAAGCCTTCGCCAGCGTTCCCGGTTTCTTCTTATCTTTCGCTTCGATCTTCTCGAAGAACGTGATGAATGCCTGGGGATCGTAGCCAGCTCTGTACATGTACTGCACACCCAGGAAGTCGGCTTCGGCCTCGAAGTTGCGCGAGAACTTCATGAAGGTCAGCGGCAATGCCAGATTGATGGCCATGCTGGCTGCCTCATAAATGCCCCAGCTTCCAATAAAAACCAGCGGAATCGTCGCCATCTGGGCGTACTGGGCGCGCGTCATTTGCTGCATGGCGTGGCGTGCGGCAACGTGAGCGATCTCGTGGGCCATCACTCCGGCAAGTTCAGCCTCTTCGTCTGCGGCCAGTATCAGCCCGCTGTTGACGTAGAAATATCCGCCCGGCAGTGCGAACGCATTGATCTCATCGGAATCGATCACTTTAATGGTGAAGGGCACCTTGGCGTCGGAGTTGCGAACCAGGTTCTGTCCAATTCGATTTACGTACTCGGTGATTACCGGGTCCTGCACCATGCGTGCGGTCTGCTCGACCATCATGGCGTATTGCTTGCCCATCTTGATCTCGGTGTCGGTCGAGTACCAATCTCCCAAACCCCGCCCGCCCACGTTCCGGTTGCCTATGGCGTCCACGTCATTCTTGCTGCCACTCTTCACACTCGGGGCCGCGGCTGCAGCGGTAGAGGTGCTGCCGGCCGGAGTTGAAGCCGTCGAGGGATCGGCGGATTGGGTAGCATCTGGCGTCGCACCCGGGCCAGCCGCCGGAGCAGGCGCAGATGGAGTCTGGGTGCCTGATTGGGCCACTGCGGGCATAGTCAGGCAGAAACACAGCAACCAAGCAATGGGAGCTGAAACAGCGCGTGCCTTCATCGGAGACTCCGATCCCGAACGCTTCTTCACTTTGCTGAACCCCATCCTGCGACGCCTTGCCGGGACTCCAGGCAGCGCCGCTCTTGCACTGGCCTGGAAGCTGTCGTCCATGCTGGGGCGCTTTCTGCGCTCATTATATGCCGAAAGCCAATTGTCAACTCGCCGGATTGCGCGTCCCGACAGGCCACACAACCATTCCCAAAGTCCAAACCCGCCACATGGCATAAGTTGCTACGGCCGGAGATTCCGTTGGACTGCAACGCCCTGGACAGAACTCATCTTAATCGGGGCGCACCGTTTCTACTCGCGAGAATGCGCTCTTTACACCTCCAATAGCGGTGTGCCATGATGCGCGGGTTGCGCGACGCGCATACTTTTTGGACGTACTCGACGCTCGGAGGTCTGGAATGGAAGTGGGCAACTTTACCACTACGACGGTCCGCAAAGTCTCAATTCAGGACTTTGTAAACAATTTGCAAAAACTTGGGGAGCGCGATTTCGACACCGTCGAAGCCCCCCTGGCGTACCTGCGAGCTAATCCCGTCGATCCTGATTCCCTTCGGCCATACCTGTTCTGGAACCAGCAGCATTACACTCGAAACCTCATCGACAAGACCGAGCTTTATGAGCTGCTGGCCATCTGCTGGGAGGTGGGCATGGGGTCTTCGATCCACAATCACAAGGACCAGCACTGCTGGATGGCGGCGCCCGTGGGACGGCTCTCGGTTTGCAACTACCGCGTGATCGAGGAGGACCTCGCGACCCAACATTGCAACATTGTCCCGACCAACGTGGTGGAAATTACTGCAACCAATCCGGTAGCCGTCGATCCCCTCAACCCGGTGCACGACGTGCGCAATTCCCGTGAATTCGGAGACCGCGCCGTGAGCCTTCACCTATACTCTCGGCCCTTCGATTGCTGCGTCGTGTACTCGGTGGAGCAGCACACCTGCGGCGAAATCGGACTCCATTACCACTCGATGTACGGCAAGCCGGTGTAGAACGTAACGCCGACCAGGCTGCTGGCAGAAAATCCCGGTGGCCGGCGTGTCCGGCAACTAGTTCGCAGCAGTTACCGCTTTCAAATAGCGGTAATAGAAATCCACGCCGCTGTAATACGACTCCACGCCCAGCCGCTCGTCGCGGCCGTGGGAGCGATCGTCGTCGGTGTCGATCGCCAATCCGCAGACACCGTAGGTCGGCATGTCTGCCGCGTTGGTATAGATGCCATCAGAAGCCCCGGTCGCCATGGTAGGAACTACCGGTGCGCCCGGCCACATCTGGGCGGCAATCTTTTCGAGCGGAATCATGACCTCGGGCTTTAAAGGCACCGGTGGAAGTGACTTGTTTGCTGCATCGTTGCCAGTCACTTTCATTCCGTTGCTGACATAACTGACCGTCACCTTCGGATCGGCGATGACATCGACCAGCATCTTCCGCACCTCCTCACGGGAGTGGCCGGGGAGAATTCGGCAATTCACGTTGGCAGTGGCCCGCTGCGGCAGTGCGTTGTTGGCGTGTCCAGCTTGCAGGCGCGTAGCCACGCAGGTGGTGTGCATCGTCGAGTTGTAATACGGGTCCTGGGACAACCGGTCGATTGCTGCCTGGTCAGGAGGAGTTTGGGTAACGGCGATCATGTCGGAAGGCGTCTGCCCCTTTTGCACATGAGCCGACCGCTCAAAATAGGAGCGGGTCACGTCGTTCAGCTCAAAGGGAAAACGGAACTGCTGCAAACGCACCAGCGCATTGGCGAGGTGGTAGATCGCGTTGTCGGGTCTGGGAAGCGAGCTGTGCCCACCGGCATTGGTCACTTCCAATTCGAAATCGGCGTAGAGCTTCTCACTTGCGGCCATCGATACGATGACAGGCTTCCCCTTTTCGGTATCGACGCCTCCGCCATCCGGGTTGAGCACAAACTCCGCGTCAATCAACTCACGATGGTTCTTGAGCAGCCAGTCAACACCATTCGAACTGCCGCCCTCTTCGTCCGCCGTGAGCGCGAGAATGATGTCGCGGTCAGGCTGGTAACCCTCCTGTTTCAAGCGAATCATCGTCGTCACCAGGATTGCGTCCGAAGCCTTCATGTCCTGGGTGCCCCGCCCGTAAAAATATCCGTCGGTTTCCTCGAGCTTGAACGGGTCGCGTGACCAGTCTTCACGATGGGCTTCGACTACATCCAGGTGGCCGATCAGCAGGACTGGCTTCTTTGCCCCGGTCCCCCGAAGACGCGCGACCATGTTCTTTTTGCGGTCATTGGGCCCAAGGACTTGAACGTCACTGGCCGGAAATCCTGCGTCGGTCAAGCGTTTTGCCATGGCTTCAGCGGCGTAGGTTACGCTTCCCACCGAGTCCGTGGTATTGATCTCGATCAATTGCCGGAGAATATCGCGCGATTCCTTGCGGGTTTTATCGTCAATTTGCGCCTGCGAGACTGCCGACGAGAGTAGAAGGGCTACGATGCAGCGGCACGCCAATCTGAATTTCAATCGAGTTGCTCCGATCTAAGAGTCTGCCCCACCCATCCTGCAGCGGAACATATATGTAAGTGCTTGAACGGAATGCCGCCAACGGTGTGCGACGGTACGAAGATGATACTTGATCGGACTATTGTTTCTGGCTGGGTAACTCCAGATCAGGATACAGATACGAGGTGCAGCGTGGACACAAGCCATGGCTGACTCTGCGTCCGGTGTCCCGCAAGAAACGAGACACCCAATCCCACGTGTTCGAGCCGTCCTGTCGTCGCGTCCGCCGGCAGTGCGCGCACATGATTATCATGCCGCCGGGAGTGACGTAGGCTGCGTCGGCCAATGCCTCAGTGACAGACGCCAGTGGGGCGCGTTGATTCGGGAGATACGAGTTCACCACCAGCAAGCCGGAAGACTCAATCGAGCGCAGCGCCATATGAAACTGCCGGAAAACATCGGGCGACGAACATTCGTAGTCGAATCCGATCCAGTGCCCGACGCGCAGTGCCTCAGCGTATTTCTCCTGGTAAAATCGCACCAGCACCTCGGGAACGAACTCAAATATTTGGCGGCCCCGGACCTCGGCCCGCGAGATCCCGACACCACCATTCTCGGCTGCGAATTTGTCCCAACCCAGATTGCATTCCGCGATGCGCAGGTCGCTGTCCAGTAAGTACAGCACGTCGTCTGCGGTCTCGAAGACCTCCTGAATCCAGCTAGGAACTTGATAGGTCATGGATATGCCCGTATTACTGATCGACAGTCACATTATGACACTTAAGCGCGCGGAGATTGTGAAACTCCAACATTCGTGGCGTGGCAGTAAAATAGCAGAGCATGAGATCTCTAGTGCAGTACCGATTTTGCATCGCGTTCGTCATTGCAGCAGCATTTTCTCTGACTGTCTGCAAAGCGGCGGCCCAGGATGTTATGAAACCGAAGCTAGCCGAACCGGCAGGATTCGAAGTGATTGGGATCGAAGCCCGCACGAACAACTCACAGGAGTCCAGCGCCGAAGGTGCGATTCCAAAGCAGTGGCAGCGGTTGTTCATGGAAAATTTACTGAACCACGTTCCCGACAAGCTCGACCAGTCCATCGTCGCGGTGTACACCAACTACGCGAGCGACTGGAATGGAGACTACACGTACATCCTGGGAGCAAAGGTGAAGCCTGGAGCCAAGGCCCCCGATGGAATGGTGTCAAAGAGCATACCGGCCGGGAAGTATGTCGAGTTCGTCTCTAAGCGCGGGCGTCCCGAACAGGTTGTGCCTGAAATGTGGAAGGAAGTCTGGGCTTACTTTCAGATACCGGGGAATCCTTCGCGAGCCTATGGCAGAGATTACGAGATCTACGACGACCTGTCTGATCCGACCAATATGCAGGTCAGGCTCTATGTCGGCGTAAAGCCCTAGCGCGCGTTGAGTAGGCGAATCGTTTCCAGCACCACATCTCCGGTGATGGCCAGCGATTGCGGACTCAGCTTGTCGATCGTGTCCTGCGTAGTGTGGTGATAAGCGTTGGCATAACCGTAGTCGATGTCGATAAGGTCGACAACCGGCACGCCGATCTTGGCGAACGGAAGATGGTCGTCTTCGATGGAGATGGTTTGCTGGAAGAAGTGCGATTGGTATCCCAGCGTGCTCGCGGCCTGGTACACCAGATCGCTCAGCCACACGGTCGAGTTGCTGTCGCGCTGAATATCGAGGTCAGCATCGCCAATCATGTCGAGCAGGATGAACGCCTTGACCTTCTTTGCCGTGCCATCCTGCTGCCATTTCTGGGCCAGGTGTCTCGTCCCATAAAGGCTGTCAGTAGTTGTCCACTTCACAAACGCCTCCTCCGCGTCGGTCCACACCAGCCACACGCTGTATCCGTCAAGTTGCTTGCCGCGCAGTTGGTTCGCCAACTCCAAGAGCAGGCCGGTGGTGGAGCCGCCGTCGTTCGCGCCGACGTATTCCTTGGGCAGCGGATAGTTGGTGTCGTAGTGGCCGGCGATAATGATGATGCCGTCTTTCTTGCCGGGAAACTTGGCGATGATGTTGTGGACGGGAAACTTCCCCACTGGAGTCATCGCGGTAAATTCATCGACTTCGACGTCACCACCCTTCAGTTTCGACTGGATGTATTGCTCAACTTTCGCATGCCCCGAACTTCCCACCGGACGCGACCCAATCAGAACAACTTCCTTCACATACTGCATGGCGCGATTGGCATTGACGCGGGGCGCAGGATCGGTTGTCGCCACCGAAGGCGCGGTGACCGGGACAGGCGCGGGACTATCCGTGCTCGCCGCTGCTGGCTTGACCTCGGCGGTATTTGATTCGGCCCGCGTCTCGGTCTTGCTGCAAGCCAGGAACCCGACGCAAGCCAGGATCAGAAACGGTGTCGCGATGCGGGAGAGTGAAAGTCGTTGGGCCGTCATGCTCGAATCATTGTAACTGGGGCTCTGTCAGCCCGAAGCTTTCCGGCTAGAGCATGATCCTGAAGCGCTTTTGAGCACAAATTAATCGGCCGCCCCGAGGAGCGGCCGTGGTGATGTATTCCTGGTAAACGAGGGCCAAGCCGAGAAGGCATTCCCTATCCTGCAACCTCTTCGAGTTGCGCCTGGTCGAAGTCGAAGTTTGAATACACGTGCTGCACATCGTCGCCGTCTTCGAGGGTCTCGAGCAGACGGATCATGGTGTTGGCCTGATGGCCTTCCAGCTTGGTGTAGGTCTGCGGAATCATGCCGATCTCAGCTACCTCGGGTTTGATGCCGGCCTTCTTCACTGCTTCAAGAACCGTCTCGTACGAGGCGGGGTCAGTGAGGATTTCCCAGTTCTCGCCATCGTCCTTGAGGTCTTCGGCGCCGCTTTCGAGCACCAGGTTCATCAAGTCGTCTTCTTTGGCCGCAGACTTGGCGATGACAATGTCGCCCTTCTTGTGGAACATGTAGGCGACCGATCCGGCTGCACCCAAGTTTCCGCCGTTCTTGGAGAACGCATGACGGATTTCGCTGACAGTGCGGTTGCGGTTGTCAGTGGAGACTTCCACGAGGATGGCCACGCCACCGGGGCCATAGCCTTCGAAGGTGATCTCTTCGTAGCTAACGCCGGGCAACTCGCCAGTGCCGCGCTGGATGGCGCGCTTGATGTTGTCGGCCGGCATGTTTTCGGCCTTGGCTGCGGCCACGGCAGTGCGTAAGCGGGGATTCTTTTCGACGTCCCCGCCGTTCTTGGCCGCCATGCTGATTTCTCGAATCAGGCGGGTAAATATCTTGCCGCGCTTGGCGTCGAGTGCGCCCTTCTTGTGCTTAATTGTCGCCCATTTTGAATGGCCGGACATAGACAAACCTCGTTAGATGATAACTTCAGGATGCCCGTGGCGTCGCCTGTGAAGCATGACAATCGGTCCGCTTCCGAGATAGGCGGACATGCTGGGCAATCTCGAATTATAGCACTGGACCAAATAACACCGGCTCGTACATGGCCGAGTTCATGGCAGCGAATTCCTGCGCGTACTGCTCGTTCCTGATCCAGAATGTGACAGTTCCCTGCTTGCCCTTCCTGTAAACCCGCACTGGGCCATCCTTCAGAGTGAAGTTCGAAACGACCCAGTCGCCGAGCATCAAGGTCGCTGCAGGTAAGAGGCAGCGAAGCATCCAACTGTCGAAGGCGAGCGACGCCACCCAGGCGCCTGCGGCCGCAAAAGCTAATCGAATCGGCCAACCCAGGAGTTTCAGGTTGCGATATCGCGCGGTGCACTTGGAGCAGATCGGTGCTTCATAGTCGATCTGCTCTTGGAACAGGCCCCTCGTTCGCGAGGTCACCATAACCTGCTGGAGATCGTACACCGCCAGGCAGGATGCACAGTGCTGGGGAAAACCGTGATAGAGGCTTTTCTGTACGACGACTTTAGTCCAAGCCATGCGTACACCTCGGGCCATTCGATTATGCCCGCGCCTGCAGCGTCTGCGCAGTGACACCCCTCACGTAAGGGTGTTCGGCAAACTTGGGGGCGACATCCGGATCGCAAGAAGTTCGCGCGACCGAGGCCGCGCCTTGTGAGGCAGTTTGATCCGCTATTCCCTCCCGATCAACTGCGCCTTCGATCAGGCGGATGGCTTGCTGAATGCTTCCTTGTGGTGCCGGTCCATCTCCTCCGGCGATACATCTTCGATGTGGGTAGCGATCCACCAATAGTTTCCCTGCGGATCTTCGACTCCACCGCTGCGATCCCCATAAAACTGGGTCGTGACTTCCTGCAGTGACTTGCCACCAGCCGCAACGGCGCTCTTATACATTGTGTCAACATCAGGCACATACAAATAAAAGCTCATCGGCCGGGACTTCCATTCGTCGCGAGCCTGGCCGATCATCAAGATCGAGTCTCCCACGCTTACTTCCGCGTGACGGATATTACCCTTGTCATCCTTCATTTCGTACTTCACTTGAGCATTAAACGCGCTCTTCAGGAAACCGATTTGAAGCGCGGCATCATCGACCGTGAGATAAGGCGTCACTGTGTGATAGCCATCAGGAACCGGTTTAACTGGCATGTATTTCCTCCTTCAGTAATTTCGTTGTGTGAATCCGGGTTTCGCCGCATCCGATCTCAAAGTGCACCACAGGACGGCCCATCACCTCACCTCCGGCAAAACGAGAGGGATTTTAACCCATAGCCGGCGTCCCGCCCATGAATTTTTCAAGAAGCGCGCCTCGTCTCAATGCGCCAGGGAACTTCGGCCGCGCCCCCGCACCCTTTTCATCGCAAACGCAATCGGGGCGCAGGCGAAGCATAGCAACGCGAGATATCGAAAATCGTCAACAAACGACAATAACGCGGCCTGCTGATTGAGCATTCCGTCCATCATCTTGTAGGCCTGTTGGCCCGCCGTCGCCGCAGCTGCATGTTGGCTCAGGTAGCCCCACATGGCCTGATATTGTTGCTGAAAAACGCGGCCCGTCCCAGCCATGGAGTCAACCAGGTTATTGCGGTGCACCTGCTCATGCCGGACTAGCATGGTATTCACTACGGCAATTCCAATGCTGCCGCCAACATTGCGCATCAGATTGTAAAGCCCGCTGGCGTTGCCGATCTCTTCGTTTGACAACGTCCCCATAGTCATCGTGGCCAAAGGAACGAAGATCAGACTCATCGCGGCACCGCTAAATACAATCGGCCAAAGCAGCGACCATTGCGAGATTCCCAGGTCTGCCCTCGCCAGCGCCAGGCCACAGATCCCAGTAAACGTGAATCCCGCAAATATGAGGTAGCGGTTGTCGAACCTATCGGTGAGTATGCCGATCACGGGCATGAAAAACAGCGAACCGAGGCCGCGCGGGCTCACCGCCATTCCCGCCGCTAGGGCTGTGTAACCCAGCAGTTCCTGAAAGAACAGCGGCAGCAATGTAACCAGTCCGTAAACCACGCCTCCGAACAAAAAGATCAACAAACATCCCACGGCAAAGTTGCGGTTCTTGAAGACCTTCAATCGCACCAGGGGTTTGTCGTGGGTTAGTTCGCGAATGAGGAACGCGACGAACGCCACTACCATGATGGCCACCGCCCATCGGATCCACGTCGCGCCGAACCAGTCGTCCTCCTGCCCCTTATCGAGCACGATTTGTAGCGTGCCGAGCCAGATGGCGAGCAATCCAAGACCCAGAGCATCGAGTTTCCCGGCAATTGCCTTTCTAATGTATGGCGGGTCCTCAACGAAACGGGCGATCATGATCACGGCAAAAATCCCGACCGGAATATTGATGTAGAACGCCCAGCGCCACGAATAGGTCTCGGTCAGCCATCCGCCCAACGTCGGACCCAGGACGGGTGCGACCACTACTCCGAGGGCAAATACCGACATCGCCAAACCGCGTTTTTCAGGAGGAAAGCTCTCCAGTAGGATGGCCTGCGACAACGGCTGCAGGGCGCCTCCTCCTGCCCCCTGCAGGGCTCGTGCGAAGAGCAGAAAGGCAAGGCTGGTAGCCGCGCCGCAAAAAAACGAAGACATAGTGAAGATGACGATGCAGGTAATCAGGAAACGTTTTCGTCCGAACTTCAGGGAGAACCACCCGCTGGCCGGCAGCACGATCGCGTTCGCCACGAGATAGCTGGTCAGCACCCACGTGGCTTCGTCGTTTGTGGCAGAGACGCTCCCTGCGATATGCGGCAATGCCACAGCCGCGATGGAAGTGTCGAGCACTTCCATGAACGTGGCCAGCATGACCGCGATGGCGATCATCCACGGGCTGGTTTGCGGCCTGGAGAAAGTGATGCCCGCGAGCGTTTCTGCTGTCGCTGCCAAATTCCCTCTGCGCTGACGAAACTGTGATCTGAGTCAGAAGTTCGTGCTACGGTGGCCAGCTACCCAAGTCAGAATATTTATCAGATGCAAAAGGAGGCAATTCGGAGCGTCAATTTCCGCGATGGCTATTTCAGGAGGTGGAAGGCGCGAAGGGTGGGCAACGTATTGGGTAGCAAGTCGGTGGCGGCATGAACCAGGATAAGCACGAGGAAGTTACGCGTCCGTGCCCACAATACCCCGAGGAAGAAGCCGGCGACGGACGTGATTACAATCGAATACCCCACTGCCATCAGAAATGATGGATGCGCCGCCAGTCCTTCCTGGGTCACGCTGGTCCGCAGATAGAGTCCCGGGGCGTGCACCAGTCCAAAGATCAGGGACATCACGACAATGCCGCCCAGTTCCGATCGCAGCGCTGCCGACAGCCGCGACTGCAGCAGCACGCGGAAGAAGAACTCCTCCACCACGCCGACCTCCAGCACCAGCCAAAGGAATACCAGCGGCATACCGAGGAGAAGCGTCTCGCCCCGGACGTGGGCAACCGCGATGTCGCGCAGCCCGCGCCCTGCCACCGACTGAAACACCACCAGCACCAGCGACATTCCGACAAACACCAGCATGTGACTGGTCTTAGTTGACATGGGAGCCAGTTCGGTTAATCGGTATTCAAAGCGTACAACCATGATCCACGCCGGAACCGCGACAAAAACTGCCAGTTTCGCTAGAAGTATGGCGATTGAATCAGCAGGTTCGCCCGTAACGTAGCGATGTATCGCCGACAACCCGAACGCGATGAAGACGGTCAGCGGAAGCAGATACCACAATAAGGCCGCCACTTCCCGGTTCGGCTCCAGCACACGGTAGGGCAGCGGCTTCATGCCAATTGTCAGCAGCCATGCCGCGAGCGAAAACCCAACTCCGAGTACCGTGAAGACTCCCAGCGCTTCGCTCGCCTCGAATTGTCCGAGGCGGACCATGGCGTAGAGAGTTGTCGCATTGACTGCGACGTAGCCGCCTAGCAGCGATATTCCCGTCGTTCTGTTGCCGCCCTGCACCCTTCGATTCTCCGAAACCCGGATTGACATGATAAGTGCGGTTACGGACTGGTCGCGTGGTTTGTTCCGCGTGACGGTGAAATTCTATCGCGCTATGCGATACATTTCTCGCATGGAACTATTCGTCAATGGCGAACCAAAAACCTGCACCGAACCCGTCTCGCTGGCCCAATTCATCCAGCAACTCGCTATGAAGGGCGATCGTGTGGCCGTCGAACTAAATCGTGAAATCGTGCCGCGGGCGCAGTGGGGCGACACACAATTACACGATGGCGACCGCCTGGAGATCGTTCATTTTGTCGGAGGCGGCGCCTATTCCCACTAAATGTGTCGACTTTTGTTTGCTCTGAAGGCAACATCGCGGGGCCATCTCATCAGCTTTGTGAAACTCGCATGAATCGCGCTCCAAGTTTGGTTGACATGAGCGCTAACGCAAAATAAACTCAGTGAGTTACCCGCCTCAGTAGCACGGCGAATCTTACTCGTTAGCACAAAAATGCCGGACTTTTATTTCGCACGATATCTGCCGTTGCTGATCCACATCCTCGTGGCCGGGGGCCTCGCCACGGCCATGGTGGTTCTGTCGTGGTTGATCGGACACCACAAGTTCAATAAGGCGAAAATGTCGCAGTACGAGTGCGGCATGCAGCCGGTAGGCGATGCGCGCCAGCGCTTCTCGGTCAAGTTCTATCTCGTCGCCATGTTGTTCATTTTATTCGACGTGGAAGCCGTTTTCCTCTACCCTTGGGCGATCATTTTCAAGGACCTGAAGATGTTTGGATTTTGGGAGATGCTGGTTTACATCGGCATCGTGCTCGTCGGGTACTGGTACATCTGGAAAAAGGGCGTGATCGACTGGAATAAGCAGGGCAAGGCGGAGAGGATCTGACCATGGCGCTGGAACCGGCAATCACGGAACTTGAACAACTGAAAGACCGGCCTGAACTGGCCCGTTTACTGGCTTGGAAGGCAGGCGCGGTTCAGAGCGCGAAGTTCGATCGCAACGAGCTGTCCATTTACATCGAGCGTACCTTTCTTCGCGAAGCCTGCAGCACGCTCAAGAATGATCCGGAACTCAGCTTCGACTCCCTTGCCGACCTCACCTGCGTCGATTGGACGCCCAACGATCCACGATTTGAAGTTATCTATCACCTGTTTTCGACAGTTACCAAGAAGCGCGTTCGCCTGAAAGTTCGGCTCTCCGGCGACGATGCCCGGGTAGATTCCCTCACCCCCATCTGGCCTGGGGCGGATTTTTTCGAGCGCGAAGTCTTTGACCTGTTTGGCGTCCGTTTCCAGGAGCACCCCAACCTAAAGCGCATCATGATGCCCGAGAACTGGGAGGGACATCCGCTGCGCAAGGATTACCCCGTCGAGGGATACCGGTAAATCATGGCTGAATTGACACCAACTCCGGTTCTGGATGCGGCGACCGACCAGACGCTTGTTCTCAACATGGGCCCGCAGCATCCCTCGACGCACGGCGTTTTGCGCCTGCTGCTCGAAGTTGACGGCGAAACCATCGTTCGCATCATGCCCGACATCGGGTTTCTGCACACCGGCATCGAGAAGACCTGCGAAGCCAAGTTCTATCAGCAGGTCGTGCCCCTGACGGACCGCATCGATTATCTCTGTCCCATGACCAACAATCTCGCGTACTGTCTTGCGGTGGAGAAGTTGTTGGGGCTGGAGATTCCACCGCGCGCCCGGTGGCTGCGGGTGATGCTGAACGAGTTGACACGCATCAACTCGCACCTGGTGTGGCTGGGCACCCACGCCATGGATATCGGTGCGATGACCGTGTTTCTGTATTGCTTCCGCGAGCGCGAAGAGATCCTTCGGCTGTTTGAGATGGTTTCCGGCCAGCGCATGATGACTTCGTATTTCCGCATCGGCGGAGTGTCCATGGAGCCGACTCTGGACTTTTTCGACCGGGTGAAGCGCTTCATCACTCCGTTTCCCGAACGCATCGACCAGTACGAAAACCTGCTGACCTCAAACCCAATCTGGGTGATGCGCACCAAGGGCATTGCTCACATTACGGCGGAAGACGCCCTGGCGCTCTGCGCCACCGGACCGACGCTACGCGCCAGCGGCATTGACGTCGATCTGCGGCGCGACAATCCCTACACGGGATACGAGAACTTCAAATTCAATGTGCCGGTCTCGAAGGACGGTGACGTCTACGCCCGGTATCTGGTGAGGGTTGCGGAGTTGCGCGAGTCACAGAAGATCGTCGTCCAGACTCTGGAAGGCATCCCCGAAGGCCCAGTCAAGGCAGATGCGCCCAAGGTGGTTCTTCCCGATCGCGAGAAGATGAAGACGCAAATGGAAGCCCTCATCTATCACTTTAAGATTGTGACGGAAGGTTTCACGGTGCCGGAAGGCGAAGTTTATATGCCAATCGAATCGCCCCGCGGCGAGATGGGCTATTACGTAGTGAGCGACGGGACCGCGAAACCATATCGCGTGCACATGCGGTCGCCATCGTTTGCCAACCTGCAATCGCTGCGGAAGATGTGTGAAGGACGGATGATTGCGGACGTTGTCGCCGCTATCGGCAGTATCGATATCGTGCTGGGTGATTGCGACCGGTAAAGCAGTAATTAGTAATTAGCTATGACAATTTGCCTGGAAGCAGCCGTTAGCCAATTACCAATTACTAATTACGAGTTACTAACATGAAATTTTCTGACCAACTGGAACAACGGTTCGCGGAAATGTCGACCCACTATCCGACCAAGCGATCAGTGCTGGTGCCGATGCTGCTCTACATTCAGGATGAAGTCGGCTCCCTGACGGATGAGGCCATTCAAGAAATCGCACTGCGGACCGAGTTGTCGGACTTGGAAGTGCGCAACGTCGTCAGCTATTACTCGATGCTTCGCACCCGTCCGATCGGCAGGTACAACCTGCAGGTCTGCACCAATGTCAGTTGTTTGCTACGTGGCGGCGAGGAAATCCTCGAGCACTGCAAGAAGAAACTGGGCGTCGGCAACAAGCAGTCCACACCTGACGGTCTCTTCCATCTCGAAGAGGTCGAGTGCATCGGCGCTTGCTCGTGGGCCCCGGCCATGCAGTTGAATTACGACTATCACGAGAACCTCACCAACGAAAAGATTGATGAGTTGATCGACGGAATCAGGAAGAAAGAACAGCAGTAACAAAATAACGATGGCTTACCTGGTCTTACATCCCGACGAAGTCAAGGTTGTCTCCAAGCGTTTTGGCATGGGAGCGACCAACCTCGACCGCTATCTTGAACTCGACGGTTACAAGGCATTGCAGAAAGCCATCGGGATGGGCCCCGACGCGATCATCAACGAGATGAAGGTGTCGAACCTGCGCGGCCGCGGCGGCGCCGGCTTCCCCACCGGCATGAAGTGGTCGTTCGTTCCCAAGCAATCTCCCAAGCCCAAGTATGTGCTGTGTAACGGCGACGAAAGTGAACCAGGTACCTGTAAGGACCGGCTTATCTTCGAGCAGGATCCACACTCGGTTATTGAAGGCGTCATGATAGCGGCGCTCGCCGTGGGTTCAAAAACCGGCTTCATTTATTTACGCGGCGAATACCGCTACCTCGTCGTGATCATGGAGAAGGCCGTGGCCGACGCCTACGCGCGCGGCATTATCGGCAAAAATATTTTCGGTTCCGGCGTCGATCTCGACGTCTACGTGCATTCTGGTGCAGGCGCTTACGAGGTCGGCGAAGAGTCGGCTCTGATGGAGTCGCTCGAAGGCAAGCGCGGCGTGCCGCGCATCCGGCCTCCCTTCCCCGCAGTTGTTGGACTGTGGGGCGGCCCCACGGTCATCAACAACGCTGAGACTCTCGCCAGCGTCCCGCACATCATCCTGGGCGGCGGCGAGTGGTTCGCCAATATCGGCACTCCGAAGAACGGCGGCACGCACCTGGTCAGCATCAGTGGCAACGTCGCAAGACCAGGCGTGTATGAAATGGCCCTGGGCTACAACCTGAAGAAGATGATTTACGAAGTGGCCGGCGGCATCCCGAACGGACGCAAGCTCAAGGGAGTGGTACCCGGCGGATCTTCCGTGCCCATCTTGTTGCCGGACGAGATCGACATCCCTGCCGACTACGATGGGCTGACGAAGGCCGGCTCCATGCTAGGATCGGGCGCCGTCATCGTGCTCGACGACTCGATGTGCATCGTGCGTTTCGCATTGCGGGTGGCCAAGTTCTACCAGCACGAGAGTTGCGGATGGTGCATCCCGTGTCGCGAAGGTACGGACTGGCTGAAGAAGACCCTGACGCGCTTTCACGCGGGCGGCGGCGTAGCGAAAGACATCGACAACCTGAAGTACCTGGCAGAGAACATGCTCGGCCGGACATTTTGTCCACTGGGTGACGCAGCGGCGATGCCCATCATTTCTTATGTGCAGAAGTATCGCAAAGAGTTTGAGGAGCACCTCGATGGCAAGCCGTGTCCGTTCGAGAAAGCCGCCGAACCGGCGTTGGTGTAAAGAGCAACAGATTTTGTTTGATCAAGGAAGATTGTGGCTGACGTAACACTCACGGTTGACGGCAAGGCGCTGACGGTTCCGGCAGGAACGCTGCTCATTGAAGCCTGCAAGACCACGGGCATCGAAGTGCCCGCTTTCTGCTACTACCCTGGCCTGTCGCTGCAGGGCGCTTGCCGCATGTGCCTGGTGGAAGTCGAAAAGATGCCCAAGCTGCAGACGGCCTGCACTACGCCGGTCGCCGAAGGCATGATCGTCACCACCGAGAGCGACAAGATCAAGCAGGCGCGCAAGTCCATGATCGAATTGCTGCTCGCCAATCATCCCCTCGATTGTCCGGTGTGCGATGCCGGCGGCGAGTGCGAGCTGCAGGACATGACCTTCAAGTACGGCGCTGCCGAGTCAAAGTTCATGGATATGAAGAACCACCGCGAGGAGCAGCAATGGTCCCCCGTGGTGTACTTCGACCGCCCGCGCTGCATTCTTTGTTACCGCTGCATCCGTGTCTGCGGGGAAGGCATGGACGTCTGGGCACTGGGGATCCAAAATCGCGGCTCCAGTTCCATCATCGCTCCCAACAAAGAAGACCATCTGGAGTGCGAAGAATGCGGCATGTGTATCGACATCTGCCCAGTCGGCGCGCTGACCTCCGGGGCTTATCGCTACAAGACGCGTCCATGGGAGATGAAACACGTTGGCACCGTCTGCACGCATTGCGGAGACGGTTGCAAGACGACGCTAGGTGTGCGCCGCGTCGACACCGGCATGGAAATCGTGCGCGGTGACAATCGCGACAAGAGCGGCATCAACGGCGATTTCCTCTGCATCAAGGGACGCTACGCCTTCGACTTCGCAAACAACAGCGAGCGCCTCAGCACTCCGCTGATTAAGAAAGATGGCAAGTTTGTTACCGCCAAGTGGGACGAGGCTTTCGAGCTGATAGCCGCGAAATTCACAGAAGCGCTGGCCACATCGGGCCCCAGTTCCGTGGGCGTGATTGGATCCAATCGCACCTCGAACGAAGAGAACTACCTGCTGCAAAAGTTCGCGCGCCTGGTGCTGGGCACCAATAACATCGACCACCATCGCACTGCCGACTTACCTGCTTTCGCCTCGGCGCTGGCTGGAAAGTCGAATGCCACGGCATCCATGCGTGACGTCGCGAGTGCGCCAGCAATCCTGCTGATCGGCAACGATCCGACGGAGCAACATCCGCTGCTGGCATGGCAGATTCGCACCAATGTTCGCCTGCATCGCGCCAAGTTGTATGTGGCGAATTCGTCGCCCATCAAACTGCGGCGTCAGGCGACTGCGTTTGCTCACGTTGCGCCTGGCTCGGAAGGCAGCTTTGTTCAGTTCCTCGCCGGCAATGATTCGGCCGCCGATGCAGTTGCTTCTCCGCACTTCCCGCGCGAAGCGCTGATCGAGTTGCGTGACAAACTGAAGGCTGAGAAGGGATTTATCATCATCTTTGGTTCGGAGTTGCGCGGAGCGGACGTTAAGACGCTGGTCGATCTCGGACTCGCGCAGGGTGCGAAGTTTATCTGTCTTGGCGATTACGCCAACTCACGTGGCGCTTCCGACATGGGACTCTATCCCGACATGCTGCCCGGTTACGCTCCCGTGGACACTGCGACCAAGTTCCATGAGAAGTGGCTGGATGCCATCCCCAAAACCGCAGGCCTGAACTTGTTGCAGATGGCCGACGCTGCGAAGGACGGCAAACTGAAGGCACTCTACGTGGTCGGCTCAAATCCGATTGTGCGTTACAACATTGATCCCTTTGCGTTGTCGAAGGCGTTTGTCGTGGTGCAGGACATGTTCCTGACTGAGACCGCAGGGATCGCCGATGTGATACTGCCGGTTGCCAATGCTTACGAAAAATCTGGGACGTACACCAACACCGCGGGCGATCTGCAATTGCTGAAGAAGGCTGGCGACTTTGGCGGCACGCGCACCGATTTCGAGTGCATTGTGCGCATCGCGCAGACCATGGGATACGACGTGAGCAAACTCGTTCCCTTCAGCAACAGCGGCACTCGCGCCGACATGGGACAAACGCGCGGGGTGCAGTCGGGCGAGTCTGACCAGCAAGCGGTATGGCTTACCGCACGTAATCTCGAGCCGAAGATGGGTCCCTATGATCCGATCGCCATGCTTGACGAAATTCAGAAGCTGGTTCCGGGCTATGACGTTTCACGTATGGGCGTGCTGGCGGGACAGGACGAGCACACCCAACTGGTGCAGATCACGGGAGGAACCGGAACGGGCAATCCGGGATTGATTCTGCCGTCGAACGACACATTGTTCACATCGGGCACGCTGGGACGGTATTCCTCGACGCTCAATTCAGTAATGGAACGCAATCAGGCTTCGCCGGCTGACAAGGAAGTCGCCGCCGACTAGCAGTGGGCGCGCGGTCTTGCGCCCGTCCTTTGCAGGTAGCTGTAGGCAACGCGGCAGGGGCCGCACGGAAAGAAACAGCGAGAACGCATTCATTCAATGACTATAGGAACCTTCATTCTCGTGTCTGTGATCAAGATTGTGATCGCAGTGTTCGTGCTGCTCACCGGCGTGGCCTACACGACTTTGGCGGAACGCAAGGTGGTGGCGCGTATCCAGAACCGGTGGGGGCCCTCCCGTGTAGGGCCGTTCGGAGTCTGGCAGCCGCTGGCTGACGGCTTAAAGTTTATCTTTAAGGAAGACATCACACCTCCTTTTGTAAATAAGCCCTTATATCTACTTGCGCCGATCCTATCTCTGACCGTGGCGTTGACGGCGATTGCCATGGTTCCGATTGGCCCATGGGTCACAATCGGCGGGATCCACACCCCATTGCAGATTGCCGACGTGAACATCGGGCTGCTGATTATTCTAGGGCTCACCTCGATCGGGGTTTACGGAGTGGCGCTCGCCGGGTGGTCTTCCAACAGCAAATACTCGATGATGGGTAGCCTTCGGGCGACCGCCCAGATGGTGAGCTACGAAATCGCTCTCGGCCTGTCGCTGGTTGGCGTACTCATCTTGTCAGGCAGCTTCAGTCTGCGGGACATTGTTGATTCCCAGGCGGGGACGTGGCTCGGGTTTATTCCCAAGTGGAACCTTTTCAAAGGCCAGTTCATCGCGTTTTTTATTTACATCATGGCCGCCTATGCCGAGACCAACCGCATTCCATTTGATCTGGCGGAAGCGGAGACCGAATTGGTGGCGGGCTATCACACCGAATATAGTTCGATGAAGTTTGCCATGTTCTTCATGGCCGAGTACGCCAACATGTTCACGGTCGCGTGCTTGGCTACGGTGTTGTTCCTTGGGGGCTGGTCGGGGCCGGTTTTTGGACCGGCGATTCTGCAGGCGATCCTGCCGGTCTTCTGGTTCGTGTTGAAGGTGCTGGCTTTTATCTTTATCTACATCTGGGTGCGCGGCACGCTTCCCCGTTTCCGTTATGACCAGTTGATGGCGTTTGGCTGGAAGTTCTTGTTGCCGCTGGCGATTGCAAATATTCTGGTCACCAGTCTGATTGTGGCGCTGAAGTAACTCGGGCGCTGGGAGATTTACCCTGGCGGGCCGTCTTCGTCGGGAAAATGATCATCATGCATCTTGCTCTATTCATCATTTTCGGTGCGGTATGCATTGGGGCGGCGATCAACCTGCTGGTGCAGAAACATCCCATTAACAGCGCGCTGTCGCTGATTGTAGTGATGGGTTCGCTGGCGCTGCTTTACCTGCTGCTGGGCGCCGAGTTCGTCGCTGCGGTCCAGGTCATTGTTTATGCGGGCGCGGTGATGGTGCTGTTCGTCTTCGTGATCATGCTGCTGAATGCTGGAGAAGAAGAGCGCACCCCGCACGGTAGCAGGGTGGCGATCATGCTGGGCGTGCCCGGCCTCATGGTCGGGCTTGGCATCGGCATCTGGGTTGTAACCCACTTCGCCGGACTCGATCGCATCGCCATCGGAGGTCCGACCATACTCAACGGTACCGAGGGCTTCGGCAATCCGCGCGCAGTTGCGCAACTGCTGTTCCGCGACTACCTGCTGCCCTTCGAAGTCACATCGGTATTGATACTGATCGCAATCATGGGTGCCGTGGTCCTGGCCCGGAGGGAGGAATAAATGATCCCTCTGTCCTACTACCTGGTGCTAAGTGCGATTCTGTTTGCCTGCGGCGTCGCTGGGTTTCTGATCAAGCGCAACATCATCACCATCTTCATGTCCATTGAGCTGATGCTCAACGCCGTCAACCTGACATTCGTCGCGTTCGCCGCGGACTTGAGGATGCTCAGCGGACACGTTTTCGTCTTCTTTGTCATGGTGGTGGCCGCTGCCGAGGCCGCCGTTGGACTGGCGATCATAATTGCCGTATTCCGCACGCGCGAAACGCTGAACGTCGATCGCGTGAATCTTCTCAAACTATGAGTCTTCATCTTTGGATCATTCCGTTGTTGCCGCTTACCGGCGCCGCCATCAACGGCCTGCTGGGCAAGCGCTTCCCCAAGGCAGTGGTGAACGCAATCGCCCTGGGATCGACGGCCTCTGCTTTTGCCTACGCGCTCTACGTCGCGGTTCAGTTCATGGGTCTGCCCGCCGACCAGGTTCCCCATATCGAGCGCTATGCCACGTGGATGACCGCCGGAAGTTTCACTGCCGAATTCGGCATCTACCTCGACCAGCTTTCGCTGGTCATGCTGCTGATCGTCACCGGCGTTGGCTTCCTGATTCACGTTTACTCCGTCGGCTACATGGAGCACGAAGGCGGCTACTACCGCTTTTTCGCGTATCTCAACATTTTCATGTTCTTCATGCTCACCCTCGTCCTGGCGAACAATTATTTGTTGATGTTCGTAGGATGGGAGGGCGTCGGACTGGCCTCGTATCTTTTGATCGGCTTCTGGTTCCTCAAGGACTCGGCAGCCAACGCCGGCAAAAAGGCCTTCATCACTAACCGGGTCGGTGACTTCGCCTTCCTGATCGCGCTCTTCCTGCTCATTAAGCACTTCGGCTCCCTGCAATATGAAACCGTGTTTAAGGCGCTGACGGCCTATCCGGTGGAAGCCTCCGCGGGTCTGTTGACCGCAATTGGATTGCTGATGATGGTAGGCGCCAGCGGCAAGTCGGCGCAGATTCCCCTGTATGTCTGGTTGCCCGATGCCATGGAAGGCCCCACTCCCGTCTCGGCCCTGATTCACGCGGCGACGATGGTGACTGCGGGCGTTTATATGGTGGCCCGCTCCAACGCGGTCTTCAATCGGGCGCCCATTGCGTTAGCAGTAGTTGCGGTCATTGGCACGCTGACCGCTATTTTTGCTGCCTCGATCGGCATGGTGCAGACCGATATCAAGAAGGTGCTGGCCTACTCTACGATTTCGCAACTGGGATTCATGTTCATGGGTTGCGGTGTTGCGGCCTACGGTGCGGGCATCTTCCACCTGATGACCCACGCCTTTTTCAAGGCGTTGCTGTTCCTTTCTGCCGGAGCCATCATTCATGGCCTCGGCGGCCAACAGGACATGCGGCACATGGGCGGCCTGCGCAAGTACATGCCCTACACCTTCTGGTGCATGACAATCGCGACCTTTACCATCGCCGGCTTCCCTCCCCTCGCGGCCTTCTTCTCCAAAGACGAGATCCTGTGGAAAGACTGGTCGAGTGGGAACCACGTCATCTGGCTGATTGGCCTCATCGCCGCGACCATGACTTCGTTCTACATATTCCGCCTTTGGTTCATGACCTTCTTTGGTGAGTATCGCGGTACGACGCCGGAAGATTCGAACCACGGTCACGAGAGTGATGACGCGCACGGTGGACGTGGTCACGGAACACCGCATGAGAGCCCCATGGTCATGATCATTCCGCTCATGATCCTGGCGGTACTCTCCTTGGCTGGTGGATGGGTCGGTATGCCCGCAGCACTTGGCGGCTCCGATCGCTTCGATCATTTCCTCGATCCTGTCTTCCACTCGACGGCAGAGGCGGTCCCCGGTGCGGAAACCGCCGCATTAGCCGCGGAAGGTCACACCGAACACGAGCAAACCAGCACCGAATTGCTCTTCATGCTGATCTCGGTGGGTGCGGCCGCGATTGGCTTCCTCGGCGCATGGTTTCTGTACTACAAACGCACCGACCTTCCTGCCAAGATCGTGCAGGGCGCCGGTGGCCTGTATACCTTCGTACTTGACAAGTACAAGGTTGACGAATTCTATGGGGCGGCGGTCATTCGTCCGATTGTGCTGGCCTCCACCAACATTCTCTGGAAGGGCATCGACGCCACGCTGATCGATGGCGCCGTTAACGAAAGCGCTGCGGGGACACAGGACATTTCTGACGGAGTGCGCCGCATGCAATCGGGCAACATACGCTCCTACGCCGGATGGGTTGCGTTTGGCGCGGCTGTAGTAATCGCCTTCATGGTCTGGAAGGGTGTGCGATGAACTACATCGACAACAACATCATCACCATTATCACCTTCCTGCCGTTCGCCGGGGCGCTGCTGCTGGCTATTTTCCCGCGCCGCGATCGCGATATTCGCTGGTTCGCCCTGGGCATCTCGCTGGTCACGCTGCTGGCCTCGCTGCATCTTCCCTGGCACTACGTGCGCGGACTTGAAGGCTTCCAGTTCGAGCAGAATCTCCCCTGGATTTCGCATCCCAACATTCATTACCACCTTGGGATCGACGGCATCTCGATGTGGCTTGTGGTGTTGACCACATTCCTTACGCCGCTGTGCGTTTTGATCTCGTGGAAATCGGTGAATGCCCAGGTCAAAGAATTTTTCATCCTGATGCTGATCCTCGAGACCGCGATGATTGGCGTTTTTGTTGCGCTCGACCTGTTCCTCTTCTATTTCTTCTGGGAAGCCACGCTGATTCCGATGGCGCTGATCATCGGCATATGGGGGCATGGCCGGCGCATCTACGCCGCGGTCAAGTTCTTCCTGTACACCATGATTGCCTCCGTGTTCATGCTGGCGGCAATCATCTGGCTCTACACGCATACCGGAAGCTTCGATTTCGTTACGGTCCGAGATGCTATCCAAAGCGGTCAGATCGAGGGCTTCTCCACTGCCGCTAAGTGGCTGTTCCTAGGATTCTTTGTGGCGTTCGCGGTGAAGGTGCCGCTGTTCCCTCTTCACACGTGGTTGCCGGACGCACACGTGGAAGCGCCGACGGCGGGTTCCGTTCTGCTGGCCGGCGTCCTGCTGAAGATGGGAACCTACGGGCTGCTGCGCTTCTGTGTTGGCCTCTTTCCTGACCAGGCGCAGCGCAACGCTCCCTGGATTATCGTGTTGGCCATCGTCAGCATCATCTCCGGTGCACTGGTCGCCATGGTGCAGCCCAACGTCAAGAAGTTGATCGCCTACACCTCAGTCAGTCACTTGGGCTTCGTCGTGCTCGGCATCTTCAGCTTCACCCAGATTGGGATGGACGGCGCGGTATACCAGATGCTCGGTCATGGCATCTCAACCGGCGCGCTGTTCATGCTGCTAGGCATGATTTACGAGCGCCGCCACACCTATGAAATTTCCGAATACGGCGGCATCGCGACTCCGATGCCGGTGTACGCCACGTTTTTCACCTTCATCATGCTGTCTTCGGTTGGCCTGCCTTTGCTCAACGGATTCGTTGGCGAGTTTCTTATCTTGAGCGGAGCGTTCCAGGCGCGCCAGATTTACGGCATCCTCGCGGCAACCGGCGTGATCTGGAGCGCGTGTTATCTGCTGTGGATGTACCAGCGCGTTTTCTACGGCAACATCACCCATCCGGTGAACAAGACGTTGCAGGACATGGATGCGCGCGAGCGTGTCTCGATGTGGCCGCTGGCAGTCGCCGCGCTCGTCATGGGTGTGGCGCCTAATCTGTGGCTGCACTCGATTGACCCGTCGGTTGCCTTCGCACTCAAGCAATTTTCCAGTGGTGTACAGGCCGCTGCGCCCTCGGCCGCCCACGTTACCCAAGCCCTTTTGCAGGTGATCGGACGATGATTCCGACCGTTGACTACATCCGGATCCTTCCTGAGGTGGTGGTTACCACCTTCGGCATTCTGGTCATGCTGGTGGATCCGGTCATTCCCACACAGGACTCCAAGAAGCCGCTAGGCGTCATTGCGTTGGTGGGCGTGCTGGCTGGACTGGCCGCGTCGCTCTTTCAGTCGCGCTACTATGGCGAAGCCTTCTACCACATGGTGCGCGTCGATGCCTTCAGTATTTTCTTTCACCTCGTCATTCTTCTAATTGCTCTGGTTGTCATTCTGAGTTCGTTCGACTATCTCGAAGTCCAGCAGATCAAGGCGGGTGAGTATTACGGGCTCATCCTGTTCGCCACCGTCGGCATGATGCTGATGTCCTCGGCCATTGAGTTGGTGCTGATCTTCATTGCCCTGGAAATCTCGTCCATCTCGACGTACGTTCTTGCCGGATTCCGGCGACGTGCCGCGGAGAGCGCGGAAGCGTCGCTTAAGTACTTCCTGCTGGGATCGTTCGCCACGGCATTCTTCCTCTACGGCGTCGCCATGGTATTTGGATCGACGGGATCGACCAACATTTATCCCATTGCCGAGATTCTGAAGACTCACCAGTCGGTGCTGACCTATCTCGCCGTGGGCTTGATGTTTGTCGGCTTGGGCTTCAAAGTTGCTTCAGCTCCCTTCCACGTCTGGACTCCTGACGTGTACGAGGGTTCGCCTGCACCAGTTGTGGGATTCATGTCCACCGGCCCGAAAGCCGCTGCCTTCGCTGTCCTGCTGCGCGTGCTCTTCGCGACTGGCGCCCCGGGATGGTTTTGGATGGTCTGGGTCTCGGCCGTACTTTCCATGTCGATCGGCAACATCGGCGCGCTGGTGCAAAACAATGTCAAGCGGCTGTTGGCGTATTCTTCGATTGCGCACGCCGGATATATCCTGGTAGCCTTTGCCGCCGCGCAAACCATGGGAATCTCAGCAGCGATGTTTTACGCTGCCTCCTACGCCGCTATGAATGTGGGGGCATTTGCCATCGTCGCGCATCTGTCGGGCAGGGGCGAAAAGTACGTGACCCTGGAAGACTACGCCGGCCTCGGCCGCCGTTCCCCGCTGATCGCATCGATACTGACGATCTTTTTGTTGTCGCTGATTGGTATCCCGATTACCGGCGGCTTCTTCGCCAAGTTCTACGTCTTCTCGGCGGCCATGCATTCGAACCTGGTGGTCCTCACCATCATCGGCGTCATCAACAGCGCGATCGCCGCGTACTATTATCTGCGCATCATGGTTTACATGTACATGCGCGATGAGCGTGCGGTCGAGGCTCCGGTCGCCCCGATTCCGTTCAGTCTGGGAGCGGGACTGGTCATCAGCCTGATCGCAGTCATTTACCTTGGCGTCCTTCCCAACTATGTGCTGGATTACGCCATTCGCGGCGCACAGGACCTGCTGAAGTAAACCTCGGCGGACCACTACTCGTCGCCAGAATAGCAAAGCCCTGTCCAAAGACAGGGCGTTGATTTGTTAGCCGCAGCCGGAAACTAGACGACCTTGGCGAAGATGATAACCAGCGTGAACAGCACTAGGGACTCGATGAACGCCAGGCCAAGAATCAGCGCGAGCTGAATTCCAGGACGGGCGCCGGGGTTGCGCGCCATGCCTTCGCAGGCGGCGGCGCCAACTTTGCCCTGGCCGAGAGCGGCCAAACCGGCGGCGATCGCCATGCCGAAGCCCGAGGCAATCGCGACCCAGTTGGTGGTTGGTGCAGCGGCGGCTCCGCCCTGCGCATAAGCTGGCATGGTCATCATCATGATGGCCAGCAGCGAGAACATTCCAATCGACAGTTTCCGCATTGTATTTCTCCTTATGAAATGCTGCCAGTGGGTGGTTGACGTCATCCTCGTGCAGACGCCCTCACGCTTACAGCCAACTTTTTAGTGTTCGTGCGCTACCGCTTCGCCGATATACACCGTCGCCAGCAGCACGAATATATACGTCTGGATGAACGAGACGCCAACGTGCAGCAGCATGAAAACCACCGGGATCGCGAGCGGGAACAGCGAGAAAAACACCAGCGTCACCATGTCGCCAGCGAACATGTTGGCAAAAAGACGGACGGTGAGCGACAAAATTCGCGCCAGGTGACTTGCGACTTCGATGACGAACATCAAGGGAGCCAGCCACCACACGGGTCCCAGAAAATGCTTGATGTAGCCAGGCCCATTTTCGCGGATACCGTGCATCTGGTAATAGATCCACGTCACAACCGCGCATCCCAACGGGACAGACGGCACCGCCGTGGGCGCTTCAAACCCCGGAATCAACCCGATCAAGTTGCACGTCAGAATGAAGATGCCCAGCGTGATGAGGTAGTTGGTGTATCGCTCGTAGCCGTGGCCGATGACTTCATGCCCCTGCTGGCTGATCATCGAGTCGATGCTCTCGAAAACATGCTGCAGGTTCCCGGGATTCTCCACCGACAGCCGCGAGCGCACCGCCGCAAAGATGAGCACCAGCAACCCGAACACCACCAACTGCATGGCTACATAGTTGGTGATCGGCGCTTGGGGATGGCTGGAATGGAAGTGAAACACGCCCAGAATCGCATTGGCCACACCCGCCAGATACTTATTTAGAAATGCAGTTACCCAGAGTTGCTCAGGCATATATCTCGTGACCGTAAAATCGTAGTAAGCCTTGCTATTGCGCGCCGCAACACACACCCGGTTGAAGCCGCACGCATGTCCTTAAATTAAGATCAGGAAATTAGAGTCTGCGTCGCAGTCCGAAGTAGACTTCTACCGCGGCCTCACAGGCGAATGCGGCAATCGTGAGGCAAACGCCCCCCAGAAAGCCGTAAAGTCCTGCCAGAGAAACTCTAAATATAACATATGCTCCCAGCGCGATGAAGGCGTAGCGGAGCACCGCGCGGACCACGATGATCCCGCCCCTTTCGCGGCTCTCGCCACTGGTGATGCGCTCACCCAGCGCCTCAATCATCCGCTCCAGCCAAACGTGATTGGTGTAGGAAATGATCGCCCCGAGCAGGAATCCCGCGGCCACCACCCCACCGAACCTGACCAGGCATACCACCACGCCAACTCCACCCAGTGCCAGAATGAATCGGCGAATTCGATGCATTGCCGCGCCGTAGAACTCTTCAGCCGCGTTCTCCGGAGATGGGGATTCAGTCGCTGCCATACGCTAGATAACGGTACCGCACGCCACCCGGTTCACAGCCGCGCGTCAAGCTATAGCGGCTTGATCTTCGCAGCCGACACCTGCTTCACAACTTCCTCGATGTTCAAACCGGAATTAACCCCCGTGGCGAAGGCGACCGACAGAACGCCCTGGCCGGAGGCAATTCCCCCGGGGGCAAACTGCACCCATCCAAAACGTATCCGCTGGTCCTTGTACGCCGGAGGCATGTGGAAGCGTTTTAACACCATGTCAGTGGCTGGCTTGTCGCTCTCGACCTCGAACAGCAGCGCGTCCCCGCCTGTCACCGAGCGCTGCTCGGCTTTGGTCACCCGAACCGGCAGAAACTCCTCCCGCACTTCAGAAGAGCCGCCCACGTCCCGCACGTGATACTCATCAAACAATTGCGAGGCATAGAACCATAGCGGGTTCCCCTCGCCGTCCTTGATATCCCATATCTTGGGAGGCTTGCTCCCCTTGGCAAGATCCTTCGATGCCTTTTCGGTGTACGCAAAAGGAAGTGGAAATGCTGCTACTGACATCACCCCAGCCGCGTCCTTGCTGGTGACGTTCGTGCCGCTGAAGAACTTGGCGATGTCCCCAACCTTTTGCATGCCCGACTGCTCGCTGATTTGGACCACGGCGCCCGTGGCGGCATCGTAGTAAATGTCCGATCCGAAATGCGCGGCTGCAAACTGTTTGCGTGACTCCCACTGACCGGGAATTGTCAAGTCCGCGTAGGAGCTGCGTAGTTCCTGAGAAGAACACGTGACCAACTGGCCAGCCATCACTACGACCATCAATCCGCCAAAGAGAAGACGAAACAACGCTGCAGTTCTTTGCACAAGAACCTCCACCTTCATGCATAAGATCAAAAGCTCGAAACCGCAAGGTCGGGCGCACCCTGCGGTTGTGACATTCCCGAATCGGGAACTAATAACAGGCTGCGGAGTAACCACAACGGCTGTTCCGTCAATCCTTGGCGCGTGTCACCATGCGAATCATTTGCACGAAACCTACCACGGCGCCGAAGATAATCCCGCCTAGAAAAAGCCAGTGCGTGTGAAACCAATAGTCGAGAAGTTTGCCGATCAGCAGCCCCACGACCACCGCAGCAGGAATGATGAACGCGATCTCCGAGTAACGCGCCCAAATCACCGCCGGATTGTCTGAATTCTTATCGTTGCGCATGTCCGACATGCAGACAGCCTATCACCAAGCGCAAGTAAATCCGCAGCGCTGGTTCGGGCCAGCGTAGTCTGGCGATCACGCTTTCCTGCCTGCAAGACATCTAGCGACCACGGCGCTGTAGGCCATCAACGTAAACGCAGCGCGCTTGATGCGTTCGCGAGTGTGCAACAGAACCCGTGAACTGCAGCTAGACGCGGGGTTTCGTTGGTTTGACCGGATGTTCACATCACAGTATGATCGAAGTGCGGGGTGGAGCAGTCTGGTAGCTCGTTGGGCTCATAACCCAAAGGTCGGTGGTTCAAATCCACCCCCCGCAACCAACGCAATCATAGGGTTACG
>Ga0208714_1000011_pt1 | contig 65686 bp, 53 predicted proteins | sample NGESurshal072012_3_FD_184461 | JGI IMG/M metagenome (GOLD analysis project Ga0208714, IMG submission 184461) | Arctic peat soil microbial communities from Barrow, Alaska - NGEE Surface sample 415-1 shallow-072012 (SPAdes) | ecosystem: Environmental > Terrestrial > Soil > Wetlands > Peat ... | reverse complement strand
CTCGGAGGAACCAACGGAGAGGCCTACTGGATCAACGATGCCGGCGAAATCGTCGGCCGAGCCGACCTTACCGGCACCACAAACCATCACGCCGTCCTATGGAGAAACGGCAAGATCACAGATCTGGGCGTTGCAGCCGGCTGGCCTTGCAGCACGGCTCTCGATATCAATGCACGAGGCCAGGTCATCATCGATACCGGAATCTGCGGGGTGGGAGGTGGGCCTGGACTTCTGTGGGAAAATGGCGGCCCGAGCGTCGATTTGAACGCACTGGTTGTGCCCAGCTCGACCATCACCGTGGGCGATGTGAACTACATCAATGACCGCGGAGAGATTGCCGTCACCGGATTGCTGCCCAATGGCGACCAGCACGCGATCCTGCTGGTTCCTGACGGCGAATGTGACGACGCCTGCGAGAGCCGAATAGCTGCCAGCCAGAACAGCTCAACTGCTGCGCCGAATGCGGCGACGATGACGCGAGACAGCGAATCGCGGGTCAGTCCGGTTGATCAGTTGCGCAACCAAATGAGGCAGCGCTATCACACGCCTGGTCAGGCGGCTCCACGTAACAATTAGGTCCGATCTGGCGAGCATCCTTGCCGGGGCGGAACTACACCGTGTTCCCCGCGTCCGCTCCGGCTTGTGAACTTCGTACAAGCTCTCATTTGCGATTCCGCTTCGGGCAAGTTGAATCGCGTCCTCTATTCCATTAAATCAGTTCAGCCCTGTCATCTGGCGGAAGGGCAAGATCCAAGTGCTCCCTCGGATTGCCGGCGACACATTCGCAGCAGGCGTTGGGATCAACGATAACGGCCACGTTGTCGGGACGTCGGGTGATTGCCTCAACAACCACCACGCAGTTCTCTGGTGCGACGACGTGGCGACGGACCTCGGCAATCTGGGCGGTTCGAGTGGCAACATGGCGTTTGACATCAATAATCAGGGTCAAGTGGTCGGGAACTCCACCCTGTCCGATGGAACCCCGCACGGATTCCTCTGGCAACACGGCGTAATGACTGATCTCGGGACCCTTCCGGGGTTCGCCTATACCTTCGCGACCGGCATTAACGACAGGGGTCAAGTCGGTGGCGATTCGTGCACTCTAAACTTCACGAAATGTCGGGCATTTATTTGGCAGAATGGGGTAATGACCGATTTGAACACCCTCATTCCAACTGGTTCCACGTTGACGCTGCGCCAGGCAAGGAGCATCAATTCTCGCGAGCAGGCCGTGGGCCTAGCGAACGACGCTCGTGCCGGCGAAGTTCACGCTTTTCTGGCGACTCCGTGTAATGGGGACCACTGTGGCAGCGGCGCTAATGCCACAATCGCAGTGGGGGGTGCAACCGGGGAAGAGCCGGAGGTCGCTCTCCCAGAGAGTGTACTCAACCGGCTGCGGCATCAACTGGCCCGTCTGTATCACGTTCCACTACAGGCGGCTGCCCCTCTGAACTAGCTTCCGGCTGGGACTGCCTTACCGGGGCTGATTCACGTCAGCCCCGAACTTCGGCATCGCCTGGCGCTTGCGGCTGGTCCGGCGCGAGTCATCCGTAAACGGGAAACTCTTTCGGGCCGGAAGTCTCATTGTGGGAAGTCTGCCGGCCCGACCTGGTCACTCCCGTGACACGCCGGTTACGGAAACCACTTGAACGTATAGTCGGCATCTCGGAGATGTGCTCCGTCCGGGTTGATCCTTGATGACGGGCAACTCGAATCTGACCACCGAACAGCGGTCTTCGCGGTTTGGCGGAAGGCGAATCCTTGGGGTGGCGCAACAGCAGGCCATACTCAGATTGGACTCTTGGCGCACATCACATCCGGGGATTGAGCAGCGGATTCTAGCCAACTTTCCATTTGCTCATGGTCGACCAGCCCCGCCTGCTGCTTGATGAGGTGACTGCGGTATAAAGGCCTCTGCTGGTCCGGAACCTCGCGCAAGTGATAACCAATCAGATGATGAAGATGGCTGAAGGACGCTTTCACCGTATGGTGTGAAGGTCAGCGCTTCCCGGTGTTCCGGTGTCGCCGCTCGGCAGATCTGATTATGGTGGAGAGCTCTATGGAGAACGCTTTCGCGAGATCGGCGAGCGTTCGTAGCGTTGGGCTCTTGGTGCCGCGTTCCAGTTGGCCGATGTAGCGTTCCGTATATCCCAGATCGTGCGCCAATTTTGACTGGCTCCAGCCTCGATCGACACGCAAGCGGGTAATCTCAGCGCCGAGCGCCTGACCTAAAGTGCGGGACTCACGCCGTTTATCAGAAGAGGCTGTTTGAGTAGGAATTCAATGGCAAGTGTGCCAATCAAGAATTGTCTCAACAGAGGGGTTCACCCCATTTCACTGTGCCCAAATTGTGCCCAAGGTATGCAGTTTTGGCATTTTTGGCTGTTTTGGCATTATCTGTTTTCAGTAACTTACAGATTTGAAAAGGGGCCACGAAGAACGAGTCCCCCCTTTCGCACCAACTTATCCTGCGGTTGTCCTTGGAACTGCGACTTGCAGGCTCCGCTCCTTTGACTGCGTTCAGGTCACGCCCGTCAGGCACCTCAATTTGGGATTTCGCGTGCGAGAAGGACCGCGCCGCTGGCTTACGACCTCGCCGTTCGACTTTCCAGAACTACCTATAGATCCGGCGCGCGTTGTACGGTCATGTTTCATTTTGGAAATTCCCTGACTTTTCTTCTGGAATCGTGCGCCACGGTTTTTCGCCAGACCTAGCCTAGCGCCACCTACTCCCAGGGCGACCACTCAACATTCAATATGGGGCTGTTGGGAGTCAGAAGGGTATTCCGGAGAATGACGGATTGCCCATCTCACAAACAAAGGACTCCCAATTGTCCGTGTGGTAGTCGTTCGGGGCGGAGGTTCACAGGTCAGAATTCACAACTTGCGTCGTTACCGCGTTGTCGTGACGCAAGGAGGAGGAATCATGAAACGTGTTCTTCTGTTCCTTGTGTTGGATGTTAGCCTCAGCTGCCTCTGTGGCTGAGCCCAGCAACCTTTGATCGTCTACTCATTTGGCCCGCACTGGGTAACGAATTCTCCGCTTAATGGCCCAAACCCAAGCTTCGTGCTGCCGGCATCTACTTTGTGCGGTGTGGAGAACGGAAACACCTGCGAACCTTACGCCGGCTTCTACTTTAACCAACCCTGGGCCGGCGCCCCTTCGTACATCAGCATGACGGAGGCAGGAGGAGGTCCCAGCGACATCATTACCTTTGACAGCCTTGGACCAAAAGGAGCTTTCCGGGTTCTATTCTTCGCGGATCCTAGTCTGCCCGGCGCGTCCTTCTATTCGGGTTACATTCACTACACCGACGTACAGGAGGACCCATTCTCAGGTGGGGTGGGCGGACCGTTCCCGGTGTGCTGCATCCTCAACGGCAATTTCCTGAATGTTACGGTGGCCAGCGATGGCGAAGCCTACTTTGATCCGTTCGGCTACGGGTTCGACACCGGCGACGGTATTAAGTTCGATGGCGCCATATATGGTGGAACAGTACCGGAGCCGTCTTCGCTGCTGCTGCTGGGTTCAGGCTCGCTCGGCGCGCTTGGAGTTGCTCGCCGCCGCTTTCTGAAGTAGGCCGTTTGTTCGCTCGACAGGCAGACTCTCCTAAGCCTGCCTTTGTGTTTGTGAATGCGGGTTCGAGCGTAAGGCAAGTTCCCGACTGACTGGTTGTACACGGCGCCATGGCAGTAATCCATCGCCGTGTAGAATCGTGGCATGGGATTGCGGGGAAGCAGTGGTACAAACGCGCGCACGGGGAAGATTCCGCCCCCTGATGACACGCATCAGGAAGCCGGCTATCTTAAGGCACTGGGAGAGAATCAGGCTCCGGTCAGCATCAAGCTGATGGACGGGGAAGTAGTCCACGGCTGGATTGAATACTACGACCGTCGTATGGTGCGCTTGACGCGCGACGGTTTCCCCAACCTCTTCATTTTCAAACACGACATCGCCTATATCGCCGAAGGCGCCGCCAGCAAGCCGCGGGCGGTAAAGAGTGCGGGCAATGGCGATGCTCCGGCCCGCCGAAAATGAGCCAATACCTCGAAGACCTGGAACCGATTGCGCGCGACGCCGGCGCTTTGCTGATGAGTTATTTCGACCGGCAGATCAAGATCGAATACAAGGGCGACGCTGACCTGGTGACGGCGGCAGACCGCGCTTCGGAAAAGCTAATTGTCGAGCGGCTGCAGGCGCGCTGGCCGCAGCACGGAATCGTTGGTGAGGAAGGTACGCGAAGCGATACTGAGGCGGACTACCGTTGGTTCGTCGATCCTCTGGACGGCACCACGAATTTCGCTCATGGCTATCCTGTGTTCTGCGTTTCGATCGCATTGGCGCGCGAGGATGACCAACTCGAAGCCGGCGTGCTCTATGACCCGACGCGCGAGGAATTGTTTGCCGCGGAGCGAGGCCAGGGAGCGACGTTGAATGGCAAGCCTTTGCACGTCTCGAAGACGACACGGCTGGCGGAGTCGATTCTGGGCACTGGTTTTCCCAGTCACAAGCGGCACGAGAACCCCAACATCCACTTCTATCAGCAGCTCACCCTGCGCTCGCATGGAGTACGGCGGGCGGGTTCGGCCGCGCTCGATCTGGCTAACGTTGCCGCCGGTCGTTACGACGGCTTCTGGGAGTTCAACCTGAATCCCTGGGATACCGCGGCTGGCGTGTTGATCGTGCAGGAAGCGGGCGGGATGGTGACACGTTTCGACGGAACCCCGTTTCGGCTTGACAGCCGAGAGGTGCTGGCGACCAACGGCCTGATTCACGAGGAAGTGATCACCAACTTCCGAGAGATTTTTGCGGGCCGCGGGCTCGATCCGCTGCCCTCGGTGGCGGAATACGCCAAGGACCGCAGCTAGATCGCAGAATCTGGGTTTGTGGATGCGGAGGTTGGTCATGCGTCACCTGGTTGTTCCCATCGCGCTGCTGAGTGTCCTGGTTGCCGGCCCCGTGCTGGCGCAGGAGAATACCGTCCGCGTCGGCGTCGCTGTCATGGAGAACTATGCCGGGCGGTCGGTGCCGGGCAACGTTGAGCGCGACCGGCTGGTGAAAGCGCTCAACCAACTCAAGCCCGACAAGAAGACGCATCTAAAGATCGAGGCGATTGCGCTCAGCGGCTCGACGGCCGATGACGTGAGTTCCGAGGCCGAGCAGAAGAAGTGCCAGTACGTGGTATCCACGCGACTTACTGAATTGCGCACGGCCGGCGATCCGTACCAAAAGCGGCCCGGGACACTCGAGACCAATCCCAATGGACAGTGGAGCAGCCGCGATCCTGACAACCAGAGGATCGATCCGGAATACCGCGCCACAGTCGAATATAGGCTGGTGAAGTTGGGAAGTAACACTGAAGTGAGCGGAGCGCCATTCTCAACCCAGCAGAACGGCAACGAAATCGATACGGTTTCGCAGATCATGGACCGCGTGGCTTTGCAGGTGGCCGACCAGATCAAGAAAGCCGGTGTCCCACTTCGGGAATAGTCCTGAAATTTGCCCGGGCCAGAGTGCTCGTCGGCGACTCGGTTTATGGTTCAATCGGCTTGGAGCGTCGCAGGGTTTCGAATGAAACGCAAGGTGATACTTCTCCCCTTACTGCCATTGTTTCTGTTGATTGCGTTCGTTGCGTCGGCTCAACAACCCAAAGTGGTTCGTGTGGGGGTTGTTAGCGAGCAATACCGGCAAACCGCAACGGTGAACTCCGACATCTATTTGCGCCAGCAACGCGACCAGCTTGTGAGCTACCTGAACCAAAGTAAGCCCAAGAATCCGAGGATTAAGATCGAGGCGGTCGCGCTGGCAGCAAACAGCCCTAGTGGAGTAGTTCCGGATGCGCGAGCAATGAAGTGCGACTACATCGTGTCTCTGCAGTTTTTCACAGTCGCGGCTCCGCAGGACGATGGAACGAATGTCCCGGCGAAATCTTTTGGTGCAGTGCCGGGTTCGGAAATCTCCCTCCGGGGCTTTGCGATACAGGACGTCGCCGACCTCAAATCCGTCGGTGGAAGGGCCCTCGGTCCTAACACGCAAAGCGCCTTCAAATTGAACGTAATGGCCGCCATGGACGAGATTGCGCAGGCAGTCTTCAAAGCCGCCACGCCGTAGTAGAAGACCGGCTGAGTGCTGCGCCGGTAACGGTCCTCGAAGGTCAACGGTACACCGTTGAGCGATTCCCCTTCTGCGGTAGAATCTCACGGTGATGAACTCGCTGTTGAGCCGCCCGGTTGCCCGGCGACCCGAGCAGGTCAAGCTGCAGGGACGCATCCTATTTCTCACTGAAGATCCTGAACTCATCCGACGTCAACTGGCAGGAGAAGACCTGCCGTGGGACGCGCAGCGTCCTGAGTGCAATCCCAAACTACGCGACGACATCTCGACTGACGAGATCACCCCGGCGCACATCTGCTTCTTCTTTGACGAGACGCTGGGGGAGTTCCCCTACACGGGATTGAAGTGCGGCGCCGAAACGCCCATTAAGCGCGGCGACGTGAAGCGGGGCGGGTTTGTGGGCTGCGTCAGCGGCAAGCGGCGAGGCAAGGGCTCGAGTCGCGAGCAGTCGCCTTATGCCGAGATGGCAGCCGGTCTGCAATTGGTGATCGGAGAAAACATTGAGCGAATTTACAAGCAGAACTGCCAGAACCTGGGTCTGCTCACATCCACCGATTTCAGCCTGATCGATCGGGTCCGTGGCGGCCAGGAAATCGAGTTACGGGAGTTTACCGAGGGGGAGGACGAAATCACGCGGCAGGTGATTGAGCACGGCGGACTGTTTCCCTTCAATGTCGCACGGCTGCAGGGCAAGGTATTTCTGCCACCGATGGCGACCAAGCCGCGGCCAATGACGATTGCGGAGAAGATTTTCGCGCGTCACATGGTGCACGGTGCGAGCACGCCTGGTGTCGAAGCGGTGAAGCCGGGAGACACTGGCTTCGCGCGCACCGATCTGCGTTTCAGCCACGAATACGTCACGCCAATGGCGGCGATTTTCTACGACCGCTATCTGGGGAAGGACGAGCCGGTCAACGACGCCAGCTCGATCCTGTTCTTCCGCGACCACCTCACGTTTCTGGACGAAGTGCTGTCGGAAGAGAAACGCAAGATGGGCCTGCTCGACCTGGCGACACAGTTGAAGCTGAAGCAGGAGGACTTCGCGAAATCGCGTGGCATCAAGCTGCACGGCGAGTTGCGCGACCGCAAAGGCTCGGAAGGCATCTGTCATTCCATCGTCACCGAGAGCTATGCGCTACCGGGCCAGCTCATTGTCGGTTCGGATTCGCACACGCCGCATGCCGGCGCGATGGGGTGCGTGGCGTTTGGCATCGGTACCACCGACGTTTTCAACTCTTGGTTCACCAAGGACGTTCGCGTGAAGGTTCCAGAGTCGGTGAAGGTGGTGATTCGCGGCAAGCGGCGCAAAAACGTGACCGCCAAGGACTTCATGCTGAAGCTGCTTTCGATGGACTACATCCGCAGCGGCAAGGCGCTGGCAAAAGTCATTGAGTATTGCGGCGAAGCCATCGAGGCGCTCGGGGTGGACGAGCGCGCCACGCTGACCAACATGGCTGCCGAGATTGGTGGATTCACTGGAATCGTTGCGCCGGATCAGAAGGTGGTTGAGTTCCTGATGGAACGGCGCGGCATGAGCCGGAACGAGGGGGAGACGCTGATCGAGGGACTGCAGAGCGATCCCGATGCGCAGTACGCGCATGTGATCGAGTTGGACGCAAACGACATCTATCCCATAGTGGCGACGCCGGGTGATCCCGGCAACGGAAAATTCGTGCGTGAGCTAAATTCGCCGGTTCCGGTAGAAATCGCCTACGGCGGAACCTGCACCGCCGGCAAGAACCAAGACATGGACATGTACGCCGAAGTGCTGAACGCGGCCCTGAAGCAGGGAAGGCGGGTGGCGGAAACCTGCAAGTTCTACATCCAGTTCGGGTCGCAGGAGACGCGCGAATACTGCGTGCGCAAAGGCTATCTCCAAATCTTCGAAAACGCGGGAGCGCAGGTGATCGAGCCAAGTTGCGGAGCGTGCATTAATGCTGGTCCGGGAGTTTCGACTCGTCCTGACCAGGTGGTGATCAGCGCGCAAAACCGCAACTTCCCGGGACGCAGCGGGCCCGGCTTGATGTACCTGGCCAGCCCGCTGACGGTCGCTGCGAGCGCAGTCGCGGGATACATTGTGGAGTATGAACCTGCGGGACAACGCGAGCCCGTGGGAGTCAGTGAGTAGGTCAGTCTCTAAGGCTGATCGACAACGCCCAGCGGGACACCGACAACAACGCTTCGTCCCGCAACAACACAATTTTTGGTAAAATCGCTATTCCACTCCGATTTAGAATCGCCGACATCGGAAAAGCTCAGGGAGATACAGTTTTATGGCCTATGTGATCGCGGAACCATGTATTAACACCAAGGACACAGCTTGCGTTGATGCCTGTCCGGTGGATTGCATCCACCCCAAGAAAGACAGCGAAAAGTTCGCGACCGAGGAGATGTTGTACATCGACCCGGTCGAATGCATCGATTGCGGGGCCTGCGTACCGGTGTGCCCGGTGTCTGCGATCTTCGCCCTCGATGATCTGCCGGAGAAGTGGAAAGAGTACACCGAGCGCAACGCCAAGTACTTCGGCCGCTAAGTCCTCTGTGTTGTAGGCGAAAGGGCACACCGCGTGTGTGCCCGTCTTGCGTTTTTGGCTATTTTAATGAGCGAAAAACAGATTCCTCGTGGGATGAAGCACACTCGGAATGAAAAAGATAAAGGACTTGTAAGGCGCACCTGAAGGTGTGCCGTTTCCTAACACGCTGCAAGTCACTTTCTTCAGCAGCCTCTGAGGCCGCGCCCTTTCAAAACTGATTTGTGGCGCTGGTTCTAGAGGAGCTGCTGGATCCGGTCGATCAGCACGTCGGGAGGGTCGCCCTTGGTGATGAACGCGTCGGCCAACTCGAGCGCCTCGGGCGGCAGGGAAAAGTAGGCGGAAAGAAAAACGATGGGAACCTTAGGCCGGCGGCGGCGCATTTCCGACGCCACCTCTCCGCCATTCAAGTCGGGCATGAAGTAGTCCAGGACCACGAGATCGACGTCATTTTCGTCGAACACCCGGAGTCCTTCTGGTCCGTTATTGGCTGTCAGTACCGCGAAACCGCGACTCTCCAGCATGATCTTGCGGACACGTAGACCGATCTTTTCGTCGTCGACACACAACACAGTCTTCGGACCCACCGACTCCATCCTGGTTACCGGCTCACTTTCAGCCTCGGATTTCAATAACGCCGGAGCAGACATGATTGAGAGCCGCTCCGTACCCCCGAATAAAGGCGAGAAAGACTGCCATTGAGAAGTGGCTGCCTGAGTTGTACTGTACCTTGACGACCTTTGGCCATAGCTAAAACGTAGTAGAAGAGTATCTACGCAGATCGTAGTAGGGCGCGGCGCCCGCCATCGTTGACCGCGCGAAAAAGCGCGTGTTACCGTACTTGGTTGCACCATCCTCTGCTGCGCCTGCCGTGCGCCGAAGGGACGTCGTTTGCCTCCCGAAAGCCAGCCCACTCCGATTGTCCGCAAGACCGCATTGAACGCTGTTCACCGCCAATTGGGGGCGAAAATGGTCGACTTCAGTGGCTGGGACATGCCTGTCGAGTACCCGAAATATGGTGGCCTGATGAAGGAGCACCTTGCCGTTCGCAGCGGCGTAGGTGTCTTTGATGTCAGTCACATGGGCGACATCCGGGTGCACGGGCCGCAAGCGCTCGAGGCCGTCCAGCACATCACCATGAACGACGCCTCGAAGCTGTCCATCGGGCAATGCCAGTATTCGGCGATGCTCTACCCGGAAGGCACGTTTGTGGACGACGTGATCGTCCACCGGCTGGGACAGAGCGACTACCTATTGGTGATAAACGCTGGGACCCGGGAGAAAGATGTCAATTGGGTGACTGAGAACACCCGGAGCTTCGATTGCATCGTCGAGCACCTGAGCGACGAGTACACGCAAATTGCGATACAAGGGCCCAAGGGCGCGGCAACCCTGCAGAAATTGACCAACGCCGACTTGTCGCAGGTGAAGTTCTACTGGTTCACCCATGGGATGGTGTGCGGCTTGCCCAACACTCTGATTGCACGTACCGGCTACACCGCCGAAGACGGCTTTGAGATTTACGTTCCGAGTGACGAGGCAACGAGCGCGAGGGTGTGGAACGAAGTAATGCAGGCGGGCGAAGAGTTCGGCATTGTGCCGTGCGGGCTGGGTGCCCGCAACACGCTGCGGCTGGAAGGCGCGCTGTCGTTGTATGGGCATGAGATTTCCGAGAGCATCAACGTATGGGAGGCAAGACTCGACCGCTTCATTAAGATGGAGAAAGGCAACTTCATTGGCCGCGAAGCTTTAGAGCAGGCGAAAGCATCTGGTATGCTGCGGACGCTGGTGGGCCTGGAGTCGGTGGAGCGAGGCATTCCGCGCGACGGCTACAAGGTCCGCGATCTCGAAGGGAAAGAGATTGGCTATGTGACCAGCGGATCGTATGGGCCATTCCTGAAGAAGAACGTTGCGCTGGCCTATGTGCCTCCAGAATTTTCGTCAATCGATGCTGAAGTTGCAGTGGAAATCCGGAACCAGCCTGTGAAGTGCAAGGTGGTTCCTATACCGTTTTACAAGCGCCCTAAGAAGCAATCCTAAATTTGCATTTCGCGAACATCCCCCGGCATCCGGTGAGGAGAAGGGAAGCAGAATGGCCTATCCTACGGAATACAAGTACACCAAAGAGCACGAGTGGCTGAAGGTGGACGGCACGACGGGCACCGTCGGCATTACCGACCACGCACAGAATTCGCTGGGCGACATCGTGTTTGTCGAGTTGCCGAAGGTCGGAACTGAAATCACCGCCGGACAGACGTTTGGGTCAGTGGAATCGGTGAAGGCCGTGTCGGATTTATACGCGCCTGTATCCGGCACAGTCACCGAGATCAACGAAGCGCTCAACACCTCTCCCGAGGAGGTGAACAAGAACGCCCACGCAGCGTGGATGATCAAGGTCACGTTGAAGAATCCAGCGGAAGCGGACGGTTTGCTGTCTGCCGCTGATTACGAGAAGTTCGCTGCGGACGAGGCCGGCCACTAAGGCGTTCCCCCGCACTGCGCGCCAGCCGCTGAGCCTGCAGTGTCGCCGATACATTATTCTTGCGCGGCTGGACATTTACTTGAAAGCTACAGGTACCCATGCGCTATCTTCCAAAATCACAATCTGACCGCGAGGAAATGCTGCGGGACATAGGTGTGAAGTCGGTGGACGATCTGTTCGCCGCGATTCCGGCTGAGTACCGGCTTACCGGCGACCTCAGGATTCCGCGCTCCTTTGCGGAGAGCGAAATTATTCAGTTTTTCCGTGAACGCGCTGCCGAGAACGGCCAGGGCTATGCGTCGTTTCTTGGGGCTGGAGCTTACTCGCACTACCGGCCAGTGGTAATTGACGCGCTGGTTTCCCGTGGCGAGTTCTTTACAGCGTACACGCCTTATCAGCCGGAGATCGCACAAGGCACGCTGCAATCCATCTTCGAGTTTCAGTCGATGATTTGCGAGTTGACCGGCATGGACGTGGCGAACGCGTCGATGTATGACGGGTCCACGGGCGCGGCCGAAGGCCTGATGATGGCCGTCCGCCTGACCGGACGCCACAAGTCGGTGATCGCCACCAGCGTTCATCCGGAGTATCGCGAGGTCATCACGACGTATGCGCGTCACCAGGGAATGCCGCTGGCGACGGTCGCCTACGGCAAGAACGGGCGCGTCGATCTCGATGCACTCGACAAATCCGTGGACAACGAAACCGCGGGCGTACTGATCCAGTCGCCGAACTTCTTTGGCGTCATCGAAGACGTCGTGGCGATTGCGGACCTAGTCCACAAGAAAGGCGCTCTACTGATTGTTTCGATTGCCGAGGCGGCCTCGCTGGGCATCGTGAAGCCGCCGGCGGAGGCCGACATCGTGAGTCTGGAGGCGCAGTCATTTGGCGTGCCACTCGGCTTCGGCGGGCCGTACTGCGGAGTGATGGCGACGCGCGACAAGTTTGTGCGCCAGATGCCGGGACGACTGGTGGGTGAGACCACAGACCGCAACGGCAAGCGCGGATTTGTGCTGACGCTCTCGACCCGCGAACAGCACATCCGGCGGGAGAAAGCGACCTCGAATATCTGTACCAACCAGGCGCTTGTGGCTCTGATGTGCAACATCTTCATGACCGTCTATGGACGCGAGGGAATGAAGGAATTGGCACAGCACAACCTGGCGAAGGCGCACTACGCCGCGGAACAGTTCAAGAGGAAGGGCGCGAAACTCGTGTTCGACGGAGCGCCATTCTTCAACGAGTTCGTGATCCAGACGAGCGGCGATCCACATACCATCAATGACAAGCTGCTGGAGCAGAAGATCATCGGCGGATTTCTGCTAAAAAAGTTTTATCCCGAGCTGGGCAAAGCATCGCTGTGGTGTTGCACTGAAACCACGACCAAAGCTTCGATCGACGCGGCTGCGATAGAGGTGGCGTAATGGGTATCAACGACAAGATCAAGAAGGCCACCACGCACATCAGCCAGAACGAAGGTCTGATCTTCGAAAAGTCATCGCCTGGTAAGAAGGCCTACAAGCTGCCTCCTCTCGATGTGCCAGATGTGGACGCCCTGGAATTGCTCGGGGACCTGACGCGCGAAGATCTCGGGCAGATGCCCGAAGTGAGCGAGATCGAGATCATTCGCCACTTCACCCGCATCTCTACGTGGAACTATGCGGTGGACCATGGCATGTATCCGCTGGGCTCCTGCACCATGAAGTACAACGCGCGCGTGAACGAAACGGTGGCGCGACTGACGGGATTGGCGGAAGCGCATCCCTATCAGCCGGAGCGAATTTCGCAGGGTGCGCTGCGCATCATTGAGATGCTCAGCGATCAGCTCATCGAAATCACGGGCATGGATGCCATCACACTGCAGCCGGCGGCGGGAGCGCATGGCGAGCTGACGGGAATCCTGCTGGTACGCGCGTACCTGGAATCGCAAGGCAACCCGCGCAAGAAAATCCTGGTGCCGGATTCTGCACACGGTACGAATCCTGCGACCGCCGCGATGTGCGGCTACGCGGTCGAGAACCTCAAATCGAACGCTGTGGGCATGGTGGATATCGCGGCGCTGGAAGCGCAGGTCAACGAAGACGTCGCGGCGCTGATGCTCACCAATCCCAACACGCTGGGCGTCTTCGAGCAGGAGATCCACAAGATCGCCGACTTGCTGCACGCCAAAGGTGCTCTGATGTACATGGACGGCGCGAACATGAACGCGCTGGTGGGCAAGGTGCGTCCGGGCGACTTCGGTGCCGACGTCATGCACCTCAACCTGCACAAAACATTTTCGACGCCACACGGTGGGGGCGGTCCGGGATCGGGGCCCGTGGCCTGCAAGAAAATCCTGGAGCCGTTCCTTCCGACGCCGGTGGTCATCACCAAGCCCGATGGCACGCTGGGTTTCGAATACAACCGTCCGCAGTCGATTGGACGGGTGCGCATGTACTACGGGAACTTTGGAATGTTCGTGCGCGCACTGGCGTACATTATGGCCAACGGTCCGGAAGGCCTGCGGCAAACGACGGAAGACGCCGTGCTGAACGCGAACTACATCCGCAAGAACCTGGAGGGCGTTTACGAACTGCCTTACAAGACGCCGACTATGCACGAGGTGGTGTTCAGCGATCGCATCCAAACGCGCATGGGAATCAAGACTGGCGACATCGCCAAGCGGCTGATCGATTATGGATTCCACCCGTATACCGTGAGCTTCCCGCTGGTGGTGCCGGGCGCGTTGATGATCGAGCCGACCGAGAGCGAGTCGAAGGAAGAGCTTGACCAGTTCATCGACGCCATGAAGGCGGTCGCCGAAGAGGCCGAGGACTCGCCGGAAATCGTCGCCAACGCGCCACACAACACGCGCGTCTCCCGCATGGATGAGACCGCCGCAGCCCGCAAACCGGTGTTGCGCTGGAAGCCGCAAGCCAAAGAGGCGGAACTGGCGGCGAAGTAGCGAATCGGCAGTCGGGTAATGAGAGAGGGAGGGGCGATGCCTCTCCCTCCTCTTTTGGGAACGGACATTCTCGACGAAATCCGACCTCAACGGAACCGCTGCACTTCTGCGTTCGTACCTCAGAGTGGAAGCAGAAAGACCAGCGGTACGCCGGTAGCGTGCCGGAAAAGGAGCACCACAATGGACGGAAATATTATTGGATTGGTGGCAGTAACCATGGCGCTCGGTATTCCGATCGCCGCCATGTACACGTTTTACCGGGTACGGAGGCTGCACACCGACGAGCGCCTAGCTGCAATGGCGCGTGGGGTCGCGGTTCCGATGGAGCCGGAACTTTCGCAGGTGGCGCGTTCGCGCCGGTCGGGAATCCTGCTGACCGCGCTGGCGATCGGCTACATCATCACTTTCTCTCTGATCGCCCGCTTTGACCACGATGCGTGGATTGCATCGTACTTCGGTATCATCCCGTTGGCTTTGGGAGTGGGTTTCTTTATCGACGCGTTCCTGGTGCGGCGCGACCTGCGGACTTCGTAATTTCGGCGAGGGTTCGAATAACTACTGAGTAACGACACCGAAAAGGGCGGGCCATTGGGTTCGCCTTTGGGTCCAGAAGTACTGCCAAGCTCTACCGCCAGTTCTCGACCAGCATCAGGTCGCTGGATTGCTCGTCTACTTGGGCGAAGAGCAGCCACTTGCCACCGCTTGAAACCGGAAGACCACCCATCCATTCGTCCCCCAAGGGCTTTTCCAGCATATAAATGGGACGCACTGTCTTCGTATTCAGGTCAAAGCAACCGACAACTGCTTTATGGTCGATGTAGCCGAGAAAATAGATGCCCGAGCCGAACGGATTCCATGCCTCACCGCTCAAGGTGAGGCGAGGCATGCCTTCAACTTGTTGCTCTCCAATACCGTCAGTCCCCACTCGCCATAGCCACCAATCGCGCGAGAAGTATACGTACCTCCCGTCGGGAGACTCGACCGGGGACGTCGCAGCGCCCTGAGTGATTTGCACTGCATGGCCGCCCCCAGACGGAACCTTCCACACGGCGGGGTGATGGTCCTCATCTCCGTTTATGAAATAAATCCATGCACCGTCGTGCGACCAGCTGGGAAGGTTGTTCCCCTTTACGTCAACGTTCAGTTTTCTGGGCAGGCCGCCAGATGGATCGACGAGATAGATATTGGATTCTCCGCCCACCCTCGAGTCGAATGCGATCAATTTCCCATCGGGAGACCATCGCGGGGTTCCGGTGGACGCGAAGCCGAATGAGCTCACCTGTATTGCATTCGAGCCGTCGGAGTCGGTGACCCAAATCTCGTTCTTGCCGGTTCTGTCCGACTGAAAGGCGATCCTGGTCCCGTCAGGGGAATAGTTTGGCGATGTTTGCCGTCGCGACGAGGCAACGACCTTCTGGGCCTTGGCTTGCGGGTCGGACAGGTCCACACGCCAAATGTTCGTGTTCGTGCGGTTTTGGGTGAAGACCAGCCTGTTGCCCGCCGCACTTACATCGATTTCGGAAGCATCCTTGCCGAAGGGCAGCTTTTCCGGGTGAGTGGGGCGATCGATTGTAGCCTCCCAAAGGTCGCCGCCATTGAAGCCAGTACTGTAAACAACGCGGCGCCCATCTGGTGACCAGGCCAGTCCCCCGACTCCGTCCAGTCCCTGGAGCAACTGAATGTCGCTGCCATCGCTCAGGCGTTGCAGGTGTATGGATACGGCGCTCATCTTATCGGCGCAGGCCCAGGCGAGGTAGTCGCCGCGCGGGGAAAACACGGGCGTCTCCACAATATCGCAATCCGCTTTGACTGGAACTGTCGCCAGCGAATCCAGGGAGACCACGAACAAACGGGCTGTGTTATCGGTCGGAGAATCTGCCGGATGGTCAATGAACGCGAGTTGTTTTCCATCCGGAGACCAGCTGAGCTGGTTGCCCCACCAGCAGGGGCAGTTGGCAGAGGCGATCTTGCGTTCCGGGCCACCCAACGGTGACATGAGGTAGATTCCGGAATCATGGCCGCTGCGCTTTACGGCGATATTCTTGCCGTCCGGAGACCATGCTGCTTTGAATAAGCCCGACTTATAGTCCGTGATTCGCAGCGGCCTGTCGTTACCGAGCACCTTTACATACAGCTGGCCGCGCTCGTTTGGATTTCCTCCCCACCAACCGAAGGCAACCTGGCTGCCATCGGGGGAGAAGCTAGGCGCCCAAACACGCCCCGGCAGCGCCGTGAGAGGCACCATAGACATGCGCTCGAGTTCACTCTGCCTTCGCTGCTTCTGAATGCGCGGCGCTATCCACAGGTAGAGCACGACAACAGCGACACCAAGACAAGCCGCAGCGGGTATCCGATCTTGGGGAGGGTCTCGATAAACTTCGGTTCGACCGGCGAGTCGCCCAGAGCCTGCCGCAACTTCCGGACGGCGGTGTTGACGCTGTGCTCGAAGTCGACGAAGGTGTCGGCTGACCAAAGGGCGTCGCGCAGTTGCTCGCGCATGACGACTTTTCCCTCGGCTTCCAGCAGCAGCCGCAGCACTTGAAAGGGTTGGTCCTGCACCGGCACACGTTCGCCCCACTTACGCAGTTCCTTGCTGGCGAAGTCGACCTCAAAGTCGTCGAATCGTGCAGCCGCCGGCCTCGAACGGGAGGTTGCCATCCTTAATCACGCCCCAAGTGACGAACAGTTTACTCCCTTCAACGGGCTTAAGCATCGAAAAGCGCCACCGCTAAGCCTTAGTTAAGCGACTGAAATGAAACCGGATTGCCGAGGTAACTTGCAGTTTACCTCCGGTTCACCTCCAGACCCTTGCCGTTTTATCCAGCCAGAGGGAAACTGCAGCTACTCAGGGTGAGGACCACCGCGAAGGCTGTGGGGGCCGCATTTGATACGGGCCTGAGAAGGCTGGTTCCAACCAGGATGCAGGGTTGGAATCGTAACTACTCCGATAATTTGGCAGGAGCGAACGGGGCTGCTAAGCCCCTCGCCACAGCCTCGTCTATTCACGAAAGCCTTGCCGACGATTCCGGGCTGAAGCCAAGCGCGCAGTCGCCGCTCTCAAACAAAAGAGGAAACGACGATGAAACCACGCACCTGGAAGTGGATGCCCGTAGTGTCTCTAGTCGCCGCGCTGACGATGCCGACTGGCATGGCTGCGCAAAACAACTCATCGCAGAATCAAAAACCCAAGCACCATACCTACAAGCTCATCGACTTAGGTACGCTGGGTGGCCCCAACAGTTTCATTAGCACTTTCTTTCTCCAACTCGCCAATAGCGGCAGACTAGTCGGCGAGGCCGATACGGTCATCCCTGACCCGTTCGCCCCGAATTGTTTGCAGTTCAGTTGCCTGGTGAACCACGCGTTTAGCTGGAAGGAGGGTACTAAAACCGATCTTGGGGCACTACCGGGCAACAGCAGCAGCACCCCGCTCATGACGAATGAGCGCGGACAAGCCGTCGGAGGCTCGGAAAACGGACTGCTCGATCCGCTGACCGGGTTCCCTGCATTTCGCGGTGTACTTTGGCAGCAGGGCAAGACAATTGACCTTGGTACTTTCGGCGGGAACAACTCTCTCGCAGTGAGCATCAACCTCCGCGGGCAGGTGGTAGGAGGAGCGCAGAATGCCATTCCCGACTCGTTTGCATTCTGCGGCCAGCGATTTCTTCAGTTTTATCCCACGCAAGTGCACGCGTTTATCTGGCAAGCCGGAGTGATGCGTGATCTGGGCACGTTGGGAGGCAACGATAGCTGCGCCGCCAACGTCAACGACCAGGGGCAGGTAACTGGGTTCTCATACACAAACTCGGTCCCGAACCCCAACACCGGAGTTCCAACTCAAGACCCGTTCCTTTGGGAACGCGGGAAGATGACGGACCTCGGCACTCTGGGCGGGACCTATGGGGTTCCCAACTGGCTCAATAGCCATGGTCAGGTCGTTGGGTTCTCGAACATGCCGGGAGACTGGTTCAACCATCCGTTTTTGTGGGACAAGGGAGTACTGACCGACATGGGGACGCTGGGTGGCTATTACGCCAATTCATACGTGATCAATGAGGCCGGACAGGCGGTCGGCATATCAGATCTGGCGGACTTCACGCACCATGCATTTGTCTGGTCGAAAGGAAACATGACTGACCTTGGTGCAGTTGGGAGCGATCCCTGTAGCAACGGCTTCTACATCAACGCTAGTGGACAGGTGGTTGGAACTTCAACCGATTGCCATGGAACGATATTGCATGCGTTCTTGTGGGAAAACGGCTCCATGGTCAATTTGAACGCCTATATCGGGCCGGACTTTGCGTTCGTCGAACCGTTTAATGTCAACGACAGAGGGGAAATCGCCGGTAACGGAGTATTTCCCAGTGGCGACGTTCACGTCGTTCTGTTGGTCCCCAACGGTGATTGCAACGACGCCTGCGAGGGCGGAATTGCCGCCAGCCAGAACAGCTCAGTTTCTGCGCCGAACGTGGAAACGATGACGCGAATTAGCGAATCAAGCCTCAGCCCGATTGAAAAGTCCCGCAAGCAAATGAGACAGCGCTATCACATGCCTGGACCGGTGGCTCCTAACAATTAGTCCCGGGCTGGCGAGCATCTCTTGCCGGGGCGGAATTGCAACTCGATTCCCCATTTTCGCTCCGGCTTGTGAACTTCGACCAAGTTCTCACTTGCGATTCCGCTCCAGAAAAAGTGCTGAGTCGCCACAACCGAACAAAGAGGAGAGGACGATGAAACCACGCAATTGGAAGTGGATGCCTGTAGTGTCTCTAATTGCCGCGCTGGCGGTGCCGATTGGCACGGCCGCGCAAAACAACTCATCGCAGAATCAAACTCCCAAGCATCACATCTACAAGCTCATCGACCTGGGCACGCTTGGTGGGCCGAACGCCGGCATTAACGGCCCGCTCGTGCCCAGCATGAGCAACAGCGGGATGTACGCAGGCCAAGCGGAAACAGCCACTCCCGACCCGTTCCCATACTGCAACCCGGACTGTCTGGTACAGCACGCGATGAAATGGCAGAACGGAGCTGTGACCGACCTGGGCACCCTTCCGGGCACCGCTCTGAGCAGCGGCGTCAGCTGGGTTAGTGGCAACGGGAACATCGCTGTAAATTCGTACAACGGCCTGATCGATCCGCTGCTGGGGATACCGGAGAATCGGGCAGCGGTTTGGACCAAGAGCAATACCATGCTCGACCTCGGAACGCTGCAGGGAGGACACGAGAGCTTCGCGGCCGCGATCAATGACCGTGGACAGGTAGCTGGGTGGTTCTCGAACTTGATCCCCGACCCCTTCTCGCTCGGTTGCTTGGCAGTTTGCTTCACAACCCAGACGCATGGATTTGTTTGGAAGAACGGAGCCATGCGTGACTTGGGAACGCTGGGCGGTCCCGACGCCATCACAGAGGCGATGAACACGCGCGGTCAAATCGTTGGGCAGTCGTACACCAGTTCGATCCCGAACTCCGGCAGCGGGATTCCAACCATTGACCCGTTCCTGTGGCAAAACGGCGTGATGGTTGACATTGGCGGCTTCGGCGGCACCTGGGGCGTCGCCAATTTCATCAACAGCGGTGGCAGGGTCGTCGGCGCCTCGGACTTAGCCGGAGACTACATTAACCACGCGTTTTTGTGGGACCGCGGATCGCTTAAGGACCTCGGCACTCTGGGAGGCTACAACTCACAAGCCCTCTGGATCAACGATGGTGGGGACGTGGTCGGCGTGTCGGATTTAACTGGCTCGCAGACGCACGACGCAGTTCTCTGGAAGAACGGTGTGATGACCGATCTGGGGAACCTTGGCGTGAGCAGCTTCGCGTACGCGATTAACTCAGGCGGGCAAGTCATAGGCCATTCGAGGATCAACGACGGCAGCTTCCGCGCCTTCATCTGGGAGAAGAGCGGCCCCATGGTTGACCTGAACACGCTCGTCTATCCCGCCTCTGACATTCTGCTGGTTGACCCTTATTACATCAACGATCGCGGGTATATCGCCGTGCGGGGATTCCTCCCCAATGGCGACCAGCGCGCGGTTGTGCTGGTTCCGGACGGAAACTGCGACGACGATTGCGAGGCTAGGATTGCTGTCGGCCTGAGCACCGCAGCGTTTGCACAGTCTCCTACTGCGATGACGCAGGACAACGAATCGCGCGTCCGCCCGGCTAACCACTTGCGCAACCGATTCGGGCAACGCTACCAATTTCCCGGACGGGCGACTAGCCCGAGCGATTGACTTCAGGTCTCCACTTGGAGTGTCTCCCGACGTCAAAGCAAAAGGCGGACCGTTACGGGTCCGCCTTTTAATCTGTGGGTTTGGAGCTAGCTACTTGGCTGCGCCGACGGCTTTGACGCGCTTGTTGAGGCGGGCCTTATAGCGGCTGGCGGTGTTCTTGTGCAGCGTGCCCTTCTGGACACCCTTGTCCACGACGGACACGGTGGCGCTGTACGCTTTCTGGGCTTCTGCTTTGTCACCCTTAGCAATGGCCTCGCGCAAGGAGCGCAAAGCGGTGCGCAGGCGCGACTTATTAGTGCGGTTCTGCGTCGTCTTGGTTACTGTCTGACGGGCGCGCTTCAGCGCCGAGTAGTGGTCTGCCATAACGGTTCTGTATTCCTCTAGTAGAAATCTCGACGTAAGCCGAATACCTGATTCTACAGGAGGATGGGCGAAATGGGCAAACCTGCCTTCCCGTGTGGGCTGACGTGCGCGAAGTAGAGATCGCGGCGGAAATAGGGGGCCTTCGACTCCGGCGGCAGGGTCGACTTTGCTCAGAATGACGGAGCGCAGCAAGTCCTTCGGCTCGGGCGCGCTCTGCTCGGCGCGTCCTCGTTCTGGATGACGGAGCAAAAAGGCCACGCGATTCTGCTCTGCTCGCGTGCTACTTTCTCCCTGGCCGTCCATCAAATGATCAGGTGGCAAGACCATGCCGGCTCGCATGTGAAGCACCATGAGTGACACGGTTTTTGCGCCGAACGGCATTGACGCCGTTTCAGTTCAAGGTTAGGCTAACGGGCAATGGTAGTCATTCGCTTCGGCGAACAACTCGGATTTCCTTTCTGTTTCGACTCCAAGAAATCTATGCGCAACCAATTTGTCAGACCGGCTCCACCGGTTTGGCGGGGCAACCACGCTTGAACTCACCTGGCCTCAGGAGGCTTTCAACCGACCCTAAATGAAGACCAACATCGAAATCAGCCCAAACATCGAGACGCTCTTTGGCACGCGCGACGAGAATCTGCGCTTGCTGGAAGATGGCCTGAACGTTGTCATCGGAATGCGTACGGACTCCATCGAGATCGAGGGAGCTCCGAACGATGTCGCGCGCACGAGCCAGGTATTTGCGGACTACCAGCACCTGTTGCGCAACGGCTTCACGTTCGTGAACGGCGATCTTGGCGCCATGCTGAAGGTCCTGACGGCCGACAGCACCGCCACCTTGCGCGGACTGGCGGAAGCCGGCAAGCAGCGCTCGTTCGGCAAGCGCACGGTGCAGCCCAAGAGCATCAATCAGCGGCGGTATCTGGAGGCCATCGAGAAGAACGACATGGTCTTCGGTGTGGGCCCTGCGGGCACCGGCAAAACCTATCTTGCGGTTGCCATGGCGATCTCGGCGCTGATGTCAAAGCGCGTGAACCGCATCATCTTGGCACGTCCAGCGGTAGAAGCTGGCGAACGGTTGGGCTTTCTGCCGGGAACACTGCAGGAAAAGGTCGATCCGTATTTGCGCCCGCTCTATGACGCGCTGTACGACATGCTGGATCCCGACAAGGTCGATCGCTACCTGGAGAAGAACGTCATCGAGATTGCGCCGATTGCGTTCATGCGCGGCCGCACCCTCAACGATGCGTTCGTGATCCTCGACGAGGCGCAGAACACCACGTCGGAGCAGATGAAAATGTTCGTTACCCGCCTGGGCTTCAACTCCAAGGCGGTGATCACGGGCGACGTGACGCAGATCGACCTGCCCAACCCCAGCCGCAGTGGACTGGTCGAGGCGGCCGAAATCCTGAAGGACGTGGAGGGGATTCGCTTCTGCTACTTCGACGAGGGAGACGTGGTGCGCCATCATCTGGTGCAGCGCATCGTCCGGGCCTATGAAGATCATAAGGGGCGCAACGAGCAGCTTTCCCTTTCACTTGAGGTGAAGGGCAGCAACGGTTTCACGGCCCCGCCTACGGGCAATGGGAGTAGCTACGCGCCCAGCTTTGAGCGTGAAGTTGCACTGGCGGAGGCTCCTCCGCTCGTAGGTACAGATACGGGGAATCGCATTTCCGAGTAAAAGCTTGCTACCATACTGTGGGAGGGCTCAAGCGCCCTCCCATTTGTTCTTGAACGGAAGTGAGCAACCTGAGGCCAAAACCGAAAGAAACCAGCGCGCGGGCCCTCAGCCTGTTTGCGACCAAGGCGCAGCATGTGCTCGGACTCAGCGGCGAGGTGAACGTTTACATCACCTCGAACCGCGAGATGCAGGACCTGAACCGCCGTTATCGCCGTAAGAACAGGCCTACCGACGTGCTGTCGTTTCCGTCGGGCATGCCGGGTGTCGGTGGGGATATCGCGATCTCGCTCGAGATCGCTGCTGCCAATGCGGCTGAGATTGGTCATTCGCTGGCCACAGAAGTGAAAGTCCTCATTCTGCATGGGTTGCTGCATCTGGCGGGTTACGATCATGAAAAAGACAGCGGCGAAATGCTGGCACGCGAGACGGCGATGCGGCACGAGTTGGGGCTTCCCGTAGGACTGATCGAGCGCACGCACACGGCTGCGGCGAAAGCGGCGGAACTGACGCGCAAGCCCAAAGCCGCAGCGAAGAAGGCTGCTGCCGCGCAATCCGCAACCGCTCGCAAAAGAGCTGGCGTCGGCAAGAACAAGCTTGATGCGGCAAGGAAGTCTGCGGCTGGTGTAGTGCGCAAGCGCGCGGGAGGCCGCGCATGAACCTCTGGTTAACCATCCTGTTGATGTTTCTGCTGGCGCTGCTGGCGTTGGTCTCATACGTGGACCGGCTATACCACGAGATGGGGAAGTTTCTGTCACGGGAGTTCCAGGAGAACATCGAGGCCTACGAGCAGTCGGTGGAGCCTCGTCTGGGTTTTACCAGGGAGCGTGCATCGCTGTCGATGGCGGTGCTCGTCCAGATTTGCATGGCTTCCGTAGGAACCCTCATCGGTTACATGCTGTTCAAGGACTCCGGCTGGGTGGGACTCGATTTGGTGCAGGCCGCAGTCAGCCTCATCTTCATCATCGTGATCTTCAATCGCCTGTTGCCGCACATATTCTTCGTGCGCACCAAGGGCGAATGGCTGGCAAAGTTTGTTCCGGTGTTGCGGACACTCATCTACCTTGCGGTGCCGGTCACGATGATCCTGGGCTTTGCGCTCTCGGTCGCGACGCTCTCGAAAGAGCACGCCGAGAAGGAGCCGGAGCATCCTTCTGAAGCGGTGGACGCACTGATCGAGGCTGGACAGGAAGAGGGCATACTCGAGGAGGGTGATCGCGATCTGATCCAGTCGGTAGTGGAGTTTGGCGATAAGACGGTGCGCGACGTGATGACGCCGCGACCAGAAATCGTGGCAGTGCCGATCGCGATGACCATCGCAGAATTCACCGAGATGCTCAACAAGTGCCCCTATTCGCGCATACCGGTTTACGAAGGAGACATCGACCACATCAAGGGGATCATGTACACCAAGGACGTATTGCAAGTGGCCGACACCGAAGCCGACAAAACGACGGTCGGTGACCTCATGAAGACCGATGTTTACTTTGTGCCCGAAACCAAGCTGGGCAGTGAGTTGTTGCGGGAGATGCAGCAGGACAACATCCGCCTGGCAATCGTCGCCGATGAATACGGTGGCGTTGCCGGGCTGGTGACGATCGAGGACCTGGTCGAGGAAATCGTTGGCGAGATCCGCGACGAGCACGAGAAGTCGGACATCGTTAAGGAGAGCGACACCTCGTACATCTTCAACGGTAATACTGACCTCGACCTTCTCGAAAAACTGCTGGGCGGTACGCGGCCGGACGAAAGAGAAGCGACCACGATTGGCGGACTCGTCAGCGAATTGGCTGGCCGCATCCCCGCGGCGGGCGAGGTCTTTGAAGACAACGGATTGCGTTTTGAAGTGCTGGACTCAACCGAGCGGCGCGTCGAGCGGGTGCGTGTTAGTCTTCAGAACGTATCTGCTCCCAAGCAGATTCGGGCCTGACATGGCATTCCGCAGCGGATTTATCTCGATCATCGGCCGTCCCAACGCAGGGAAATCGACCCTGCTCAACGCGCTGGTGGGCGAGAAGCTGGCCATCGTCACGCGCAAGCCGCAGACCACGCGCAACCGCATCCAAGGCATCGTCAACATCGAGAAGCAAGGCAAGCGGCCCCCAGGGCAACTGGTCCTGATCGATACGCCGGGCGTGCACAAGCCCATCAACTCCCTCAACCGCCGCATGATGAAAGAGGTTTACGATGCGCTGGAAGGCTGCGACCTGCTGCTGGTGATCGTCGATGCCACCGCCAAGTTCGATGCGGGCGACGAGTTCGTCCTGAACCTCGCAAAGAAGACGGATGTTCCCATCATTCTGCTGCTGAACAAAATCGATCTAATCCCCAAGGAACGGTTGCTACCGCTGATTGCACAGTACAAAGAGCTGCACGACTTCGTCGATGTGATTCCCATCTCGGCGCTGAAGGAAAAAGGGCTCGACACGCTGCTCGACGTGATCATCAAAGTGCTGCCGGAGGGCCCGCGTTACTTTCCGAAGGACCAGATCACCGATCAGCCTGAACGCTTCCTGGTCTCGGAGTTGATTCGCGAGCAGGTTCTGCAATACACCTCGCAGGAAGTTCCCCACGCCACCACCGTGCTGGTCGATCAGTACGCGGAGGGCGCGAAGTTGACGCGGATCGCAGCGACCATCTACTGCGAGCGTGAGGGGCAGAAGGCCATACTGATCGGCAAGCAGGGCGCTAATCTGAAAAAGATCGGGACCAACGCGCGGTTGCAGATCGAGCGCCTGCTGGCCACGAAGGTTTTCCTGGAGTTGTTCGTGAAGGTGCGTGCGGGTTGGCGCGATTCGCGGGACTTCGTCGAGGAGACCGACTGGCGGCGGCAGTTGGAGAATATCGCGGATGGTTTGTTGACGGACCAGCCCGACCCCAAGCCGAAAGACTGATCTCCGCCTATTCTTTTACCGCAATCCCCAAGGTCTTCATCTTGCGATACATGTGGCTGCGTTCGAGCCCCAGGACTTCGGCGGTGCGGCTGACGTTGCCGAGGTTTTCATCCAGCTTCTTGAGGATATAGTCACGCTCGTACGAGGCGCGCGCCTCGTGCAGGCTTGAAAACTCGCTCATGCTGCGGCGTCCGCCTTCGCGATACACCAGGGTCGGCAGGTGTTTGCGTTCTAATCTCGCGACCGCGGGATTCATGATGACAATGCGCTCGATCAAGTTGCGCAACTCACGAACGTTTCCCGGCCATGTATACCGCATGAGGGTTTCGAGAGCATCATCGGCAATTTCCCGTGGACGACGGTTATAGGTTTGCGAAAACTCTTTCAGGAAATGCCTGGCCAGTAGGGGAATATCCTCTTTGCGTTCGCGCAGGGGCGGCACGTAGAACGGAATGACGTTCAGCCGATAGAAGAGGTCCTCACGGAAGTTGCCCTTGGAAATTTCTTCTTCCAGGTCTTTGTTGGTCGCGGCGATCACGCGAGCGTCCGCCGTAATGGGTTCTTCCTCGCCAACCGGAACAAACCGGCCCTCGTCGAGCGTGCGCAACACCTTGGACTGCGTCTTGAGGCTCATGTCGCCGACTTCATCGAGGAACAACGTCCCGCCGTCGGCCTTCTGAAACTTACCTTCCTTTTCGGAAGATGCACCAGGAAACGAGCCAATGCGATGCCCGAACAACTCGCTCTCGATCAGGTCTTCGGGAATGGCTGCACAGTTCACCTCGACAAACATCTCGTCTTTGCGCAGGCTTTGGGCGTGGATGGCGCGCGCCACCAGTTCTTTTCCCGTGCCCGACTCGCCGTAGATCAACACTCGTCCGTTGGTGGGTGCCATCAGCGCAGTCTGCTGGCGCAGGGCCTTCATCGGGATGCTGTCGCCGACGATCACGCTGCGGGCTTGAAACTGTTTCTTGTATTCGAGGTTCTCACTTCGCAGACGCTTGGCGTCGATGGCATTTTTCAGGACGATGAGGGTGCGCTCGATGGAGAGCGGCTTCTCGAGGAAGTCGAAAGCCCCCAGTTTGGTGGCACGCACTGCGGTCTCAATGTTCCCATGGCCCGAAATCATAATGACTTCGGGTGGGTCCGCCATCTCGACGATGCGCTCCAGCGCTTCGAGTCCGTCGATGCCGGGCAACCAGATGTCGAGCAGTACGACATCGACTGGCTTACGTCCGAGCGTGGTCAGACACTCCTCGCCGCTCTCTGCCAGAACAGTCTTGTAGCCCTCGTCCTCCAGCACGCCTTGCAGCGAGCTGCGGATTTCGGACTCGTCATCCACGATCAGAATGGTGTGCATGTTGCTCGGACGGCGGCATGGCCATCGCCGCCGCTACAGGTAACTCTACGATAAACCTCGTTCCGATGGGAGTATTCTCCTCCACGCGGATCGAGCCGTGGTGGTCTTCGATGATGCGGCTGACGATCGCCAGACCCAGGCCCGTGCCGCGTTTCTTGGTCGAGAAATAGGGCAGGAAGAGCCTCTCTTTCAGCGCCGGTGTGACGCCGTGTCCGGTGTCGGACAATACGATTTCCACTGAGTCACGTTCTCCAGCGAGGGCCGTCGATATCACAATCTCCTTGACCATCGAGCCCTGCATCGCCTCGGCGGCGTTATCCACGAGATTGGCAAGGGCGCGTTTGATTGCGTCGGGATCAGCATGAATCGGGGGCAGGTCCGAGGCAAGAAACTTCTGGACTCGGATTCCACTGAGGCGGCCATCGAACATGAGCAACGCGCTGTCCACAATACGATTGATGTCGGAGGGCACCGGCCGCGACGCAGGAAAACGCGCGAGAGTGGCAAATTCATCGACCAGCGTCCGCACCGTCTGCACCGACGATCCAATGGTGTCGGCACAATTGCGGATGATCTTCAGCGAAGCCGCGTCAGGAGGCGTTCCACGATCGAGGTGGCGGCGAATGCGCTCGGCCGACAATGCGATGGGAGTGAGCGGGTTTTTGATTTCGTGGGCGACGCGGCGCGCCACTTCGCTCCAGGCCGTCTGTTTCTGGGCGCGCAGCAGGTCGGTGATGTCTTCCAGCACGACTACGTACCCCATACGCTGCAGCATTGGATCCTGCGCCCGGGCCGGTGAATCGAGCGAAGCCACGGTGACCGCGACATTGAGATTGACGCGCGAGGTGACAATCTCCATCTGGCTGGTTGTGGTAGCCATGCGATCCGCTTTGCGAAACAGGTGTTCAAGGTCCGCGGTTACATCCTCGGGGAATAGTTCATCCAAGGTCCGAGCCGGTTGGACCGGCTTGGGATCGAGATGGAGCAGGCGCTGGACAGCACCGTTCATGTGGACGACGTGACGGAATGCGTCGAGCGAAACCACGCCAGTGGGGATGCTTTCCAGGATCGTCTCGATGTGGCGGCTACGCTGTTCAAGCTGAACGTTGGCGTCGGCCAGATCGGCGCGCGAAGCCTCGATGCTGGCGCGACTGGCTTCCAGGTCCGCCGCCATCTGGTTGAAGGAGTTCACCAGTTGTCCGATTTCACTGCCGACCTGTACATCCACGCGGTAATCAAGGCGGCCCCGCGAAATTTCCTGGGTGGCTTCGGCCAGAGCGAGAAGCGGGCGGGTCACCATCTTTGAGAGGTACAAGGCCAGCCACGTCGATGCAAATAAGACGCCAACGGTGAGCAGCAAAAGGTAGCCAAGATAAGTCCGGCGCAGACGCCGCCGTTGCTTGCGGAGGTCATCGTACTGCCGCTGGGCCTGCTCGATGTCGTGCAGTGCTGCGGAGTAATTCGCGGGGAGGGGCATGGCAACCAGGATCTGGCCATGCGGTCCTACCACGGCACGGCCCAGAACGTAGGTCTTCCCCAGAATGTCGAAGGACTGGGACTTGTTCTCCGCATCTTCTTTCATGGGCAGGTGGTCGCGAAGCAAAGGCCACGGCTGAGGAGCGTGAAAGCTGGCCTCGGCGCGACCATCGGCGACGGCAAACGCGAATCCGCCCTGCAGGCTGACCTCACTGCGGCGGAATTCGTCCAGGACCAGAGTGAAATTGTCGGTCTCGAACGACTTCCTGGCGGCCGGCGTTGCTGCGATTCGTTGGGCTTCGACGCGGGCATTGTCCGCGGCGTAGTCGGTCAGCAGCGAAGCAACCACGCCGGTGCGGTACTGCACGTCCTCCACCGGGCGCGAGAACCATTTCTCAATCGACCGGTTGATCAGTCCGTAGGAAAACATGAACAGGAAAATAACTGGTCCCAGGGACAGCAGCAGCGCGCCCATCACCATTCGACTGCGCAGCTTCGAGCCCATGGCGCCGGTTTTGCGTTCGGCGTAGAGGCGCAGCAGGATGCGCAGCAGGACAAACGTGAGTGCTACGAACAGCAGGAAGATGAGCGCCGACAGCGCGGCGAAGATCAGCGTTTCTTCACTGGTGTCGGGCTGCAGGAACGTCAGGTTGAAGGTGGCCTGCGAGAAGATGACGCCGAACAGCAGGAAGACGGCGATCGACAGACCTACAATCGCAGGAGTGCGACTGCGTTTCTGGTCCGGCCGGATTGGAGGCGTGTCGGGCGACATGATGCGCGAAAGTTGCGCCGGTTGATGGGCGCACCCAACCTGGTTGCACCAAAGGAATTCCCGGTTTCAGGGCCGGGTTTGATTATACCCGCGATTTCGCTGGACTCTTGAGGGCCGCCGCTTAACGACAGATGGTGGTTCATGGGTTGTGGCTGGCGAAGCCGATCGCACGGGCCGAGGGAGCATCGATCCCAGAGGGCACTCCATGCACGCAGGCAGCTTCTTGTGACAATAGTGCTTCCCCAACTGCACGAACAGGCCATGCATCTCGTTGTAAACCTGAGCCAAAGGAGCACGAGGCGCGGTGCTAATCGCCGACGGGGGATGGGCAGCAGGACGTTGCGGCTCGAGCTTCGCGTGCGTAACTCCTGGCGATGGTTCTTCTCGCCGCAATGCGATCTCGACCAAGTTCCGGATTTCGTCGTACTTAGCATTAGTAGCGACCGAGTCGTGGCGCTCCAGCACACGGCGGGTGTAAGCGTCAACCACGAAAATCGGGTGGTGGCCGGCGTAGAGAAGAATGGAATCCGCCGTTTCCGGGCCGATACCCTTCTGCGCAAGCAATTCGGTTCGCAATTGTTGAGTGGGAGTCCCAAACATCGCGTCAAGCGAGCCACGATAGTGCTCATCCAGAAAGGCAATAAGATTTTTCATCCGTTGCGCCTTTTGGCGAAAGTAACCTGAAGAGCGGATCAGACTCTCGAGTTCGCCCACAGGTAGTTCGCGGATGCCTTCTGCGCTCAACATCCCGGCCTGTCGAAGGTTCGCCAGGGCTCGCTCCACATTGGTCCACGAAGTGTTCTGGGTGAGGATCGCACCAGCGATTACCTCGAAAGCAGTTTCGGCCGGCCACCAATGCTGTGGTCCCCAGGCGCGTGACAGTTTGCGATAGATTGCGCGAACGGTTCTTTCCGACGAAGGTGGGTCTGCATTCTCCCCCTCACGCAGTTTGACCGGTTGGCGGCGAGACTTCACGGCTGAGTTGTCTTGCCCTGCTTGAGTTGCTGCTTCCAGCCGAGGACGCGGGCCTTGTTGGCCTCGGCTTCGGCCTCGGGAACCAGGCCCTTGCGCTGATACAGGATCGACAGGCTGGTGTGGGCGAGAACGTCATCAGGGTCCAGTTCAGTGATGCGGCTGGCAACCGCGATGGCCCGATCGAACTGCTCAGCGTCCTGGTAGGCACGCGCCAGTCCGTGCATGGCATCGAGAAACGTCGGGTCGGTGGCAATGGCCGCCTCGTAATCGGCAATTGCCTCGTTCAGTCTGCCTTCGGCGTAATGGTCAAGCGCGGCGTAGTAGCGGTCTTCGGCTGCCTGTCGCGATGCTTCGTCGGTCATGGATATCCGAGGCGAGTTTAGCATGCGGTGTGATCACCCGATCGCATCGCGGAGGTATCGCTATACTGATTATTTGAGCGGGAGAAAAACAGATACCGCGCTGCGCGGGGAATGGCAGAATCAGCAGTGCGTGCGGCACGGCTGAACGGCTTGCGTAAAGACTCCATTCCCTGCGGCCTTGTATCAGGGCATGGCTTTAGTCGTGTCAATAAGCCCTGTATTTTTTATCCACCGAGCGGACTTTAGTCCGCGAGGAGTCTATTTTTTCGATATTCTTCGGTGGTCTCTGAACCCCCTGTCCTTCAAAGCGACTGGTACACACTTGAAACACTTGGGCTACATCATTCGTTTTCTGTGGAACGCCACGCGCGGCCATCACCTGACGCCGTGGCGCAGCGCCTACCTGCGCTGGCGCATTGAGACCTATACCGGGCTCAAGATGCAAAGCATTGGATTCCTGGAGTTCTGGGGATTCAGTTGGCGGGAGCGGAGAGAGTTGCTGCGATTTCTCGCCTGGACAGGCGAGATGGAGCGCTACGCGCGGGTCAAGCCGAAAAACCCGTAGCCCACGCTAGGTCTCCAGTAGCACTCCGATCGGAGTACCAACGCCGGCTGACAGCTTCTCGGCCGCCGACGCTTGACGGGCAGCGATCTCCAGATAACCTGAGCTCCCGATGATGGCGAAAAACTCGTCATCGCCGCCTTCTGCATACGAACGGCAGACCCGCGTGATCGTCTGTCCCGCAATCAGCAACTTGACGCTCTGCGGTGCCGCCGCGAACAGCGTTGGCGCTTCCTGCTCACTGAGGTTGGTGATGAGGTTGCCGAATTTATCCACCTTGAGCACGGCACCCCGCAGGCTGTTGTCGCCGATGCGCTCGACGGCCGGCAAAGGAAGGCGGATGTAATCTGAGACCTCGGGGCCAAACTCCGCGGGCGCTACTCCCTTGCTGAGCCAGGCGGCGACGGGTGAAAAAATGTCACGCCCGTGAAAGGTCTGGCTGACCGGCTGGAGAAAGTAGCGATCGGCAGTGATGTGCCGCACGGTGAATTTGGGTTCGCGCGCTTCGATGAGCGACAGCACTCCGTTGTCAGGGGCCAGGAAGATGTAGTCGTCGGTCTCGGCGAGAATCGGCCGGCGCGCGCTGCCCACTCCGGGATCGACCACGATGACATGCACGCTGCGCCGCGGGAAGAAACGATAGGATTGCGCGATCGTCCAGGCACCATCGAAGACATTGAAAGAGGGAATGGCGTGGCAGATGTCGACAATGCGTGTCTCGGGATGAATGTTGAGCACGACGCCGTGCATGATTCCGACGAAAGGATCGTCGAGTCCGAAGTCGGTGGTGAAGGTGACGGCGCGTGGCTCGGCCATGTCCTGCAAGCTATTCGGATGCAGAGCGGGAGTCAAGCGCGCGCAAAACAGCTGCATTGTTTCCCATCCCGGCTGCATCTGATGACGACAGCCTCGGGAAATTGTGTCAAAAGGACTTCATGCACGTAGCGGAACTATGGCGGTATCCGGCGAAAAGCTTGCGGGGCGAGTTGCTACAGGAAGCGGAAGTCCTGCGGACCGGTATTCGAGGCGATCGCGAGATTGTCGTGGTATCAAAGTCGCGTCAGCGGGTGATCACCTCGCGGACTCACCACAGGTTGCTTGGTCTGCAGGGCGCCATTTCGCCCGACACGCAGCAGGCCACGATCAATGGCATTCCATGGGACAGTCCAGCAGCTCTCGCGTTGGTCGAAGAGGCGGTTGGTGAAGCGGCGCGACTGGTGCATGTTACGGGCACCGCGCGCTTCGACATTTTGCCGCTCCTCGTGGCAACCGACGGAGCCATCAACGTGCTCGGCCTGGATCGGAGGCGATTTCGCCCGAACATCTTTATCGGAGGAGTCGAAGGGCTCACGGAGCGGCAGTGGGAAGGGAAGCAACTCCGCATCGGAGAGGTTGAGATTCATGCGGCGCAGCTTCGGGCGCGTTGCGTGATGACCACCTACGATCCCGATACCCTGGTGCAGGACCGCGATGTGCTGTTTCGCATCGTGAAGGAATTCGACGGGACGATGGCCCTGGATTGCTCGGTGATAAAGCCCGGAACAATCCGGGTTGGCGATGTAGTCACGGTTTCGGAGTAGGTACCCACATCCTTGCGCAACAAAACAGCCGTCACGTGGGACGGCTGTTTTGCCAACATCCAACATCTAGCGAATCTCGACGTCACCCGATCCGGTGGAAACCTCGACTGCGGGACCGCCGCCGCGAACTGCGCCTCTCAGTTCGTGACGACCCAGGGTGCCCTGGACCGTGATGGGCAGGTCGGAGTGAATCGACCCTGAGCTGGTGTGTACGTCTAGGTTGAAGCCTCCGCTGGACGACAATGCCATCCGAATGCTCCCTGAGCCACTGTGCAATTGCCACGGGCCTTTCACATCTCCGTCGGCGTTGATGCTGCCGCTGCCAGTACGTGCGCGCAGACCACCCCTGGCGCCGCGAATGCGGATTCTGCCGGAGCCGGTGTGCACGTCAACATCGCCGCTTCCCGTGAGGTCAGCCTGAATTTCACCGCTGCCTGTACCGGCGGAAAAAGGCGCCGCTACCGACTCGGCGCGAATGCTGCCGCTGCCGGTATCGACGTGGGCCTGCGGGCCGAGGTCCTGCACCCGGATGTCACCTGAGCCGGTATGCAGCTTCACGGGCGAGCGAACGCCTTGCACGGAAATTTCGCCCGAGCCGGAACTCGCCTGCAACGTGGTGTCGGCCGGCACCGTGATTTCGTAGCTGATCGAGATGTGGCGCTTGGCCTCTTCGGGCAGGTTGTAGCCGATGCGAATCGTGCCGCCGTTCTGCTCGATCGGGGGATTGGATTCGACGTTGTGTACGATGCTGTCGGAGTTTCCGCCGAACCAGTCGTTGCTGCTGCGAACCCGGCCATGCACGACCACTTGATTGGAGCTGCCGGTTTTAATGATTACCTCGCCTGAGCCGGTGGTGAGGTCGAGACTGACCGCTCCCGAGACCTGGAGTGTGCGATCGAACTGTCCCTCGGCACGCGCAAACAGCAAAACGGGAACTAGCAGGACAATGGGAAGAATTGCGATGACTTGCTTTCTCATGATTTCGCCCCGGATGACTGAGATTGCGTTGCCGGAAAGATGGGCTGCCGTTGCCGGCAGCCCGCGGAGGAGGAGGGAACGTTACTGCTGAAGCACGACCTGGTCGCCTTCCTTCAGGCCGGACAACACTTCGGTCTTGGCGCCGTTGGAGATGCCGATGTTCAGAGCAACTTTGCGCTTGCCTTCTTTGCCTTTCGGGTCAGGCACTTCGGTAGAAGCCTTCTTGTCCTTGTCATACAGGATGGCGCCTTCGGGGATCATCAGCACATTCTTGTGCTCGTCGAGGATGATCTCTGCATTGGCCGTCATCTCGGCTTTCAACTCGCCGCCCGGATTGTTGATCGACACGCGAACTTCAAAGGTCGTGACGTTGTCCTTCTCCGCGCCCATGGGCGAGATCTTGGTCACATGGCCAGTGAAGGTCTTGTCTTTGAAGGTTTCAACGCGAATGCGCGCGGGCTGTCCAAGATAGACCTTCCCGATATCACTTTCGTCGACCTTACCCTTGACGTACACCTCGCTGGTGTCGCCAATGGTCATGACCAGCGTGGCCGCCGAGCCCATCACCAGGATGGAACTGACTGCGTCGCCCATCTCCACGTCACGCGACAGAATGATGCCGTCGATGGGAGCAATGATCGTGGTGTAGCTCAACTGCTCTTCCAGCTGTTTGAGTGTGGCGTCGCTTTTCTGCACGTCAGCCTTGGCCTGGGCGACCTTGGCCTTGCTGACCACGAGTTGCGCCCGCGCTACGTCGCGCTTGTTGACCGCCAGGATATAGCTGCGCTGGGCGTCATCGAGGGCAGAAGTGGATACGATGCCACTCTTGGCCATCTCCTGCGCGCGTTCATATGCGCGCTGCAAAGTGGGGATATCGACGCCCTGGGCGTCGACTTCGGCGCGCGTCATATCGGCTTCGGCACCCTTCAGGTTGGCCTCGGACGAGAGCAACTGGGCACGCGAGGAGTTCACCTGCGCTTCAATTTCGTCACGGTCGAGATCGGCCAGGACCTGGCCCTTCTTCACCGTATCGCCGGCGTCGACATAGAGCTTCTTCACGATGCCGCTGGCCTTCGATTTGATCTCAACTTTGGTGATAGGCGTGACCTTGCCGGTCGCCACCACGCTCTTGGCAAGATCGCCCTTTTCCACCTTCGCCAGCTTGGTGGGATCGATCTTGGTGCCGCTACGCGTTGCCGCTACAGCCACGACGACGAGCGCTACAACTGCCACGGCCACTACCGAAATAATGACTAGGCGCTTCTTTTTATGATTTTTACCGTTGGCCACTGCCGCCTCCCGACGCTCGGTAGCATTCCGTTCTTATGATGTGTACGTACCAGTATGGAGAGAAGTTCCGTGCCCGATGATGAAAAACCCGCCCCAGATCGCCCTTTTCCATCGGGTTAGACCGAATTGGGACGGGAAACGGTAGCAGCGTCCAGCAACGTGTGTAACTCACTGACTGTGAGTCGGTTGATTCGGCATTGTTGCGAAGATCAAGAGCCTAGCAGTTAACCTCGACGATCACGATTTCCTGCCATGGACGGCTTTCAACGAAACCCACGTGTCTGATGCCTCACGCAGTCACGGATAACGTACGCCATGGCGATTTCTCGTAAGTAATGCTAAAACGGCCTTCACCCAAGTCCTGGACGGCGCCGCATGCTGGGCGCGATGTTATCCTGAAACTTGTTCGAACACAGCTGAACCCGGTCCCGGGTACGGCAAGGAACGGACATGAAGACGGTACGAGCCACATTGCTGTCTGGGGCGATTGCCTGTGCGTTGTGGTCGCCCAACCTCTTGGGACAAGACGTACACGTGACCTCCGACAAAGGCGTCATCACGCTGAGCCTGATGGCACAGAAGCCTTACGCCTCCGGCCAGGCGAAGACCCCGGTGTTGAGCGTAGTCTGCCAGCAAAAGGGCAAGAAAATCGCGCACGCAATCACGTTTTCGCCGGGAGGCATTCTGACCGAGCAGGAATACTCGTCCTTCGGAAACTCCACATCGCTGGTGTTGGAGATGACCATTGGGGGACACAAGCAACCGACGACTTGGGTGTCTCATAACTTCCAATCCTTCCAATCCTTCGACTACGTCGGCAAAACTGAGCCGGAGCGCATCGAGTTCCTGCAAGCCCTGCTGAGTGTGTCAACCGTCTCCATCGACTTCACACCGTTCCTCACGGGTACACCCACTTCAAGCACATTCGACCTGACCGGACTACGGACGGAATTCGACAAACATCCCGAGTGCGCAATGAAGTAGTGGTAAGCCGAGGCGCGAGCCTCGGGTTTTCTACACTCGCGCGAATAATTGGGCTCCTGCGTAGGTCAACTTTCGTCCAAATTTGGATTAGGCTCCTTATAGCTGGCGTAAACAGGTTCAGCATGACGGTTCCCGTCACAATCATGAAAAGTAGCCTCACGCTGTTCCTTTTGCCTCATTAACTTGCAGCCCTTTTCAAGGGAGGCCATTTCACCAACAACCCAGCCGTTCCGGGTGGTTACTTTCGTTTCCCCACCTCCCGATTCTTCTGGAATCTCACGTTCGCTCCCAGTACAAGCGATTTGTGGGCCACGGCATCAGTGTGCCCACCGCTCCGCGCCCAGCGCGTGGACGTGAATCGCTCCCTGACAAACCCTCCGGCACCCCGGCTCCCCCCGCCATGCCTCAATAAGTACCCGCTAAGCCCAACGGGCACTAATGGATACGTATAAACGTCCTGTTTCCAGATGCTTAGCGACAATTTCAGCCTATGTTATTGATTCTAAACAACAGCGATAAAGCGATATCTACGTTATCGGACATGAAGTCTGGACTGGCACCCCAACTTCGCGCTCATCTTGTTTGGTTTGTAACGTGGGAACCGGGACACTCATCGCGTTCTCGTCCCGATGGTAAGATTTCAGCTTCATGGTTACCTTCGTTGTGCTGCGGATCGTGGCGGTGGTCCTGCTGGTCGCGGCAAACGCGTTCTTTGTTGCGGCTGAGTTTGCGCTGGTCAGCATCCGGGAAACCCGCCTGCAGCAGCTCATCGCTGCCCATCGCATCGGCGCCCGGACCGTCCAAAAGCTCCACCAGAAGCTCGACGAGTTCATTGCCGCCGTTCAGTTCGGCGTCACGCTCTCCAGCCTGGCCTTGGGCTGGATCGGTGAGGCTGCCATGGCGCGGGTGCTGGAACCTTTGTTCGTTCGGCTGCCGCACTCCCACTTCTACGCGCACGGTCTGAGCATTGCATTTGCGTTCATCTTGATTACTTACATGCACGTGATTCTCGGTGAGATCGTGCCCAAGTCGCTGGCTTTGCAGAGGACAGAAACGGTCGCTCTGGCGGTGGCTGGCCCGATTGACGTATTCATGACTTTGGCGGCCCCTCTGCTCGCAGTCATGACCACCTCCTCGCGCGTGGTGTTAAAGGCTTTTGGGGTGCGGCAGGTGCGCGAAGGCGGGGTGCATTCCCCGGAAGAGCTTAAGCTGATTGTCTCCGCCAGCCGCCGCATCGGGATGCTGGAAGCTCCGCAGGAGCAGATGATTCAACGTGCGCTCGACCTGGAGAACGTATTCGTGCGCGAAATCATGGTTCCGCGGCCAGACATCTTCTCGCTACCCGGCGACATGCCACTCGATGAAGCGTTTCAAAAGGTTGCGGACGAGCAGCACTCCCGCGTGCCGGTTTACGACGCTGAGCGCGGCCCGGAACACATCATCGGCGTGCTGTACGCCAAGGACCTGATGCGGTGGCTGAGGTATCGCCTGGGCCAGCTGATGACTGGCCAACTGCAGGCCCAATCCAGCGATCTCAAAGTCCGGCACGTGATGCGCGAGGTATTGGTGGTCCCCGAGACCAAGCCGCTGCCCGATCTGTTGGTGGAGTTCAAGCAGCGCAAACGGCATCTGGCGGTGGTGGTTGACGAATTCGGCTCGACCGCCGGGGTTGTGACGGTAGAGGACATACTCCAGCAACTGGTGGGCGAAATCGAAGACGAGTTCGACATCAGCCAACCAATCTTTGCGCCCGGTGACGCCTCAATCGTGCTGAACGGCGCAGTCAACATCCGCGACCTCGAGTCGCAGTACAAAATCAACCTTCCCCGCGACGAGGGCTTCGAGACCCTGGCCGGCTTTGTGCTGGCGAAACTGCAGCGAATTCCCGCGCTGGGTGATGGCTTCGAATTCGAAGGAAGGCGTTACACCGTGGTTGCAATGGAAGGCCTGCGGGTGGACACGGTGAAAATTGAGGCGCTACAGCCGTCGGCACCAGCGACAAAGTCGGCGGTGCCGTAATGCTCCGCTATATCCTCTCCCGCCTGTTTTACATGTTGCCGGTCATCTGGCTGGTGGTTTCGGTGGTGTTCCTGCTGATCCACATTGTGCCCGGCGATCCCATTCAGCAGATGCTTGGCGAAGGCGCTCCAGCCGCCGACATCGCGGCCGCACGCCACGCGTATGGACTGGATGTCCCGTTGGGAACGCAGTACATGAACTACTGGCGCGGCCTGGTGCATGGCGACATGGGGAGATCGTTCCGCTTCAACAAGAATGTTGGACAGATCATCGCGCAGGCTTATCCGTGGACACTGCAACTGACGCTGGCCGCTCTGACCGTGGCGCTGTGCCTGGCGATACCGGCAGGAGTGCGTTCAGCCCTGCATCGCAATCGCTGGGACGATCGCGCGCTTAGCTTCGTCTCGCTGCTGGGATTATCGTTTCCGAACTTTGCGCTGGGACCGATTCTCATCCTTCTGTTCGCGATTGAACTTGGCTGGTTGCCGGTGTCAGGATCAGGGTCATGGCAGAATCTCGTGCTTCCTGCGGTCACGATGGGAGGAGCTCTGGCTGCGATCCTGACCCGCATGGTGCGTACTTCGATGCTGGAGGAGTTGGGGCAGGACTACATCCGAACGGCGCGCGCCAAGGGCCTGACCGAGCGCGCGGTCGTCTATCGCCACGCACTGCGCAATGCGATGATTCCGGTGCTTACCGTGGTAGGTCTGCAGTTCGGTGCCATGCTCGCCGGGGCCATCGTGACCGAAACCATATTTTCATGGCCGGGCATCGGTCGACTTACGGTGCAGGCCATTTCCAACCGCGATTATTACCTGGTGCAGGGCTGCATCCTGGTGATCGGCCTGACCTACGTGCTGGTGAACTTCCTCACTGATTTGATGTACTCAGCGTTGAATCCGCGCATACGGCAGTAACTTTCTCAAGCGGAGCACGTGCGGGCTCACCGATGTGCTGGTGAAAAGGGAACATGCTGTCCGCCGACAATGGCGGCCGGATTGTGAGTGAGCAACGCATCGGCAATTTCCATTCCGGCGAGGGCGGCAACCCTCTCGCGCGCCTCGGAAAGGACGGGACGCCGCAACTTCAAGTCGTGCGCATCGCTTGCAACCACGTGGATGGCTTCGCGGTGGAGCAGCCATTCCGCCGCCTTCCGTGACTTGGGGCCCCAAAAGCCGGTGAATGCATTCGCGGTGACCTGTACCAGGCAGCCTGCCTCGATAAATCGCAACACGGTTTCAGGGTGCTTGATCAGAAACGCGTTGCGCTCGGGATGAGTGATGATCGGCATCATGCCCCGGCTGGTCAGCGCCATCAGCAACTCGCTCGCATTGGCCGGTATTCCGTGGTGGTCGAACTCCACCAGCAAGTATTGGGAATCGCCGATGGCAAAGCGTTGCGGATCGGCCAGCGCGTCCGCGACGTTGTGAGGGGTAACGTGAAAGTCGCAGCCGATGCTGAAGGTGAGCCGTCCGTCAGCGACTTCGCTCAACGTTGCCAGCATGTCGGTGAAGTGTTCGCGATCGTAGTCGAATTGAGCATCGCAATGCGGCGTGGCGACGACATGCGTGATGCCGTCCAAGGCTGCCATGCGGCACATCTGGGCAGTCATCTCCCACGACTCGGAGCCGTCATCGATACCGGGAAGAATGTGGCAGTGAATGTCAACCATTTCGATACGCTCGTACAAAAACAAAAACCTTAGCCACGGATAACACTGATCTTCACGGATCGAATTAGGTCTTAACAATTCTCAAAAGAAATCCGTCTCAATCTGTGCGGATCTGCGGCTGAACGATTTCACTTGTACCGCTCAACCATGAAGTCTGAAATTTTCTCGTAGGCTGCGTTCAGCACCTCGTCCGGCGGCAGGAAGACGATACGCATGTGGCGTGTGCCGGGCTTCTGCCCAAAGCCGGAACCGTGAACGACAAGTACGTGTTTCTGCTTTAGCAGGTCGGTGACAAACGTCAGGTCATCCTCGGGAATATCGAGGCTGGGATGCGCGTAAAACGCTCCCTTGGGCGCTACCAGGTTGACACGCGGCGTGCGCTTGGCCCAATCGACCGTGATCTGAGCGCGGCGGCGCAGCTTTTCGAGCATCACGGGAATGTGGTCCTGCGGGCCTTCGAGTGCGTGGCTGATAGCGTGCTGAAAAGGATGCGGCGCGGACAGTCGCGCCCGCAACAGGCGGTGCACGGCTTCCAGATAATGATGTAGCGACTCGCGCGGACCCGTGGCGATGGCCCAACCGATGCGCCAGCCGGGTACGAGGTAAGCCTTTGACAGACCGTTGAAGGTGATGATGGGCACGTCTTGCGCCAGCGTGGCGATGGAGATGTGCTTCTCCCGCGGATCGAAGATGAGCTTGTCGTAGATCTCATCGGCGAGGATCAGCAAGTTGTGGAGGCGTGCCAACTCCAGCACCTGCTCCAGGGTCCGCCGCGACATTACCGCGCCCGTCGGGTTGCTGGGATTGATCAGCAGGATCGCCCGCGTGCGCGCATTCACCTTGCGCTCGAGGTCGGCGAGGTCGGGCTCCCAGCCGCTCGACTCGTCGAGGTCGTAGGCGTTGGGCTCGGCGTCGAGCTTGGCCAGTACCGCTCCGTAGAGCGGATACTCGGGACTGGGCGTCAGCACGTTTTCGCCGGGATTGAGCAGCGCCGTCAGGCAACTGTCAATGACCTCGCCGCTACCGTAGCCGACGAATATGCTTTGAATGTCCTTGAAACCCTTGGCTTCGGCCTCGCGCCGGATGGCGTCGACCGCCGGCTTGATGCCCAGCGACTCGCCATAGCTGTTGTGGCCGTCGCGCATGGCCTTGTGCACAGCGTCGATCATGTGTGGTGGCGTGGGGAAGTCGAACTTACAGGGATCGCCAATGTTGAGGTAGAGGATTTTGTGGCCTTCGCGCGCGACCTCGTCGGCCACCACCGCGAGATCGCGGATGGCGTAACGCACATTGGCCATGCGGCTGGCTGGCAAAACTTGAGCAAGCTGTTGCGTGGGCATCGGAACGTCCTTAGAAGATCGGGATCAATTCTGCGCGAATCACCATTATGAACCACGGCCGTAAAGTCGGAGAAGGGGTCCTTGCGGCTGCGTGACAAGCGCTCATTACAGCATCGTTACTGAAGTCAATTGGGCGTTATGACTGCTATAACGATTTTCGATTTCCCATTCAAGCGCAATCAGGCTACTCTCACTCCAGTGAATGCTCCTCGTTGCGCATTCGCTCCAATCCAAGCTGATCTGTAACCGCGAGTCAGGCACCAGTTGCACGCCTTGACTTCCCGGGATTCGGCAGTCTTTGTCGGTATTCGCCAACGCTCTCCCCGCTGAGCAGCTTTACGGCGACAAGGATTCCGGCCCAACCACCGAGTATCCAGGACCGCTCTGCGCACCGTTGTCTTTCACGGTTGGGCGCCCGGTACTCGCACTTTCGATTGGAGACGAACGACATGAAATTCGCGAAAAAGTTGAGCCTCTCGTTTTTCCTGGCCGCTGCCATGGCCCTTTCCGCTCATGCGCAAGATGCGCAGGCGAAGTTCACGCTTCCGCACCAGGCGCATCTCGGCGAAGCAGTTTTGCCCGCCGGGGAGTACACGGTGACGCTGTCCTTGGATGGCGTCACCAAGGCGATCATCGTGCCTGACAACCGCACAGGCGCGGCGATAATCGCACTTCCCGTGAGCACCGACGGCTACGCAAGCTGCAAAGAAACGTCGGTCATCATGCAGCGTGACGGAAGCGAATGGAACGTGCGTTCCATCTGCTTTGCAGACGCGCAGGTCGCTCTGTACTTCTCCGCTCCAGCGGAGAAAGGCACCTTAGCCAGCGCCACGTCGGCCCCAGTAGCCATCGCCGGAGCACGTTAACTCGAGTTGACCACTAGGGGACGGCTGCCCCACCCACCGGCGGCCGTCCTCATTTTTGCGATTGTTAGATGTGAGTTTCGATTCATAAATAATTGCGATCTCCCCGATAGCAACTATCGATGAGAAGTGCCTTCAATCCTGCGTAGCATTAGACGATGGATACAACAGAACCAATTCCGACTCTCGAATTTCTTCATAGCGTGAGCAGCCGTATTGCGGCCGCGGATCCGTTGCATGAAGTGCTCGATCAGATCGTCGATTTCGTTTCCGAATTCGTAAGCTGCGATTCTTGTTTCATTTATGTTTTGGAAGGCAACGCGCTGGTGCTGCGCGCCTCGAAAAACCCTCATCCCGAAGTCATCGACAATCTGCGCGTGCCGCTCGGTGAAGGCATCACCGGTTGGGTTGCCGCACATCGCGAGCCGGTCGTGATCGAACGCGCCGCCGCGCAGGACCCTCGCTTCCGCGCTTTCGCCGAACTGCCGGAAGACTCGTATCACTCGTTCCTGTCGATTCCAGTGATCTCTCGCGGACGCGTGGTCAGCGTCATTAACGTGCAACACAAGGAGCCGTACCAGTTCACCGCGCGCGAAATCAAGTCGATCTCGACTATCGGACACCTAGTTGGAGCCGCTATCGAACTTGCCCGCCTTGAAAACGAGATTGTCGAGCTCTCCGACAAATTGGCAGTGCGCAAGATCATCGAGCGCGCCAAGGGAATTGTGCAAGCCGAGTTCGGGATCAGTGAAGAAGAGGCCTACAGCATCATCAAGAAACAGGCCCGCAGCCGCCGCAAGACCATGAAGGAAGTCGGCGAGGCCATCATTCTGGCGGAAGAGTTGAAGCGCAGTCAGAAAACGAATGCGCCACCCGCGGCATAAATGGGGGCGGCTGGAATGAAACAGGATGCTGATATACGCGGGAAATCAGATCCCCGGCGGGCTGAAGCCAGAAGGAATGACGAAAATGAAGGCCTTGTACGGCACGGCTGAAGCCGTGCCGTTTCAAAGCGTCAAAAACCGAGCGACTGGAGCGAAATACGGTCAGGTGCACCCATTGCTACTCCGGCCGGTCGATCTGCGCCTTTTGTAGCTTGTCGGAGTAGTCGATGTAGATTGACTTCCACTCGGTGTAGAAATCAATCGCGCCGATGCCGCCCTCGCGGTGGCCGTTGCCCGTGGCCTTGGTGCCGCCGAACGGCAAATGCACTTCCGCACCGATGGTGGGAGCGTTGATGTAAGTGATGCCCGCATAGAGATCGCGCATGGCGGTGAACGCCTTGTTCACATCCTTGGTGTAGATCGACGACGACAGGCCGTACTCGATGTCGTTGGCGATTTCGATGGCGTTCTCCAGTCCATCGCACGCAATGATGGAAACCACCGGGCCGAAGATTTCTTCCTGCGCGATGCGCATTTTCGGATTCACATCGGCGAACACCGTTGGTTCAAGGAACCAGCCATACTTGTAGGCTTCGCCTTCAAGACGGTGACCGCCGCACATTAGCTTGGCGCCCTCAGCCTTGCCGATCTCGATGTACTTCAGGTCGGTTTCCATCTGCGATTTGTTGACCGCCGGTCCCATGTCCACGCTCTCGTCGAGGCCGTTGCCGACCTTCAGCTTTTGGGCGCGCGCGACCAACTCGTCCACGAACTTCTTGTACACACTCTTCTGCACGATGATGCGGCTAGTGGCGGTGCAGCGCTGTCCGGTGGTGCCGAATGAGCCCCAGAGTGCGCCTTCCAGCGCCAGTTCGAGGTTGGCATCGTCGAGGACAATCATGGGATTCTTGCCGCCCAACTCCAGCGAGCAATGCTTGAATGTCTTGGCGGCTTCCTGTCCGACGATGCGGCCCACGGCAGTCGATCCGGTGAGCGAAACCGCGCGCACCGCCGCATGCTGAGTCATGGGAGTGCCCACCTCGCTACCGAATCCGCTGACGATATTGACTACGCCCGCGGGAATGCCGCCGTCGGTTAGCGCCCGCACAAAGTTGAAGGTGGAGAGTGGCGTGTCCTGGGCCGGCTTGATCACGGCGGTGTTGCCCGCGACCAGGGCGGGGAAGAGCTTCCACGAGGGAATCGCCATGGGGAAATTCCAGGGCGTGATCATGGCGCAAACGCCCAGCGGCTGGCGGATGGCCATGGCGAATTTGTTGGGCAGTTCGGAGGGTACAGTCGGGCCAAACAGGCGGCGGCCTTCGCCGGCAGTGTAGTAGCCGCAGTCGATAGCTTCCTGCACGTCGCCGCGGGTCTCCTTGATGACCTTGCCCATCTCTCGCGTCATCAACTGCGCGTACTCTTCCTTGCGTCCGATCAGGATCTCGGAGGCCTTGTACAGCATTTCGGCCCGCCGCGGAGCCGGCACCAGCCGCCACTTCTGGTAGGCTTCGCTGGCGGCATCGATGGCGCGGTTGACGTCTTCCGCGTCTGACCTCTGAAAGATGCCGACCACGTCGCGGGTATCGGCGGGATTGAGGTTTTCGAAGGTGCGGCCGGTGTGGCTCTCGACCCACTCGCCGCCAATGAAATTCCTATGAACCGCGGCCTTACTGGCGATGACGCCGGACGCTTTCTGTTCCATGGTAGCCATAAAGAAATGCCTCCAAAGCAAACTGCAAACTCTCAATCGTAACGGGCGGAGCGACGGAGAGGCAAATTGGGGTGGCGGTTTCGAGACGCATGCTAAGGCAAAAAGACTGACGTGATACCGCGGCCGCCGCAATCTGTTCCGTGGCCACTGGCGGAAGGGGCTATACTTCGGCATGTTCATCCGACTCGGCTACGAGATCGATTTTGATATTCCGGCGCCGGTAGCGATGGTCTCGATGTTGAGCGTGCATCTCTCCCGCGTGCCCGACTTGCGTGCGCCTGATGAACTTCATATTGAGCCCGAGGTCGAGGTCCGGAACTACATTGACGGCTTCGGTAATCGCTGCGGCCGATTCGTCGCACCGGCTGGGAACCTCCGGCTGCGCGGCGCTACGCTGATTGAAGACCCCGGAACCACCGATCCCGTTGCGCCCAATGCGCGTGAGCACCCAGTCGGCGAGTTGCCTCATGAAGTTCTTATCTACCTGCTGAACAGCCGTTACTGTGAGGTGGACCGGCTGTCGAACGTAGCCACCGAACTATTCGGAGCGACCGCTCCCGGTTGGGTACGAGTGCAGGCCATCTGCGACTGGGTGAATCGCAAAGTGATGTTTGGCTACCATCATGCCCGTCCGACTCGGACTGCGCTCGACGTGTTCACCGACCGTGTCGGAGTGTGCCGCGATTATCAGCACCTGGCCATCGGCTTCTGCCGTGCCCTGAACATTCCGGCGCGCTACTGCACCGGATACCTCGGCGACATCGGCGTTCCGCTCATTCTGCCCATGGATTTCAGCGCGTGGTTCGAGGTTTATCTGGACGATCAATGGTGGGTCTTCGACGCGCGGAATAACACACCGCGCATTGGCAGGGTGCTGATGGCGACCGGACGCGACGCATCGGATGTCGCGATCACCACCTCGTTTGGCGCAGCGACGCTGACACGGTTCGCCGTTCTGGCCGAGGAGACGACTGCGCCACTGGCCGGGCCGCCCGGAACGTCAGAGCCGATGTAATATATTCGGATGAAAAAAGCGACTTCCACCAATCGCGGTCCCGCAACCAAAGGCAATGCGGCTCCTAAGACGGTGGACGAATATCTCGTAGCCGTTCCGGAACCCGCGCGCACCACTTTGAACAAGATTCGCGCGGTGATTCGTTCCGTTGTGCCCGTAGAGGCCACGGAGGTTATCAGCTACGGGGTTCCAACCTTCAAGTACAAGGTGCCAGTAATCTGGTTCGCAGCATTTTCGAACCATTGCAGTGTGTTCCCTACCGCCTCAGTGATCGAGGCGTTCGAGAATGAGCTGAAGGCCTACCGCACATCCAAAGGCACCATTCAGTTCCCCGTGGACGAGCCCCTGCCGGACGCTCTTTTGAAGAAGATGGTGAAGGCGCGGATCGCGCAAATCGAGCTCAAGACCAAGCGCTGAGCAGGCGGCACCGTGGTTTCATCTGCGGCGTCCCGCGCGGCTGCCTCCGCCACCAAAGAAGCATGCCAGCCCGAACAGGTATCCGAAGTTGTACCAGAGTCCATTGTTGTGCACTTCGTAAATGTTGAGATCGCTCTTGAACAGCGAGGCTACGAAAACAAACGGAGCGATAAATCCCTGCCACACCCCGAGCCAAAATCCAGCGACTGCGTTCTTGTCGCCCGGCGTACCTTGCATGTGGTTGGGGCCGGGAGCGCAGCCGGCCAACACTATGAGTAACAGCAAAACGAGAATGAGTGGCAAGATCTTCATGGTTGGCTTCTCCTACATACCGCTACGTAAGAAGGGGCGAAATCGTCTCATCGCGACACTAGATTAGTACCTATGTCATAGGGTTCTGCGTGTTTCTGGCAAGATATTTTTCGGGGTGTGCTTCACGATCAATATCCATGGGCCTTTGGACGCAGTTTGCGAAGGGCTCCAACTTTCGAAACTTGGACCCTGTTTGGTTCCGGCTGCGCCGGGTTAGGAAGAAACTGGTTCTGACAGTGAAGTAGATCGCGGGACGGCGGCCACCGGTCGCGACCGCTATCAACCGTCAGTTGCTTCCCGCTGACACCTGCGCCTCGCGCGGCGCGAACGCGTCGGTTAACGAGATCACCTTCATGTTCGCTTTCAAGTCGTCGAGCGAGGCTACACTGGCAATGGTCAGGTCGACGGCTTGGCCGGGTAGCAGGTCGAAGTAATTGTCTGCCGGCTTCGCGTCCAAGTTGCCGAAGCTGACGTAAACACTCTTGGCCAGCACCGGAGAGGCCAGGTGCAGGACATAGGACTCTCCCGGCTTGCTCGCCGTCAATTCGCTCGTGAGCTTTACCTGTGGCAGTTGCATGTCTTTCTTGGGAACGAAGAACAGCGTGTTGGTCGATATCGGCTTGTTATCAACCAGCAGGTCGGTCACGGCGAAGATCTTGCCGAGGTCGCAGTTTGGCAGGTTAGTGATATCGAGCATTGGCATAGTGAGATAAACCTTGCTGGCTAGCGGAGCCACCTGGACGGTCTGTGACTTGTCACTCAGCACTGCGCCGTCAAAGGTCAGGATGCGCACGCGCAGGGTCGCTACCAGCGGCGAGGTCTTGTCGGAGACGACATACACCGCGACGTTGCCGTCCTCCTGATGAGGGGAGACCAGCACCGGCGCGTAGAAGCGGCGAGCATAGTAGTGCAGGGCCTTCCAGCGTCCGTAATAGTCAAGGCTCGACCAGGAGGCGACCGGCCAGCAGTCGTTGAGCTGCCAATAGATCGACCCCATGGTGCGGGGACGATTGCGCCGCAGATGCTCGGCTCCGATCTTGATGCCTTCGGCCTGCAACACCTGGCTGGCGTAGAGGAACGACGCGAAGTCTTTAGGCTGGGGATAGTCGCGCAGCATGTAGTCGCGGATGATGGCATTACCGGCCGCGTTCTTCTGGTGAGCGAGCATCACCGGAGTGAAGATGTTCATGCGGTCTTCCGGAATTGTGAAGGTTTCCACCGTACGCATTTCAGGGAACGATTGGAATCCGTATTCAGTCATGAAGCGCGGATTGTGTTTCTCGTAGTCGGTGAAGGGAACGCGGCCATGCCACACCGACCAGTCATGCATGTCGCCGGATTGGTATTTGTCGGTGAGTTCCTCGTAGTCGGCGCTGGGAGAGCTGGGCCAGTAGGGCGTTTCGGGCGCCAGGCGGTTGACCGCCGCAGCCAGGATGCCGCTGAAGGTGGAAACGTAGTCCTGCCACATCTGGAAGCGGACTTCAGGATTCAGTTTGTCGCGATCTTTCCAGGCGAGAGCGACTTCGGTCTCATTGTTGCCGCACCAGATGACGATACTGGGATGGTCGCGCAATCGTCGAACTTGCTGCTCGGCTTCCTTCGTAACGTTCAGCTTCCAGTCATAGGTGCCGGGCTGCCAATCATTGCCGAACATGAAGTCCTGCCAGATCATGATTCCAAGCTCATCGCACAGGTCGTAGAACTCGTCGGTCTCATAGTAGCCTCCGCCCCAGTGGCGGATCATGTTCATGTTGGCGTCCACCGCCGATTGCAGCACCTGGCGGTATCGCTGCGTGGTGACACGGGTGGGAAAGCTATCGAACGGGATGACGTCCGCACCTTTGCCAAACACCGGAATCCCATTGACGACGAGCTCAAACGAGCGTCCCCACTGGTCAGGCTCGCGGCGCAGCACGATCGAGCGCAGACCGGTCCTGGCGGTAGCGTCATCTAAAAGCTGCTTACCCGTCTTGAGTTGAATTTGAAATTTGTAAATTGGCTGAGCCCCGTACCCGGCGGGATACCAAAGCTGCGGATTGCTGATGTCGATCGGTAGCGTGACGTGATTCACTCCAGGCTGGAGCTCGACAGTGCGGGTTGCGTCAGCGTGTTTTGCCGATGCGCCGTATTCCACGGAGATTGTCGAGCTTCCGGCTTCCGAAGCGGTGACTTCGACCTCTGCGAGCAGATGCGCGACTGTGCTGCTGACATCGAGCTGGCGAATGTGGACATTGGAGATGCGCGCCGTGTCCCATGCTTCAAGCCTCGCGGGACGCCAGATGCCGCTGGTAACAAAGCGCGGTCCCCAATCCCACCCGTACTCATACGCGGCTTTGCGGATGTAGGTCTTGGGTTCGGTGCGAGTTTTCTCGCGCCACGGGTCGTTAGCTGCGATTTCGGATGCGGCCTTGATCGGCGAGGGAAAGACAACGCGCAGGGTATTCGCGCCGGGCTTGAGGTCGGCCTTCACGTTTACGCGCCACTGGCGAAACATGTTGTCAGCGGTCAGGACGAGCTTGTCGTTGAGATACACCTTCGAATAGGCATCGAGTCCTTCGAACACCAGATCAACATTCTTCTGCCCGAGCAATGCAGGAGTTGCCTGCACGGTAGTGCGGTACTCCCAGTCGGCGTTCTCAATCCATTGCAGTTTGGCTTCGTTGTCGCGGTAGAACGGGTCGGGAATTAACTTGTTGCGCAACAGATCGAGATGCACACTTCCCGGAACCACTGCTGGACGCCACAGTGCAGTGTCATTAGTAGAGGCGCTGGGCGCCTGGTCCGGAGTCGCAGCAGGGACCTGGCGGAATTCCCATCCCGAGGTGAGCGGCAGAACTAGTTTCTGGATAGGAGCGGCTGAGGCAAAAGAAATGAGACAAAGGATGATGGCGACGAGCAAGGTATGAAGGCGGAGATTTCGAGACAAGGGTGCAACTCCTATTCGGTATGAGCGAAAAGTGGTACAGCGCGAGTCGCCAAATAGTAACAAGGAAGCGTGTCGGTGGCCGTGATTTGTTGAGGAGCGTGAGGAAAAGAGGGGCAGAATTGTGGCGAAACCCGCTGCCCACTGCCTGTGCGGGGCGATTACAGCCAAAGTAGCAGATGGCCGCTATTTCAATGTTTTAGGCGCAAGTGATACTCTGTTTTCACGCGAAGCGACCACAGGTTTCCCGTACAATTGTGCTTCGAGGCGAATCGGTCCCCCGGATGCGGGCGAGCGGACGGGCTCGAAGCGCCGTGTAGTCGCGATGATGTAGCGGTCCGGAGCAAGCGGGCCGACCGGTCCTGCCGGCGGTGTCCTCGCAACGACAATACTCTGGAGTTGCAGCACATTCGTCATCCTGTTCTTTGTGGGTGAAGGCATCGGGTTGCGAGCGCGTGCTCGGTAATGGAATAACAGTGGCAGCAACATTCATATATTCATACGGTCCTCATAGAAAGAAGCAGTCGTGATGTCATCCAACGGTTTTCATAATCGTCCCTCACGCTTCGGGAACCTGCGTTCGCTATTCAGCATGTTTTCGAGCGATCTGGCCATCGATCTGGGAACGGCCAATACCTTGGTGTACGCCCGCGGCAAGGGCATCGTAGTCAACGAGCCGTCGATCGTCGCAATCAACAAGAATACCGGAGAAGTGGAAGCGGTGGGCAAAGAGGCCAAGGAAATGCTTGGCCGCACCCCCGGCAACATCGTCGCCATCAAGCCCATGAAAGATGGTGTGATCGCGGACTTCAAAGTCACCGAGAAGATGTTGAACTACTTCATCCAGAAAGCGCACAACCGCAAGATGCTGGTGCATCCGCGCATCGTGATTGGGGTGCCGTCAGAGATCACGCAGGTGGAAAAGCGCGCGGTCATGGATTCCGCCTACCGCGCCAAGGCCAGCGAAGTGCATTTGGTCGAACAGGCCATGGTGGCGGCCATCGGCGCGGGGCTGCCGATCACCGAGCCCAGCGGCAACATGGTGGTTGACATCGGTGGCGGCACCACTGACATCGCGGTGATTTCGCTGAGTGGCATCGTGTATTCTCGCTCCGTCCGCATGGCGGGCAACCAGATGGACGAAGCCATCATGAATTTCATGAAGCGCAAGTACAACCTGCTGATTGGCGAGCGCACAGCCGAACAGATCAAGCTGGAGATTGGCTCTGCTTATCCGCTGGAAAAGCCGCTGACCATGGAAATCAAAGGCCGCAACCTGATTGAGGGCGTGCCCAAGACAATCACCATCGACGACAGCGAAATCCGCGAAGCAGTCAGCGAATGTGTTTCGACCATCATGAACGCCATTCGCGTGGCGCTGGAGCGTACGCCTCCCGAGTTGTCGGCCGATATCAGCGACCGCGGCATCGTGTTAACAGGCGGCGGCGCGTTGTTGAAGAACCTCGACAAGCGTATTCGCGAGGAAACTGGCTTGCCGGTTTCGATTGCCGACGATCCGCTGTGCAGCGTTGTGCTGGGCACGGGAAAAATGTTGAGCGACTTCAAGCTGTTGCGCAAGATTTCGATCGACTAGGGACAGTTGTCAGTTGCCGGTGGTCAGTTGTCAGTTCACCCGTCGAGTCGGCGCTTCTTGAACCGGTTGCCAACCCGTGATAGGTTACATGTAACCAGGGTGAATGGTTGTGGCAACCCCGACTTCGACAAGTTCGTCTCGCGAGAAGGTTCGTGCGCATCGTGAGCGCCTACGCCAGCAAGGGCTGCGGCCTATCCAGATTTGGGTGCCCGACGTGAGCTCACTGGCCTTCGCGAAGGAGGCACACCGCCAGTCACGCGCCGTTGCCCGCAGTGCCCAGGAGAGGGAAGATCAGGACTTTATTGACTCGATCTCCGTTTGGGACGATAAGTGAAGCGCGGCGAGATTTGGACCGTTGCGGGTGGCAAGGACCATACGGGGAAACTGCGTCCAGCGGTAATCGTTCAGGATGATCGATTCGATGCCACAAAATCCATTACGATCTGCCCTTTCACCACGAACCCAGCTGAGGCGCCACTGTTTCGTCTCATCGTTCAGCCAGACGTGGGAAATGGTCTGCGTGCTGTTTGCCGACTGATGGTAGATAAGATCACGAGCGTTCAGAAGTCGAAGCTTCGGGAGAAGATTGGACGTCTGGCGGATCCTGATATGTTACGGCTCAATCGCGCGATTCTGGTTTTCCTCGGCATAGCGGCGCCGGCGAATAAGTAGCTGGTTACGCGGCGGACACTTACTATGCGTGCCGCCTTGCTACACTCCCACCTGTTCAGGTGCGACAATGATTCACACGCCGGCTTGCGGGTGCCGGTCCCGTTATGGACACAATTCTCGGCCGCTATAAGAACCTCATCGTGCTTGCGGCCATCTTGTTCGCCCAGATCATCGCGCTTGCAATGCAGGTGCGAAGTCCGGCGGCAGAGGGCGAAACCCGCCTGATCCGCGTTTGGGCGACAGCCGCCGTGACTCCCTTTGAAAAAGCCGTAGTGCATACCCAGAAGTGGGCCCACGACAAATGGGATGGCTATCTATACCTGCGCCATGTGGATAAAGAGAACCAGGAATTACGGGCCGAAATCGACCGCATGAAGCTGGAGCAGGCTCGGCTGGCGGAAGACGCCAACATGGCGCGCCGCATCCAGACGTTGCTGGCCTTCAAGGAGCAATACGTTGAGAGCACGATCGCGGCGCAGGTGATTGGCACCAGCGGCAGCGAGCAGTCCCGCGTTCTGTTCATAGACAAAGGCTCGAATGACGGCGTCAAAGCTGACATGGCGGTAATTACGCCAACCGGAGTCGTAGGCAAGATTGTGCAGGTGTTTCCCGGATCGTCGCAGGTATTGCCCATCAACGATCAATTGAGCGGCGTTGGCGCGGCCTTGAAGGCCATGCGTTTGCAGGGAATTCTGAAGGGCGCTCCCAACGGCACCACCACGCTGCAGTACATCATGAGCGATGAGCCCGTGAAGCCGGGCGAAGAAGTCATCACCAGCGGTGGCGACCGCATTTTCCCTAAAGGGCTACCCATCGGGACCGTGGCGTCTGTCGAGCCCGGAAAAGATTTGTTCCTGAACATTCGCGTAATTCCGTCAGCCCGCCTCGACCGGCTGGAAGAAGTGCTGGTCGTGACAAAGATTCAGGAGAAGCTCCCAGACGCAAAAGATCTGGGACCGATTCGCGCTTCTGACATCCTGAGTGAGCGGTTGCCCGGAGTGCCGGCTACGCAGACCGTCGATGCTGCGGGGAACGCAGCGGGGACTGCAGGTGGCGCTGGCAATCCAGATCAAGCGAACGTTCCAGCAGGCGCAACGGCTGTGAAGCCCGGGACCGCGACCAGCCCTATTACAACACCCGCAACCAGGCCCAATACTGGCAACACCACCACCGCGCCGAGAATTAGCGTCGGCGCTGGCGCCGTGACCGGGGCTACGACACCCAAGCCAGCGCGCAAGCCGCCCGCCACGGTGGCTCCCGACGCCCGCCCGACGCATCCAGCAAATTCGCCCAGCACCCAGGAGAATCCGCCACGATGAGCACACGATCGATGCCATTTCGCGGAAGCTTCACCTCGCGGGAGCAAGTTTCGGTCTATGAGTTCAGTTGGCTCGCCACCGTCCTGATTCCGCTGGCGGCCATTTTCATACAGGCGTTTCTGCCGACGAAGATCCGCTGGCTGCCGATCATCGATCTGCCGATGATGGTGGTGATCTTCTTTGCTGTGGCGCGGCGCAACCCGATCAGCGGCTGCGTTACGGGCGCGATTATCGGCCTGCTGCAGGACCTGCTGGGCGGCCCGACCCATCCCATCGGGATGTACGGCATCGCCAACACCATCATCGGATACATGGCCTCGTCACTCGGGGTGAAGATCGACATTGAGAACCCGGGATCGCGCTTCCTGATCATCTACGGCTTTTTTGTCATTCACCAGGCGCTGTACTACGGAGTGGGACATGGGCTGCTGCGACAGTCGCTGCAGTGGAGCTGGAGCCATGTCGCTATTTCCGCACTGGCCAATGCCGTGGTGGGGGTTTTCGTCTTCAATCTACTGGACCGCTTCAAACAACGATGAACTTTGACGTCACGGACCAAGGAGTCCGCTTTCCGGCGCAGACAAAATGACGCTTGACTTGCCGCTTCCGAGGCTTCCACGTACCGGATCTACGCGGCTTTATTTCGAAATCCCCGCGGCAGCGACTCGGATTAGAATAGATAAAGGGACGTGCGCCATTCCCGCCTGCTTGAGTGTTGACGAACCACAATTTGGCCTGCGCGTGCGCAACCGCTTAACTGCGAGCGGTGGAGTGTTGGCGGAACAAAGTTAGTTTCAGGACTTCGCAACGGTTGACGGGTCCCGATCGAGAGATGTAGTTACCGATGTTTGGTCGCGAGGAAAAGGTTTCACCATTCCGGCTGACAGCAGTGCAGTACGTGCTGCTGGCGATATTTTTGTTCCTCGCGTTCGGATTGTGGAGGCTGCAGGTCGCGCGCAGCGATTACTACAGCTCGCTGGCCGAACAGAACCGCATCAAGCAAGTCCCCATCCTGGCGCCCCGCGGCAAGCTGCTGGACCGCGAAGGCCGCATCATCGTTGACAATTACCCATCGTTCTCCGTGCTGCTGCTGCGCGATCAAAACCGCAATCTCGAGGTCGATGCGGAAGAGATTGCCGAGGGGCTGCACATTCCTCCTGACGAGCTGAGGGCTCGCCTGAAGCGCATGGCCGCCGTTCCGGGCTATCAGCCGCTGTTTCTGAAAGACGACATCACCCCCGACGAACTGGCGTTCATCGAGTCGCACCGCGCCGACCTGCCGGAACTCGACATCATCACCGTGCATCGCCGCTTGTACCCCAAGGGTGGCTTCATGGCGCATGTGATCGGCTACGTCGGGCAGGTGAGCGAAGAAATGCTGACCCAGCCGCAATGGGAACTCTATAACCCGGGCGACGTGGTTGGGATGTCGGGAGTCGAGCAGTACTACAACGATGTGTTGATGGGCAAGAACGGCTCGCGCCAGGTGCTGGTCAATAGCCGCGGCAAGGAAGTCGGCACCCTGAGCGATGTGCCGGCGGTTCCCGGCAAGCAACTCAAGCTCACCATCGATCTCGATCTGCAGATCGCCGCCGAGCAGGCGCTGGAAGGCAAGCCAGGAGCGATTGTGGCCATGGATCCGCGCACCGGAGAAATTCTGGCGATGGTCAGCCGTCCGGCGTTCGATCCCAACGCGTTCGCAGTGCGAGTGAGCCGCGAAGAGTGGAACCGCCTGATGACCGATCCTGGCAAACCGCTGCTCAACAAGGCCATCCAGGCGCAGTTGGCTCCGGGCTCAGTGTTCAAGATCATCATGGCCACGGCCGGCGTGCAGGAAGGGATCGCACAAGACCTGGTGGTGAGCTGCGGCGGCGGCAAGAGCTTCTACGGTCGCTATTTTAAGTGCTGGATTGCCGCAAGGCACAGCACTCATGGCAGCGTGAACATCACCAAGGCGATTTACCAGTCTTGCGATTCGTACTTCTACACACTGGCGGAGAAGCTGGGTATCAGCCGCATCGCTAAGTACGCCACCATGCTCGGTCTGGGACAGAAGACCGGAGTCGATCTGCCCCAAGAGGTCTCCGGCGTGATGCCGTCGGAAGAGTGGAAGATCAAGAACTACAAGCAGAAGTGGTACGCTGGCGAAACGATTTCCGTGGGCATCGGGCAAGGCGCTGTGGCGACCACGCCAATTCAACTTGCCCGGGCGGCGGGCGCGATCACGACGGGTGGATCGCTGCGGCGTCCGCACATCGCGTTCCCCGAACAGTTTCCGCCGGAATTCAAGCAGGTAGCCAAGTACAACGACGAAACCAGGATTCCGATCGACGAGAAGAATTGGGTGACCATCACGGACGCGATGGCGCAAGTCGTGTCGGGGATAGGAACGGCAGGAAGGGCAGCGGTCCCGGGGATTGACATCGCTGGTAAGACGGGGAGCGCGCAGACGGTTTCCAACGACCTGAAGAAGAAGATGGGGGCCAGCGAGAAGGACCTTTACAAGGACAATGGGTGGTTCGTCGGGGTGAGCCCGCGGCGCAATCCCGAGATCGTAGTGGCGTGCCTGTTTGAGGGTGGCGAGCACGGAGCACTGGCGGCAGCGGTCGCGACCAAGGTAATCAAGGCTTACGTGGAGAAGCAGCGCAACCGGCAGACGCAGGTTGCGAAGGCTGCGGCTGGCAATCAGGCTGAGGTAGCGGCTGTCTGGCACGACGGTGACGCCAAGCCCGGCGACAATAAGTTGCAGGGCGGGCACTTCACGGTGCCACTGGATGCGAAGACGAAGCCGGTAGCTGCAGCTCCGGGTATGTCGCAGAGCGGCGGGTCCGCACCGGCGTCGGATTTACAGGCGACGGAATCGCACCGTGAGATGGCGAGCCCCGAACCGGAGACTCCGCCGCAAGCTCAGCCGACGCAGCCTCCGCTGCGGCAGGAGGTCGCGCCTGATGGTCAGCCTGCGACCGAGCCGATTCCCAAGAAACCGGCTGCCAAGCCCGCGATTGCGCCTGCTGCGACTGCGGTTCGAGGGGCCCAGCCATGAGCCGCTATGTTTCATATCGCGACTTCGACTGGGTCCTGCTGGCGCTGGTGTTGCTGATCTGTGCGCTGGGCGTGGTGGAGATTTACAGTGCGACGCTCAACACCAAGTTCATGGGCGTCCACATCAAGCAGATCTACTGGGTGCTGGGCGGCGTGGGCCTAATGTTTGCCATGAGCATCGTCAGCTATCAGGCATTGATAGAGCGTGTGCCCGTGTTCTACATCGTCTCGATCGCATCGTTGCTGGCGGTGGAGCTTTTCGGGCAGAAGTATCTTGGCGCACGCCGCTGGGTGAAACTTGGATCATTCCACTTCCAGCCGTCGGAGTGGGTGAAGCTGGTGTTGATCTTGGCGATGGCCAAATATTTTGCTGACAACAAGGGCGAGTGCGACGCGCAGGACATTGTGAAAGCCGGGGCCTTGGTGGGTATCCCAATGCTGATGGTACTGGCGCAACCCGACCTGGGGACCGCTTTGACCTATCTTCCCATCGCGATCATGGGCCTGTTCCTGGGTGGAATGAAGGCCAAGCACGGGCTGGTGATTGTACTGATTGCCACGCTGTTGGCTCCCGTCGCGTGGCACGTCCTCAAGCCTTACCAGCGCGACCGTCTGACCACGTTTATCGAGCCGGAAGCCGATCCCCAGCACAAGGGATACCAATTGATTCAGTCCCTGGTGGCGGTGGGGTCCGGGGGGATTTTCGGCAAGGGAACCGCCCAAGGCAGCCAGACACAGGGACAGTTCCTTCCGGTTCCCCATACCGACTTCATTTTCGCCGCCTATGCCGAGGAACACGGATTCATAGGCGCGATGGGCCTACTGCTGCTATACTTTATCGTGCTGATGCGTCTGATTCAGAACGCTCAGACGGCCCCTGACCGGGCTGGTGCCTTCGTGGTTATGGGCGTGGTGGCGGTTTTAGCCTTCCACATCCTGGTCAACGTAGGCATGGTGGTTGGATTCATGCCGGTCACGGGAATCCCCTTGCCGTTAATGAGTTACGGGGGATCGTCGGTATTGTTTATGTTCCTGGCGCTGGGGATCGTAATGAACGTCCGAATGCGCCGGTTTGTGAACTGAGGTAACCAAAGTTTTTGCTGTTCGTCAGATTACGCGCCAATGCGACGCGGGTCGGCAGCAACCGGTTTCACTCGCCGGGAAGACTTTCCGAAACAAGGATTCGGGTCTTCGAAGAGTGACCCAAAATTTTACGAACGCCCTCACGTACGAGGGCAGGTATCGGCCGCAAGTGAAAAAGGCCGGACAGGATTGCAGGTTAAGTCGTCAGAGGCGGGTAACGACCCCTTCCGCGGTCGGAAGGTGTGGTCACAAAGTTCCGACGGCTTTCCTAATTACGGTGCAGACGATTCCAAACATTGCTGGAGCCAACATCAGGCTGGGAACACGGCCGGGCGAGATCCCGTGCTCGTCCGCGGCCTGATCACCGTTGATTGCTTTCTTGTTCGCCTCCTGAGCGCGCGCGCCGGTCCACCGGAGCGTCCATGAACAAAGAACTTTACGTGTCCTCGACACCCCACGAAACCAAAGTGGCCTTGGTGGAGGACGATCAGCTCGCCGAGGTATTTTTCGAGCGGGACAACGAATACACCCTCGCAGGATCCATCTACAAAGGCCGGGTCACCCGCGTACTTCCGGGAATGCAATCCGCATTCGTCGAAATCGGGCTGGAGCGCGATGCCTTCCTTTACGTTTCTGATTTTCTCGAACTGAGCGACGACGAGGACTCCGAGGAGTTTGGGGAAATTCCCGCGCCGCACACTACGGTCAATATGAGCCAGCAGCCGCAGAATGTGGCAGCGCAGGCGGCGATTGCCGAACCTCCGGCCGACGAGGAGGCCGAATTCCTGGCGGCCGTGGACGGCGTCTCACCTGTGGAAACGGATGACGAAACTGAATCGGGTGAGAGCTCAGCTACTTCCGCCGAAGACGAGAAGTCCGGGGAAGGCGCCCGCCGCTGGCGTGGCCGCCGTCGTCGGGGAGGACGTCGCGGTGGTCGCGACGAGCGTCCTGAGCGCACGGAACCAAGGGTCGAAGCCGCTAAGGTAGAGGATCTGCCAGTCGAAGCGGTCGAGCTCGCAACCGATGCGCCAGTGGATCATCGTCCGGAACCGCGTTCGGACGCGCGCTACGAAGCGCGCCACGACAGTCGCTTCAGTTCGCGCGGGGAAAACCGTTCGCGTTCCGATTTCGGCCCGCCTCCGGGATACACGCCGATGGTAATGCCGGGAGAATCGATCTCCAAGTACCGCAACCTGCCTCAGCAGCCCGCTGCTGAAGCCGTCGGGGTGGCTGACGAAAGGGACGAGGCGAACCAGCAGGTAGAAGTTCTCGCGGCTGTGCCGGTTGAAGATTTCGTCGCACCCGTCGAAGCGCAGCACGTAGAAGGAGTGGCTTTCGAAGAAACCGAGGAAGTGGTCGAGCCGCGCGTCGAGCAACACGTATCTGCCGCCACAGAAGAAGAAGGCGAACAAGAAACTCTGTCGCCCGCACCGGAGCAGACGCATGCCACGTCGTTCGTGGTCTGCGACTCTGAGGTCCATCCCATCGATGTGCAGAACGTCGACGTGCAGAACAGTGGGGCGCGCGAAGAAGCCGCAGCGGTTTCGGTCAGCGATGCTCCGCAACCTCATTCGCACATCGAACCCTCCGAATACGGGACGATCGATATTGTGCCGGACGCGACCGAGGAAGAGCAGTTGCATCCGGATTCCCAGACCGAGTCGCAATTCACTTCCGGATTCCAGCAACACAGCGCGCCTTCCGAGGCACCTGAAGGACGCACGCTGGAGCACGAAACGCTGGAAGACGACGAGATGGAATTCCATCCCATGCCGGAGAACATCGAGGCGCTGAGCGAAGTGGCTGGCGATCTGGAACTGGAAATGGAGGAGGAGACACTCGACAGTAGCGATGGCTACTCCGACCGGTGGATTCCGAAGGTTGCTGACGTGGACGAAGATGAAGTCGTCGCCGCCGAGGAACGCGGCGAAACCCGGTATGCCGCAGGCGAAGAGGAAGGCGAAGAAGACGAAGAGGAAGCGACAGGGGAGGAAGAAACCAATGGCCGGGCAGAGTTAAGGGCAGCGCCTCCGACGGCCGGGTACCAGCAACGCCAGACGGAACGTCAGGGATTCAATCGCCGCAACGACCGGAGTCGCCGTGGAGGGGGACGACGCAACAATGTTCGCACGAGCCCACATTCGCACCGTCCACAGCCGCTGATCTCAGACCTGCTGAAGGAAGGGCAGGAAATCCTGGTACAGATCGCCAAGGAGCCAATTGGCAAGAAAGGCGCTCGCATCACCAGCCACATTGCGCTGCCGGGTCGGTTCCTTGTGTACATGCCGACGGTGAACCATGTGGGGGTGTCGCGCAAGATCAATTCCGAAGAAGAACGCCAGCGCCTGAAGCGCATCGTCACCAGCGAACGGGAGAATGGGCTCGGCGGCTTCATCGTTAGGACGGCTGCAGCCAACATCAAGGAAGACGAACTGCGCGCCGACATTCGCTTCCTGAAGCACCTTTGGGCGGAGATCAAGAGTCGCGCCGACAGCAGCAAGTCTCCTGCGCTGATCTATCACGACCTCAACCTGGTGGAGCGTGTGTTGCGCGACCAGGTGAACGCCGACTTCTCGCAGATCTGGGTGGACACCGAGGACGAGTACGAGCGCGTGGTGCGGTTTGCGCAGCGCTTCCAGCCCTCGCTGGTGAGGCGCATCAAGCTGTACACGAAGGCCGCTCCGATCTATGAGCACTTTGGCATCCAGGACGAGATCAACAACGCCCTGAAGTCGAAGGTGTGGCTGAAGAGCGGCGGGTCGATCGTGATCAACCAGACCGAAGCGCTGGTAGCGATTGACGTCAACACCGGCAAATTCGTCGGCAAGACGCAGCGGCTGGAAGACACCATTGTGAAGACGAACGTGGATGCCATCAAGGAGATCGTGCGGCAGATCCGGTTGCGCGACCTGGGCGGCATCATCGTGATCGACTTCATCGACATGGACGAGCGTAGGAACCGGCAGAAAGTGATGCAGGCGCTGGAAGAGGCACTGCGCTCCGATCGTGCGCCGTCGAAGGTGCTCCAGTTCAACGATTTTGGTCTGGTAGCAATCACGCGAAAGCGCGTCAAGCAGTCGTTGGAGCGGACGTTGGGCGAGCCCTGCCCCTATTGCGTCGGAGCCGGCTTTGTGAAATCAGTCCCGACGGTGTGCAACGAGATCTACATCGAGATGCGCAAGATGGTCCACGAACACGAGCGTACCGACATCACTTTGCGGGTTAACCCCGAAGTCGCGAAAGTCCTGAAGGCTAACAATGGCAAGCTCATCACCGAGATGGAAGAGCTGACGGGAAAGACCATCCTGGTCAAGAGCGATGCTTTGCTGCATCAGGAAAACTTCGACATGCAGTAGCGCGGACTTGCGCAGAATGAATTGCCGGGCCAACGGGCCCGGCTTTTTTGCGAACTTGATGCACTAAGCGAGAGGTGGCGGCTTGGGCAAGTCCAGCTTGCCGAACAACTGCTCGAAGGGCAGGAAGACCGAGAACGCGGTTCCGGCTCTCCCGGGACGTACGCTGCTGATGAAGTGGATGGTGCCCTCGTGTTTCTCGATGATTCCGCGAGTGACCCACAAACCTAGTCCGGTCCCACCTTCGCCCTTGGTGGTATAGAACGGCGCGAACAGGTTCTTCCGGACGCCGGGCGGGATGCCCTGACCGTTGTCGAGCACCGTCACCCTGACTCCTTTGCGCTGTGCGTCCGACGGCAGGCTCGACTCATAGACGTGCAGCAGCAGTTTGCCGCCGCCGGGCATGCTATGAATTGCATTGACGACGAGGTTGGAGAAAACCTGACGCAATTCTCCCGGAAAGCCCCGCACTGGCCGGAGCGTGTCGAAGCGCGAAGTGACGATTATGCCGGTCATGCTGATCTGGGGAGCCAGCAATGCGAGTACGCTCTCCAGGACCTTGGTGAGGTCCACCTGGACCGGAGACTGGGCTTCACGGTGAAAGGTCAGCAGCTGCCCGGTGATCTGGGTGATGCGTGACAGCTCCTCGCCGGCCAGATCGAGATAGTGCTTAGTTTCGGGATTGGGGTAGGATTCGTGCCGCAGTAAGAAGATGAGGTTGGAGACAGTATCCAGAGGGTTGCGGATTTCGTGAGCGATGGTTGCGGCTAGCCGCCCCACCTGAGTGAGGCGATCGCTGGCGCGAAGCGTCTGCTCGGTCTGGCGGCGCTGGGTAATGTCGCGGAAAACCAACACCACTCCCACCAGTTGGCGGCGATCATTCATGATGGGGGCGCCGTTCATCTCGATGGGGTATTCCTTTCCGGAGCGGCTGATTAGGAGCACGTGATTGGAGAGTCCGACGACCTTTTCGGCGCGGCGCACGATGTCGATTGGGTCGGTCAAGGCAAGGCGCGTCCGTTCGTCGATGAGCCGCGCCACCTCAGCCAGAGGTCGGCCCCTCGCCTGCAGATAGTCGTTCCAGCCGGTGAGTTGCTGCGCCACCGGGTTGACGTACCTCACCCGGCCGGCCGCGTCCGTGGCAATAACCGCATCTCCGAGGCTATTGAGTGTGATCTGGAAACGTTCGCGGCTTTCCGCCAACTGCCGGCTCCTCTCCTCTTCGGCGCGCAGGTGTTTTTCGTAGGTATTCGAGAGTTGCCGCAACTCACGGCGGGTAAGGGTGAAGAGCAGACCGGCGACCATAACGGACAATCCGACCGCGGTAAAGAGAACTACACGGCTCAAGTAAGTGGCTTGGCGAGTGCGGAATTGGAGCAATCGCTCCTCCTCGGCGACGATCTCCCGCTGCCGGTTCCTGATTTGTTCCATGAGGGCGTCGCCCTGCATTAACTCGTCTTCTGTGGGCTTCTTCTTGGCATGCTTGGCGATCTCGCCGTCCGCCCAATGAACCCAGTTTTGGTCCAATGCGCGAATTTCGCGCACCCGGGCCTGTTGTAAAGCATTATCACTGGTCAATTGGGACAGTGCATCGATACTGGCGGGTAGTTGCGACTCGGCACGATAGAAGAGATCCAGGAACCTCTCGTCCCCGGTCAGTTCGAAGCCCCGGGCACTGGACTCCATATCAATCATATAGCGCATGACCTGGCGGGCGTTGGTGATGACCTGGTCAGTGTGGTCAACCCGACGCAACGACCCAGTCAGGGTCAGGATCTCAAACACCAGGACGATCGCGAGCAATCCCAGCAGAGCCACGGGTATGGCTACTGTGCGACGGAGCAGCTTCTGGAACTTGCGTTCATCCATGGTGGAGGCGCTCGGTGGAGCACGCTGGCGGACCGACACGATGATACCGCAGCTCCGCTTGCTGGTTGGGAGGAGCGATTCTAATCAGCGGCCACAGCACTGTGGTCGATACGGGTAGGCGGCTTGTCCGTGCCCCGTTGCAGCGGTTTTCGCTGAATCACCCGGACGACCACGCGATAGAGCAAGAGGACGCCGAGTATGGCGGTGTAGATGAGTGGCACGCGAATGTCTTTTTTTACCAGCCAGATGTAATGCACGACGCCGGCGATGGCCACAACGTAGATGAGCCGGTGGAGCACTTGCCAACGCTTGCCCATCCAGCGGATGGCGCGCTGGGTGGAAGTCAGCGCCAGGGGAATCATCAGGACAAATGCAGTAAATCCGAGAGTAATGAACTTCCGCTTCACGACATCTTTGGCGACACTGTTTAAATCGAAAAACTGGTCGAGCCAGATGTAGGTGAGGAAGTGCAAACAGCCATAGAAGAACGCGAACAGCCCAAGCATCCGCCGGTATTGGATGAGCCAATATTGCTTCGTGATCTGGCGAACCGGCGTGACCGAGAGTGTAACCATCAGGAACACGAGCGTCCACGTCCCCGTTGACCAGGTGATGACTTGAATGGGGTTGGCGCCCAGCGCGGAGTTGTAAGCCCTCCATGCCAGGCGGCCCAGGGGCACGAGACTGGCAACGAACACAATCGGTTTTAAATACTTAGCTTTCACGGGATCGGCTTTCAGAAGTTCTTCTTCAGGTCCATCCCGTTGTACATGGATGCGACCTGGTCGCCGTAGCCGTTGTACATCAGGGTGGGCCGCTTCAGGAACTCGCCGATGCGGCGTTCCTTGGCCTGGCTCCAGCGGGGATGATCGACATTGGGATTGACGTTGGAGTAGAACCCGTACTCACTCGGTGCAGCCTTTGTCCAGGCAGAAACCGGCTGTTTCTCAACCAACTTGATGTTCACGATTGCCTTTATGCCCTTGAAGCCGTATTTCCAGGGGACGACCAGCCGGATTGGCGCACCGTCCTGGTTGGGAAGCGTCTCGCCGTAAAGTCCAACGGCAAGAATTGTAAGCGGGTGCATGGCTTCGTCCATCCGCAGACCCTCGACGTAAGGCCAGTCGAGCACGGCGCGGTGTTGGCCCGGAAATCGCTTGGGATCGTAGAGCGAGGTGAATTCGACAAACTTGGCCTTGGAGTTAGGCTCCACTTGGCTCAGCAAAGCACTAAGGGGGAAGCCGATCCAGGGAATCACCATGGACCAGCCCTCGACACAGCGCATGCGATAAATACGCTCTTCGGGATGCATTTTGAGCAGCGTGTCTATGTCAAATGTCTTGGGCTTGTTAACCAAACCATCGACCTTCACCGTCCAGGGACGCGGATTGAAGTTCTTGGACAACTCCGCAGGCTCGTACTTGTCGGTGCTGAATTCGTAGTAGTTGTTGTAGTGCGTAACGTCGTTGAACGGGGTTTCCTTGTCGGTGGTGCTGTAGGAGCTCTTGCCGTAGTCCAGCTTCGTTCCCGCCATGACCGTACTGGAGGGCGACAAGATTTGGCCCAATCTTCCAGCAGCGAACCCAGCTCCGGCGAGCGCCCCCACACCGGCGATGAATCTGCGCCGGTTCAAGTACAGGCCTTTTGGGGTGATCTCCGATGACGGAATGTCGGACGGTTTTTTGATAAACATCCACGGCTCCTGCTCGATCCAGATTGCATCCCGGATCTGTCTTGTATTCGTATTGATTCGCCAGCTTGGATTTAGATACAAGGCGAAGGCCTGAGGTTTGCATGGGCGGCACATTCGTTGAGGTGAAATTCTCGCGGGGCCAGGGAGGCATCTGGACTGTCATGACCGCCGATTTGGGGGCTAGATGGCACAAAAGAGCTAGATGATGACTTTGTTCGGATGATGAAACTAAGGAACTAAATCTGACGAACTTCCGTATATTTCATCAATCCGGTAGTGTGGCCGGCAGGAGATTGAACTTATGAAAGTCTCTACGTCTGCGATCCTCATGTCTCTCCTGGTACTGATCTTGGTTGTCCCCAATGCGGCGTTTGCGAAAGCCGACGGAGACCGGGTCCAGTTTTTTCAGACCATCACCGTAGGCCCTGACGAACATATTGGGGACGCGGTCTGCATCTTCTGCTCCATCCGAATGGCCGGTTCTTGTGGCGATGTGGTCGCCATCTTCGGCAATATTGTGGCGGACGGCGCGGTCAGCGGAGACGCGGTATCCGTAGGCGGCGGCATCAAACTAGGGGAAGATGCCAACGTCAGCGGCGACGCCGTGGCGATAGGACAGGGTGTTCACCGCCACCCTAACGCGGTGGTCAAAGGCGAAGTAGTCAGCCAGGCCGGTCCCATAATCCTGCTAGGCTTGATCATCATTCCGTTGTTGCCCGTTATTCTGGTGGTCGCGCTCGTAGTCTGGTTGGTGCGACGAAACCGTTACGTCCCTCCTTCCCAAGTTGCCTACCGCCGCTAGCCGGAGTAGCCGGGTTGGTAAGCGGAGTCCAGAATTTGGACGCGCTTGTTGGCGCTCTGCGAGTCTTGTAGTTTGTCAAAAGATTGCATAGTTTCCATAAATTGAGATATTGGTCACACTAATGTGTAATCGGAATCACCTTAGTACCTCCCTAACAGTGCTAATTTGTAGCAGCCGATAAGTCCCTGGCCGCGCCAATCTAGGTAGCTTTCGGATGGGAGTCGGTCCGAGTTTGGAACTAGGGGGGTGCGTTGGATGACGCAAACCGGCCCGAATCGTTCTGAAGGATCGCCCCAACCACAACACGCAGCGCTTTTCCACCGCGAATGGCCGATAGCCGCGGCAGCGATCGTTGCATGGACCCTGATCTGGGCGCACTACGCCACGCAGCGCATTGAAAGTAACGCCGGCACCGGGCAATCGCACGGATTGCTGCGGGCCCACTTGCTGGTGGGCGCGGTCATTCTTGGGAGTGCTGTCGCTTTTGCAATTGTAAGTTGGCGCGGTAAAAGGCTCCACCGAGAAGAACTGGAACGAGCCGTTACGGAACTGCGGAATGAGACTGCCAGCGCCCGGGAGACCGATGAGCGCTTCCGGTTGATGTTCCACGGGAACCCTCTTCCGGCGTACGTCTATGACTGCGCAAGCCTGCGCTTGCTGGACGTAAATGAAGCAGCGGCCGACAAATACGGATACACACTCGATGAGTTTCTGGAGTTGAGCGTTCCCGACATCAGGCCGGGCTGCGGCGCCGCGGAACTCGTCCGAGAGTTGCAGGGTCGGCACCCGGGATTCAATCATGCCGGAGTTTGGCGGCAATGTAGAAAAGATGGGAAGGAATTTTCTGCTGAAGCTACCGTTGTGAGGTTCTCACGAGACGGGCGTAACCAGGAACTGGTGCTGGCGAACGATGTGACGCAGAGAATTGAATCGGACGAGGCGCTGCGCGAGTCGCGGGAACGGCTGGCCTCACTGGTGGACCAGGCGCCATTCGGCATCTGCCGGAGCCAATACTTGGGCGAACGATTTGAAACCGTGAACCCGGCTCTCTGCGAGATGCTGGGCTACTCGGAGAAAGAGGCGCTCAACCTGTCAATCGCGACCCAGGTATATGCCAACGGAGCTGACCGAGCCCAATTCAATGAACTCCTGAATCGCAACGGGAGGCTGCAAGGCCACGAACTGACGTTTCTGAAGAAGGATGGAAGTCCGATTCGGCTGCGCGTGTCGGCGATTCTCACGGCGGGCGAGGATGGAAAGCAAGACCGGGTGGAAGCTTATCTTCAAGACCTGACCGAGCAGGGTGCGCTCGAGCAGCAAGTTCGGGCGGTGCAAAAACTGGAAGCCGTTGGCCGTCTCGCGGGTAGCGTGGCGCACGACTTCAACAACATTCTGGTGGTGATCAAACTTTCAACGGAGATGATGCTGAGCCAGGTCGCGCCGGACAATCCCTTGAGCAAACCGCTCTTGCAGGTTTCCAACGCGGCCGACCGGGCGGCCGCGCTCACCAAGCAGATGCTG
>Ga0208714_1000010_pt1 | contig 66019 bp, 61 predicted proteins | sample NGESurshal072012_3_FD_184461 | JGI IMG/M metagenome (GOLD analysis project Ga0208714, IMG submission 184461) | Arctic peat soil microbial communities from Barrow, Alaska - NGEE Surface sample 415-1 shallow-072012 (SPAdes) | ecosystem: Environmental > Terrestrial > Soil > Wetlands > Peat ... | reverse complement strand
GGAAGAGCGCAAGAAGGTTATCGCCGCCGCCATGCGGCCTTCGGTGCCCAGCGTTAGCCGCCCGCCGGTCGAGCCGCCTCCTCCCACAATGTCAGACAGCGAGGAGGATGCCCTGGAACGTCAGGTATTTGGCCGCAAGAAGTATTACTCTTTGGTGCTGAACATGCCCAACCTGACCTCGGCGACCGGTAGCTGGATCGTGCGCTTCGCCGAGTTGAAGCAGTCTGACAACAAAGTGGCGATTGCTGCCCCGGTTGCAATCTCGAAGGTCGATCCATCCTATCCGGCGGAAGCGCTGCGCGATAACGTGGAAGGCACGGTCACGCTCTATGCCCTGATCCACGCCGACGGCACCGTGACCGGCGTCAAGGTACTGGGTAGCGTCGATCCCCGGCTCGATGAAGCCGCTGTGCGCGCGCTGTCCCGCTGGCAGTTCCGCCCCGGCACCAAGAACGGCGATCCCGTGGAGTTGGAAGCCGTGGTGATGATTCCCTTCCGCAAACACCACGTACGGTAGAGGGTCGACGCCCAGATCTGACGTCTATTTACCCGTCCCACTGGCGACGCGGATCTTGTCGAACTCGTCGCCTGACTTCCAGCCAACTTCCTCCGCCTGATTCGCGGCTTGCCATCCCAAGGCAGTTCCGAAGCGTGCGATGACGGCATCGCTGCGAAAATCCATCTCGGGACGATACTCGTCGCTGGGGTGGTGATAGTCCTTGGTGACGAAATCGCGCGCCTGCTGCAATCCCCACTGGCGGTCGTGTCCCTGATAAAGGACGCCCGCGCCAACCGAGAATGCGGGAACGCCAACCCGCGCCATGCTGAAATGATCGGAGCGGTAGTAGTGCCCGGCATTCGGATTGGAATCGGGAGCGATCACGACTCCGAAGGCCTTCGCCGTGCTCTCGACCGTAGGATAAAAGGTTGTGCGCTCGGCGCCCGACACGTTTACCTCCTGAGGGACGCCCAGCGGTGGAATGTCGTCAAAGTTCAGGTCAAGCGAAATCTGTTTGGCTGGGAGCGGAGGATGTTTACCGAAGTATTCCGAGCCGCGCAGGCCCTGCTCTTCCGCGGTCACCGACGCGAAGTAGATCGAGCGCTTCGGCGCCACCTTGGCCTCGCCCATCACGCGCGCGATCTCCAGAATAATGCCCACACCGGTTGCATTATCCTGCGCCCCGTTAAAGATGTTGTCGCCTGGCATGCCGGGCACGATGCCAAAGTGATCGTAGTGCGCACTGTACAGGACCGCCTGGTCCTTCAACTTGGGATCGGACCCGGGCAGCATCGCGACTGCGTTGTTGGAATCGAAGGGACGCACCTTGCTTACGATGTGCGCCTTCAACCTGACCGGAAGCAGCTCGGGCCTGAAGCCGGGCTTGGCCGCCGCAGCCATCATGTCGTCGAGGTCCTTACCCAACTCCTGGGTCAATTTGCGAGCGACGTCGAGATGCATCCAGGAGGCGATCTGTAGTTTGGGCGCAGGATCGTTGCGCAGGTAGGAGCGCTCTCCCGACCAGGAATTGCGCACCACTTCCCATCCGTAGCTGGCCATCTCCGTCTTGTGGATAAGGATGACGCCGGCGGCGCCCATGCGCGCAGCCTGTTCGAACTTATAGGTCCAGCGGCCATAGTAGGTGAGCGCCTTGCCGTTGAAAAACTTGACATCGTCCGAAGGCGGCTCGTTGACCATCATCAGCAGAACCTTGCCCTTTACATCAACGTCCTTATAGTCGTTCCAGTTGTATTCGGGGGCGTCGATGCCGAAGCCCATCCACACCATCGGGGCATCGATTTCGGTCGAGGTCTGGCCAGTTTCATCCATGGCGACGATGTCTTCGCGACTGCGCAGGACGATGGGATCGCCCTTGGCGGGAACTAGCGAGTAGGTGCTGCTGTTCTCGGTACTGATGCCAACCATTGGAACTTTTTGCAGGTAGGTACCGTTGTCGCCCGCAGGCTTCAGGCCATAAAGTTCGTATTGCGTCGCAATGTATTCGGCGGCAAGGTCGCCGCCACGCTGACCGGTGCCGCGGCCTTCCAGCAGATCGTGTGCCAGGAACTTGACCTGGGTGCGAATCTTCTCGGGATCGATGGCAGCCATCGCCTGCTCAGCCGCTGGAGGCAGCGAAGCCACTTTGGGAACTGGAGGCATCGCAGTTGATGGTGCGGCGAGTGTGCTAGCGGCTTGCGCGAACAGTAGGCCAGACGTCAAGACGATAAGCAGTGCGATAGAAACTGGTTTGTACATGAAGGGTCTCCAGAGAACAACACCAACACCAAGCAAACCCTTGATTGTACGTGAAACGCAGGACGGCGAAAATGATCCGGAACATTAGCTCGAGGGGGCGATCCGCGACCGCGGATCAGTTTTTCGATCCTCAACCAGCGCGGAAGTCCGCAACGTCTTCGCCAGCGCGCCAGAGCGCAGGAGGTTTCTCACGACGGTGGGCCGCGAGCTTCGCGTTCACTTCGTCAATTTCGCTCTTGCACCAACCCACCGACGACACTTCAATCTCGCCGCTGGGCGCGATGTAGAAAAGCGTGGGCACGTTGGTGAGGCCGTAGGCGTTGGAGACGGCATAACGGTGGGTGTCGTCGTCAATGGCAATTGGGAAATTGACGCCGTACTCGCGGCGGAACTCGCTGGCCTCGGAAAGGCCATCTTGCGAGATGGCCAGCATGGTGACGCCGGCGCCCTGGTTGGAGTGAAATAAGCGTTCGTATAAGGGGAACGCATATTGGCAGACCGGGCAACTGACCTTGAAGAACGCCAGCACCACTGGGCCGCGCTGCAGCAGATTGCTGAGCGAAACCTGGTTGCCCTCAAGGGTGGGCAGGGTGAAATCCGGTGCGTGTGTGCCGGCTTCCAATGCAGCCATGCTGTGAAACCTCCGGTTACTTCGCGTTTTCCTTAGATTCCGACGCACGGCTCGTGGACTCACCCGCCAACTTGCGCAACACCTTGCGCGCCAACCCGGTGAGCGCCAGCTTCTGCCATTGCGTGAGAGTGAACCAGCGGGCGTTGGCGCTGAGACTGCGAACCAGCGCGGGCGACGCCGGCACGATGGAGACTTCGTAATCGGTGTCGGTGATGGAGTGGCGAAACTTCGCCAATGGTTGATCAGCCGTGCGCGCGTCTAATTTAGGCAGCTCCCACATGCCGGCCATCCGTTTAGCGTCGGCGGGACGCTGCACCAGGAGCACGGAGTTTCCTTTGCGGGCGAGTGCGTGGTGAAGCTGTTTGCGATTGCGCGGAGGCTGCGGCTTGGCTGCGTCCGCTCCGCGTGATTGACACCATCGATGCAGCGGGCAAACCAGGCATTTTGGCGTGCGCGGCGTGCAGAGGGTCGCTCCCAACTCCATCATGGCCTGGTTGAAGTCGCCGGGACGGATGGGATCGAGTAGAGCTTCGGCTCGTTGCCACGCGGATTCCCTTGCGTCGGCGCGGCCGAACAGGCGCGCGAGCACGCGCTCCACATTTCCATCGACGACTGCGACGGGCTCTCCGAAGGCGATGCTAGCAATGGCAGCCGCGGTGTAGCGTCCAATGCCGGGGAGTTCACTCCAGGCTTCCGCGGTGCGGGGAAATTCACCGTTGCGCTCACGTGCGATGACCTTCGCAGCCTGATGGAGACGGCGCGCGCGATGGTAGTAACCAAGTCCGCTCCAGATCGCCAGCACTGACTGCTCATGGGCGGAGGCAAGCGTCTGAACCGTGGAAAAGCGCTGCAGGAAGCGAGCGTAGTGTTCCAACACGGCGGCCACGCGGGTTTGTTGCAGCATGATCTCCGACACCCAGACGCGATAGGGATCGGCATCACGCCGCCACGGCAGGTCGCGGCGATACGCGACGTACCAGAGGAGAAGGGCACGGCGTAGGCTTGCGATTTCGCGCAGGGTGAGCGGCAGAGTCATCGACCGTTCATTGTATCGGCGACCGGCCATAAGCTACAGAGCCGGAATCCATGCCTTGTTGTTTTGGGGATCTCTTTTTTCTGGTTGCACAGCGATTCCCTCGGGGATCCAAGCGCAGAGGCCATCCGGTTGAGCCGTGCAATTACCTAACGGATTAGCCTCCACCCTCGGAATCAAGCCATCGAGCGCGGCCAAGGATGACGCCGCCAGCACCGCTGCATCGTGTTCGTTTTCGCTGACGCGCGTGAGAAACAGCAGCCTTACGTACTCGATGCCCTCCGGGAACACGAAGAGCGCTATCAGGGGCTTTGGTTTCCTGATTTTCTTGCGCTCTGTGCTAGTGAACTCTGCCGACTGGAATCTGATGACCGGTTTGCCGTCGCCACGTTGATTCACCTGGTAATAGTCCGTCTCATAGCCCAGGAAACCCCTCTCCGTCCGCAAACTGACCGTGCCGTCGTTGTTGTGGACTTCTTCCGTTCCGACCTTGTAGCCGCCAGACTGCAGGACGGGTACTACAACCCGAATCCGCCACCCCGGTTGAAGGTCTACGTAACTGCGGTCAGTGAAGGTGCTCTGAGGCCACATTGGCGTGGACTTGTGGCACCCGACGAATCCCATGCTAACGAATGCAAGAAATAGGGCAACACTTTTGATGTCCATATTGGGAACACCAAGAATACGCATTAGTGCCGCAAGAAGAACTGTTCCTTATCCACATTCGCGGGGACGGCAACGTCGAAAAAGCCGACCATCATCTCTTCGTAGGTTTGGCCGCCCCACATCACCGACTTGTTGGGATCAGGATTGTACGGGTTGTCCTCGGAGTTGTCGTACCACGCCACCGCCTGTAGCCGCGTGCCGGCTTTCAGAAAGCGCGGCTCCGCGAGGCGATAGCTGAGCTGCCAGTGAAAATGATAGTTCACCCGCAGCAGCGTCTCGATGCTGCCGTCGTCATGAACGATGTTGTACTCGAAGCGTTTGCCACGCAGGTGCATGTGCGGGAAGAAGCTCAGCAAAGTGGCGTCGTTGGGCATTGTGCCCGACACCTCCACGCGGTAGTCGTCGGTGCGTGGAGGAATGATGAACGTATGGTTGGTGAGCTGCAGAGTCAGCACCCGCTGTTTCGGCGGTTGCTTGGCGAACACCATGCCGACGCTGGTACGGTCGGTTCCCGCTGTTCCGTTGGCGGTGTAGTGCATCTGGAAGACCAGGTCAGAGCCGGCGGGAATGAACTTCGCCATTCCATCGGGCCAGCGGTCGGGCTCGCTGCCCGGCGCATAGACCAGCAGCATGTCGGTGGTGGTTTCGTGCGCTTCGGCGCGCAACTTGGGATCGGAAAAACTTGACGGCGTGAATGGAACCCCCACCGGCGCGGCGCGCAGCCAAGTGGAGTTTGGCGGCCGGACATACACCACGGCGTGATGGACATACTGCGGACTCGAGGGCAAGATCTGCGAGAACTGTACCCACTTGTCCTCGGTGAATCCCGTGGGAACGATCTCGTAGGTGTACTCGACATCTCCGTGCGCGGGGATGGAGACCGGAACCGGCATCTGCACAATCTTCTGCGGCGACGGAATGTTCCATCCTGCGTCCCACTGCTTGAGCGGGGGCGCCTCGTCCGGAGAACCAGCGGGCGCTCCACCATCGACCCAGCGGGAGATCAATTCGATTTGGTGCGGGGTGAGTGAAGGGTCGTTGGAGAATTTGCCGTAACGCGGATCGGCAAACCAGGGTGGCATCTGCCAGGAAACCACAGCTTGCTTTATCGCCGCGCCTGAGTTTCTTGCGTTCTGATAGGTCACCAGCGGCATGGGCGCGATTCCGCCGGCGCGATGACACACCTGGCACCGGTCTTGAAGTATCGGCAAAATGTCTTGGTAGAAAGTCGGCTTGTTGTTTGTGGCAGGAACGGGTGCGCTAAAGGCTGCGGAAATGAGCAGCAGGAATGCGGCGACGGCGGCGACAGTGTGAGAAATGTTTCGGCGATTGCTAAGGCGAGTCAACGGTTTCGCGTGTGAGGAAGTCTGCCGTCCCCGGGGGACTCGGATTGTTCTCCCACTCTACCCAGCACTCCGCCTGCGGCTGCGTGCTGGGCTATCCTGTCCCCGCCCCTGTGGGGCTGGTTTTCTGATGGTGCGCAACACCGTCGCGTTCACGGCTCAGTTCAAGCTGTGTGACCTCAAGACTGTTCTGCGAGCCAGGGTCTGCGTCCCAACTTTAGTGGTTGTGTTCCTGCGAGTCTTCAATAACTTCTTCAACCGCGTGGCGGCGCAACAGTTGCGCGAGATTCTGCGAAAATGCGGAACGCGGCAGCACCATGTCGCAGCCGGCTTCCGTGGCCTTCATTTTCAACTCGCCCTGCACGTGCGAGACAAAGCCAATGATGTTGGTTTCCTTCTTCAGCTTGCTCTTAAGTTTGGGGATCACGGTGAGCGGCTTGGCGGCGACATTGTTCAGGTCTACGATGATCAGCGTTGGTTTGTCGTTGCCATTCAGACCCATGCGCTCGTAAACGTCCTTGTCGGTCTTGACGAATTCGACCTTGATGTTCATCTTGCGGGACGTTTCCTGGATCTTCGCCATAAAAAACAGGTCATCCACAAACGCATAGATCCGCGCCGGCGCGTCGCTGATGACCGTCAGCGGCTCAGGTTCGGCGGGTAAAAACTGCTTGCCGAATGACTGGGTAGTGCGGCCGTGGGTCGGATTGTGGGTGTTGCCGTCGTTGTTGCCTTGCGCGGCGCGATAACTGTGATCCATGGGAGCGGAGTAGATGCCTCCACCGATGGGTTCGCGCTGGCTTGGGCGGCCACCAAGCTTGCGTCCAGCAGGACGTTTCTTGCCGAACCGCCGGGCATTCTGGTTGCGGCCGGGGCCTTGACCCTGGCCCTGATTCTGCCCGTGGGCAGAACCCTGGGCCTGTCCGGGGCCTCGTCCATGTTGTGGTGCTGCGCCTTGCGCAACAGGTCCTCGGCGGCCGCGCCGCCGTCTACGTCCCTTCCCTCCGGGCTGTCCGCCGGAAGGAGGATTCGATCCTTGATTCATGTTGCTCTCTTAGTTACGTTTGTTTTCCCGCGGGTAGCGGGACTCCCACATTTGCAGACTGCGTTGGCTGGCCGTGTGCTTGTATGTCTGCCGGCAAAATCGGCGCGTCTGCGATTGGAATCGTCTATGAAATCGAATCAGTTACGTCCATCTGGCGCCCGGAACCCACGACGCGAGGAACGCCTGCACGGGAAGTGCGGCGATTGGAGGACGTCCCTATCGTACCCAGCTTTGCTGTTGAAACGCAAGCCGCAAAGGCTGTTAATAATTTGATTACTCACTTTCGTCACCCGGGAATAACCACACCGGGCGACCGGGAAAATCGCAATCACAAACCGACAGGGGGAATCGGCTCGCGATTATAGCTCACTCTGGGGCCTGAGTTGGCGAAGGATCTCGCCGCTGTGCATAGACTGCATCAATTTCCCGAATTCTACCAACAAACTTCAGCGAATGGCGAATTGAGGCAGCCAATCGCGTCAATTGAGCCTTGCTAGTAACTGCCACCGCACCTCGAGGGTCTAGGGCACGTCGTCCGCGCAACGATTATTGGTATGCGCGATTCGAGCCGTGACTCGTTCACTGGCGAAACATATTCCTGGCGATGAAGAACACGTTGGCGGGCCGTTCGGCCAGCCGCCGCATGAAATACGGATACCACTCCGTGCCAAACGGGATGTACACCCGCAGACCGTAGCCCTCGCGCACCAGCTTTTGCTGCAAGTCGCGGCGCACCCCGTGCAGCATCTGGAACTCGTACGCCGTCGGCGGAATGTGTTCCGCCCGCGCGAATTGCTTCATCTCCTCGATGATCTTCTCGTCGTGCGTGGCCAGCCCGTGATATACCCCACTCTTCAGCAGCGTCTTGGCCAGCTTGATGTAGTTGGCGTCCACGTCAGCTTTCTTGGGGAAGGCGATCTCCGGCGACTCCTTGTACGCGCCCTTGCACAGCCTTATGCGAATGCGCTCGGAGAGCAACTGGTTGACATCGTCTTCGCTGCGATACAGGTAGGTCTGGATGACGGTGCCGACCTTGCCCGCGTGGCCGGGCTGGCGATGTAGTTGGCGGACGAAGTCGAGCGTGCGCTGGGTGTAGGGCGAACCTTCCATGTCGACGCGCACGAAGCTGTTGATCTGCACCGCATGGCTGACCAGCTCGGTCACCTGGCGGAAGGCAAGGTCTTCGTCCACATCGAAGCCCATGTGCGTGAGCTTCAGGCTGATGTTGGCGTTCAGCTTGCGCGTGGAGAGCTCGTCCAGCATCTGGTGATAGAGCTCAGCACTATGTTTGGCTTCGTCGATGTTAGTGACGTTCTCGCCGAGGTTGTCGATGCTGACGCTCGCGCCGGACTTGTTCACCCTCTCGGTGACGCGGATGACGTCGGCGAGTTGCGTTCCGGCAACAAAACGGCTGGAGAAGCGCAGGCCGAGGGCAGAGTCCTCGGCAAAATGGCGAATGGATTGGTTCTCAGAAAGTTTGATGAAGAAGGTTCTCAGCATGCGGCCTCCGCAGGCCCACACGGCAGAGGGGTGGCTTTAGAAACGATCAGAGTATGGCGCATAAGAATATTGGCGACAACTATCCAAACCTCTGATGATAGCGCTCGTGCGGGTGTGGGAACAAACGATTCCCAAAACGGAAGGCGATCCGCCGGATTCGCCAAATTTACTTTTGCATGTTTCCTTTGTTATCATCGAGTTAGAGAGAAATTGTTCGCATCTCATTGATTTACTTGGCAGTTACAGCTATCCGTGTCTGCCGCAAGGACTTAGGCGGAAGATTTGCTCTCCTTGGCATGAAGTTGTTCTGTGATCAGGTGCGAGTTGCCAGAAGAACAAAAGGCGATTTGGCAACCGTCTGAGCATCGTTCTCCAGTTTTGAGAATAGGGAGCGGAGAAAGGACAACCTGTGATTTAGAGAGCGGCGAGGTTACGAAGGTGGGGGACCAGTAACGCAGCAATTGCCAGGCGCGCGACTGCGGACCACAGGCGCGGCCCGAGAACGTGTAAACTTGCGCGCGGTGATCAACGTCCGCAAACTCGCTGCTATCGATCTGTATTTTCTCGGGCCCAAGATCATTCTGGCAGAGTTTGGACTGGGCGTGCCGGTCATGTTTGCGCTGGGGATTCTCAGCTTGAGAGTCGGGCTGCTGCGCACGCATGCGGCATGGCAAATTGCCCTAGGCGCTTATCTGCTTTTGCTGGCCGTCAACTACATCCCGATGCTTTGGTGCGCGATCGAGATCACTCGACGTGGCACAGCGGCGACAGAACTTGGAGACGAGCTGCGCGAGAAAGGCGCGGCGATGCGCAAGTACAGAAGGCAGTCGCTGTGGCTGCTGGTGCCGCTAGCGGTGCCGGTGGCGTGGATCGTGCAGCGGAAAAGGGCGACTGGGTGAGAACATGTGCTGCGTCTAAGGAATACGGGCGACCCATCCCACCCTTTCGCCAGTTTTGCCAAAGGGTGGGGTGCCCGGCACTTCCCTAGGAATGATCGTCTCAATTTGAATACTGTGGAGTATATTGTGCAGGGCCCCCGGCGTTCCAAGCCTCAACCACGGCCTTGTCTTATTGCTGCCATTCGCGAATTTGATTTCGATTCCGTTGAGCGCCTGAACATGCTCAGCGGAAGTCCGATTTGGGAATGCACGCGTTGCCATCAGCGTTCGAAAAGCCGCTTCCTTCATACGACGCTTGTCCTGGTGTCACTCAAGGTATTTCTGAGCTTGCACAGCAGCAATGGGTCCGCCAAAAGTTGCAATCACGATTGCGATCGCGCTCCAGTCCATGTTTTCCTCACTCTCCAAAAGGGCCGCCTAGGCGTCTTCCATTCGACGTGCTCACTCCCACTCAATGGTTCCCGGCGGCTTGCTGGTGATGTCGTACACCACGCGGTTGATGCCCTTGACCTCGTTCACGATGCGGTTGGAGATGGTCTTCAGCACCTCGTGCGGCAGGTCGACCCAGTCGGCGGTCATGCCGTCTTCGGAGTTCACGGCGCGGATGGCGGAGGTGTAGGCATAGGTGCGCATGTCGCCCATCACGCCTACGGACTTCACCGGTAGCAGCACGGCGAATGACTGCCAGATCTTGGTGTAGAGTCCGGCGCGCTTGATCTCGCCGACCACGATGTCGTCGGCCTCCTGCAGCAGGGCGACGCGCTCGGGCGTGACTTCACCCAGGATACGCACCGCTAGGCCCGGCCCGGGGAAGGGCTGGCGCTGCAGGATTTCCTCCGGCATGCCGAGATCGCGGCCGATCTTGCGGACTTCGTCCTTGAAGAGGTCTTTGAGCGGCTCGATGAGCTTGAGCTTCATGCGCTTGGGCAGGCCTCCGACGTTGTGGTGGCTCTTGATGGTTTGCGAGGGGCCGCGCACCGATTGCGACTCGATCACGTCGGGATAAAGCGTGCCCTGCACCAGCCACTTGACATCGCCTTGCAGCTCGGCGATGCGGCGCGCTTCTTGCTCGAAGACCGCGATGAATTCGCGGCCAATGATCTTGCGCTTCTTTTCCGGGTCCTTGACGCCGGCGAGCTTGCCAAGGAAGAGATCGGTGGCATCGACGGCGTCGATGTTAAGGCCGAGTTTGTCGCGCAGGTTCTTCTGCACAGTCTCGAACTCGTTCTTGCGCAGCACTCCGTTGTTGACGAAGATGCAGGTCAACTGGTCGCCGATGGCGCGATGCACTAAAACTGCAGCGACGGAGGAGTCCACGCCGCCGGAGAGTCCACAAATCACGCGGCCGGTGCCGACTGTTTCGCGGATCGAGGCGACGGTCTCGTCGATGAAGCGTTGCGGCGTCCAGTTGGCCGTGAGTCCGCAGATGTCGAAGACGAAGTTGCGCAGGATGGCAGTTCCCTGCTTGGTGTGATGCACTTCGGGATGGAACTGCACGGCATAGTACTTGCGCGCCGTGTCCTGGAATGCGGCCTTGGCGTTCGAGCTACGGGCGACCAATTCGAATCCTGGCGGAAGTTCTTCGGCTTCATCGCCGTGCGACATCCAAACTTGCAGCGGGCTGGTCAAACCTTTGAACAGGGCGCAGTCGTCGCGCAAGAGTTCGACGTCGGCGTGTCCGTACTCGCGCTTGTCACCGGGACTGACCTTGCCCCCGAGCTTCTGGGTCATGAAGTGCAGGCCGTAGCAAATGCCCAGCACGGGCAGTCCGAGATGCAGCACCTGCTCGTCGGCGGGGGGCGCGTCGCCGTCATACACCGATGAAGGGCCTCCGGAGAGGATGATGCCGGCAGGAGCGTAGCTCTTGATTTCTTTCAGCGGCGCGGTGCAAGGGAGGACGACGGAAAAGACGTTTTGTTCGCGGATGCGGCGTGCGATCAGTTGGGTGTATTGCGAGCCGAAGTCGAGGACAACGATCGATTGAGTTTCCACTGTTTACTTTGCCAGAGGACGGGAGAGGTGTAAAGCGGGGGAATCGCGATAAGCAATCAGCGATCAATAGTCGCACACGGGTAATTAGTGATTGGTAATTGGTTATTGTGCGAAAGCCGAAGCCGCACTTCCTTCTGGCTAATTACCAATTACTAATTACCAACTGCCTCCGCCTATAATCCACGCATGCCCTTCAAGCGCACGCAGAAGGTGTATGACGAAGCGATGCTGTACGAGTACGCGATTGGCGCGCTGGGGCGCAAGATGCGTACCGTCGCCGAGTTGAAGCGGCTGATGCGGGAGCGGGTGAAGACCCAGTACGATGGTGAACTACTGGTTGAAGTAGTGACCGCCAAACTTAAAGAACAGAAGTACCTTAACGATACAAATTATGCTGAGAGTTACTCGCGTTTCCGCAAGGAAAATGAGAAGCTCGGACGGCTGCGCGTCGTGCAGGACCTGAAGGCCAAAGGGGTCCACGGTGACATTATCGACAAGACGGTGGAAGCGGCGTATCAAGACGTCAACGAGGAGCAGTTGGCGCGGGAGTATCTGCAACGCAAGCGCATCCGGAAACCAGCACGCCAGCGCGATGCGGCCAAGGTGTTTCGCACGCTGATGCGCGCCGGATTCCCGACTCGTGTTATCTTTCGCATCCTGAAGATGTGGGACGTGGACGACGAGACGATCTCGGCGCTGGAGAGTGAAGCGGTCGAGCCTGGGCCGGAGCGAGAGTCTAGCTAGCGGGGTGCAAAAGCAGATCCCTCGCCCGCCGCGGCGGGCTCGTGATGACCAATTGAAAAAAGTTTAACCGGCGTAGCTCCAGCTACGCCCCTTCATTATTTGCAGGTCAATATGGCAAAGAAACTCGATCACACTGAAGCCCTCGAACACCTCTCGCGGGTGGACCGTAAGCTGGCGCGTATCATCGCAAAGTCCGGCCCGTGCGGACTGCAGCCCGAGAGAACGCAAAGCATCTTTGAAGCGCTGCTGGAATCGATCATCTATCAGCAGTTGAACGGAAAAGTTGCTGCGACGATTACTGGGCGAGTGAAGGCGCTGTTTCCGGAGAATACACAGCGGGTGCGCTCGCGACGCGGACTCGTCGCAGCCTTCCCCACGCCTGAACAAGTCCTAGCGGCTACGCCAGAGTTGCTGCGCTCGGCGGGATTGTCGCAGGCGAAAATGCTCGCGATCCGCGATCTGGCGGTAAAGACCCTCGACGGAACTGTGCCCAGCGCGCGCGAGGCGCATCGCATGAGCGATGATGAGTTGGTAGAACGATTAGTGCAGGTGCGTGGCATCGGACGCTGGACGGTCGAGATGCTGCTGCTGTTTCGCCTGGGGCGGCCTGACGTACTGGCGGTGGACGATTACGGGATCCGCAGGGGCTTCGCCAAGATGCATCGCATGGCGGAGTTGCCGAAACCCAAGGAGCTGTTGGCCTATGGCGACCGCTGGCGACCGCATCGCAGCGTTGCCAGTTGGTTCCTGTGGCGCGCGGCGGAGATGAAGGACCTCGCGATGGCGGGCGAGCAGGCGACCAAGAATGCGGCGCCTAATAAGGTCGCGCCGAGGAAGGCTGCGTCAAAAGACCCGAAGAAAAGGACCGGTAGCGCCAGAGGCAGGGCTTGATCGCCGAACTACCGGCTATTTGTGCTGCGCCAGGGCTTTGAGGAAAATCTGTCCGCCTTCGGCAGCGGCTCCGGTTGCGCTGGAGGGAACGAAGGCTGGAACGCTAGTAGGACACGCCTTGGCTGCAGCACAGATATCGACTGCGTGGGCCAGATTGGCGGCGACTGCCGGGTTCTGGGCAGCGTCGGTGGCCGTGTTCAGAATGACGACATCGACCCGTAGATCGCGGTCAAAGTGGCCCTTGAGAGCCGTGTCGTAGTCCATATCGTCGTACGTCTTGATGACGATGGGCGCACCCGACGGCAGGCGAGGGTTGCTGGCCTGGAACTCCAGAATGCGGTGGTCGAGTTCGAATGCATATTGGGAGTGCAGGTCGCGAAAGACCTGGACAACGACGGGCTGCGGCTTGGGCTTCGGGTGACAGCCCAGTCCCAAGAGCAATGACGCGACCACCGGCAAACACAGCCAACGTTGGCACATTCTACGATCATAGCGAAGTCAAGCGGTTCCGTCATTGATTTCGAGTACTCCACACCGACCCACTATTCCCAAATCGAGAACGAGTAATTGTGAATTTGCCGTGTCATGGGTGCCCCCGCGTGACATTTGTCACCCGCCATGACTGACAATCCACACTACTTGTCCCGATGGAACCAAACGATGATGGGATGCGTCGTACAAAGGAATAACGGTCTACCAGGAAGGCGCAATGACCCAGCCAGCGACAACCAAGTCGTCCCCACTTCCAAAGGTGATGGAAGAGTGCGATGCTAGTGGCATTCACCTCGAGGAGAGTCGGACTACTGGCATGAATGACCTGAAAGACGAACTGGCATCGCTGCGGATCGACCGCGGAGAGCGCAAGCGCGGCAAGTGGGGCCTCTGGTTATTCCTGCTACTGCTACTGGCGGCAGTGTCGGCGGCGGGCATGTATCTGGTGAAGACCAAGCCGGAGCTTACGAATTTTGCCGCAACGGAAGTGGAAGCGGTACCGGCCAGCGTACAAACTGCCGGAGGCGCCAGCGCGGGAACGCCCATCCTTACCGCCTCGGGCTACCTGGTGGCGCGCCACCAGTCGGTAATTTCCTCGAAGATCCAGGGCCGCCTTTCGGGCCTGTACGTTGAAGAAGGCAGCATTGTCAAACAGGGTGAGGTGATCGCTCGGCTGGAGAACACCGACTTCTTGGCCGCGATCAACAAGTCGAAGGCAGATGTCGAATACGCCCGGGCCAATCTCGCCGAAATGCAGCGCCAGGCACGGCTGCAGGCAGGCCTATACAAAGAAAAAGTGGTTTCGCAGGACGCGCTGGACGCTGCCAATTCGAGGGTGCAACTGGCGCAGGCAACCCTGGCTCAGGACGAGGCCGCCTTGAAGATGCAGGAGACTCAACTGGAGTTCACCGAAATCCGCGCCCCATTTGACGGCGTGGTGGTGAAGAAGATGACAGAGGTGGGCGAGAGCGTTGCGCCCATCCCGCCAGGCGTCAACATTTCAACTTCGTCGGGCGCGATTGTCGCGATCGCCGACATGAATTCCCTGGAAGCCGAGGTGGATGTTAACGAAGCCAATGTTGGCCAACTTTCCCAAGGCTATCCGGCGGACATCACGGTACAGGCGATACCCGACCACACGTACAAGGGCGTGTTGCGGCAGGTGATCCCGACTGCTGATCGCACCAAGGCGACGGTGACGGTCAAAGTTTCGATTCTCGACAAGGACCGCCTGATCAAACCGGAAATGAGTTGCAACGTGACCTTTCTGGAGCCGAAGAAAGGCGACCAGAAAGAGGTTGTGGCGCTGCGCATCGTTACCGTCCCCAAGGACGCCATCATCACGCGTAACGGCAAGCAGGTGGTTTACGTGATCGAGAACAACAAGGCGCACGAGGTGGTGGTGGTGACGGGCAATGAGTTGAAGGGGCAGGTCATTATCAAGTCAGGACTCGCAGGGACGGAGAGCCTGGTGAACAATCCTCCGCAAAAAGTGGTGGACGGCTCGTCGGTGAAGATCAAGAGTTAGGGCCTAGTGGAAAGCAGATTCCTCGCGGGCTGAAGCCCTGCCCCTTTAAAACATTGGCGCTCCCTCGGGATGACAGCGGTTTTCAAGCAAGAGTTAGCGACGATACAGGAGCAACTATGGCGACGACGGAAGTGGCGGCCAAGACTGGCGCCGTCAGTGTGCAAAATGTAGTGAAGGTCTATCAGCGCGATAGCCAGCAGATCAAAGTGCTCGACGGTCTCAGCCTGGAAGTTCCGCAGGGCGAGTTCCTGGCGCTGATGGGACCATCAGGTTCGGGCAAGACCACGCTGCTGAACCTGATCGCGGGCATCGACAGCGCGACTTCGGGGAAAGTTGTGGTTGCCGGTACCGACCTCACGCCCCTGTCGGAGGGCGAGCTGGCCAAGTGGCGCAGTCGCAGCGTGGGATTCATCTTCCAGTTCTACAACCTGATTCCGGTGCTGAATGCGGTGGAGAACGTGGAACTGCCGCTGCTGCTCAGCCACTTGTCGAAGAAAGAACGGCGCGAACGCGCGTTGACCGCCCTGCGCATTGTCGGATTGGCTGACCGCTCGAAGCACTATCCACGGCAACTGTCAGGCGGACAGGAACAGCGTGTCGCCATCGCGCGCGCCATTGTGACCGACCCGTCGGTGCTGGTGGCGGATGAGCCCACGGGCGACCTCGACAGCAAGAGCGCGGAAGAAATTCTGGACTTGATGCAGACCTTTAATAAGGAATTCGGCAAGACCATTGTCATGGTCACGCACGATCCGCGAGCGGCTTCGCGCGCCCATACCCAGCGTCATCTCGAGAAAGGAGTGCTGACAACCTGACATGAAGTTCGCACCTCTTGTTCTCAAGCATCTTCGCAAGAATTGGATCCGCACCCTCAGCACGGTGCTGGCGATGTCGGTTTGCATCTTCTTGATTTGCGTGCTGCAAACCGTGATCGCAGCAGTGAATTTCGGGTTGAACGCGGGCAGCACGCGGCGCCTGGTGGTACGCGACTACGTGAGCCTGGCTAATAATCTGCCCATCAGCTACAAACAGAAGATCGCTTCGATTTCGGGCGTGACCGACACGACCATCGTTTCCTGGTTCGGCGGAATTTATCGCGATCCCAAGAACTTCTTCGCTAACCTCGCAGTGGAACCTGAGGCTTTCCTCAGGATCTATCCGGAAATCATGCTGCCGCCCGACCAGAAGGCCGCGTGGCTGAGCGACGTGCGTGGCGCCATCATTGGGCGCAAGCTGGCGCAGCGATTTGGCTGGAAGATTGGCGATCACGTCCAGTTAGAGAGCTTCATTCCTCCATATCGCGTGGGCAAGCCCTTCGACTTCGTGGTGGATGGAATCTACGACACCGACGAGGCCCGCTATCCGGCCACGGACCTGAACTCGATGTACTTCAATTTCAAGTACCTCTATGAGGCCACCGGTCAGCGGGTTGGAATCGGCACCCTGACCGCACAGATCGACGACCCTTCACATGCGGGCACAATGAGCAAGACCATCGATGCCACGTTCGACAACAGCGACAACCCGACCAAGACGGAGACGGAGCAGGCGTTTCGCGCCAGCTTTGTTGCCTTGGCGGGAAACCTGGCACTGCTGCTGAATGTCATCGGTATGGCGGTGGCTTTCACCATTCTGCTGGTGACGGCCAACACCATGAGCATTGCTGTGCGCGAGCGCCAGCAGGAGATCGCCGTGCTGAAGACGCTCGGGTTCTCCAGCCTGCTGGTCATGACACTGATCCTGAGCGAAGCGCTGCTGCTGGGCGTGATGGGAGGGCTGCTGGGAATCATATTTGCCCGAGGAATGATAGCGGTGCTGATCAACGTGCCGTTCCTGGGCGACATACTGCGAGGTTTCCCCTCTCTTGGCCTGTCACCGCAAATCGCTTCGCTGGGTATTGGCATGGCGTTGCTGCTGGGATTGCTGGCTGGATTCGTCCCCGCGATATTGGCGTACCGCGCGCGCATCACCGAAGCACTGAGGCAGGTGTAAGATGGCGCTCCCTATTCGTTACAACATTCGCAATCTGGGCCAGCGCTGGAAGGTGACGCTGCTGGCGATATTCGGCATCGCGCTGGTGGTGTCGGCGGTGGTGGTGATCGCTTCCATGTCGGCCGGCTTCCAGGCGGCTCTGCGTTCGACGGGGTCTGACAACAACGCCATTGTGACGCAGCGAGGCTCGCTATCAGAGCTGACGTCGTGGATCAACATCGGCAACGCGCAGACCATCATGACGGACCCGCGCATTGCTCGCGACAGCAGCGGCACTCCGCTGGCTTCGTGCGAAATCGTGGTGATCGCCAGCAAACCCAAGAAGACAGACAACCAGGCGACCAACATCACGTTGCGCGGAGTGACGCCCGAAGCTTCCAAAGTACGCACCGGCATCAAGCTGGTGGAAGGCAGGATGTTCTCGCCGGGAGTCTTCGAGGTCATCGCCGGCAAGAAGATTTCCGACCGGGTGAAAGGGCTCAATGTGGGCGACACCGTCAGGGTGCAGCGCAAAGAGTTCAAGGTGGTGGGCTTGTTCACCGCCGATGGAAGCTCGTTCGAAAGCGAGATGTGGGGCGACTACAACGCCCTTGGCCCGGCAGTGGGCCGCAACGGAGGATGCGAATCACTGACGGTGCGGCTGACCAATCCGGCGGTGCTCGCGAGCTTCGATAAGGACCTGCGCGCGAATCCGCAGATCCAGGTGCAGGCGGACTCGGAGCGCGCGTATTACGAGAACCAGGCGGGTGGCGTGGCTACGGCACTGAAAATTCTGGCAGGGTTTGTCGGCGTGGTGATGGGCATTGGCGCAGTGTTTGGCGCCATGAACACCATGTATGCCATCGTGTCGCAGCGCACCCGCGAGATCGGGACGCTGCGGGCGCTGGGCTTCTCGCGCTTCAGCATCCTATTGTCGTTCGTGATGGAGTCGGTGCTGTTGGCATTCGTCGGCGGGTTGCTGGGATGCCTAATCGCGATCCCGATGAATGGCTTCACGGCCGGCACGGGTCAGACGCAGAGCTTCAGCGAACTGGCGTTTGCGTTCAAAATCACGCCGGGGATCGTTATCGTGGGATTGACCTTTGCGCTGCTGATGGGATTTGTGGGCGGACTGCTGCCGGCGCTGAGAGCGTCGCGCATGCCGATCACGAAGGCGTTGCGAGAGGCGTAATTAGTAATTAGTAATTGGCTGCGGCGCGGTGGTCACCGCGCCGTTTCTTTGTTGGGACGAGGGGACACGCTAATTGCGAGTTTCTAGATTCCTAGTCCCGTCACGCGCCAGCCAGCGCCATGCACTTTGTGGCGGATGTTCAGGGTGATCAGCAGCGCGGTCATGGATTCGACGATGCGGGCGTTCTCCAGCTTGCCGCCGTCGATAGCGCGCACGCCGGGAATCTTCACTGCCAACTCCGAGGCCACCTGGCGGGCATTGTCGTCGTCGCTGCAGATGATAACGTCGCAGTCGACATCCTGATCGCCATTGAGCACCGTGGCCGAGAGGCTATGGAATGCTCCTGCAACCCCGACGTTCTTACCGACGAGCTCCGCCGCCTGCTCGGCAGCCGAACCCTGCCAGACACCGAGAAGGCGGGTGGGACGGCCGCCCACGGCGGCGGCCAGGGGGACGGTGGCATCGATCAACACCGTTCCCGGGCGAAACGACGGCTTGAGTTGTTTGAGCAGTTCGGCCTGTCCGGCAAATGGGACAGTGAGCACGACGCAGTCGCACATCTTCACCGCCTGACTGTTCTCCATGCCTTCGACGCTGCCCTGAGCTCCCGCCCTCTCCGCGATTTGCGTCGCTGCGGCCTGGGCGCGGGCGGCATCACGCGAGCCGATTACGATCTCCTCGCCAGCGCGGGCCCAACGCAGCGCCAACCCCGAGCCTTCCGGTCCCGTGCCTCCGACAATCGCGATCACGCGATGCTCCTGACGGCGACAGACTCTGGCGCGATGGCGGCATCGCTACTGAGATATTGCGTGTAGGTGGTGTTGCGCTGAGCAGGGATGCGCCCCAATTCGCGAATGCGTTCCTGGAACTCGTCGACCGAGACGTATTGGCCCGCGGTCGCACCCGCCAACCGGGAGATGCTCTCTTCGAACAGGGTCCCACCGTAATCGTCAGCGCCAGCCATCATTGCAAGCTGCGAAACTTCGCGACCGAGCTTCACCCACGAAACCTGGATGTGGTTGATCGATCCGGCAAGCATGACGCGGGCCAGCGCGTGGACCTTCATATGCTCTTCCAGCGTTCCGCCGGAGCGGGCCAGTCCCTGCTCGAACAACAACGTGTTGTCATGGATAAAGCCCAGCGGCACGAATTCGGTGAAGCCGCCGGTGCGCGACTGGATGCTGCGCAGGAGAAGCATCTGATTGACCCAATGCTCGGGGGTCTCGCGGTGGCCGTACATCATGGTCGAGGTGCTGCGGATCCCACACTGGTGCGCGGTCTCGATCACCGCGCACCACTGGGCGGTGGTCAGCTTGTTGCGCGAGAGCACGAGGCGCACAGTGTCGTCGAGAATTTCGGCAGCGGTGCCGGGTAGGGTGTCGAGTCCGTTCTCCTGCAACATCAGCAGGTACTCGCGGATGTTCATGCCGCTGAGTTCGGTGCCGTACACCATTTCCATGGGCGAAAAGGCGTGGGTGTGCATTTTCGGCGTGGCCGACTTCACCGCCCGGAGAACGTCGCGATAGTAAAGCGGCGGGAGATGGCGCGGCAGGCCGCCCTGGATGCAGACTTCGGTCGCACCCCACGATGCGGCTTGGCGCGACTTCTCGCCGACCTCTTCTGGCGTCAGAAAATAGGCGGTCTGGTCGCGCGGACCCACACTGAAGGCGCAGAACTTGCATCCCACAAAACAGACGTTGGTAAAATTGATGTTGCGGGTAACAACGTAGCTGATAACGTCGCCAACCAGGCGCTGCCGAATTTCGTTGGCCGCCACGACCAGTCCGAAGAGATCGGCACCTTTGCAGCGGGCTAGCCGAATGCACTCCTCGCGACTGAGCACTCCGCCGTCGAGGGAGGCGAGAACCTTCTCCAGCGACGAGCGCACGGCGGGGGAAACTCGGTCGCACGCATCCCGCCATGAGCTATCTTGCAGCGTCCAGCGATTGCACCAGATCAGATCTTGCATGACTTCCCTGCTCTCCGAGGTGCGCGGTCTGGGTCGCCGCGCTGGCTTGAAGGTGCGCCCGGCGTGGGCCGGGATGGTCAGCGGAACAAATCTCTCGTGGCGGGGCGGACAATCTGCCGTGCGCTGCCGTTCCCGCGACGATAGCGATAACCTCGAATTATACAAGCTGGAACCAGGGCATTCTTCCCGCATACTAGTCCGGCGACACAAGCCAATTCATCGGCGACGCACTCTTCGGTGGCATGCATTTTGTAACCGTAGGCGTCGCGGCGGCCGCGATAGTCAAGGGTCGGCTTCATGCCTGCGACGCCAATGGCGACCTCGTGCAATCCCTCGCGCCAGGCGCGACCGAAGCTGTCGGCGATGATCACCGGTATGTACAGAGTGGTGCGCATCTTGAGTTGGCGATGAATGTTGGTGGCCGAGCGGTCGGGATCGAGCGGCAGCAATACTGCGGTCTTGCCGCCGTCCACGTTCGAAACGTCGATGCCGCTGTTGGCACAGACCAGGCCATGCGGAGTCTCGGTGATAAGCACATGCTGACGGCGCACCACCCGCTTAGCTTCGCGCAGGGCGAGTTCGATGACACGGGCGTCGGTGCCGTTCCTCGTGGCGAAACGTTTGGCGGCGGACGATGGCTGCACAGTCGCGAGTTCGACGGTCCGGCCTTCCGCCTTGGAGACGATTTTGTGCTTGATTACGAGAATGTCTCCGGCGTGCAGGCGCAGTCCGCTGGTGGCAAGGGCCTCGACGACGAGGGCAGCAATGGAATCCCCAGGCAGAACGTCGCCAATCCCCCAGACGGGGATGGCGTGAAGTTCGGTCATGCCGGTGGGCTCAGGAGCAAGAGGCGGTGGCATCAACCGGCCGCTTCCCAAGCTTCGGTGTCCGGCGATGCGATTGCCCAGGAGCGCAGCAGGCGCTGGGCATGGGTATTGCCCTCGTGCTGCGCCAGCATTTCCAGTTCGTGCGGATTGTCGATGTCGAGGCCGATGCCCGGCATATCGAGGATGATCAGCGGCTTGCCGGTTTCTTTCATAGCTTCGCAGTGGGGCAGAAAACTGTCGTTGCCGAAGCGCAGCGGAATGATGGATGCCGGACGACGCAGTATGCAGTTACTACCGCGCCGGTCGTAGGCAGGCACGAAGACGGCTCCTTCTTCTGGCGCGGCGTCGAGCACTTGATGGAGTTCGGCGCTGCTGATCAGCGGAATGTCACCGGGCACGACGACTGTGGTGTCGTATCCTTGCCGCTCGCACCAGGCGGTGGCCATTTCGATGGCGGCGGTCTCGCTTTCGTTGCGGGTGTCTTCGATGAGGCCAAAGTTGAACTCGGCGGCCATGGCGGTGGCGCGCAAGTCTCCGGTCACAATGTAAACGTGGAGGCGGTCGCTGACGCCTGACGCAGCGGTCATCACATCTCGCAACATCGCTTCTGCAAGTTCCGAACGCTGCGCTTGATCGAGAGCCCTGCCCAATCGCTGCTTCGCGTTGGTGAGGTTCTTGACGGGAATCAGCAAGGTGGCGCGCATGGGCTAGCTTTTGACTCCGCGGGCCTGAAGAGCGGCGTGGAGGGTGAAGCGAGCGAGTTCCTGCTTATCGTCGAGCGACTTCATCACGGTGTTGGCGCAGAGAACGTGCAGGCCGCCTTCGCGCAGATGATCAGCGTCGGCATGGTCCTCCAGGTCCACCACCAGCACATTCAGGAAGTCCTCGTACGCTTGGGCCACGCCGGCGATGGTGCTGGGCCAGCCCTTGCGCTTCATCATCGCCCCTGCAGGACCGGAGACTGCAGCGCCGCCCACGATCGGGCTGACGGCCACCACGGGAGCGGCAGTGCGACGAAGCGCATCACGCACTCCCGGGACCGCGAGAATCGGTCCGATGCTGGTTACAGGATTACTGGGCGCGAGAATCACGGCTTCCGCCGACTCGATGCTTTGGATCACGCCGGCCGCGGGATGCGCATTTTCCGCGCCTTCGAAGCGCACGGCACGCACGTCAACCTGGTAGCGCTCACGTACAAAATACTCCTGGAAATTCAAAGTGCCCTGGGTCGTATCGAGCATGGTCGCCACGGGATCGTCGGACATGGGCAACACGCGACTGCGAATTCCCATTTTCCTCGCGAGTTCCGTAGTGACCGCACTCAATGATTTGCCGGAGCGCAGCAAATTGGTGCGAGTGAGATGGGTTGCCAGATCGAGATCGCCGAGGCTGAACCAATTGAGCTGTCCCAAGTGCGCCATGCGTTCAAGACAGCGAAAACTGTCGCCCTCGACGCCCCATCCGCGCTCCGCGCTGAGTTGACCGGCCAACCCGTAGAGGATGGAGTCGATGTCAGGAGAAACGTGCAGCCCCCACCAATCAATGTCGTCGCCGGTGTTGACGATGACAGTGAGGTTCTCGGGAGCGACCGAGTGGTGAAGTCCCTGGACAAGTTTCGCGCCACCGGTTCCCCCTGTCAGAACGACGACCATCTAGGCAGCCCTCGCATAGCCGTGGTCGTCAGAGGCCGCGAGCAAACGTCCAGCCAGCAGTCCGCCGCGATCGACGACCCCGGACACGAATTCGGGATACACGGGCAGGCGTTGACGCAGTTGCTGCCCGGCAGCTTCGGTGCGGCGCTGCAAGTCGAGCAGATGCGGCCATGGGGCTTCGGGATTGATGTAGTCCGGCGTGAGCGGCGATACTCCGCCCCAATCATCGATGCCGCCCTGCAAGAGGCGCTCGTAGTGGATTTCGGTGAGGTTGGGCGGAGCCTGAATATTCATGTCGCGCAGCAAGAGACGGGCCACGGCGATGGTGCGCAGCAGGTCTTCCGTATCGGGCTCGGGCGAATTGGCCATGGGAATATCGGGCTTGGCGCGGAAGTTCTGGATGATGACCTCCTGAATGTGTCCGTATTGTTGGTGCAGGCGCTGGATGGCGAGCAGCGAGTCGATGCGCTCCTCGAGCGTCTCGCCGATGCCGATCAAGATGCCGGTGGTAAAGGGAACGCCGAGCTTGCCCGCGTCTTCGATGGTCTTCAATCGTAGCCTGGGGACCTTGTCGGGAGCGTTGTCGTGAGCGCCGCCTTTCAGGGTGAGCCGCGTGCTGGTGGTCTCAAGCATCAGGCCGAGGCTCGGATTCGTGGTGCGCAGGCGCTCGATCCAGCTTGTGCTCATCAGTCCGGGATTGGAGTGCGGCAGCAGCGAAGTCTCGCGCAACACCAGTTCGCACATGGCTTCAAGATAATGCAGAGTGCTGCGATATCCGCGTTTGCGCAACAGGTCGCGCATTTCCGGAAACTCCGCCTCCGGCTTGTCTCCCAGCGAGAACAGCGCCTCGGTGCATCCGAGCCTTTCGCCCTGCTTCACAACCTCTAAAACCTGTTCAGGCGACATAGTGTGTGCGCCGGGCTGGCCGGGATCACGGCGGTAGGTGCAGTACCCGCAGTAATCGCGGCATAAATTGGTGAGCGGGATGAAAACTTTTCGCGAGTAGGTAATGATCCCTGGGCGGTACTGTTCCTTCAGGTAGCAAGCAGTCGCCAGCAACTCGGGCAGTCCTTCATGGTCACAGCGCAGAAGCTGAATCGCAGACTCGCGCGAGACGAGTTGGCCATCGCAGACCGCGCGCAGAAACGCGGCAAGTTCCGCCGAGGATGCCCCCTCAGGTAGTTGCCGCTTTTTGGATTCAATCGACATGGGAATTCGGCTCTGCGCGTGAACGGGTCCCGCAACTTATATTTTCGAAGGATAACGCAACGAGCGGCCTGCCGCATCTTCACGGGCAGCCTGGGATGTCCGGTGAGTGCTATTGTTCCTGGCGCTCGCGGCACGCACCATAGCGTCCCCGGAAGTAGAGGAGAGGGGAACCTTCGGCAACCGTAACTTCTTTGACTTCACCGACAAAGATGGTGTGATCGCCGGCGGCGTGGTCCTGTACTACGACGCAGTCGAGGTTGGCCAGGGTATCGGCCAGGACCGGCGTCCCAGATTTCATCTGGTTGTAACGTATGCCGAGGCGGAAGGCGGCATCGGGATCACGTTCCGGGTCGGCAAAAAACTCCGAGAGCGCTTCCTGCTCTTCCTTCAGCATGCTCACGCCAAAGCGTCCGCGCTCGCGCAGGTGCAGGTAGGTTTCGGCGAGGTGATCGACGCAGACCAGCACTAGCGGAGGCCGCAGCGACACGGAGCAGAACGAGCTTGCGGTCATGCCGTGCACCTGACCGGCGGCGGTCTCGACGGTAATCACGGTCACCCCGGAACCGAAGCGTCCCAGGGCTGCGCGAAACTCCTGCGGCGTTACTGTGATGGAACCGTCCATTCGATTTGCCGCGCCACTGACGCGTTTGCGCGCAGGGGACATCGGTCATCCCTCTCGCTCACTATACCCGAGAGCAGCAACCGGATGGCAACTCGGGCGGCGAGGGTCTGTTACGATACCCGCGGGCCCACACCGCAACCGCAAGTCAAATCGGTCAACCTCCGTCATGAATCATTCCGGGACTTTTCTCACCACCCGCAGTGCCGAAGAAGTGTTCGATCTGGTGGCGGACCCGCACCGCTTCGCAACGCTGCTGCCGGATTTCGAAAGCATCTCAATCCAGGACGCGACGCATTTCACCATGCGCATCTTGATTGCAGTTGGGCAGATCAATGGGCACGCCAACCTCGCCATGGAGCGGCGCGAAACCTTGCGGCCGAGCCACCTCGAGTACCGCGGCCAGGGAATCGTGGCGGGCAGCGAACTCACATTCGCCATGCAATTTCAACTGGCTCCCGCAGAAACAGCCACCGAGGTGAGTTGGCAGGGCGAAGTATCGATCAATGGGAAACTGGCGTTCATGGCGGGCAGCCTGATCGAGTCGATGGGCCGCAGGAACTTCGAGTCGATGGCGGAACAGCTCCAGAACAGGCTACAGGAAGACAACTACGGTACCAACCCTGCCTCAAGTGGTCCCGGGCTGTAGGCCTGGTCATCCGCATAGTCGCGGTGACTATATGAAACATTTGGTTCACCCTCACATCCTTTTGTGACGTACCTCACTGCCCTAGCACTGAAGGCGCTCTACACTGATTCTGGACTTATACGTGCCCGCAAACTTGCGGGATTCATGGAGGTTGTATGCAATCGCAGAAACGTATGTTCGTAATTTTTGTTGCGGCCATTGTGATGCTCGGCGCCACGACGATGCTGTCGGCGACTGACAATTCGATGGCCGGCGTCGCTCTCAAGCAGGAGATCACTTTCACTGGCCCAACCGTGATCGGCGGAACGTTGGTTCCCGCCGGCGACTACAAAGTTATGCACGAAATGCAGGGCACTGAGCACATCATGCTCTTCAAGCAAATCGGCGGGAAGGCTGAAGCCAAGGCAAAGTGCAACCTGGTGCCGCTGACCCAAAAGGCCAAGGCCACGGAACAGCGCTATAGCGAGAACGCGAAGAACGAGCGTGTACTGGTCGAAATGACCTTCCGCGGCGATACCTCGAAGCACGTACTGGAACCGTAACTAGCTTCTGTAGTGGGACAAAGCAGAGCGGCCACGGGGGTCGCCTTTGTTTTTTCGAGCGCTGATTGTGGTGGGTACGATCAGCGAACCGCGTCCTGCAGGGCGAGTCTCAACTGGACATGCCAGTCTGGCAGACGGAGGCCAAAGGTCGATTGCAGCTTGTCGTTGGAGAGCATTGAATTCAGCGGTCTCCGCGCCGGGACCTTGTATTGCTCACTGGTGATAGCGACGACGCGTTTGGCCACCAAAGGCGACCCGAACTCTCCGGTGTCGGCGGGCCAGGATGCCAGCGAGTCGTAATCCTCAAGAATCTGCTCCGCGAAACCAGCCCATGTCGTATCGCCCGCGGCGGTGAGGTGGAAGACCCCTCCGTATCCCCATCCTGTCGAATCGCGCCGTTGGGCGCAGCGGGCGACGATCTGCGAGGAACCCTCGGCGATGGCACGTGCCCATGTCGGAGCGCCATGCTGGTCGCCGACCATGCGCAACTCTTCCCTTTCGCGCGCCAGGCGCAATACTGTCCGCAAAAAATTCTTGCCGCGGATGTCGTACACCCAAGTGGTTCGCAAGATGATGTGCGCGCAGCCGCTGGCGGCGATGGATTGCTCCCCTGCCAGCTTGGTACGGCCGTAAACACTAAGCGGCCCCGTGGGATCGGTTTCCTCATACGGGCCGAGCTTGGCACCGTCGAAAACGTAGTCGGTGGAGTAGTGGATGAACAGGCCTCCGGTGCGGGCCAATGCCTCGGCGATCCGTCCGGGAGCAATGGCGTTGACGGTGTGCGCCAAATCGGGCTCGCTCTCGGCCTTGTCAACAGCGGTGTAGGCCGCGGCATTGACGACAATGTCGGGCGCAAGATCGTGTACGGACTTCGCGGCCGCGTCGGGATCGGCAAGATCAAGTTGGGCGCGGGTGCACGCGATCACGTCACCGAGTGGAGCCAGCGTGCGCTGCAATTGCCAGCCGATTTGTCCAGTGCTCCCGGTGATGAGCAGGCGCAGGCTCATGGCAGGTACACAGGCAGGCTATCGCTGGAAATCTGGGACAGCGGCAGATAGCGCTGGTCCTTGGCGGACAGTATGGGCGACGGCGTGTCCCAATCGATGGCGAGTGCGGGATCGTTCCAGAGCACGCCACGGTCGTCGGCAGGGTCGTAGTAGTCGCTGCACTTGTAAAGGAAGTCCGCGGTTTCGGAGCGCACCACGAAGCCGTGGGCGAATCCCCGGGGAATGTACAAAACGTGACCGTTCTCGCCGGACAGCACCGCGCCCACCCACTTTCCGAAGTTCGGCGAACCAGCACGGACGTCGACAGCTATGTCGAGCACTTCTCCCTGGACCACGCGGCACAGCTTGGCCTGGGCATGGCGGAGTTGATAGTGCAGGCCCCGCAGCACGCCGCGCGAGGAGCGCGAATGGTTGTCCTGCACGAACGCTTCCTGTACGCCAGCGGCGGCCAGCACATCGGCCCGGTAGGTTTCGATGAAGAACCCTCGCGGGTCCTGGAAAACGCGCGGCTTGATCAGGAGCACACCGGAGAGAGAGGTTTCGACGATCTGCAAGCAAGGCCTCAAGAGTGGCGCAGGGGGTGATACGCCGCGGTGATGGTTGATGCTGCGAAAGGAAGATTATAATCCGTGGTTCCTGATCATGCCCCGCTGCTCGGTCATCGTCGTGACGTACAACTCGGGCGCGCAAATCGAGGCGTGTCTGCGAGCGCTGTCGTCACAGGACTGCGAAATCATCGTAGTGGACAACGCCTCGCAGGACCAAACCCTGGAGCGAGCGCAGGCACTGGCAGCCAAGTTCCCTGTTCAACTGCTCCCCATCTCGCGCAATATCGGATTTGCAGGAGGAGTGAACCAGGGAGTTCGGGCCGCCAGCGGCGAGGTGCTGTTGATTCTCAATCCGGATGCGGTGGCGGAGACGGGGGCCATCGACGCAATACTCGCCTGCCTGGCTGAATCTGGAGCGAGCGCGGTGGGTGGCGCTCTTCTGGAGAGCGATGGCCAACCGGCAAGGGGCTTCGCGTTCCGCAGGATCCCGACGCTGACCAGCTTGTTGTTTGAAGTACTGCTTGTCAATCAGGCGTGGCCGGGGAATCCGGTGAATCGTCGTTATCGCTGCCTTGATGCCGACTATTCGAAGCAACAACTGATCGAGCAGCCAGCAGGAGCCTGCCTGGCCATTACCCGTCAGGCGTGGCACTCAGTGCAGGGCATGGATGCCGCGTTCTATCCGGTTTGGTTTGAGGACGTGGACCTGTGCAAGCGGCTGCGCGATGACGGCGCGTCAATCGTGTTCTGTCCGAGCGCGCACTTTCGTCACAGTGGGGCCCACAGCGTGGGACAACTGGAGTTCCGTGACAAGCAGATGTTCTGGTATCAGAACATGGTGCGCTACGCCAGGAAGCATTTTTCGCGCGTGCAAGTACTGATTCTACGGTTGGCGATATTCAAAGGGATGGGACTACGCGCGATCGCCTTGCTGTTCGGTGGGGGACCGCGTGGATTGCCTGCGGGAGAGCCGATCCGCAGTTACGCGCGGGTGGCGAGGTGGGCGCTTGGCGTGGGCGGGGGCAGTGCCGACGAACGGACGAAGTAGAGCCATCACCGGGGCTGAACTTCCTCGAACAGCTTCTCGTATTGCTCAGCTACGTCGTCCCAGCGGTAGAGCTCGCGGGCGCGCGCACTGGCGCGCGCAGCCCACTGCTGGCGTGCCGCAGGATCGTCCAGTAGGGCTTGCATCTTTGCCGCCAGATCATCAGCCGACTTGCTGAATCGAATCGCAGCATCTCCGGCGGTCACGTTATTTTCAGGCGAATCGAGATAGAGCACGGGGTTCTCTGCCGCCATGGCCTCGATGAGCGCAGGATGCACGCCGCCCACTTCACAGGCGAAGACAAAGACGCCAGCATTCTTCTGCAGGGCCCAGTAGCCGTCGCCGTAGATCGCCCCCGGGAAGATGACGCGATCATCGGCCAAATGCTGGAGACGCTCCAGATAGGCGTCGCTGTAGCGGTTATCGCCGACCATCACCAGCGGCCAGTCGCTGCGCACCTTGCGCCAGGCAGCGAGTACCAGTTCGGGGTTGTTCTCCGGCTCGAGACGGCTGACGTACAGCACGTAGCGCCGCGGCTGCAGATTGAGTCCGTCGACTTCGTGCTCGCCGGGCGGCACATCGGAGCCGTATCCGATCAGGGTCGATGGCTTGCCATAGCGCGTTCGGTAGTAATCCTGAATGGGCTTGGCGTCGGTGACCACGCGGGTGGGAGTGAACACCGACAGCCATTCGCAGACATGCAGCGCGGCCTGTCCGAGCGCGTTCCATTTGCCGCGCTGGCGGTCGAGACCGTCGACGTTCAGCACCACCGGCTTGCCAAACAATCGCGGGAACCACGCGAACGGGCTGTTGGCAACGTTGCAAAGCAGCACAACATCGTAGTTGCTGAAGGCCGCGTGTGCCATGGAAATCAAGCCGCTTGACCAGGTGTCGAGATGTTTCTGATGAATGCAGGGCAGGATCACCCGCCGCACGCGCCGGTCGTACACGTCGTCGGGCGTGGTGAACGGCTTGCGGCAATACACGGTGACCTGGTGTCCGCGGTCTGCCAGGGTTGAGCTGACCTTCTCGGCAAACTGCTCGAAACCGCCATAACGGTTGGGGATACCGCGCGTTCCGACGATCGCAATCTTCAAGGCCGCTCCTCAGCGCCAGGCAATGCCGGAATTGACTGATTGACATCAATCGCCCGTGGCGTGTCATTGAACCACCAGATCAAGTCGTGGTCCGAAACCTTGCGGCGCGATTGGATGATGGCGCGTTTGCGGCGGATGCTCTCTCGCACCCTCCACGGATAGGCAAGCGCCGAGAGCATGCGGCGGTCGCGCACCACGGCGTAGCCCACGATCATCAGGTCGCGCCACCCCACGGGCCAGAACAACCGCCAGCAAAGCCAGCCGGAGGCATTCTTGCCGCGCATCAGGAAGCGGTTCTTTATCGAGTGCCAGTTGATGGCGAGGGGCAACTGTTCCCGCCGCTCAGGGGTGACGCGCCGCACGTGCCAGGCCACCGCTGCCGGAGTGTATAGGCACTTCCAGCCCATGAGTTGCGCCCGCCAGGCAAGATCGGCGTCCTCGCGGTAGGAGAAGAAGTCCTCATCGAAAAACTCGCCGTCCACCGAGACCGCTTCTACAAACGAGCGGCGAAACATGGCCGCTGCGCCGGTGGCGCCAAAAACATATTGGGCACGATCGTACTGGCCGTTGTCCGTTTCGTCGGCGCCGCGGTCGAGATGGCGCATGTTACGGGTAAAGTAGATACCCGTCGAATCGATGGTCCGCGTCTGGTGCGGCTCGCCCGCGGGATCCCAGCGGAGCAGCTTGCCGCAGACCGAGCCGGCTTCAGAATGTGCTGATCCGGCTTCCAAGAGGCGGACTACAAAGTCATCCGCCAGGATCACGTCTGGATTCAGGCAGAGCAGCCAATCGCCTTTGGCTTCACGAATGGCCTGGTTCTGTCCGGCGGCAAAGCCCACATTGCGGTCGTTGAAGATGACACGACAATGCGATTCAAGCGGCCGCAGGAGCTCGCGCGTGGCGTCGGATGAAGCGTTGTCGATGACGACAATCTCCAAGTCGCGGTATTCCTGCCGATCGAGGGACGCGAAGCATTGAAGGAGATACTGGGACGAGTTCCAGGTGACGATTAGGACCGAAACCATCAATCCCTAGTATGCACCCCGGCCTGAGATGACGATCGGAATGGTGCGGAGGAAGATCTTGGCATCCAGCCACAACGACCAGTTGTCGATATAGGCGAGGTCAAGCTGGATCCAGCGGTGGAACTTAATGTCGCTGCGGCCCTCGATGACCCAGATGCAGGTGAGTCCCGGACGCATACGCAGACGGCGGCGCTGCCACGCCTCGTATTTCTCGACCTCATCGGGGATCGCTGGACGCGGGCCCACGAACGACATGTCGCCGCGCAGGATGTTCCACAACTGCGGCAGCTCGTCGAGGCTGAAGCGGCGCAACAGGCGGCCTACGGGCGTGATGCGGGGATCATCGCTGATCTTGAACACCGGTCCTTCGAGTTCATTGAGCTGGTGCAATTCGGCCCGCAATTGTTCGGCGTTGTTCACCATCGAACGGAATTTATACAGCGTAAACCGGCGGCCGCCCAAGCCACAGCGCGTCTGCCGGAAGAGCACCTCGCCGGGCGATGTAATCCGAATGGCGGCCGCAATTGCAAACAGCGCGGGAGCCAGCAGCACCAGCGAAGCAGCCGAAAGGACCACATCGAAAACCCGCTTGAAGAACAGGAGCAGTTCGCTTTCCGGCGCACTGGAAAGGCTGAGCAACGGAACGTCGTGGAAATTTTCCAGGTAGATGCGCGAGTACGCTTCCGGGAGAAACTCCAGTTGCACCCGGATCTTCACGCCCACGTTGGCGCAGTGCGCCATGAGCGGCTCTAATCGCGCAAGTTCCTGCATGTTGACGGCAAACACGACCTCGTCGATGACCTGGTCCTGCAGTACGCGCTCCAGGTCGCTGGGGGGAAAGACCTGGTAGCTGCCAAACCTGTCGCCGAGCATGGAACCCTCGCTGTTGGGGTCCACAAAGCCGACCAGGCGAAGCCCCATACCGCGGCTCTCTTCGATGAGTGCGGCCATTTCGCGCGCCCGGCTCCCGCATCCCACGATGAGGAAGTAGTGATAACGCTTGAGGCGGGTCCGCATCCACGCGATGCCGTTGTAGGAAAGGTAGCGTCCGACCAGCAGGAGAACAAAGTCCACAGCGCCAACCAGCAGAACGTAGGTGCGGCTAATGTCGGTGCGGCGGAAGAGGTAAAGCCCGGCATAGATGATGACCAGTACGATGGCGAGCTGGTTCAGCAGGTTCAACACCAGCTGAATCGGGTTGGACATCTCCAGGTCGCGATAGAACCGGGAGGAATAACCCACCACTGCCCATGCCAACAGGAAAACCAGCATGAGCGGCACATAGTGGCTGAAGGGATAAATGCCCGGCAGGTGTCGGCTGAAGAACTCAAACTGCACCAGGAACGTGCGCAACAGGTAGGCCACGACAAAGGCCACACCTGTGACTGCCAGGTCTTGGAGCAGTGTTACGGTGCTCAGGAACTTGGATCGTCGATCGAACACGGTTTGCTAGGTCCTGATTCGTCTTTTTTTGTGTCTTCGCCGACCGGGGGCTCTGCACGAAGACCGTCTGGAAACTTTCAGGAGGCCGTCCTTGAAGGCCTCCAACTAAATCAGACAGGGCGCTGGAGCGCTATGAGTCTGTCGGGAATAGATTTTGTCCAACGTAGAATCAATGAGTTACGGACAGAGCTTCGTTTGTAAGCTATTGATTCTTCGTTGAAGATTAGTTATTCCCGACACACTCCTAGCAGTCCAGTTTGTAAGGAAGATTGTACACCGCTTCGCTGGTCATTTTCCGCGGAAATGCTTGCGCGTACATGCATCGCGAACATCGAGTTGTCTGAAACGATTGACATGGCAGTCTGGTGTGAACCGCTCAGTCCCCACTTTTTCGACGACGCGAAAACCACAATATCGATTCGGTAGAGGCCGATTTCAACCGCGTGCAACCCAGCCCCGTTGCCAGCGGCAGGCACCAATAGAGTCTCGTGCCCACGTTGGTGGCTGATACGATTCGTTACTGCAAGAAATTTCTGCGAAAGCGCGGTCGAACCCAGCAGCCTGTGGACAAGTGCCGTCAATTCGCCAACCAGTTGCAAACTCGAACTTCGTCGAGGGAAGGGCTTCGGGCAGCGCCACGTTAGAGTTTTGCGGGTAAGATAGGCGTAGTCAGATTTCTCCGATGGCTTTAGCCCAGCGTACGTCCGCTCCCGAAGTACCCCAAGCCGCCGCAGGCAATCATTCCCTCAATAATTTGGACGCAAGTCAGTCACCTTGGACGCGTTTCCTCGATCCCGTCATCCTCGGCCTGTTCCTATTGTTCGCCGTCGCGCTGCCGCACTCCATCAAGGGCGCGGAACGTGCATGGAAGATCGCATTCATCCTCTGGTTGCTGAGGCTCGCGATCGAACGGGTGCGACCGTTCAAGCAGCCACTGGCAGCGCCCTTGCTGGCTTTTGTGTCGCTCAGCGCCATCTCCACCATGCTCTCGCCCGATCCCTACCTGAGTTGGGACCGCATGAAATTCGTTTGCCTCCTCCTGGTCGGCATTGTGTTAGCGCAGAACCTGAAAAGGCTGTCGCAGGTGCGCTGGTTACTGGTGCTGCTGGTGCTTTCAGGCTTCTCCGCCGCGCTGTACACCGGCTGGCAGTACACCTATGGCGTCGGAGTTCGCCTGGCAGCGTTCCCATCGTCATCGCGGCTGGCAACGGCGGGATTCGCTCCCGGCGACGTCATCGTATCGTTCGATGGACACAGAGTGTACACGCCGGCACAACTAGCGAGTGTCGTCGAACAGACTCCGCCCACGGTAAGGGTGAACGTGCAGTATCTTCGTGGGCTGGGATTTCACCCCAACACAATCGCCGCCACATGCGGGGACTTCCTGCAATCGGGACTCGGCACGGCGTCGATGAAGCTCGATCGCGGCAAGCCCATCCGGGCAGAGGGTACGCTGGGACACTATGTCGTGTTTGCCGAGATGCTGATGCAAATCGGCTGCATGGCCTGGGCGTTGCTTCTGAGCGCCGGACGCGGAAAGACAGGTTGGAAGCTGCTGTTCGCGATTGCATTCGCGGGTATCACCGCGGCGCTGTTTGCGACTTCCACCCGGGCTGCGGTAGGTGGACTCCTGCTGGGCTGTGTAGCGTCGGTGTTGCTCCTCGGGGCGCGCAAGGTGCGTATCGCAGGAACCATTACGCTGGTTGTGATCCTTGCCGGTGCAATCCTATGGATTGAACACACGCGCAGGAGCGAGTGGGTGGGCGGCAGCGACATTAGCGCCCATTTCCGGGTGCTGATGTGGGAGGACGGAATCCGCCTGGTGCGCCAGCATCCCTGGTTCGGCGTGGGAATGGAAACCGTGCGGGTGCACTACCGCGAATGGAACATCCGCGGATTCATCCAGTACAACGTGATCAGCCACTTCCACTCCACATTTCTTCAGATTGCCGTGGAGCGCGGTATCCCGGCATTGCTGGCGTGGTTGTGGTTCTGCGTCGCCTATTTCGTGTTTCTGTTTCGGCTTATCCGCCGCTTGCCGAATCAGAGTCGATTCGCATTCGGGGTGGCGGCGGGAGCGCTGGCGGCATTCGCCGCGTTTACGTTCACCTCGATCTTCCACTACAACTTGGGCGAAGAACCGCTGGCGATGATCACGTTCTTCTATTTTGGAATTGCGGTGGCGCTGGATCGGCTGTCTGCGACACCTGGAGCATTGGACGTTGACTGACCGTGCGACCCAAACCGCCGGGCCGGCGGATTGGGCGCAGCGCCTCGGCCGCTACTTACCGATCGCTTTCCACTGGAACTGCATTACCTCTGCGAAATGGCGCATGACGAACTGGGGATCGTGCCGCCCCGGAAAGACGTGAAACTCGTTCGGGATGCTGCGTGAGTCGAGCAGTTGATGCAGCTTCTGTGCTCCCTGCTCGAATCCGAAATCATCGTTACTGCCCACGTCAAAGTAGATTTTTAGGCGCTTCAGTTCGGCGGCGGGAGCAGTCTTGGCGTAATAGAAGACATTGTTGCGCTCGAAGTAAGTGCGATTAAAGGGACTGCCGAAGACGTCGCCCATCATGGCGCCGGGAGAACCTGGCCCTCCAGCAGTGAAGTCTGGGGGAATGTCAGCAATGAGCGCAGGCATCTGCGCGCTCACGGCCGCAAACTGCTGGGGATATTTGAAGGCAAGATGCAGCGCGCCGAATCCGCCCATGGAGACGCCGGTGATTCCTCGCGTCGCACGCGCGCCGTTTACGCGATACTTCTTCTCCATCAGCGGCATGAATTCTTTGGTGAGGAAATCTTCGTAGCGCAACTTGCCGTCGGCTGAGTTGAGGAAGAATGTGTGGCCGCCATTCGGAGCCAACACTACGAAGTCGCCAATCTTGCCCTGGCGGCGCAGTTCTTCGATTAAGTCCCACCCGCCGAGGTTCAGCAGCGATTGCTCGTTGTCACCGAGGCCGTGCAGGTAGTAGAGCACCGGAAACTGGCGCGTCTTGTCCTCATCGAAACTCGCCGGAAGATAGGCACAGTAGCGCACCGGGCGCTCGAGAATCGCTGACTTGGCAACCGAACATTCGGCCCGTCCCTCCGCATGGGCGGTTGGAACGAGCGCCAGCGCCAGCAGGAACGCCGCAATCCGAAGGCTGTGTGAAATGCAGGTTGGCCTGAGTCTCATGGGTTATTCGTACTTAAGCGTCTGCACCGGATCGAGTTTGGCCGCGCGGCTTGCGGGATACAATCCCGCCAGCAGGCTTACCACGATGGAGAATCCAATCGCCGCACCGATCAGCCAAACTGGCATAATCCATACCGGTTCAGCCGGCAACTGGTGGCGTTGCAAGTAGATTCCCGTACCGATGTTAATGGCCTTGCCGATGGCGAAGCCCAGCGCGATTCCCAGCACGCCTCCAAAGAAGCCCATGGCTCCAGCCTCGGTGAAGAACAACTTCTTCACGTCACCATCGCTGGCGCCGATGGCCTTCATCACGCCAATTTCGCGGCGACGCTCGAGGACTGCCATCACCAGCGTGTTGATGATGGCCAACGTGGCCACTGCCAACGCGAGCGAACCGAAGATCCCGAGAAACAGGTCGAGCACGGTGAAGAAACGCCGCAGGCTCTTGGTTGCATCCAGCACCGAAAATGTGCGAAAGCCCATCTGGTTGATGGCATCTTGCACACCCTGGACCTTGGCCGGGTCTTTCACCCGGACGGTCAGCGTCATGTAGGTCTTGCCGGTCGCGCCGCGCAACGAACTGCGCATGTCGGTGAACTGCGCCATGTTCAGCCGCTCGGTCGTTCTCACGGGGAGGAAGATGCGCCCTCGCGAAACAGTTCGCATGCCTCCATAAGGCTCCTGGTCGATGACACCCACGACGCGCAGCTTTTGCTGCTTGCGAACCACGGAGAACCCGAAATCGTCGCCATTGCTTCCGGCATTGCTGGAGTTGCTGTCACCACCTGTGAGTTGCGGACGATCGGAGGAATCCTGCGACAACGCCTGCCGCTCGCCATAGCGCAGGCTAATGTCCTGCCCGATCAATCCTGAAGGATTCTTGGGATCCAACTCCTTGGCGAAGTCCAGCAGCAGGATGGCCTCGTCGGCGTTGTCGCTGGAGAAGAACTTGCCCTTTAAGGTGTCGAAGGCCTCGTTTTCCTTCGCCGACATCGGCAGCCCGGTCACGAAGCCGAAGTGGGTCTCGCCTCCGGAGACGACCTCTCCCATCACGCGAATCTCGGGCTCGACTTCGGTGACGTTGGGAAGTTGCGTCATTTTCACGCGCGCGGGCTCGTCGAGGACTCGCGCCTGGTCGGCATGAGGCGCCTTCTGATCGTCCTCCTTGTCGAATCCCCGGAAGTCCTGCCGCGAAGTCACGAAGACGGTGTCGAACATGCCCGACCCCGCAAGACGCCGGGTCGCCAATTGCTGCAAACCGACGCCGAGCGAGAGCATGGCCACCAGCGACGCCACTCCCACCGAGATGCCCACTGTGGTCAGGCCATTGCGCAATTTGGACTGGCGGAGATTGCGAACCGCGAGTTCGAACAGGTCGTAACCCTTCACGCCCGCACCTCCTCAGCGACCAGCTTGCCGTCCGCGAGAAAGATCAGGCGCTGCGCGAACCGTTCTGCCAGCACGCGCTCGTGCGTCACCATCACGACGGTCATGCCCAGCGAAAGGCTAATGTCGCGAATCAGGTTGAGGATGTCTTCGCCGGTGCGGCTGTCGAGATTGCCGGTGGGTTCATCGGCCAGCAGAAGCGAAGGGCGGTTGGACAGGGCGCGCGCCAGCGATACGCGCTGTTGCTCGCCGCCGGAGAGCTGCGCAGGCCGATGCTCCAGGCGCTTGCTCAGTCCCACGCGATCCAGCGATTCGCGGACCCGCTGGGCACGCTCGGCACGTTCGACCTCTGCGAAGCGCATGGGAAGCTCAACATTTTCGGCGATGGTCATGGAGGAAATGAGATGGAACGACTGGAAGACCATGCCAACGTCGTTGCGACGATAGCGCGCCAATTCCTCTGACGACATCTTCGCCAGGTCGCGTCCGCGCACGCTGACCGAGCCGGAGGTCGGGCGGTCGAGTCCGGCGAGCAGGTTCAGCAACGTCGATTTGCCAGATCCCGATTGCCCCAGCAGGGCGACGAATTCGCCGGGCTCAATGGTGAGCGAGACACCGTCAACCGCACGGATGAGGCTTTCTCCCATGGGATAGTGCCGCGTGACATTTTCCGCGCGCACAGCCGGGGCTAGTTGCGAAGCTGGTAGCGAACTCATGTTTGTTCCATTGGATGCCATGCGACTGCGCTGCGGCGCAGTCCCACGACCCTTCCTCTTAATTCATACGAAAAGGGGAGCCGGAAGGCTCCCCTTCTCTTGTTACGATTTGTAAACCGGCGACGCGCTGCAGTGGTCAATATCCGAGGGGACGACTACCCACTAAGTGACTGGCGGGATACGCCGTCACAATCGATCACAGGCATTCCCCGGGTGCTGGCCCCCGTTTAAGATCACACAGGATTGTGACTCAGTGCACGGAAAGGCTCTGAGCCAGGGGAGACGATAAGAGTCGGTAGGATCAATAACTTTTGCGGCACAGGTTTACGCCCCATCCACGAGTTTCAAACAAGCAGATTGACGTTAGAGGCGGCCTTGTTGTGAATTCACCTCCGAGATCTCTATCGATTCGCGGGACTGGAGCGAGGAATGAGCGGCCGAAACACCCATTTTGACAGTGTCTGCATCAAGTCCACCGGTTCTTACGTTCCGTCCAAGATTCTGACCAACGAACAAGTACTGGCAAACTTGCCAACCTGTCCGCAGTGGGTGCTCGAAAAGTTGGGTATTCGCGAGCGGCACGTCGCTGAGCCAGACGAATACACCTCAGACCTTGCTGCCCATGCCGGGCTGAACGCAATCGCTTCTGCGGGGCTTGAACCAAACGACATTGACTTAATCATCGTTTCCACGGCGACACCCGACCGCAAGATGCCCTCCTCGGCGTGCATCGCGCAGAACAAGATGGGCATTCGCAACCGCTGCGCCGCGTTCGATGTGGCGGCGGTGTGTGCCGGGTTTATTTACGGCATCACGATCGCCGGCCAATTCATCCAGAATGGTACGTACGAGCATGTGCTGGTGATCGGTGCTGATACCTTCTCCAAGGTTACGGACTGGAACCACCGCGACTGCGTCGTTTTCGGAGACGGTGCCGGCGCGGTGGTGCTCGGGAGGAAGGAACGGGAGAATGGACTCTTTTCAAGTATTCTCCTCGCCGAGGGCGAGGGCATGAATCACTTCACGGTCTACCCTGGGGACGCCTACTTCACAATGAACGGAAAAGCGGTCTTCCAGAAGGCTACGACCGCCGTACCCGAGTGTATCCAGGAGGTTCTCCGCATCAATGGACTGGGACTCGAAGACGTCTCGATGATCGTCCCGCACCAGGCCACAGCTGGCGTCCTGAAGCGCATCGCCGAGGTACTCAATATCCCTTTTCCCCGGATACAGACGAACCTGGAGTCATACGCGAACACCGCTGGAGCCACGGTTCCGCTGCTCCTGGACCAGGTCAACCGGCGCGGACTCCTTCACGCAGGCGATTTGCTCTTGCTCGTGTCAATCGGCGCGGGCTGGACCTGGGGCGCAAGCTTATATCGATGGTAGATTCCTATTTTGATCACCAATCATGAAAACAGGGTGTCGTGCTGGATCTCCATGACTGGCAAATTCAAACTGACCCGCTACGCTCAATGCGAAACCACTAACGCTCCACCGCGACACCGACCGCATTTCCGCCACCCAGGCACAGGGCGGCGATTCCCTTGTGTACGTCGCGGCGAATCATCTCGTAGAGCAACGTGGTGAGGATGCGCGAGCCACTTGACCCGATGGCGTGTCCTAACGCAACTGCGCCACCATTCACGTTGACTTTGTTCAGGTCGAGGCCCAACTCGCGCGTCACAGCAATCGCGGCGACGGAGAAGGCTTCGTTAATCTCATAGAGGTCAGCCGCCTCTTTCTTCCAGCCTGTCTTCTTCCAGAGTTGGCGGACCGTCTCAACTGGAGCCATCATCACCCACGCGGGATCGAGACCGCTGGTGGCTTGCGCCACGATACGCGCCATAGGCTTGAGTCCCAACTCCTTGGCTTTCGCCGCCGACATCAGCACTAGGGCGGAGGCGCCATCGTTGACACCGGGCGCGTTGCCAGCCGTCACGGTGCCGTCCTTCTTGAAGGCAGGCTTGAGCGAACGGAGAGCTTCAATGGTGGTGTCTTCACGCGGTGATTCATCGGTGGTGAAGAAATGCGGCGGAGCGCCTTTCTTCTTCGACGGCAACTCGACGGGCACGATCTGGTCCTTGAAGTGGCATTCCTTGATGGCCGCGATGGCCTTGCGATGGGAATGCAAAGCGAACTCGTCCTGCTCTTCGCGGGTGATGCCGTATTTCTCGGCAACGTTTTCGGCGGTGTGGCCCATGTGGTAATGGTTGTAAACGTCCCATAGGCCGTCATGCACCAGGGAGTCAACGATCTTGCCGTCGCCCAGGCGATAGCCCTTGCGCGCGTGCGGCAACAGGTACGGCGCGTTCGTCATGCTTTCCATGCCACCCGCCACCACGATCCCAGAATTCCCGGTCTGGATGGCCTGCTGACCCAACGCGACCGCTTTCAGTCCGGAACCGCAAACCTTGTTGATCGTCATTGCCGCCACGGACGACGAGAGTCCTCCGCCGAGCGCGGCCTGGCGCGCAGGATTCTGGCCCAGTCCGGCGCCAACCACGTTCCCCATGATGCATTCAGAAACGCTGGCCGGATCGATGCCCGCGCGCTTGACTGCCTCGCGAACCGCGATGGCGCCAAGCTGCGGAGCGCTCAAGTCCGACAATGATCCCTGAAATTTACCGACCGGTGTACGTACCGCCGCAACGATGACGACATCCTCGAGGAAAGCCATGGTCACAGATCCTCTCAACCCAGAATGCCAAACAGATGATTATAAGATGGAACCATATTGCTTTCCGACACACCACCGCCAACTGACACGCTACCGGCAACCAGCGAACGCCCGCTGCTCGCTCCGCTGTGGCACACCGCCCTCGTACTGTTTGTACTGTTAGGAGCGTCGCTGGGCGGATCGCGCGGTGTGCATCCGCTGAGCGGTCACAGCAAGCTGCCGCAATATCTCTGGACCATGGCGTGGGAGTGGGTTCTGGCGGGCTTCGTCTATTTAGGCGTTCGCAAGCGGATGAAGCTGCGCGATCTGATCGGAGGCCGATGGGCAAGGCCCGAAGACTTGCTGCTTGACATTATGATCGCCGCCGGCTTCTGGTTGCTGGCCATCGCGGTGCTGGGCGCGGGAGCAAAGCTGATGCATCTCGACCAGGCCGGCAAGTTCGACAGCATGCGCCAGCAACTCGCATTCCTCATCCCCGGCACGACGCTGGAACTGTTGGTTTGGTTTTGCCTGAGCATGACCGCCGGAATCTGCGAGGAGATCACCTTCCGCGGATACCTGCAACGCCAGTTCGCGGCATTCACCGGCTCGATGCTGGCGGGAGTTCTGCTGTCAGCGGTGGTCTTCGGAGCAGCACACGGTTACGAGGGCGGTCCGCGCATGTTGCTGATTGGAATTTATGGCCTGATGTTCGGCTTGCTGGCGTGGTGGCGAAAAAGTCTTCGTCCCGGAATGATCGCTCATGCCTGGCATGACGCGATCAGCGGCGCGGTGTTGCACATGTTGAGGTGAGTCATTTCTGTTGCGTTGGACAGCCGCAGCAATTCCTCGAATGCGCTGTCGCCGACGTCGCGCTGCACGATGCCGCGACCCCAGGAATCGTCATCATCACGACGAAATTGCGCTGCCGGCGAAAAAATATTTTGAGTGCGCTGATCGGGCGAAATCGCGCAGCGTCTTCGACAAAAAACGAATCGAACAACTCGCGACCTCGTCGCTGGAAAATGCAGCGATGCGAATCGCCAGTATTCATGCGGGTGCGGCGCATGCCTGCAAACCGCGATACGGACACAGTCGAATGAGCCGGCGAAGATTGCAGCCGTGCGATGTCACGATGCGAAGGACGCGTCACCGAGTTGCACAACTTGAAGCGCGTTTTTTTCTTGACTATTTTTTTCGATAACTCTATACAAAGAACAAATTGCGATGATGTTACGTCGCAATGATCCATCACAGATGGAAAGGGAGAATAGACAATATGGCAACCAAGAAAGCTGCAAAGAAACCGGCGAAGAAGGCTGCAAAGAAGAAAAAGCGGTAACGTTTCTTCAGACCGTAAACCAAGGGGACGCGCAAGCGTCCCCTAACCTTTTGCATGGAGCTCTATTCCGCAGCGCAGTCGGCGTCCCTATCAGTTGATCTTGACGGTTTCACGAGCCGGCGAGGGCACAATCACTTCCATCTCCGGACAAATGGTGCGATAGGCGCACCACTTGCAGTGGCGTCCCGGAGAGGCGTTGAACTGGCCCGCCGCAATACTGGCCGCGACATCGGCAACCTTGGCTTCGGTCTCTCGCAGATCGTCTGGCGTGCGCGTCGTCTCGGTGGTGCTGTTGTCCTCCAAGTTCTGGAAGATGAGCGCCTTTACCGGCTTGGTGGCTCGGAGCGCAATCGCATAGACCGAAAGCTGCAGACTTTCGTCCGCGGTCTTCTGCGATTTTGGATTGCCGGTCTTGTAATCCACGACCACATAACCTTCGTCATCCTCGTCCACCCGGTCAATGCGCCCGGTGACGCGAGTCCCGGCGATCTCGCACTTAAACCAGTGTTCCACGAGGGCGACCGCCCCGCGGGGAGTTGCTGCGGGTGACGCCAGAAACGCTTTCAACTGGGCGCATCCGTCACGTTCGTACAGTTCACGTTGCACCGGATCGTCGATCTTCGCCTTCTGAAATTCGCCGCGGAAGTTGCTTACGACCTCATCGACGGACATGGGACGCCCCTTGCAGACAGAATCAAAGTACGCCAGCAGCGCCAAATGCATCGCCGAGCCAAACTGCATATTTGCCCCTGGCTCCTCGGGAAGGTTCCATTCGAGCCCCAGCTTGAAATTCAACGGGCAGCGCATATAGCTTTCGACGGCGCTCGCGCTCAGCGACTTGCTGATGGTCTTCGGCAGGGGCGGAAGATTGACCCATTCCGCAATGCGCGACATCGGCTGCGCGCCTGCATGGATGGTGGGAACTACCTCACCAGTCGGGATGAGGCCGAATTCAACGCACCCCTTGATCGACTTCGCACCTGCAGTTACCAGTTCTCGCAAATAGCCGGACGGGGTTGGGTCGGTCTTGCCCCTTCCCTTCTTGCCGCTGAGGATGAGTTGGTCCTTGGCGCGAGTGATTGCCACGTAGAAAAGGCGGCGTTGTTCCTCCGCATGCACTTCCTTGGGCGGAGCCTCGGGAAGCGTGTCTTTGTCGCGCAGTTCGGCAGGAAATTCGACCAGGTCCTCGCGGTAGTTGCTCGGGAATGACGCCGAGCCCGCGCGAATCACGAAAACCACTGGGAACTCCAATCCCTTGGCAGCGTGCACGGTCAGCAGGCGAACGACATCGTCGTGCCGCTGCGGCTTGGGCGTCCTGCCAAACTCCATCTGCAATGTCGCGGGCGTGCCTTCGTCATCGGTTTCGGGATCGGCGATCTTGCCGTTGGCCTCGATGAAGTAGTCGAGGTACTCGAGGAATTCGCGCAGCGTGCCGTCGCCCGCCACCTGGCGCGGCTTGCGGCCCCAGTTCTGCACGAACTGCGTGAAGCCCTCGGTTTCAACCGACGGAGCAATGCCAAAGTGCTTTTGAGCAAGACCGCATGCGGCCAACACTTTGCTCTGCAATCGTTGCGTGTTGTGACGGGCCTCGGCCAGTGCGGTAATCACCTCGGACCCGCCGGCGACCGTTTCGAGCACGGCTTCGAGGTTGGCGTTGTCTCCCGCCACTGCGAGTGCGGCGCGGATCGCCTCGCCCTGCACGTGAAATTTCGCAAGAGCGGCCACCCGCAACAATCCCACCGGGTCGCCACCTTCGATGGCACGCAGCGCCGCCAACAAGTCGCGGACTTCAGCGGTCTGTAGAAGGTTCACCCCTTCGACGGTGAACGGGATGTCGCGCTGCGTCAGTTGCCCGACCAGTTCATTGCGATGCTTGTGGTTGTGGTAGAGCACAGCGAAGTCACGCCATGGCCGCCCGGCATCGTGCATGCGAATAATTTCCTGGGCGACGAAGGCGGCTTCGCCGTCGGCTTGCTCCCAGGCTTTGACTTGCACTGGCGAAACCGGAGTCGGCTCGGGCTTGGTACGCGCGTGCTCCAAGGGTGCTCGTTTCCACTTCTCGCCGCCCGGCAACTCGACGCTGGTGATCTCCGGGTTGAGCGAGATGACGGAGTACGCAGACTTCAGAATCATCTCCGTGGAGCGACGGTTCTCGCTCATGGTCACGCGTTTTACGCGGCTGGTGCCGAAGGTCTTGAGGAAGTGATCGAAGGCGCCCGCGGTCGCACCGCGAAAGCGGTAGATCGCCTGGTCGGGATCACCGACGGCAAACACGTTAGCCTGATCGGCAACGAGCAGTCGGGTCAGCTCGATTTGAGCGACGTTCGAATCCTGAAACTCATCGATCAGCACGAAGCGCGCGCCTTGTTGTGCTCGTTCAAGATGCTCTGCGTTAGCGCGGTCGCGCAACAACGCGATGGCGCGGGTGATGACGTGGCTGTAGGTGCCGAGGTTCTCGGACGCCAGCAGATCTTCGGCATAGCGAAAGACGCGCGCAATCTCATGGCAGCGGCCGAGGACCTCGTCGTCCGGCATCGACTCGGCTTGCTTGGAATGCCCCACGCGCGGCAACGGAATCTGCTTGCTCTCCAGCTTCGCCACGTAGGCGTCATAGTCGTCGGGAGTTCGCAGCTCGTCGTGGCAGCGCTTGAAGAAACCGATCAGCCCTTCGAGGAATTCACCGGGTGTCGCGGCCTTGATGTAGTACTTCAGCTTCAGTTCCTCGATACGGCGCCGCAGCAGCACGTAGAGGTCCTTGTCGTCGATCAACCCAAACCGTTGGCCAGCCTGATTGAGTAATGAGTAGCAATAGGAATGGAACGTGCCAACCTTCAGGCCAGTGTTCGCGACCTGGGCGACGGTTGCGGAGTCGTCCGCGCCCTTCCAGAGACGGGCGATGCGCTTGAGCAGGTCGCGAGCGGAATTACGCGTGTAGGTGACGGCAAGAACCTCTTTGGGATCGGCAAGTTTGTCTTCGATCAGGCGCACCACGCGGCAAGCCAGCACTGTGGTCTTGCCCGTACCAGCTCCGGCGACGGCGAGGATTGGCCCTTCGATGTGGTCTACGGCCTTCTTTTGCTGCGGCGTAAGTTCGAATTCGTGCGGTTGCCAATGCATGGGTTGGTCTTTCTCTCGATATCGAACAAAAAGCGAAGACACATTATCGTCTCCGGCGCGGCGGGAGGCAAGAGGCGAAAGCAAAAACAGCTAAATGAAGGATTATTGCCGCAAAGAGGTCCTTCGACTACGCTCAGGAAGACAGACGGAGGAACATAGTGTTCTTAGAGACTCCAGAGCTATGCAACTTCCGCCCGAGCGATTGCCACGGCGGCGACGGCGGCGGTTTCCGCGCGGAGGATAGTGTCGCCCAAAGAAGCCGGGATCCAACCTGCGGTGTCGAAGAGTCGCAGCTCGTCTGCAGTCCAGCCGCCTTCCGGACCGATGGCTAGCCCTAGCGACTTGGATTCGGACCGCGCTCGCAGGACCTCGCTCAAATGGGCTTCGCGTTCCGATTCTGCCAGCACGATACGCAAGTCCGCCGCAACTTCGAGCGCGGCAGACAGTTTCACCGGATCGCCGATCTCGGGAGGCGACACGCGACGCGCCTGCTCCGAAGCTTCGCGCGCGATGCGACGCCAGCGCTCGACTCGCTTATCCGCAGCCAGGGCGAGGTGCTTCTCGGTGCGGCGGGCGATGACCGGCACAATGGACGTCACGTTCAATTCGGTGCATTTCTCGATCGCCCACTCCATGCGATCGAACTTGAACACCGCCAGCAGTAGCGTGATCGGAGTTGCCATGCTGGCGACAATTTCTGTACCGAGCGCGAACTCCACGCGCTCATCGGAGACGCTGGCCACAGTGGCGTGCCGAACGTGCCCGTCGCACACCACTTCGAACTCCTGTCCCACCCGCGCCCGCAACGTACGCGACAAATGAGCGGCGTGCGCGCCGGTCAATGCAGCGCGGCCGTTACTTACTTCGTCGGCAATCCAACGGCGGCGGGTCATCGGGTGATCAGCAATAATGCGACGGCAATTGCAATGGCAGCATACACGCCACCAAAATAGCGGTTCTGGCGGGTGAGTGCTTCTTCGTCAAAGATGCGGCTGTTCATCAGGAATTCGAGGGCGGACACTGCTCCCACCAGCAGCGCAATCACCAGCCAGTGTTGCTGTTGAATCGGGGAGCGCAGCAGGAACGGCGTCGCCAGCAACGCTAAGCCAAGATAAATCGCTCCGCCGATGCGGGCCCGCTTGCGGCGCGTGGGATTCTGATAGCGCAGCAGCAGAATGCGCGCCAGGTCACGCGGCCGCGCCAGTCGTGCGAGCGCCGGCAGCGCAGTTACAATCAGCAGAAACCACGCGTAGATGCGAAGGGTTTTGTCCAAGGGGTTTCGTCCGGAGTACGGTTAGCAGCGACGATCGGTGCTAGTTGAAAATATCCCGCATCTTGCCCAGCAGAGTGCGGCTGACGGGCTTGTTCTCGACGCTCAAGGTGCTCTGCAACTCCTGCAGCAGTTCGCGCTGGCGTTTGGTGAGTTTGGCAGGCGTCTGCACCTTCAACTCGACGTAAAGGTCACCACGGCCCCGCCCATTCAGCTCCGGCACACCCTTGTTCCGGAGCTTGAAGGTCGTACCCGTCTGCGTGCCCTCGGGGACTTTCAGGGTGTGCTCGCCTTCCAGAGTTGGGACATTGATCTCTGTGCCCAGAGCCGCCTGCACCACGGAGATCGGAACCACGCAGCGCAAGTCTTTGCCTTCGCGCTCGAAGAACTCGTGCTCTTTGCAGTGCAACACAACGTACAGGTCGCCCGGAGGTCCGTTGTAAACCCCGGCCTCGCCTTCACCGGAGTAGAGAATGCGCGCGCCTTCTTCGACACCGGCGGGGACCTTTACCGTCACGTTCCGTTCGCGGCGCAGCCGTTGCTGGCCTTTGCACTTGGGACAGGGATCGATAATCAGCTTGCCCGAGCCATGGCAAGTTCCGCAGGGACGGGCGATGGCGAAGAAGCCCTGCTGGTAGCGGACTTGTCCGCGTCCGCCACAGGTGGTGCAGTCGATCGGGGCTTTGCCGGGGGCAGCGCCGCTGCCCTTGCACTGGTCACATTCCTCCAGGCGGCGGATCTGCACCTGCTTGGTGACGCCGAAGACCGCTTCCTCGAATTCCAAGGTGAGGTCTTCGCGCATGTCGGCGCCGCGCTGCGCGCGTGACCGCCGTCCACCACGCCCGCCGCCGCCAAAGATATCGCCGAAACCAAAAATATCGCCGAAGATGTCTTGAATGTCGGGGAAGCCCGAAGGATCGAAGCCGCCACCGCCGTTGCTCGAGACTCCAGCATGGCCGAAGCGGTCATAGCGGGCGCGCTTGTCCGCGTCAGCTAGCACGGCGTAGGCTTCGCTGCATTCCTTGAACTGCTCTTCCGCTTCCGGATTATCGGGATTGCGGTCGGGATGGTACTGCATCGCCTGCTTGCGGTAGGCGCTCTTGAGCTCCTGGTCCGTGGCGGTGCGGCCCACGCCCAGAATTTCGTAGTAATCGCGTTTTTCTTTGGTAGCCAGCGTTATTTCCCTTGCAATGTTAGATTACGAAACTAGTGATTCGGATTGTGCGCCACCCGCACCATAGCGGGCCGCAGCAGCCGGTCTTTGATGCGGTAGCCGCGCTGCAATTCGTCGATGACGTGGTTGTCTTGCACTTCCGTGGTGTCGACCATCTGCACCGCCTGGTGGAGGTTAGGATCGAAGGGTTCGCCCTCCGCAGGAATCGGTTCCACGCCCAACCTCGACAGCGCGTCGTGAAATTGCTTGTCGATCAGCTCGATGCCGGAGAGGTACTCCTGCACCGATGTCGCGCTGGTCTTCAGCGCGCGGTCGAGGCTGTCGAGAATGGGCAGCAGGGACTTGAGTGCCTCGGCCAGAGCGTAGTCGCGGAAGTCCTGTTGCTCTTTCACGCTGCGCTTGCGGAAATTGTCGAACTCGGCCTGCAGTCGCGCCAGGCGATCGAGATAGCCGGCGCGTTCCTCGCGCAGCGTCTCCAACTCAGCTTCGGGATCAGCCGCTGTCGCACATCCTCCGCGACTGCGCGAAGGAACGGCGTCTTCGCTCTCAGCGGATGGCAGTTCGTGCTCGAGGTCCAGTTCGCTGGCCTCTCCGTTCTTCTTATTCATCGCCATAATCGTCTCTAGGTCGATTCATCCCAGAATTGGTCAAACATGCGCGCAATGTAGGAAACCGCAGTGATGGTGTGCTCGTAATCGAGGCGCGTGGGGCCAATCACCGCCAGCGAACCGACCACTTCATCACCTACTCGTGCTGGCGTGCCAATCAGTACGAAGTTGTTTAGATGCGGGACAGCGTCTTCAAGACCCACAACTACTCGCACCGCCTCCTGGCGAGCGTCCAGATAGGCCGACAGCAAGTCAACGATGCGCTGCCGCTCTTCCAGGGTGGCCAGCAGTTGACGCAGACGCTCGCGGTCCTGTTCGTTGATGACGAGGTTCGATGCGCCTTCCACAAACACGGTCTGCTGAGCCGCTTCAGTCGCCAGAGCTCCCTGGGCATAAAGCTGTTCGACTGAGTTCATCAGCCGGTCGTACTCGGTGCGTTCCTGCTGCACGCGCTTGGCAATCTCGTTGCGCACGGCCTCCATCTGCCAGCCGCGGAAGTTCTGGTTAATATAGTTGGCGGCAATCTCCAGGTCGCTGGCTTGGAGATCGTCGGTCAAGCGCAGCACGCGGTCGCGCACCAGCCCGTTGCGCATGACGACAACGGCCAGCACCTTTTTGTCACCCTGGCGCTGGAAATATACGTGCTCTAGTTCGTTGCGCTGTCCGTGAGCCGACGTGATAGTCACTCCCACACCGTGGGAGATTAGCGACAGCACGTGCGAGGTGCGCTCCATGAATTCCTCGACGTCGCTCGATCCCTGCAGGTTGCCCTGGATCAGGCTCTCATCGGCGGGAGACAGCCGCGCCTCGCCGGTCAACTGCTTGACATAAAAGCGATAGGCTTGCGAGGTGGGGATGCGTCCGGCGGAAGCGTGCGGTTGCTCGAGGAATCCGGCATCGGCCAAATCCGACATCACATTGCGGATAGAAGCCGGGCTGAGGCTCTCGCGATTGGAGCGCGCAATGGTGCGCGATCCGACCGGCTCGCCCGTCGAGATATAGGTCTCGACGATGGCGGTCAGGATTTCGCGCTCGCGTTTGCCAATTCCTGGAGGTGAGCCCATTGGTTGTCTCGGTTGAGTTAAATCATTATTTATCAATTAGTTACGTAATAAACAGAGAAACACTAACCGCGATCTTAATTCTAGGTAGCGGACGGCATGCTGTCAAGATTGGCACTCAGTCAATATGAGTGCCAATAGCTCACCGCATCGGAAGGCGCGAGCCGTGAAATAAGCAAAGGCAAGAACAAATAAAAAGGGGCAGGTACGATTCCGGTTTCGCTACCACGGAGTTGGTCGCGCCCGACGTGTGGTGATGTAGTCGGCTATAACACTTAAAAATTTTTCATGCGGTTGTTTAGAATCAGGCGTTTGGGAGGAAATTGTTCGCAAGTCATTGATCCTAAATGAATTATAGCTATCCATGTCTCAGCAAATGACTTAGCAGCTTGATTTGGAGCCGAATAGTCTCATTAGGGCCGTCTCTGGCTATTTGCGGGGCGGCGATTCTGGTTGTCAAAGAGCACGATTCGCCTGCACGTTGGGCGCGGAGCGATGAGGCATAGATATCCCGAACCTCACAGGTCTCGTATAGCGCGGCAAGCTCCCGATGAAAAGAAGAATCGACAGCTCGGAGGAACGAAAGTAACCACCGCCTCCCGTTGAGGGTGAAAGCTGCGGTCGCGCTGATTGAGCGGGACAATCCGAGTTGGGATGATCTTGGCGGGGAGTGGGGAAAGCAGGTTCCTCCACTTGCGCGGAAGCCGCTGCTCGGTCGGAATGACGAATCTTAATAACTTAAAGGAGAAGAGAACTGTCGATGCAATCCTCGTTCCTCGCCGTTGTGTAACGTCCTTCACTGCCCCAGCAAATACTTTTGCGCGAACAACACCGTCGTGTAGAACTGGAAGTCGGCGTTCTTCTTTTTGGCAAAGCCGTGGCCTTCGTCTTTCGCGGCGAGATACCACACGGTTGTCCCGTTCGTCTCTAGCGCTTTGACCATCTGGTCGGCCTCGCTCTTAGGCACTCGCGGATCGTTGACGCCAGCGACAACCATCATGGGCTTGGTGATCGCTTTGACGTGGTTCATGGGCGCGATGCTCTCGAGATAGGCGCGCATTTGGGGATCGCGTTCGTCGCCGTACTCCACACGGCGAAGATCGCGGCGGTACGCCTCAGTGTGTTCTAAAAACGTAACCAGGTTTGAGATGCCGACGATGTCCACCGAGCAGGCGATGCGGTCGTTGTAGAGTGTGGCGACGGCAAGCGTCATGTGGCCGCCATAACTGCCGCCGGTGACCAGTACCTTCTTCGCGTCGAGGTCAGGTTGGGTAGCGATCCAGTCCAGCAGAGCGCCGATGTCCTTGTAGGTGTTCTCGCGCAGGAATCCGTTGTCGAGCTGCGTGAACGCCTTGCCATAGCCCGTGGAGCCGCGCACGTTGGGATAGATCAGCGCCACTCCCATTTCATTCGGCAGGTAATTAGTACGCCCAAGGAAGATAGGCCGCGACTGGCCTTCAGGGCCGCCGTGGATGACGATCTCGACCGGGTACTTCCCTGCCGCGGGCTTGTCTTTGGGCAGATAAAGCCAGCCGGAGATCTCTTTCCCATCAAAGCTCTTCCAAGTAATGAGCTTGGGTTCTACCAGGTTCTGCGGCTGAATGCCGCCAGTTTCGCTCATCGTCCAGCGATCGAGCTTCGCGGTCTGGATATCAACCGAGTACACGTCAGAGGGAGACCGCGATGTATTCAGGCTGAACGCGAGATCGCGATTGTCTTCGTGCCAGCGCAGGTTGGTGATCACGCCCGCCGTCAGATTGGGCACATGCAACTCTTTGCCCGAGTCCACATCGAGCACGTGCAGAGTACTCATGCCGTTTTCGTTGAGCACGAAGGCGAGGTGGCGGCGGTCTTCGGAGAGTTGCGTGCCTTCCTCGATGTCCCACTTATAGCTGGTGAGGTACTTCAAAGACTTGGTCGCCAGATCCATGTAGGCGAGACGCAGGTACTCGTTGTCCTTGTCGGTGCCGACATAGATGCCCTTGCCATCGCGGCTGAAACCGATCGGATAGTACACGACCTTGTCGCTGCCCTTGGGTGTGAGTTCGGTCTTCTGCCCGGTGGCAGCATCGATCAGCCACAAATAACTCTCGTTGATGGAGGCCCCATTCATCACCAGCAGCGTGCGGTCATCGGGAGACCAGTTGTGCACCTGCCAGCCGCCGCCCTGGTTCTGCGAGATCAGCTTGTCGCTATCTTTCTTCGTCGGATCCATCACGAAGAAATCGAGATCAGCCCCGTTGCGTCTGGTGCTGGCGTAGGCGATGCGGTCGCCCTTGTTCGACCAGACGTATTCGGTGTTGCGCGACTTGCCGTCGGTCAGCAGCGCGGTGTCGCCGCTGGCGACGTCGTAGCGAAAGATCTGGTACCACTCGCCGCCGCCAATGTCTTTGCGAAAGAGGAAGTAGTCGCCAGAATGTGGTTGGTAGCTGGCATCGGCGATGCGATCGGGCAAGAAGGTAAGTTGGGTGCGAGCTCCGCCGGGCATGGCGACCTGGTGTACCTGGTTGGTATCGCCGAAGCGGGTGCCGATCAGGATCTCGCGGCGCTGCGGATGCCAACTCCACATCGACGCGGAGCGAAACTGCGTGTAGCGGTCGGCACGCGCGGCAATGCTGGCCGGGACCGGCGGAATGTTCTCCAGGATCAACGCGTCATTGGGCGTGGTGGCGGGTTCCTGGGCGAGGACCGTCGCGCATAGTCCGAGAAGAGTTGCGCCAAATAGCAATTTGCGTAATGTCATAGGCAACCGCTTCCTTTTCAGCTGGATGTGAGAACACCAGGCGGAATGAACATCAGACGACAAGGGTATGAGCCTCCATGCCTCGCTGTAAAGTGTTACACTCGTTACAGATGTAAGCGGCATGCTTGGCGTCCGTGGACACGATTGAATCGTTTTCGTTCCTGCCGAGTCTAATCAGGGGTGAGTGAAAGGAGCGTGGTGGATGGCAGGGAGTTCTCGTACAACCTTCACAAAGCGGCAGAAAGAACGTGCCCGCCAGGAACGGCAGGCGGAAAAGGCCCAGAAAAAGGCCCAACGCAAGCAGGAACCCAATTCCCCCACCGAAGCTCCCGCGGAACTCGTGGTTACGCATGATGAAGAAGGTCAGCCCCTAGGCTTTGACTTCCACGATTTCGGCAAGTAGTTGCTTACATAGGTTCCCTTTTGGCGCGATCTGCGGTATCGCTGATGGCGCTGTAGTATAGTCCCGGTAGACGCTTATTGCCACGGCAGATGTGGTGCGAAAAGTCCGATCCCAGTTTGATCTGATTCCCGCCTCTCGGCTTCCGTAAGTTTTTTAGCGATCGACCAAACTCGAGCGGCATCAGCAGTATCCTTCGCGACTCGCATCTCGGTATGCATATGCGCGAGTTGCCCCTCCTAGAAAGTACAAACGATTGACACAATTTAGCGATATGTCCCTGTCTGCTGGGCTCCAGCAGAAGTTGGCGGCAGCACACTTTACAACACCCACTCCGGTCCAGGAAATGGCCATCCCGCATGCGCTGGAAGGCAAAGACGTTCTGGCGACAGCCCAGACAGGCACCGGGAAAACTTTGGCGTTCCTGCTTCCCATCATGGAGAAGCTGGGAGCGCAACCCACCGCGACTGGCGTACGGGCACTGATTCTCGTCCCGACGCGCGAACTGGCCATACAGGTCCAGGCAGTCTACGACAAGCTGCGCTTCGGCAAGTTGCCGAAGACGGCGCTGGTCATCGGCGGAATGGCCGAGCGTCCGCAAATCGAAGCCGTGCGCAAAGGCGCAGGCGTCATCGTCGCCACTCCGGGACGGCTGGAAGACTACCTCAAGCGCAGGCTGGTTGACCTGAGCAAGGTCGAGACGCTGGTGCTGGACGAATCTGACCGCATGTTGGACATGGGCTTCTTGCCGGCCTTGCGCCGCATTGTTGGCTCACTGCCTAAGCAGCGGCAGACGCTGTTCTTCTCGGCAACACTCGAGGCCTCGGTCGCGGGACTGGTGAACGACTACATGCGTAACCCGGTGAGGGTCGCGCTAGGCTCGATCAGCAAGCCGGTGGAGAGCGTCGAACTGCACGCCTTCGAAGTACCGGCGGCGGACAAGTCCGACACGCTGCGCCGCTTGCTCTACGACGAGCAGGGACAGACCCTGATCTTCGCGCGCACCAAGCGTGGCACCGAGCGCCTGGCGAAGAACCTGATTCGCGATGGATTCTCGGCGGCGATGATTCACGGCGACCGTACGCAGTCGCAGCGCGTCAACGCGCTGAACGGCTTCGGTGCCGGCACCTACAAAGTGCTGGTGGCGACCGACGTTGCTTCACGCGGAATCCACGTGGACAACGTGGCGCACGTGATCAACTACGACCTGCCCGACCTGGCGGAAGACTTCATCCATCGCGTTGGCCGCACCGGCCGCGCCGGATTGAAGGGACGCGCTTCGACGCTGGTTTCGGGAGCGGAGATCGGCGAGTTGCGGGCCATCGAACGCACCTTGAAGTTGAAGATCGCGCGCAAGCGGGTTGACGGCTCCGAGATTGCGGCGATGAAGCCCCGCATCGTGAAGAACACTCTGGACTCGCGTACGCTGGCACAGCTGCCGGGCGAAGTGTTCTGCTAAGTATTTGATCCCACCCTGTGGCCCGCCGCAGCGGGCCACAAGGATGGGGCACCCGAACCTTAGTGCCCCTAAGAATTCTTCCCATCCTGAGCGCCGAAACTGACGCAACGGATGGGAGTAGGTCGCCAAGTTTCGTCAACCAACGAAAGAACGGGCCACCAAAACTTAGTTTGCAACGAAAAGCCCCGGGAACTCCGGGGCTTTCGTGCGTCTGGGATGTGGGACCGTGCTACTGCGGCGATTCGTCGAAGCCGTACGTAAGCTGGCGCTGAAACTCAGTCTCGTCGAAATGCCCTTGCGACTCCGCGATCAACCCGTCTGCACCGAATGTCCATTCCTCGTGTCCGCTGATGTGAACCCCCTTCCCTGTCCCGCCGGACTCGGTGTTGTGGCCGTCGAGCGTCCAGTGGTAAGTGGCGTGATCGCACTCAATAAGGAGGTCGCCCATCGTCAACACCATGTCGGGAAAAGCGGTCATGAATCCCCGAGCCACCTCGGTGATCGCACTCCGCCCTTGTGCCGGAAGGCCGTTCACACTAAGCGAGCCGTTCGGCGAGAAGAACGCGGCCACGCTCGCAGGGTCCTGACTGCACCACGCAGCGGTGTAGCGTCCAGCAAAATCGCGCAAGTGAGCCTGAACAATGTTCATCCGCTACTGAATCTCGATCACCGGACCGGTCGTGGTTTTGACCTCGCTGACACGGTCGACCACATGTCGCGCGAACTTGAATAGCGAGCGCGCGTGCGGCGACTGGTCGCCTTCCAGCACCACCGGCTGGCCGGTATCGCCACCCTTGCGGATGTCGGGATCGAGCTCGATGCTACCCAGAAACGGCACGCCGAACTGCTGCGCGGTGCGCTCGCCGCCGCCCTTGGAGAAGATGTCAATCTCATGCTGGCAATGTGGGCACAGGAAGGAGCCCATGTTCTCGACGATGCCAAGAATGTCCACCTTCACCTGCTTGAACATCTCAATGGCTTTACGCGCGTCCTGCAGAGCGACGTCGCTGGGCGTAGTGACCACCACAGCGCCGGTTACCGGCACGGTCTGCACCAGTGAAATCACCACGTCGCCGGTGCCGGGCGGCAGATCAATGATGAGGTAGTCGAGCTGTCCCCACTCCACCTGGCCCAAGAACTGCTTCACGATGGAATGCAGCATTGGCCCGCGCCATACCAACGGCTTGTCGCCCGGGCTGAGAAAGCCGACGGAGATCACTTTCAGTCCGTAACGCTCAATTGGCAGGATTCGGTCGCCGTTGATGACATCTGGCGGGACCGAAGTGCCCAGCATGGTCGGAACATTCGGGCCATAAACATCGGCATCGAGCAGACCGACCTTGAAGCCCATGCGGGCCAGCGCGATAGAGAGGTTGACGGCCAGCGTGGTCTTGCCGACGCCGCCTTTGCCCGAACCGACGGCGATGATCGCTTCCACGCCGGGAAGAGGTTGCGGACCAGCGGGTTCGGGGCCGTGCGAGTGTGTATGAGAGCTCAAGGGTGATTACCTGCTGTGATCAAGATTAGGAGCGTAATTGCTGATTATACGACGGGGCTCCCCGCTACTTCCGCTCATAACGAATCTTAAACATCAGCGACCATTCGCCCGTTCTATCCTGCCGGAACACGCTGAACTAGTAAGCGGCGTTCTGCCAGGTTGTCGCGACCAACTGACAGCCCGACGGGGGGAATTGCTGGTCAGCTTTGCCGTTCTGCTGTTACCATCAAAAGCACAAATGCATCCGGCGTCCGACAACTCGTGTTCTTCTTTCCGGATCGAAATTGCTCCCTGCAATTTCCGGTGTTGTTGCTGTTGTTGTCGGTAGCTGTCCCGTTCCCTCGTTGTTGCAAAATCTGAAACCAATAGCCTTCGGGATTAGTCCTAACTGCATGGAGAGTGTTCATGAAGATAGCCAATGACGTAACCGAACTGATCGGCGGCACCCCGCTGGTGCGCCTCAACCGGGTAGCCAAGGGCGCCAGCGCCACCATCGTTGCCAAACTCGAGAGTTTCAATCCCTGCGCCAGCGTGAAAGACCGCATCGGCGTCAGCATGATCAGCGAAGCTGAGAAAGCCGGCAAGATCCACCCTGGCAAGACCGTGCTGATCGAACCCACCAGCGGCAACACGGGAATTGGGCTGGCCTTTGTGGCCGCGGTGAAAGGCTACAAGCTCATCATCGTGATGCCGGAAACCATGAGCACCGAGCGCCGAGTCCTGTTGCGCGCCTTCGGAGCGGAATTGGTCCTGACTCCCGGCCCCAAGGGCATGAAGGGCGCGATCTCCAAGGCGCAGGAGATCTTGGCCAAGACGCCCGACGGCTTCATCCCGCAGCAGTTCGACAACGCCGCGAACCCGAAGATCCACTTCGAAACCACCGGGCCGGAGATTTGGAACGATACCGATGGCAAGGTGGACATCCTGATCTCGGGCGTCGGCACCGGCGGAACCATCACCGGAGTCGCCGAGTACATCAGGCCGCGCAAGGCATCATTCAAGGCGATTGCGGTCGAACCAGTCGAGAGCCCGGTGCTCTCCGGCGGCCAGCCTTCGCCGCACAAAATTCAGGGCATCGGCGCCGGCTTCGTGCCCAGCATTTTGCGCACCGACTACATTGACGAAGTGGTGCAGGTCTCGAGCGATGATGCGCTGGTGATGGCGCGCCGCCTCGCGGTCGAAGAAGGCCTGCTGATGGGCATCTCATCCGGTGCGGCAGTGGTGGCGGCTGTGCGCGTTGGCGAGCGCCCGGAGAACGCCGGCAAGCTGATCGTGGTGGTGTTGCCGTCGTTCGGCGAGCGCTACCTGAGCAGCGTGCTCTTCCAGCAGTTGCGCGATGAGGTGACGGCCCAACAGGCCGAACCGGTGTCGGTGTAAAGATATGCGTTCGTACTTCCGGCTCATGCGTGAAGACATCGCCGCGGTGCTCGATCACGATCCCGCGGCGCGCTCCCGGCTGGAGGTCGTTCTGCTCTACTCCGGTTTGCACGCGATGTGGTGGTACCGCATCTACCACTCCCTGTGGAAGCACGGCTGGTTCTTCGTCGCCCGCGCGCTCTCGCAGGTTTCGCGCTTTCTATCGGGAATCGAAATCCATCCCGGCGCCACCATCGGCCGCCGCTTCTTCATCGATCACGGCATGGGAGTGGTCATCGGCGAGACCGCCGAGGTGGGTGACGATGTCACGATCTACCAGGGTGTCACCCTGGGTGGAACCTCTCTCGACCCGGGCAAGCGGCATCCCACGATTCGCGACCGCGTGGTCATCGGTGGCGGGGCGAAGATCCTGGGCAACATCACCATCGGCGAAAACTGCCGCATCGGCGCCGGGTCGGTCGTACTGCGCGATGTCCCAGCGGATTCCACCGTCGTCGGCGTGCCCGGACACATCGTCTTCCGCAACGGTAAGCGTGTGGTCATCACGGATCCCAAGCAGATCAACGATCCGCTCTCTGAGGCCCTGGCCGCTGTCGCGACCGAGGTGAAGATTCTGCGTGAGCAGGTTTCCCGCCTCGAGGGTCGCGACCACGTCGAAAGCGAATCGCTCGATGCCGCGATTGAGATGGACTACCAGATTTAAGGATGGCGCTGCCATACATGACACCGACGGGCCTTTCAGCTCGGTCCCGTTTGATAAGTCGAGACTAGTAGATTCTGAGTAGTGCTTCGCCAGAGCTGTCCCAGTAGAATCGCGCAGTGCGTATCGACCTGCTGCGTTCTAAATTCGGCCCGTCCACTCTACTCGGCGTTCCTGCGGGCGTAACGAGATACGCGCCGGGCGCGCTTTTGTTCTGCCTGTATCTTTTGCTGCTGCCCTTGGCCATGCACGCAGGCACCATCGAGCACCCGGGCATTCTTCACAAGGAGGACAATTGTTCCTCGTGTCACTTGGATAAAACGCGCGGCAAGTCCGTACACTCCGCCATGGTGGCTCCATGCGCCATCTGCCATCTGGCGCAGACCCAGGGCGACATGACTACCTTGAAGCTGTCTCTGCCGAAGGCAGAGATCTGCTTCTCCTGCCACGAGAAGACCATGATGTCTCGACAGCACTTGTCAGGCGCAAAAAAACTGTGCGTGGACTGTCACGATGCTCACAGCAGCAATCGGCGCATGCTGCTCCGAGATCCGCTCAGTACAAGACGAAGCACCTCCCTGCTGTTGGCTAAATAGTGTGGCAAAACCCAAGCCCGGACAGATGCAGGAAACGGCCGTATCACGGGATACTTTAGGAATACACCCTCAGGCAATGTGGGCGGCTTTGACTACCAGCGCGGCCAACGCAGCACCCAGCAGCGGCCCCAGTATCGGGATCGGCGCGTAGGCCCAGTCGGAAGTTCCCTTCCCTGCCACCGGCCACAACGCATGGGCCACGCGAGGACCGAAATCGCGCGCCGGGTTGATGGCGTAGCCAGTGGTTCCTCCCAGCGACAATCCAATCGCCCAGACGAGCATGGAGACAAAGTACGGCCCAAGCCCGTTTCCGATAGGCGCCAGCGTCTTCGAGCCGATCGCGGCGACCACCACAATCAGCAGCATGGTGCCGATCACTTCGCAGAACAGGTTGCCGGGGTAATGCCGGATCGCGGGCGCGGTGCAAAAGACAGCCAGCTTAGCGTCGCGATCCTCCGTGAGTTTCCAGTGCGGCAGGAAATACAGCCAGACCAGGGTCGCACCGCAGAATGCGCCAAGAAATTGCGCGCTCCAGTAGGGAACGATCTTCGCGTAGCTACCCGAAGTGATGGCGAAGGCCAGCGTCACTGCGGGATTGATATGCGCGTCCGGACTGCCGAACGCCAGAGCGGTGAAAATGCCGCAGAACACCGCAAAGGCCCATCCGGTGGTGATGACCATCCATCCCGCGCCCTCGGCCTTGGAGCGCTTCAGCAAAACGTTGGCGACTACGCCGTCGCCTAGCAGAATCAACACCAGGGTTCCTGCAAACTCGCCCATAAAGGATGAAGTCATATGAGTTTGATCTCCCAATTGAACATCTGCCGTCCCTACCGGGACTCGAATCGTTACGGAAACCTACCCAGCGCTGAAGAGTCCGCGTGAGAACCGGTGGCGTCCCCGGCGGACTCGAATCCTTTCCCCACTTTACCCAGCACTCCGCCTTCGGCTGCGTGCTGGGCTAACATATCCCGGCCCCTGCGGGGCTGGTTTTCTGGCGGTCTGTACCGCCGTCGCAACCCAAACCTTAGTACTCACACAAACTCTGAAGCACTGGGCTATGATCTTTCGCCCCGGCGGGGCTGGTCTATTAGTCGTTGGTAGCAACCGCCGCAACCCCAGCCAAATCCTCACTCTGACTTCGCGTGATCTCACTACCCAGTACCACGCACCTATGAACTAAATTTACTCACTTCCCGGCTCCTCGACCCAGTCGAAGCTGCGTGTGACCGCCTTCTTCCACAGGGCATACATCTGCTCGCGCTTTTCTCGCGGCATGTTCGGAATCCATGTTTTGTCCACCGACCATTGCGCTCGCAGATCGTCGAGGTCAAGGAAGAATCCTACCGCCAGTCCGGCTGCATAGACGGCGCCCAGCGCGGTCGTCTCCTTGATGGCAGGACGCACCACCGGACGATCGAGGATGTCAGCCTGAAACTGCATCAGTAGGTCGTTCTCGATCATGCCCCCGTCGGTGCGCAGCACGTCGAGCGGAATGCCGGAATCCTTCTCCATTGCCTCCACCACTTCGCGAGTCTGGAAGGCGGTCGCCTCCAGCACAGCGCGAGCGATGTGCGCTTTGTTTGCGTAGCGCGTGAGTCCGCAGATCACGCCGCGCGCGCTGGACTTCCAGTAGGGCGCATAGAGTCCCGAGAAGGCCGGCACGAAATAGACGCCGCCGTTGTCGTCAACCTGGCGCGCCAGGGTCTCGATCTCGGCGCTGCTGCGGATGAGGTTGAGGTTGTCGCGCAGCCACTGCACCAGCGCGCCGGTAATGGCGACGCTGCCCTCCAGAGCATAATGCGCGGGCTGCTTGCCGAATTGATAGGCCACGGTGGTGAGCAGCCCGAACTTCGACTGCACGGGTTTGCGATCGGTGTTGAGCAGCAGGAAGCAACCGGTCCCATAGGTGTTCTTGGCCTGTCCCGGCTCGAAGCAGGTCTGCCCCACCAGCGCCGCCTGCTGGTCTCCCAAGTCGCCTGCGAGAGGAACGCCGCTCAGCGGGCCCGACGCGATATGTCCATACACCTCGCTGCTAGAGACGATACGTGGCAGCATCGCGGCAGAGATGCCAAATAAGCCAAGTATCTCCTCGTCCCACGCCAGAGTTTCGAGATTCATTAACTGAGTGCGGCTGGCATTGGTCACGTCAGTGATGTGGATGCCGCCCTTCGGGCCGCCGGTCAAGTTCCAAAGTAAGAACGTGTCGATGTTGCCAAAGATGACCTCGCCGGATTCCGCCAGCGCGCGCACGCCGGGCACGTTCTCGAGGATCCAGCGAATCTTCAACCCGCTGAAGTAGGTGGCCAGCGGCAGTCCGGTCTTGGCGCGCAGGCGGTCTTGCCCGCCGAACTTCGACAGATCCTCAACATAGCTGCTGACGCGCGTGTCCTGCCAGACAATGGCGTTGTACACGGGCTGTGCGGTCTCGCGACTCCATACCAGCGTAGTCTCGCGCTGGTTGGTAATGCCCACGGCGGCGAGGTCGCTAGCATTCAGTCCCGTGGCGTGCATGGCTTCGGCGATGACCTCTTGCGTGCGGGTCCAGATTTCCTGCGGATTGTGCTCTACCCATCCCGGATGGGGATAGATCTGTTCGTGCTCTCTCTGCGCCGTCGCAACCGTTTGCCCCGAACGGCTGAAGAGGATGAAGCGCGTGCTGGTTGTGCCCTGATCGATGGCGCCGACGTAGTCCGGCATGGTTCGGTGTCCTTTGCCTGTAAATGAAATTCAGCCCAAGAGGAAGGTTTTACGCCTTCGTCTCGACATTCGCCACACCAATTTTCTGCGCCCAGCCGGAAACGGTGCGGACATAGTCGTCAACTTCGCGTTGTGTGTTCGCGGTATCCCATGCCATTTCTTTCTGCATCGCCGCAGCGGCGACGGCTGCAGCCGCCATTGCTGTCTTCCAGCCAAAGAATTGCAGGCCGGTGCGGCGCTCCAGTACGTCGTCAAGTGTGGCTGCCATCTCGTTGCGGGCGCTGTAGGCAATCTCCGCCTGGATCGCGGGAAATCCCGCCACGATCGGCTGTGCCAACTCCGGTTGTTGCCGCGCCAGTTCGAGCACCGCAGCGGCATTCGTCCCGAACTTCTCCGACAAGTGTCGCGCGGTCGCTTCGTTTGCGCCGTTCATGGTAGCCAAGGTCTTCGCATAGTCAGCACTGTAGCCATCCGACCCGCTGAGACGGTGCTCGCGCGTGACGCATCCGCCAACCGGCAGTCCAAGCTGCTGCTGCACCGCATTAATCGCATCCTCGGCCATGGCGCGGTAGGTGGTCCACTTGCCGCCCAGTACGCTGATCAGGCCGCTCTCGCGATCGACCTCGACCTCGTGCTCGCGAATCAGCTTCTTGGTCTTGCCCGCCTTGCCCGAACTCACCAGCGGACGCACGCCGGCAAACCCGCCAACGATGTCCTCGACCGCGTAGGGTCGAGAGAGGTATCGATTCAACTGGCGCAAAAGATATTCAGCCTCCGAGCGCTTTACCACCAACTCGTCCTCATGGGTAACTTCGTCGTCGGTGGTTCCCACCAGCAAGCGCCCCAGCCACGGGATAGCAAAGATCACGCGGCCGTCGTCGGTCTTGGGCACCACCACGGCGTCGGTGGTGCGATCGTCGAGCGGCAGCAGGATGTGGACTCCCTTGCTCAGGCGCAGCCGCTTCTCGACGTTGGGGTTGGCCATGGCGCGAATGTGGTCCGAGTACGGGCCGGTAGCGTTGACAAAGATGCGCGCCTGCACCGTGGTCTTCGCGCCGGTGAGTTGATCTTCGATTTCGGCCGCGCAGATTTTCTCTCCCGCATCCTCTTGTAGGCGGACAACGCGCGCATGATTGATGGCCCCGCCGCCCGCCTGGGTGAAAGTCTGCACTAGCGCAATGCAGTAGCGCGCATCGTCGAACTGCCCGTCGGCGTACGCGATGGTTCCCTTCAGGCCGTTGCCCTGCAACAACGGCCACCGCGCCAGCGAATCTGCGGGCGAACGATATCGGCTGGGAAAGAAATTGCGCTTGCCGGCAATGCGGTCGTAGATCTTGACCCCGACACCGTAATAGAAAACGTCCCACCGTGAATAGCAGGGGACGAGAAACTCCATGGGATGCGCCAGGAACCGAGCGTTATCGAGCATGATGCGGCGTTCGTACAGGGCACGCTTCACCACGTTGTACTGGCCGGGATCGAGGTCGGTCACCGCCTCCTGCAAATAGCGCACCCCGCCGTGAATCAGCTTGGTGGAACGGCTCGACGTGGCCGAAGCGAAGTCCCCGGCTTCGATCAGCACGGTGCTGAGTCCGCGGAGTTGCGCGTCGAGCGCACAGCCCGCGCCGGTTGCGCCTCCTCCAATGACACAGACATCGAAGCTTGCGCCGTCAATCTGTCGCCACGCCTCGGAGCGGTGTCTCATGGCAATTTCGCGCGATTCCGGCTTGCAGTACGCACCTGGTATAGAGCCCAGGCCGCCATCGTCTGCGCGTCTTTGATGACGTTTTCGCGAATGAGTTGCTGCAGTTCGGCCAGACTCACCTTGCGGACCGCGAGGTTGTGCTCTTCCACGTCAGGTCTGCGAGTGGCATGCGTCAACCCGGTGGCTACAAACGCGTGGGTCTTCTGGTTGGCATAGCCGCAGGCGATGTAGATCTCGCCGAGGTATTCGAGGTTCGCAGCCACTAGCCCCGTTTCCGCTTGCAGTTCGTCGCGCGCTATTTCCGTGGGATCGATGCCGTTCTTCTCCAGGCTGCCCTGGGGAAACTCCAGCGAAGTCTCGCCGATGGGATAGCGGTACTGCTCGACGAGATATATGTGATCGTCGTCGATGGGAAGGATGATGGCGCTGTCGTATTTTTCGACGACGCCGTAGATACCGTGCGCGCCATTGTCGCGCTCGATCTCATCTTCGCGCACGGTCATCCAGGTATTGCGATACACCACGCGCGAGCTTAATTGGCGAATCGTCATGGATCGTTACCGGGAAACAGTCTCTCATGCGAGCGCAAATTTTCGCTGTGACATGGGGTGTGACATCATGGCGCATGGCAATCGTCGCTGACATCGTGGTAGTCGGACTGGGAGCGGTCGGAAGCGCCACGCTTTACCAGTCGGCGAAGCTGGGCGTCAAGGTGATCGGCATCGATCGCTTCGAGCCGCCGCACGATCAGGGCTCTTCGCACGGGGAGACCCGTATCACCCGCGAGGCGATTGGCGAAGGCAGTGAGTTCGTGCCCCTGGTCCTGCGCTCCAACAAGATATGGGAGGAGTTGGAAGCCTCTACGGGACGCAGCCTGATGACGCGCTGCGGCGGTCTGGTCTTGGCTGCGCCCGGAGTTAGGGGCAGCCATCATGGATCGAGTTCGTTTCTGTTAGATACCATCAACGCTGCGAAGGAATTCGGGATCCCGCATCAGCAGCTCAACCACGATGACCTTCGACGTCTCTATCCGCAGTTTCGACTCACCGCTGACGAGGTCGGATACTTCGAGCCAGGCGCAGGATTTCTGCGGCCTGAGGCCTGCGTGGAAACGCAAATCGCGGAAGCGAAGAAACTGGGCGCGAAGATGTTCACGTCAGAAACCGTGTTGGGAGTGAGGACAGCGGGCGGATCGGTCGAGGTAAAAACCAACAAGACGACCCATTCCGCGGCCAAGGTGATTCTTACCGCCGGTCCGTGGATCGCAAAGCTGCTGCCGCCTGCATATGCCGATCACTTCCGCATCTATCGCCAGACGCTGTGTTGGTTCTCGCTCCAGCAAAGCTTCGAACGCTACGCGCCCGAGCACTTCCCCGTATTTATTTGGATTACGGGCAACCGGGTGCAAGACATGTTGTACGGTTTTCCTGCAATCGACGGTCTCGAGGGTGGACTAAAGGTGGCTACCGAGCTGTACGAGAACACCGTTGATCCCGACGCGGTTCCGCGCGAAGTAAGCCAAGAGTCGGTCGCGGCGATGTACGCCGAATACATTGCGCCGCGCTTCCCTGACCTCAGCAACCAATGCCTGCGAACCGCAACCTGCCTGTACACCGTCACACCCGACGCGAAGTTCGTCATCGACTACGCGGACGCCGACAAAACTATCCTGTTCGCTTCCGCGTGTTCGGGCCACGGATTTAAACATTCGGCAGCCGTGGGAGAAGCGCTCGCTCAACGCGCACTGCGACTGCCCGCGACCGTGGATCTGTCACCTTTTGATTGGGAACGTCGGGGAAGGCCGGTGCGCTGACTACTTCACTGTGACAACGTCAGCCTTGCGTGTGTGCCGCACGGCATGCGAGATCTCGGGCCAAAACTCCAGAACCAGGTTGCCGACCGAGCCCCAGGCGAACGAAACCGCGGTGCGGCTCATGGTGAGGCCGAAGCCTCGTTCTTCCTGGGGATAATAAGCATTGGAAATACCGCCCGCAGTGAACGCTCCAAGTACGTTTGAATAGCTGAAAACCCTTTTACGGTCGGAGTCCCGCTTGGTCACAAACTCCTGCTCCATGGCATAAACGATTCGTCGCTTCTTGCTGCCTTCGCCCAGTCGGAAATAGCGCGGGTCTTGCTTGAAGATTACGGGATATAGGTAATTGCTGAAGAATCCGGAATTGAACCCGTCTAAAAGCGAAGCCCCGAACCGTTTGCCATAGCCTGAGGCACCCTGCCCGTAGCCCTCAAAATTGTCGAACGCCTGGCTGAGTCCGGCCTGAAAGCCGGCTGCAAGATACGGGAAGGGCCCGGCATACCCCCGAATCATCAGATCGAACTTCTGTCCTTGCGTCAAAGCTGGTGCGTACTGATAGTTAGTGACGCCGTACATGGGGACGACGCCCAGCATTTTCTGCTTTTTCGCCTCCGCCACGATTTCTGCTGAACTCTTTTGCGGTACGGTCTCGGCAGCTTGCGGCTGCGGAGCGTCGACGCCTGGAGCCGGCGTTGTGGTTGCCTGGACTGCGGGCGTCTGTGCCGCGGGTGTCTCGGCCGCAGGTGTCTGTGCCAGCCCGGAGATCGCCCAGAGCAACAACGTCGCGACAAAAATCAAATTGCGGCGAAATCTCATACGGGACATTGCGCTCTTCAGAAACTTCGTGGTCGGAATGCGTTTGGTTCCACGATCGACGCAGAAGTAACGGTCAATTTGAGCTGTTTCAAGACTATCAGAGCAGCGCGGCTGAAGCCGCACGGGGCTACCTTCGAGCGGTTAAGAAATGTAACGTCGCGACGGGTCCATGTGCCCTAAGACGGCAGCGGCCGCACCAGTGCCAGCGTGGTGAGGTCATTGATCTCCGCAGCCGCATTGGCATATTGGCGGACAGCCAGCAAAGCCTCCGAGGCCACGCCATGGGCACTGGTCAGCGGAGTTTGTCCAAAACTCTGTTTGAGCCGCTGCAGCCCGAATTCTTCCCGCTTCCGGGTGGCCTCCACCACTCCACGCGACACCAGCAGCAAGGCACCGCCTTGGGGAACCGCGGCGGTCGGGGCCTCATAGGTCGAGGCTGCAAATAGTCCCAGCGGCAGTCCGGTGGCAGGCAACTCGCTGATGTCTGAGTCGTAGCGCAGAAGGCCGGGCGTGTGTCCGGCATTCACATAGCAGACCGTGCCGAGCTCTTCGTTGTAACAGCCCACGAAGGCGGCGCAGGACCGCACTCCTGCGGCGGCGCCGCGAATGCTGATGTTCAACTCGTGGCAGAACTCCATCATCGCGTCGGCCTCGTTCAACTCATCGCTGGCCAGGCACTCAGGTCCCTTCTGACGGAAAGTCTGGTTCGCTGCCTCCACGATGCTGCGGTTTTCACTGTGTGCGCCGGCGACATCCAGCAGCCCAAACAGTACCCTCCGTGGATTGGCGCGTACGAACTGATAGAAGTCTCCCCCAACCCGCTGGCCGTGGACCATTCCCGCAATATCGGCTCCCGCCAGATGGGGACACTCCGCCCGCGTAGGTTCGGCGTCCGGAACCCGCGATTCAGACCGCTTAAAAGAAAATCTCATTTCCCCCGTCCACGAAAGGATTTGATCATAAACTTACTGTCGGCAATTGCAAGCGTACGCTGGATCGCCGCCTCGCGTTTGCGAATACTCGGCAGTCTGATACATTGACACCGTTTGGGTTGATGCCTGTTTGAAGCATCCTAACATCTGCCCCAATTCAGGCCAGGAGGCACAGCACGTGCGCATCGTCAGTGTGGGCGAGATTCTCTGGGACGTGATTGGCAAGAACGAATACCTGGGTGGCGCGCCCTTGAACTTTGCCGCCCACTCTCAGAAGCTGGGCCACGAGGTGTTTCCTCTCAGCGCCGTCGGCGCCGACGCGCGCGGACGCAAGGCCCTCGATCTGCTCAAGGCGCGCGGAATGTCCACCGAGTTCGTGCAGGTACTGCCCGACAAACCCACGGGGACCGCGGAAGTCGAGCTGGACATGGAAGGCAAGCCCACGTTCCGTATCGTGCGGCCTGTTGCCTACGATTTCGTCGATCTTACCGACCAGGAACTCAAGCGCATCGCCGAGATCCTGCCCGACTGGATCTATCTCGGCACGCTGTTCCACATGTCGGCCCAGGCAATGGCCTCGACGAAGAAGCTGCTGAAGGCTGTTCCCAAGGCCAAGCGCTTCTACGACGTCAATCTGCGAGAAGGCCATTGGAGCCTGGCGACCATCGAGCAGTTGTCCACTCTGGCGACGGTCACTAAGCTCAGTGATTCGGAAGCGGAGTCTCTCGATGCCTCGGTGGATGCGTCGGAAGGCCCGGGCCACTCGATCGAGACCTTCTGCCGGCGCTGGTCGGAACGATTTAACTGCGAGACCATGTGCGTCACCTTTGGCGAGCGTGGCTGCGCCATCCTCAAGAACGGTAAGTTCAGCCAGGCCCCCGGCTATCACGTGAAGGTCGCCGACACGGTGGGCGCGGGCGATGCTTTTTCGGCCGCTTTCGTGCACGGCCTCAGTC